>Ga0208364_1000017_pt1 | contig 56247 bp, 83 predicted proteins | sample LakMenEpi08Jun12_FD_150680 | JGI IMG/M metagenome (GOLD analysis project Ga0208364, IMG submission 150680) | Freshwater microbial communities from Lake Mendota, WI - 08JUN2012 deep hole epilimnion (SPAdes) | ecosystem: Environmental > Aquatic > Freshwater > Lake > Epilimnion/Euphotic zone ...
AACCTCCTGCTACCGCACCGACCCCAGAGTCAGTTGCAACTCAGCCCCCACCTGCCGTTCCCAGTGGTCCGCAAAAACCGGCTGGCACTCTTGAGTATTTGTTGAATGCTGCCAAGAGAGGCGTGACGGGTACAACCTCCATGCTTGGTGCCGCGTATGAAACCGGCAGCGAAATGAACCGCAGATTGAAAGAGATGGAGGAGCGTTCTCGTCGGGAAAATATGACTGTTCAGCAGCGAATGGACATGCTGCGTCAAAGCGGTTATTTCCCTAGCCTTGCTGATCTGGTTGATAAATATGGCGAACAACAACGCCAAGCATCTCGCATAACGGGTGCTAAAGATCTTACGGCTCCGGGTCCGGTCACTGAGATTCTTGGTGCTGGCGTTGAGGCAGCGACAGATCCATTAGGCTTAATTGGCAAGGCCAAGATTCTTCCCGTTGCTAAAAGAGCGGTTGGAGAATTTGTTACTGGCACTTCTGCTGATATTGGTGGGCGTGGTGGCGCTGCTGTTGAAGAAGCTATCACTGGCGAAGAATCCGGCCTTGGTCGGCTTGCCGGTTCCGTATTGGCAGGTGGCGCAAGCACTCTTAAAAGAGAAACAGGCTCGCGAGTCTTTAACGAACTCCTTGATAAGTATCGTCAGGTCAAACTTACTGGCTCTCCCGATGAGGCTGCTGAAGAGTACGCCAAGGGAGCGGCTAAGCGTTTGCTTGAGTTCGCAGCCAAAGAGCAAGGCGCTGGTTCTCTTCAAGAAATTATTAAAGAGGCAGGCGAAGCAGCTAAGTTTTCTACCGGCGAGAATGCTCCTCTGCTGGTTGCGCTGGCTGATAATCCTGTCATTCGACAACAAGTCATTCGCCTCGCTAAAACCGATCCTGCCTTCCGTCAGCAAGTTAACGATACGTTGGCTTCGCTTGGTGATGATATGCGAGGGAAGGTCGAAAAGATCTTTGGCGTTCGTTACGAAGCTACAGGTAAAGGTCGTTCCATATTTGAGCCGGGATATGTTCCGGGTAAAGAACCGCCTAAAGGACTTGATATTGGCAATGTGGCTGAGCGTCGAGAAGTTTTGTCTCAGCGTATTGAAGACGTTGCCTCTGGATTTGAGCCTACTAAGTCCAAGGAAGAAATTGGTTCTCGCATTGAAAGCTTGATCGAAGACAAGAAGAAGCTTGCTCGTCAAGAGGTGTCTCCGGAATATGAAGCCCTTTTGAGTGAGGCTAGAGGCGCTCGTGTTGAAATGCCGCCTGATGGAGTTGGCACTATTTACGACTTTGTTCGTGAGAACAATTTGCGAGACATTTTTGGCAAAAATACTGACCTTGATAAACGCATTATGAGCGTTTTGGCTCCAAAAGAGTTTCCGGTTCCCGGCACTGCTGAAACTGTGTTGGAACATTTGCCAATGAGCTTTGATAACGTGGAGTCGCTCAAGAAGGCAATCAATGAACTTAAGCGGCAACGTATGAGCGAAGATTCTCTGCGTAAAGTCATGCAGCTTGAAGAAATCGTTGACGAAGCCAGAAAGACCATTCCGGGTGACTTTAGCGACCGCTTGGATGCAATTGACCTGAAGTATTACGAGAAAGTTGGTGTACCGTTTGGTGCTCAGGGAGTTAAAGACGTTGACTCCAAAAAGTACGCAACCCAAGTGGCTCCGATTATCGTCAAGAACAGCGAGTCGTTCGATCAGTTTATTCGTGCTGTGGGCAAGGAAGACGGCTACAAGATTGCCGAAGACTCTATCATCAGTGAAATTTATGACAGAGCCGTCAAGGATGGGGAATTAAATCCCGGCGCTTTAGCCAAGTATCTCAAGCAAAAGGAAGGCATCATTCGCCAGATTCCGGGGCTTGAAAATAAGTTGCGCGGAGCATTGTCCGACGACTCCGTATTGAGAGCGCGTATTAATCAACTGGATGATGCGGCTGCTGCGGCTCAAAAGCGTATTGCGGATAACGCTCTGACCAAGTTTGAAGCGCCTAATTACACCACGCTTGCTCGTTCGTTTATGACTGATCCCAAGTCTCGGGAAAAGCTTTTACGCGACATTGGTGACTTGGATGCTGATTCTGCTAAGGCAGTTCGTCGAACCCTTCGTGCTGAGGTTATTGCCTTGGCCGATGAGAACCCGACTGGGTTTATGGATTACCTAATGAATCCAGCCAACAAGGATGCCTTGGACAAGATATTTGGATCTGCGTTCCAGCCTGCGCTGCGTAAGGTTGGCTTGCTGTCAGATAAACTTGCTCAAGCCGACATCAGTAAGGTTGGCGTTGCCGTGACTAAAGAGGATCTGGACCCGTTGGCTAAACTAGCTCCGGGCTTGGACATCCCATACATCTCATCTACTTTCCGAGATCGCATTACGAGCTTGCCGCAAAAGGTAGTTCGTTTGATGTCTCGCGTTAATTCAGCCCGTTTGTTGCAAAAAACCGACGAAACAATCAAAGAACTGTTGCTCGACCCCAACGGTGTTCAGAAGTTAGCAAATGTTGCTTCTGAGATTGACTTCTCGGTGGACGTTGCTGGGAGGCTAAAGAAGCTTTCTAACACGCTGTCTGATGTTATGCCTCGCGCTTTGTACACCTCTGGAAAGACTGCCGTTGCCGGTGAGGAGCGTGAGCAGCGCGGTAGAGAGCGTCAAGAGCAGTTGGCCGAAGACATTATTACGGGTGGCTTTGAAGATGAGTCTGGAATGCCTACCGAGGGCAGCGGTAATTCTTACAACATTGATGACATCATTTCTTCGCGTAATGCTGAAGATTTGGCTCCAATCATTAAGTCTATTTACGAGCAGGAGTCTTCCTCTGGAAAGGTAGATACCAGCAAAGAAAATTATGCTGGCGCAAAGGGTCCAATGCAGGTTACGCAAAAAACTTTTAATGACATGCGTAAGTCTGGATTGATTCCTGAAAACTACAGCTTTGATAATCCTTCGCATCTTGCTGAAGCTGGTGTCGCTTTAATTCAGGATCTTGCCCGTCGTTACAATAACGATCCGGGGAAAATCGCTGCTGCTTATTATGGTGGACCCGATGCTGTTAAAGACGGTGAGATTAGCCGAAGCCGTCGGGACCCAGTAAATCCAAAAGCTCCAACAGTTGGAGAGTATACGGATAAAGTTTTATCACGATTAATGCCGACCGCTCAGGCTAAAGGAATGGCTCAGGGCGGCTTGGTTGAACCCGGCAACATTGATGTCTCAAAATTGCCAGCAGTTCGTAACGCGGATGGAACTTACAGCACCGTAAGATCCATGGGCGTTAACATCAATGGAAAGGAAGTCCTGATACCAACGGTAGTTAACGGGCGTGTGGTTTCGGATAAAGAAGCCATCGACCATTACTTAAAAACCGGGAAACATCTTGGTGTCTTTAGCACCCCTAAAGAGTCCAGCGCTTACGCTGAGAAGCTGCACCAAATGGAAGCTCAAAGGATCAAGAAGGCTCGCGGTGGATACACTCTTGCTGAAGAACTCTTGCTAAGGCGTTACGCAAACAGGTAGAGTCAAGCCCATGAAAAAGAAGGACAAGTACATTCCAGTCCAAATAGAAGACGGGATATGGTACCGGGTCCGTGGGTACACACACTCGGAGTGCTGTGACTGTGCGTTGGTGCACAAGGAAGAGTATCGACTTGTAGATGGCCATCTGGAATGGCGTGCATCTCGGGACGATAAAGCAACCAACAAGCGCCGCAAGGAACTAGGCATAAAGGTGGATCGTGCCGACAAAGGTAAATGATTCTGAATTCATCGAAGCTTGGAAAAAACTAAAGAGCGCCAGTAAAGTTTCAGAGTTCTTCAAGATGGACGTACGAGCCATCCGAGCCAGAAGAAGAACCATAGAAATCAGATACGGAATATCGCTGCCGTCTGAGAGTAAAGGTCTAGGAAATAGCTGGCGAGCACAAAAAGGGCAGATACTGGATAAAATCGCAGAGCATCGGTCCAAGGTCTACAAGCATGTGATGGACTACGAGCTGCACGATGGTGTGGTTCTTGTGGCATCGGATGCGCATTACTGGCCCGGTATTGTTACTCCCGGACACGAAGCCTTTTGTAAGTTAGCCAAGCAATTAAAGCCTGCAATGGTGGTGCTTAATGGCGACATCTTGGATGGCGCTCGCATTAGCCGTCACGCTCGGATCATGTGGGAAAAGCAGCCCGAGCTGAAGGACGAGATCCACACCGTTCAGGATCGCTGCGCTGAGATTGAAAGAGCCGCTCAAGGTGCTAAGTTAATCCGCACCATTGGTAACCACGACAGTCGATTTGAGAACTACCTGTCTGGTCGAGCTGGCGAGTTTGAAGAGATGGTAGGTACGACGTTGCTCGACTATCTCCCGCGTTGGGAGGCTGGATGGGCGTTGCATCTAAACCGCGAAGAGGATGGCTGGGTCTGTATACGGCACCGTCCGGTCGGAGGAGGCATTCACTCTTCGTACAACTCAACCCTCAAGGCTGGGGTGTCCTATATCCACGGGCATCTCCACAAGCTTCAGGTTACGCCGTGGGCGGATTATCGCGGTCGCAGATATGGCGTAGACACCGGGACTCTTGCGGAACCATACGGGCCGCAGTTCAACTACACCGAGGCTGGACCGGTCAACTGGGCATCGGGCTTTGCCGTTCTTACTTTTGTGGGCGGTAAGATGCTTCAGCCGGAACTGTGCGTCGTCGAACATGGTAAGGCTTGGTTCCGGGGTAAAGAGGTCTAGGGGAATCTTACACCCTCTGAGCCGACCTTTTGGTTCTGAAGCGACTCAACGTATGCCGTGATGATGGCTTCGATGAACTCATCAAACTGGTCGGGTTTGAACTCCAAGAAGTTATAAACCCCACAGGCTTCGATGAAGTAACCCGCAGCCGCAGCGGCATCGTTCAGGGCAATCTTTTCGTTTGGTGACTTGTCGATCATATAGTCATCCATGCAACGCATTGAACAAAAGCGAGCCTTGGTTTTGAGTACCCCCGGCGGCGGCAGATACAGGAACCCCCGTGCCTCCCGCTTGCACACCGGGCATAAACCGAAACTCGACAATCTCTGTGTACTTGCCATTCTTACGAACCTGAATCTCGGTGGGCTTCATTAGGGAATCTGCCTTCGCAATAGCGTCTACGGTCGTGCCGGGGAGAATGCCGGGGCCGGTCATACGCTTGCGCCACCACTTGAGAGCCTTATCACGGGGGTAACCCTTATGGTCGAAGCACACCCATTCCCGATAAATCTCCAGCCCAGCGCGATATTCAACCCGCATGGAGTCAGGCTTACCGGGCTTCTTGTGTATCCGATAAGTGACAGAGTTGACCTTGACCCATTCGGCGGGTGCGCTCGCACTCATCACCGGCAGCGTCGTAGCCGTCTGGTCGATAGCCGGAGCTGTGGGTGGCCATACGTAGCCGCAGTCAGGACACTCGGAGCACCCCGCAAAAACGATGCTCATGCACTTGGGGCAGTCCTTGGTCGGCGCTACGCCTTCTCCGGTCGTTTGGCGGGGCTTCTTGGGGTTCACCCGATCTACCGGACCGTGCCGTGCAATGTTCCCCGCAAAGTCCAAAACCAAGCAGTCTGACTTACCCGGCGAGTTACGCATCCCGCGTCCCATAATCTGTATATACAAGCCGGTTGACTGAGTGGGTCGCAGCAGTGCAAGCAAATCTACAGCAGGGGCGTTAAAGCCGGTTGTGAGCACCCCCATGGACGCAATAGAACGGATTCTCCCGGCCTTGAAGTCACGCACGATACGATCCCGCTCTGCGTCAGGGGTATCCCCGAAGATCGTTTCACAACTGACCCCATAGCGTCTGACAATGTTGGCTACGTCGGTAGCGTGCTGAACCCCGGCGCAGAAGATCAGCCAAGACTTTCTCTCGGCTCCGAACAGTACGATTTCCCGCACGATGGATTCATTCACATCAGCACGATTAACCGCACGCTCCAGCTCACCGGGCACAAACTCGCCACCCCGGACACTGACGCCGCTAACGTCAAGGCGCGTCTTGGGCTGCTTGGACATCAACTTGGTGAGATAGCCCTGCTCCACCATGTCTTTCAAATCGGCTTCGTATGACACGCCGTCGAACAGGCTATCGTTTCCAGAGTGCAACAATCCAGAATCCAACCGATATGGCGTGGCAGTCAATCCAATCACCCTGACATGAGGGTTCATAATCTTCAGGTTGTTGAGGAACTTCTGGTACATCGTATTGGTCTTACGAGGAATCAGGTGCGCTTCATCCACCAGTACCAAGTCCACCTTCACGAACTTGGATGCCTTCCGATGCACCGACTGTATCCCACAGAATACGATTGACGGGTCATAGTCCCGCTTCTTTAGCCCAGCCGAGTTGATGCCAGCCGGAGCTTCGGGCCACAAACCTTTTAGCTCTTCGTAGTTCTGACGGATCAATTCACGAACGTGCGTCACAACCAAAATCTTTGTATCTGGCCACTGCGCTAAAACGCGCTTACAAAAATCTGCGATGACAACGCTTTTACCAGTACCCGTAGGCAACACGATCAGAGGATTACCTTCTTGCTCTTGGAAATACCGAAGAGTGCTATCTATCGCTTCTTGTTGATAGGGTCTGAGTGTAATCACGAATCTAACTCCGGTTTTGGGCATGACTGAACAATTGACATTGCCACTTGTTTCACTCGTTCTAATTCACCAACGGCTTGAGCCATGATGAGAGCGTAGGCATAGCAATCCAGAGCCTTCATAACGATTTCTAAATCGTCAGCGGTCAGCAGCATGGTTGCGTCTACTTCTACCTCGTCCTCATCTATTTCGATTTGTCGATCCATACAACCCCACCCCGCAGTGAATACTCAACCCAGTTAGGACCCGAGTTTATCTGTTCGCCGGGGATCAGGTCAGGGACAAAGAGATGGTTCTCGCAGCCTTTGATTTGTGCGTCCATGTCTAAGTCCGTCTTGTGCAGCTCACACTTCCAGCCGCCCGTTTTAAGCGGAGTGCTATGTAAGCAAGTACGGCAAGACTTATGACGCGGCATATCGTCGCCATGGCACATACTGTGGAAGTTGCAGTACTTACACTCATGCCACGCTGGGTCAGATGAAACCTTACTGGCCGGTCTTGGTGAGAAAATGATGCGCTTGGCCTTCTCAATAAACTTCTCGGCTTCGCCCTGATCGTACTCAGTGACAACGCTCGTAATGTCGCGCACACCGGCAGAGGCAGCGGTCAGATAATGTTTCGGCGCATTGAAGAAGTGCATATAGATCTGAGCTTGTGCGTAATACACATAGTCCCAGTTCTTCAACGCTTCAGATTCGTTCTTGATTTTGAGCGACACCAGCTTCTTGTACTTGATGTCGTTAATGACTTTGCATTCCCAGACGTAAAGCGTGTCTGGATCTTGGATCAGGCCCGTAATCAGCCCGTCGCAGTTACCGCGAAAGTGTCCGCCTAGCGACTCAAAGGAGTGCTGAACACCGGGTTCCTTTTCCGTGGAAAGATCTAGCCCCGCTACCTTGCGGAGTAGGTCTGCAACTACCTGTTCACCCCGGTGCCCATCGTTAATTCGACGTAGCCCAGCGGCCTCAATAAACCCTCGCTTGACCCAACGGAAATTTAACCACAGTTTGCGGTCACATACATCCCCAATAGCCGATGCCCCTAGATAATTCCTAGGGCGACTTTCTTGCTCGGCTTCCAAGGCAGCGTCAACCGCCTTCAAAGTGGGATCTTCAAAGTCTGGAATCTTAACCATGGCCCCTCCAAAGGGAGGCGTGACACCCGGAAGTAGTGGGGTTGGGCAGAGGTAAATGCCCTCCGGATGCCACGCCTCTTTACTTACTTCTTATGCCGTTCCCAAGGTTTGGGAGCAGCACCCGCAGGAGCCGCCGGAGCAGCCGTTTCCGTCGCCACAGGAGCATTCACCCCGTAGTACGCCGGACGCACTTCCAGCTTGCCTTGCTTGTTCTCTTTGTGCGTGATGACCACTTTCAGCGCCTTGTTGTGCAACTGAACCGAGTCATTCGGCAACGACGAAAAGTTCAAGGCCGAGCAAATGTTGCTCAGAGTCTTACGAGCAATCTTCACCGCCGTCTCGTTCTTGTTAAAGAGATTCAGGCGATCCCAGAACTTGCGACCGACATACTTCGGCCCGAGGATTTCAAACTCCAGCCAGAGGTACTGACCGTCGCCCATCTTCGTATCGCGAAGCTCCGAGTTGATGATGTGCATCTGGTACTCGCCAACCGGCAGAATCTCAGGTGCGCCGTCGCTGATGTTTTCAAAGTCAGCAGGATTCAAATTAAGCAATGCCATGTTATTACTCTCCGATCACGTTGTTCATAGAAGTGCCAAGCGCCTCTGCAAACTTGGCGTATTCAAGGGGAAGTTGATCCGGCAACGGCCAGCGGGACTTAGCCTGCCAACCCGGACGCTCTTGGGTGTACAGCACACGATTACCGCTACCGACAGCGCGAGTGACCTTCTGGTTGAAACCCACATCACTTTTCACAGTGCTGTACTGCTGGTTCGCAAACATCAGGATGTCGCACCATTCGCTGATCAGGCTTGCGCTGCCATGATGCAGGTCCAACTGGTAACGGTCATACGGGTCAGCCAGCGGGTCATCAAAACGCTTTACTTGCGTATGTGCCAGCAGGATGACTTGCATATTCTTATCGGAGCGGAGGTGATCCAGCCCTTCCAGAATCTGCTTCCAGTAATCCGTTGCCGCCTTGTAGCCGCGACCGTAGCCGATGGCGTCGATGGTAGCCACGTTGTTGTCCTTGGCAACACGCTTGTGAACCAGTTGCTCAGCCCAGTCAGCCGAGTCAATCACAACGGTTCCGAAGTCGTGATCTTCCTGAGCCAGTGATCCAATCGCATCTATGATCTCTTCATACGATTGGCACAGCGGGAAGGCCGTGACGTTTATTGCATCCAATCCTTCCTCGGTTTGAATGAAGACAGGATTCGGTGCTTGGGCGGCGAAAGTGGACTTACCGATACCGTGAGTTCCGTACAGAACAATTCGGGGCGGTCGTGCTACGCCGGTCTTTCTCAAACTTTTAAGTGATATGGCCATCTCAAGCTCCCATTACGATAGATACAGTAGTTTTAGCGGGTTCAACAGTTAAAGCGGGTGACAACACTTTGTAGAGTTGCGGCTCGTTGTTCGCGAGGTACTTGACCCCGGTTACATCCAAGGTTCGCTTTACTGGCCACAACGTCTCTGGAATCTTGCTCGACACTTGGTCAAACAACTCCCAGTCAATCTTGCGATTGATACGACCGGTGATCGTGACTTTGTAGCTGCCAACAGCATGGGTTTTGCTGCCTTCCTCTCGTTTGCCTAGTACGGCTACGAGTTCCTCTTCTAGTGCTATCCGTCTTTCTTCGGCTTCGCGTTCAGCTTGCTTAGCCTTGAAAAGATCATCTGCTATTTCAAACTCATTTCGCATATTCAGGGTTCCTCGTTCAGTGTTCAAAGTTCAGGTTTCAGTGTTCAGTCGGTTACCCGACGAAATGGACTCTACACCCCCTTGTGACGGTTTGCAAGTGCTGGCATGATGTCACCATGGAAACACAAATTTTATCTCTTGCAGAGTGGCTGGAAGAGAACAACTTGACACACGAAGAGTTTGCGCTTATGTGCGGCTGTACTCGCGCTGCCGTGACCCGGTGGGCCAGTGGTTCCAGAGCGCCATCGCCTAAGTGGTTGAAGGTTATTGAGCGCAAGACCAAGGGTCAAGTGGGTATAGCGATAGAAGGCCGTTTAACCGAGGGAGAACGCATCTATTTAAGCCTTCGGAAACAGGGGCTTACGCTATCTGCTGCGGCGAAAAAGATACGCATTCATCGCAATACTTTGGCTCGTTTTGTGAGCGGCCAAACAGATACGCCGTCAAACATTGTTGAACGTATATATAAGGTAGCGGGGTTGAAATGATTGACTTAGTGATTCATGGGAAGCCTGTGGGCAAGGCTCGTCCCCGATTTAGCCGTCGCGGAAATAAAGTCGTGACGTTTACGCCGAGAGAAACGCAGATTTACGAACAAAACGTAAAGTCTTTGGCTCAGGTTGCGATGATCGGTAAGGCCATGCTAGAAGGGCCAGTCAAAGTCACTATTACAGCGTACTTTGCACACAAGAAAAAAACGGGGTGGCACATCTCTCGTCCTGACATTGATAACGTCGTCAAGGCGATTCTGGATGGGCTAAATGGCGTTGTCTTTGCTGATGACGCAGTGGTAGCACAGCTCGTTGCCTCAAAGCATTACGGCGAGGAGCGGGTAGAGGTTCAAGTAGAAAATGTCTGACAATTACGTAGAAAAATACGGCGAGAAGCTCGTCGATGGCGGCTATCGCATCATTCCAATTATGCCGGGTACAAAGCGCCCCGGTCGTTGGGATGGCGAAAAGTGGGGTGAGCTTTCACGCTGGACTGAGATGAATGCCCAGCAAGTCCATGTCGATTTGTGGTCTAAGTGGCCCGGTTGCGGCATCGGCATTCTGACCGGTGAAGTGGTCGCGATTGATATCGACATTCTGGATGAGTCGATTGCCGTTGCCATCGGGGAGATTTTCCAAAAGAAGCTCGGTCGAACCGATCTGATACGAATCGGCAAGTCACCCAAGGCACTTTACCTTTACCGGACATTGGAGCCTTTTACCAAAATTTCTCTGCACCCGATTGAGGTGCTGGGTCAAGGTCAGCAATTCGTTGCATACGCTACGCATCCCGAAACCGGCAAGCCCTACAGTTGGCCGCTGGAATCGCCTCACCAGATGCCCGTAGAGTCGTTGCCGATTGTAACCCGTGAACAGGTCATGGAGGCTGCGGAAGAGGCTTACAAGGCGCTCCCGCCGTCAATGCGACGTACTCGGCTCGTCACTACGGTTATCCCCGACAAAGACGCTAAGACTTCGTATGACGGTCTGGTGGGTACACTCGCTGCCGTTGAGGATGCGCTCAAGTTCATTCCGAATCCCGACCTTTCGTGGGATGACTGGAACCGTATCGGCATGGCGATTTATTGCGCTACGGAAGCCAAGGGTCTACATATCTTCGACCAGTGGTCACGCGCATCTGGCAAGTACAACAGCAGCGAAACAACTCAGCGTTGGGAGCATTACAGCAAATCGCCGCCTTCCAAGATTGGTGCAGGTACTCTGTACTATCACGCACAGAAGAATGGCTGGCTCCCACCGCCGCACTTGGATTTGAATCCCATCAAGCCCGTTAAGATTGATCTGACTGGACTCAAAGAACCTAAGCGACTACCGAAGAGCACCAAGGAAAATTTCCCGAATGACTGGTTCACTAGCCCGTCATTGGTAGGGCGAGTCGTTCGCTGGATCAATTCAACGTCGCAGCAACCCCAGCCGACTTTCGCGCTGATGAATACGCTCTGCATGTTCGGGGCTATGTTCGGGCGACGGTACGCCATGGCGCATCTCAATACACGCTGCAACCTGTTTGCTATTGCCGTGGCTAAGCCCGGTGCGGGTAAGGATCACAGTCGCCAGCGCGTGAAGGAGCTTATGGCTGCGGCAGGATTGCACCAGTTGATCTGCGGTGATCGCTTCAGCTCCGGCGTGGCCATCTTGCGAACGCTGTTTGAGTTTCAGTCGCGCATCTCGCACTTAGATGAAATGGGCTTATATCTTCAAAGCCTGACTGCCAAGAACGCAGCGAGTCACCAGCGAGACATCATCAAGACATTGCTTGAGGTGTACTCCAGCAGCAGCGGCATGTATCACGGCCAAGAGTACGCAGACTCGACCAACCGCGTTCGCCTCGACATCAACCAGCCTAACTTCAACTTCTTCGGCACTACGACTCCGAGAACCCTGATCCCCGCGTTGAACTTCGACATGGTGGATAACGGTACGCTGAGCCGTATCTTGATGGTTCCACCGTTTGAGGATTATCCAGACACGCAGATTCCGCAGATGACACCGCCGCCTGAAGACATCGTGAAAGACATGATGGACTCTTACAACGTCGTGCCTGCGGGTGTTGGCAATCTCACCAACATGCCATCGCTCCCCAACTCTCCGGTCGTGCCCATGATCGTGCACTGGGAAGAAGCCGCGTTTGAAGAGTACAAGCTCGTCCGAGAATGGCAGGTCAAGCAGTCCCGTGGCGACGATGCTCTCTGGGTGCGCTACGGTGAAATTACGGTCAAGCTCGCCATGATCGAAGCCATTGCGCGTGATCCCATCTCGCCTACGGTGACGTTTGAAGTCTTTAAGATGGCGAATGATTTGGCTCGTTGGTCGTTCAACTACACCGCTGACTTGCTGGTTCGGGAAGTGGCTGAGAACGAAATCGAAGCCTCGCACAAGCGCGTCCTGAACTTTATCCGCAAGCAAGGGGAACTCGGAGCCAGTAGCACCCAGCTCGCTAAGTCGCTCCAAGGCATGAAGGCTCGGGATCGAAACGAAATCCTACAAACGCTTTTGGAGTCGGGCGACATCGTAGAGGATGTCATCAAGAAGGATGGTCCGGGTCGGGATCGCCGCGTCTACAAGATCAGAGGGAAGTGAAAAAAATGCCCCGGCGGAGCAAGAGCTACAACACCGGGGCCAAGTCTCTAGGAGAATAGAGATAGCACGGGGGGATCTTACCCCCTCGGATCTTTTCCTGCAAGCCATGAGACGTACCAGAGGGTTTTACGGGCGTCTTGCTCTACGGCGTCCTTATGGCCAAGCCGCCACAGATAGGCAATCGCTGTCCCCTTCAGGAACCCCCGCCACTCATCCTCGGTCAAGGCAGACTTAATGGCGTCGATAGCCTCAATCTCACCCTTCTTGTAATGGTTCGGGTTTATCGGATCGCTCATCGGATTTTCCTTTCTTTTTGGCCTTTCGTTTGGCGTGGCTAAGTTTTGCCATTCGCTGGTAATGCTCTCTAGATCTTCGCTTCTTATCGCCTGTAGCAGAGCTTCCGCCTCGGCTTCCGATAGACGCCAAGTATTCTCGGATTGCATCTTTATCCCCTTCCATTTCTTAATAACTCCAACTCAGTCTTCAAAAGATTTAATTCCATTTGGATGACCTTGTGCTCATCCCAGAGTCCGGCCTTGTGGACGTTGTTCAAAGCAACCTCAACCTTTTTGGCTTGGCTTTGACCGTAGCCCCATGGCGCGGCTCGTAGTTCTTCTGCCCATGCTCCGGGCGGGGATTCTCTATCTATTGTCATGGATCATTCCCTCCACCACTTTTGTGACTTGTTCGATGACGTTATCCCAAGGTGCAATCATGTTGTCCCTCGGGAAGACTCGGATGCTGGGATACCACAGGCTCCGGTCGCCATCTTTGTTACCCCAGTACCAGAGCTTATTCGCATCCATCAACAGCACCGGTCGTCCCAGCGCCCCGGCCAGATGCACAGTCGAGCTACTGATAGCTACGATTACATCGCACATCTGACACAGCGCAGCGAGGCCGTCGATGTCTTTGTATAGATCCACCGAAGTCGTGACGATGTTTGTGCCGTGCTGCTGGTTGAAATAATCGACCGCCTTTTTGTCGCTGCCGTATTGCAGGTTCACTAGGTTCACATCCTGCTTCATGATCGGCAGGAGCTGCTCAAGGTTGACGCTCTTATGAGGTCCGATCTTGATGGCTGCGCTCACCCACGATAGACCCACAGTCAACTTGTTCGGGTCGAGTCCTGCTTCTTCGCGATACTTCTTCACCAACTCCGGGTCGGCCTGCAAGAAGTTCCGCGCTGCGTACTTCTGGATGTCGTCCTTCTCGTTGATGAACGACCAGCCCACACTCGCGAACGGAATCTGTTCCTCGTGCAGCGCAGCCGGTACCTGATCGCTGTTGGCGATGAAGTCAATGTCCGGCATCGAAGTCTTGAAGATCTTGATCAAGCGCGGGTCAACCATCGCGGTGACCTTATCGGTTCGCTGCCGGATAGCGGGTAACAGAGAGCCATAAATGATCTGATCACCGATGCCCTGCTCGCCCCACACCAACACAGACTTGGCTTTGGACTCCAAACTCCATTGCGGTTTCTGGGTTACGAGACGGCGGCTCTTGAACCGGTCGCTCCGCCAGCGCGTTTCATACAACGGCCAGCCTTCTTTGAACTCGTTCTGTTGCAGTAGAAGTAACCCGAGAATCCACTGTGCGTTCGGATCGTTAGGTTCAATCTCGTTTGCTTTGCGGAAGTTCTCCAGCGCCTCGTCCCACCGTCGCATCTCCCAACTGGCTGCACCTCGCTGGATGTATGCATGTAGATAGTCCTGTTTGATCTTAAGCGCAGCCGTGAAGTCTTCGATGCCAGCGTCATACTTCTGCTGCTCGCTCTTCACGATGCCACGATTCACCAGATCATCTGCCGTGAGTTTGCCGCGCTTCTCGGCTGCGTTGTAATACTGCTCCGCTCCCGCAAAGTCCCGCTGGATCTGTAACAGTCGAGCCTTCGCCCGGTACGCTACGATGTCCTTTGGGAACAGAGTGATCGCGTAGTTGCAGAGATCCATCGCCTCGGCGTACTTGCCAGCTTGGAACTGCTCTTCGATTCTCTTGATGACTTTTTGGTACTTGTTCATATCGTCGATGCCACGGCCATCCATTCCTTGCCGTACTCCACATGAGTCCAATCCTGAAACCACGGACCACCTCGGGTCATGTGTACTGCTATCGGATTGGGGCAGTCGTTCTTGGTGTACCAACCTTCTAAGTAGTTATATGCAATCGGCAAGTGTCCGATCACATCGTCAGATAACCACTCAAACCGGTGAAGATAACTCGGCGTCGCGATGTTCACAATCTCTGGCGTTAAGCGTTTAACTTGTTCATGCTCACAGTTCAGGAACATGAAACTAGACCAGTTCTTTCGGGGGTAAACGTGTTGCGCTTGGTTGTTCATTTTGACCGTTTCGGTAGGCCGGTAATCGTGCGGTACTACGAAGCACGCTTTTGCCCCGTCGGCGTAGTCAAGCAGAGTCGCGATGTCCCCCCGGAAAAGAAAATCGCAGTCTACAAAGACTGCCCAGCCGGTGTACCCCGCGAGGTGTGGAGTAAGAAACCGCGTGAGGCTGAACTCCGTAGACGCGAGCGTATCGACCCCACGCCAATAGATACCCTGCTCGCGCAGATCGTTTTGCTTTATGGGGGTGATGTCGAGCGGGACTGAAGTGTGAAGCTCAAGCGACTTCTTGCATACCTCATACGCTGCCTCTTCGCGGCTGTCCCAGCCAATAAAGACTTTAAGCATTGAGGAATGCCTCCTTACGAGCGGGTCCTTTGAAGTGCAGAATCTTGGGTACGTGTCCCCCAATAACACGCTCCGGTAGACAGGCATATTCGCTCTCCTCCATCTCGCCAACGAGGTGCGTATATAGCATGTGCGAGTAGACCTTGAGCGCCTCCTGATCTCCGTACCACGAGCGCAGATTCTGATCCATGAATCCCATCAGGATCGCCATGCACTTCCACGCATGGTAGTTGCTCGTGATCGTCGCGCAGCCGAGATAGGGGTACAGCGTACCAAGCGGGATGTTGTGGTATTTCTTAAACACCCCACCTCGTTGCTCGCCGTTGAATCCCATATCACGATCAAACGATCTGCGACAGAAGATCACTTCTTTGTTACCCAGAATCGCCTCTGGGTTAACCGGTAGAACGAACAGCATGTCGGTGTCGATATACATAGCAGGCTTTGTTAGCCGTGCCTCTGCAAATGCGCGGGTACGCCAGTACATGATCTGCGCGGGATCGCCTTTAGAGTATTTGTACTCGTCCACGCCCTCGACCTTCGGGGTGGCGTCATCCGTACACATGATGACTTCGGCATCGGGCATTACATCTTTTAATGAAGCCACCATCTTGGTCGGGAAGGTAACGTCTGCTCCGACATGAAAGAAAACGAACCGGCTCATTGCTCCTCTCGCTCCTTCAGCATGGCGTCGGCTACTCGGTAAGCATCTCGCGCAAGGCTATAGATGTTCGGGTGCGCCCCGTCTTGATGCCCCGCAAGGATTCCCTGAACAGCGGCTGCTGCAAAGTAATCCCGCAACTCCATACCGTAGGCTGCGCTATCGTCCTTCTTACTCATACTTCCTCTCCTAGCGGATCTTTCAATACGATGACGGCTGATGCAGCAGAGACATCCTTGTACTTCAAGAGTGCCTGCGCTGCCTGTTCTAGTGTCTGCTGGCGGATCAAGACCGCGAGCTTGCAGATAATCTGCGCGTTGTTCTTCGGACCACCTTCTGGAGTCTGATCAAACTCTTTAGCAGTCTTTTCAACGAACTCCCAGTTGAAAACATCCAGCGTTCCTTTTGGTCCGATCTTGCACCAAGTCTCTTCGTCAGTCTTGGTCTTTGGCGGATCAAGATAATCAAACTCTTCGCTCATACTTCACCTTTGCGAATGACTAAAAGTTGAGGGTAGTAACTAAACTCTGCAATCTGTCCACGCGCATCAACGATCCGCATGATCTGATCCATAAACGACATCACCGTTTCGCGACTGTTGACTGCTTGCGCGTCGAAGTATTGACGGAACTGGTTGGTGTAGGCGTCGTTGTAAGTACACTTCAAATCTTCGATGACGTAATACCCGCCGGGTCGGATTTGATCCCACACGTTCCCAAACATCTCGACCATCTGTTCAGAAATGTGGCTCGCGTCATCAATGAACAAGTCATACATCGCGTCATCGGGCGGTGCGTTCTTGCACAAGTCGAGTATATGAATGTCTACGTTCGACAGGTCTTTACACAGGCTCGCGCACTCCTCGCGGATGTCGAAGCCCGTGATGTTCGATGCCGGTAGGTAATGCGCCCACATGTGGAGTGATGCGCCACACGCTACACCGGCTTCGGCTATCTCGAACACGCACTTGTGCCGGGGCTGTCCCTCGGTGCGGATCATCTCGGCTACGATGCGCTCGTATACCTCTGTATAGCAATGCTTTACATTGCCCTTGTCGCTGCCGAATAGATCCGCCAGCCCAGTGAGCGTCATCTCTTTCAGATTCACCTCGCCCGTGTCGGGGATGTATTCCTCGGGCTTTACAATGTCTAAGTAGCGGCGTACTCCGCCTCGTGCCATTGGATCGTTCATGGTTCTACCTCCCACTTGATGCCGCTTTCTTTTAACATGTCATCAGAACGTGTTAATGATTTGGCTTGCTCGTTAACATGACCCCTCGCACGGATGGCAACGGCGCAGTAAAGCGGGCCAACATCTGGTAATGATCTAGCGTCCTCACACACCTTCGCACACGCCTCACGCTCGGCTGCGGCAACGAGGGCGGCGAAGCATTCCAGCTGCTCGACTGTAGTAAACCTAAAATCAAACGGGTTAGGGTTGCTATGCGTGATGATGGCCTCTTGAGCCATCGCGATAATGTCGTCGCGGTTCATAACTTCGCCCCGTAATAACGTCCCACCAACTTGAATGCGTCGATGTGCTGCTTCAGTTCAGCCAGATCCGCTGCCTTATCAGAGCTGAATATGTACATCTGCTTCCCTGCCTTGCGATCCCTGTAATCTCTCTGAAGCGACTTCAAGGTGATCTTTAATTCCGCTGCCGTGATTTCTTCAAGCAAGTCGGAGCTAACTTCAATCTTCATATCTGCTCACCTTGCTTCCACAGCACGTAGTCGTACTGCTTGATCCCTCGGCGTATTGCGGTGCCGATAACGGACTGACGGATGCCCCACTCTTGTACGAGATCTTTGTAGCGCACTCGCTCATTCTCTTCTCTAGCTAACTTCTTGCGCTTCAGTACGATCTTGTACTGCTCAAATGACAGGCGCGGGTTGTAGCGCGAGATCTTGGTGTATTCGCTCACAACACTCGCCCTGCTGCAAAGCCCAACATCAAGCCCAGAACGAACACCATGATCTCAATAAAGATCATCTCGCCTCGCTCTCTGGCCTTCTCAATTTCCATGGCGTCAAGCTGTGCCAGTAGTTTGGCAATCTCTTCCATTTGCGCGTCTTTTGAAGTGCGCGGTTTAGTTTCTATTCTCACCAGTAGTTCCCTCCGCTGCGTCGGCGTGAGCAAGCCCAGTTCGGCTCCGGGACACTCGCCCATTCTCGGTATGCTTCTGCCTTGCGGCGCTTAATCCAATCTAGGATCGTGATCCAGATATTCATTGCTATCAGTCCTCGCTAGTTCTATTTCTAGTAAGCGTATTTCTCTTTGATGATCTTTTATCCGCTGCCACAGCCAATCGACTTTTCGCACTCGGCTTTCGACCAAGCCAACTCTTGGGTCGGGCTGCTCTCCTTCCTGCTTCAACCGCATCACACAACTCCCTTATAAGACGATGAACCTTCGCCATCTTGATGCGCTGCTTCTTGGTTTCTAAATACCGTAGCGACTCCTCTACCGTAGTCGGTCGATGCCGCTTTGAGCGCATGAAATGGCACTTGCCTTTGTGCTCCGTCTGACAGGTCGGGCATAACTCCACCGGCTTCGGCGGTATACCCCAAGACTGTCTAAAGTCACTCATCAGTCTCCTCACACTCTTCTTCGTACTCGTCGATGTTCTCGCTGCCACAAGAGGGACACACCTCCTGTTCGAAGTAACTCACGGCATAAGAGCCATGCGCGTCGTAAGCATCCCAAGTTTCATTTATGTCAGGCTCGTCAAACTTCGTATCGCATCTCAAGCAGGTGAACATGGCGGCTCCTCCCACAGTTGAATAGAACCGCTGCCGCAGTAGGGACACACCTCTTTAATCAGTTCATGGCTACCCAGTTCCTCAGAGAAGTGATGCGTCTCTTTCAACTCACGATACTCAGGCTCGTCAAAGCCCTTCAAACAACTACGGCAGCGGTACTTCATGCAAATAACTTCGCTATAAAGTGATTCACCATCCGCAGAGCCGCTTCGCTCTCCGCTGCCATCTGCTTTGCAGTCTCCTGCGCCGCTTTCTCTAACTGTTCCTGCACCTGTGCATATTCTTGATACGCACGATCTAACTCTTGACTCTCTTGCTCGTTGTCCATGTGCGTCCCTCCTCGGAACACTATTGGTATATACAACCGGCTTGCTCAGGTTACGCTCCGCCGATATAAGACGCAACCCCCTTGCTTACTGCGCTACAAATCGCAGCATATTCGGGTGAATCATTAGCGCTGTCTTGCCGCCTAATCGGGGGTACACCAGTATGTGGGGAGAAAATCGACTGCTTAAAAACAAAGTCGCATTAGCTACGCCCTTCTCGACCCCCTCAAAGTCGTCCAAGATAATCAGCGCGTTCGGGTTCAACTCGCACATCAGATCCACATCATCAGGGGATAACCGCCCGTCGATGTAAAAGCAGTCAATGTGCTGCTTCTTGAATACGAATTGCTCTTCACAAGGCCAGTCAATTAACTTGCGAAACATCTGCGTCGATGTCGTCTTCGGGAATTGCTCCAAGGCAACCCCAATGTCGCCCAACCGAATGTCGTTAGACGCATCACAGGTATAAATAACGCCCTGCCGCATCCCCGCAGCCAGAGCCTTGGTGGATCGCCCGATATATGTCCCCACTTCAGCCACCGATACTGGTCTGAAATAGTTAGCAATAGCGCGTAGCTCTCCCATGTCCATCGCCGTCAGGGAGCCAGTTTGATAGTCGGCCTGTATCTGCAAGCCCTCGTCGTCAGGCAACGGCATCGGGGTAATCCCATCAGGGGCAATCGCTCCCCATACCGCAGCCGAAAGAGTCATTCGATTTATTTTCAACGGATTCACTTGGGTTCCTCCAATATCTGCCCAACGTATTTAGGAATCTCTTGGGTGTGAAAGTAAGACTTGCCCCTCGGATGCGGGTTGTTCGGATCGTATGCCGCCCAATACACCACATCCCTCCCCGTTGCCGTTACTTGGCAGAGCAGGGGCATATTCTTGGTGTCGAGCCAATGCTTATGCTCAAAGATCGTTCCGCGCTTCATGCGTCTCCCCCCGCGTGGTCAGTCTCCAAATAGTCCAATGCGGCCTCGTGCATCCGATCACGCTCGGTTTCGTTGCTTGTGTAATACAGGATGAAGTTATCCAACACTTCCAGATGTTGCGTCAGGGTGAGTGTTACCCCACCCGATACCTTCCAGACGGGTTCGGATCGCTTGCTGTAATTCGGCGGCGGGATTAGGTCGCTCATGCGGCCTCCTCGCAGTCTTCTACTTCTTCCAATACAACCTCATGCCAGTCGTGTTGATCGTCACGATGCTCGTCGTCGCAGTCGTTCCAATCGCCATCCAATAATTTCTCACGCGCTTCTTGTTCGTTCTCTGCATACAGCCAAATCGTTCTCATGGCGCGGATCGTGACGGGGACAGAGAATTTGTAGAATTTCTCGCTCATGCGACTTCCTCCACGCGCAGGGTTTCTTCTTCGTAGTCCTCTAAGTCGTCTGTTAAATCGACCGTGAAGTCTTCATGCGCTAACACTTGAGCAGCGTCCTCGTCCTCCGCCTCCACTCGCAGGGTTTTAACTACGGTCGCTCGGATCGTCACGTTGTAGAGTTTCATGCGGCCTCTCCCGTTGCTTTGATAATTGCGGCTGTAAAGTGATTGTTCCATTCGTTGAAAGACTGTGGATCGCCCAAGCCTTTTTGCCAATCGGCGCGTACACGCTGTAGTTCTTTAATTAATCGCTCGGCTTGATACAAACCTTCCTCTTTTTCGTATGAGTATTCGCTGCTCATCGCATACCAATACTTTTCCTCTCCGTCCTTATAAAAGTTTGACACTTTCATGCGGCCTCCCGCTTTTCTTTAACGTCTTCGATAAAATCTTCAGCATGGACAACACCGCAATCGGTAAAAGCCTCGTCGTCGTCGTCCCATGTCTCGACGGCTATATCGTGCGCTTCATCCGGCGTGTCGGCCTCCACTTCGATTTGATAGATTCGATGCTCAACTCGGCAAAGCGAAACAGTAAAGCGTTTCATGCGATCACCTCCACGCCCTCTGCATCAATACGCAATCGCTCAACAGGTTTTTCAGTAACGTCAAACACCTCCCAACCTGTTACCTCGTTGCCGATTAGTTCGTCGAATTGCCATTTCACGGGATGACAAAAACCCTCATCCCCATCTAATTCAATGTGGACTACAACGGCATACTTTTTCATGCTGCTACCCCTTGCGGAAAATCCGCGTCAATCGTTTGCAGTTGGTACTCGTAAGCCCAATGGTCGTTATCAAGTATGTAAACCAACTTACCGCGCTTGTCGGTCAGGCTTATAACTGTGGCGGGTTTCGGCGGCTCCGTTCCCCATGTCCCAGACCACATAACTCGTTGCCCTACTTGGTAGGCGTAATTTGTTTCTTCCACTTGTGCTATTCCTCTCAGTTGTTCGTTTGTTCGTTTATCTTCTTCAACTCGTCGCCGCACTTCTCACAATAGAAAGCCTTGAACGGCTCACCATCTAGGTCGGCGTAACACTTGCTCTCCGGCTCCCACTTGTTGCAGCAGATACAGAGAACATTCCACGGTAGCGTCGAATACTGTTTGAGTCGTTGCAGGTTCATACGCCCTCCTCGCAGTCTCGTTTGTGATACGGGCAAAGGTTGAGCCGATTCCACTCCTCGCGGGGAACCCTCACCAGTAAAGAATCATCGAAAACCTCGACAACCTCTGCTAATTCCAAAATGTCAAAGGCCAATTCAATTTGCTCAAAGTCGTTCACGATTGCACCCCCGTTGCCTTGTTGATAGCGGATCGAATCGCCGCCAGTTTTTTAGAAATGATGGGTTGTTGTAAGTCGTCGTCCTCAAAGCCGGACATAAAGATTTCAGCGTCTTGCAATGCCGCCAGAAGATCAGGAGCCGCTGCCATCAATAGCGCGGAGTTCTCGCTGCTTACTCCCTTAGCTACGGTACTCAGAGAGCGCGTGGAAATAACGTCATACGTCGGTGGTGAACCGCATCCATGAAAGTGTTTGAAGACTGACCAATTCATGCTACGGCTCCCAGAGCAGCGGATACCTGATGAGCCTTCATGCGGAAAATCTGCCCATCCGATATGCGAGTCACAACCCACCCGCATCGATTGCCTTGTGCTTTTTCGTTCAAGACGTAAGAAACGCCGCCGTAGTTAATTCGCATTCCCATGATCGGGCGCGGCTTGGATGCTTTCTTCTTCCAGTATTCGCGCACCGCTTCGCGCCATCGGGTTGCGCTATCGTTTAACGGCTCCGTTGCCGTATCAATCAGTCGCAGGGGGCAGTCGTAGTAGTAGGGGTGCATGGTTTCGTCCATATCTTTATATCCCCATAGACCGTTAGACTTGCCTAACAGAAACAGGCCAATCAGTCGTTTACCTTCGTGCGTCTCGAATTGCGCCCAGAGATGATTTCCCCGCAGCGAGTGATCGACAATCTTGGCGTTGCTGTATTGGTTCGGATTAAGCAGATGCTCGACTAGTGCCTCTTTCGAGGGCTTGAAAAATAACCAACCCATTTGTGCTACTCCTAGTTTGTGTTTGTGTTTAAGCCGCGAATTGATTGATGTTCAAGGACGCACCCCTAAAATCTCAATAGCGGCCAAAAAGTACCCGTCCCATGCGGCGAATGACTCTGGATCATTCAATGCTTTACGCCAATGGTTACGAGTACGTTCAATGCGTTCGGGCAATTCATCAGCCGTAAAATAGTTTTCTTGTAAGCACTCGAGTAAATAGTTGGCCTCATGCAAGGCTTCTTCTTTTTCGTAATCGTATGTTCCTGTGAAATCGGTAGTTAACACTTGCGTTACTCCTAGTTGTGCTTGTCTTAGTTTCGGCGGGTTAGCAGTCCCCGCCATTTGATATTTACACAAGCCGCTTGTGCTTGCAACAGTTCCAACATTAAGTTTTCGTAATGATTGCTTCTAACTCTGCAATCCGTTGCTTCAGTCGCTCAATTAGCGTTTCAGACATTCGCAGCCGAGCGTTGAGTTGCGCTGTTTCGTCTAATGCGTCTGGGATCATCACAAACTTAGTGCCGACCTTTCGCGCCCTGCCGAGTGCTACATATCTAACGAGAGATTGACGGGCAGAAATGGACTCGCCGCGCACCTGATCGCCAAACATCTCTTTGGCCTTTTCGTGTATCTCTCTAACCGTTGCGGGGTCGGAGAAAGTAGCGAGTGCTTCAAGATAAACGGTTTTATTCGCCATATAACATCCTCACATTTAAAAGCAAAAGTATAGACAAATGAACGAAAGAATTTTAAGCATTGAATTAAAACAATAGCAAGTATGTAGCGAATTGTGGGGATAGGTTCTTACGAAAGAAATCGGGCGTGTTGAATCATTCCGTTTTTGTAAGTTACTGATTAGACAGGGTGAATCGGGTTTATTTTCACGATTTTTAGATTGATTTGTTTCTTTCCTAGGCATACAAGAAAGAAAGGAAAGAGGGGAAAGGGGTAAAGAGAGGGGATATAGGAAAGAAATAAAAGAAAGGAGAGAATATATCTCTCTTATTACTAACTCTCTTTCTAATCAATCACTTACGAGCGTTCAATTCTTTCGTGTTGGTTCGTATATGTTCGTCGAAAGAAACAGCGCGGCAGGGTTCGGGTTGCTCAAGCAGGTAGCGGCCTATATACTCAAACACTAGGCAACGGGCTAACCATGGGAGCGCGTAAACATGACGGAGAAGACGCAAGAGGCAACGAACAAGCAGGGGGGCTACCTAGGTAGCGGGGTAGTCGAGAAAGCCGCTCAGAGCGTCCTAGAGCGTCAGGATGAGAAAGCCGGTGTTATACATAACCACAACACCAGTTCGGCCATAGCCACTATAAAAGACAATCGCAAGCATCCAGACGTAGCAGTTGCCCAGACAGTTGCTCAAATGGTGTTCGCAGGGATGACGCAAGACACGATAGCCAAAGTCCTAAAGATTGGCCTAGACACGCTTCACACTCACTACAAGCACGAACTCGACACGGGACAGGCAAGCATGGTGACCGACATTGCTCAGTCTCTCGCGCAACGTGCAAAGGCGGGGAGTGATACCGCTGCAATCTTCTTGCTTAAGACACGGGGAGCCGGAAAGTTTACGGAGCGCAACGGGATAGAACTAACGGGGAAAGATGGTGGAGCAATCGAGATCGCGCAACGTACAGAGATACTCCAGACTGTTAGCGGCTTACTGAATAAGGGGATTACGATAGACGGGGAAGCCGAACCCCTAGACTGAGCGCAAAAAAAAGGGGGAGAAAATCCCCCCCCTAGTGTTGAATTGTGGCGGCTTGTTAGGCGGCTTCGGTAACGTCTTCGGCTTCGGCTTTCCCCGTGAGCATTTCGGCGGCTTCACGCGCCAGACTCGCGGCTTTGAAAATGGCTTTCTTATCTTGCTTCAATACCGATAACCAGTTGTTAAGATACTGAGCGTGATCGACTCGCGGTTCGTTTGAAATACTGAGAGCAGCACAGCAAAAAGCCGCACCTAACTCTGCGACCAATTCTTCAAAGGCGTAGGCATTGCTTCCGAAATTGTTCAGAAGTTTGCGATTCTTGCGCGACTCATGGCCTGTCCAATGGACTAACTCATGTGCGAGCGTGGAGTAATAGCACTCAGTTGCGCTACTGGTAGCCGTTGCCGTGAATAGTTGCTTTTCTGGCATTTTAATAACGTCAAGCATGGGGGAATAACACGCTCGCGGCTCCATAGAATGCCGGATGTTTGCTCCCGTATTTCGCGCCCATGCTTCTACACGCTCGATAGTTTCAACATCGTTTTTGTGATCGTCTTCGGTAACGTATCGGCAACGCTCCGCCAATGCTCCGTCAACTTGATCGGCATTAAAGACGTTGAAGTATTTAAGCATGGGAAAAACAGACTTCTTGCCAGTTTGCTTATCTTCTTTCTCTAACTTAGTGAAGAAGACGACAATGCTGCTTTTCTGCCCTTTCTTAACTGAGCATCCGGCGGCTTGCCATTGCTTGAAAGATGCAAACGCGCAAGATTCGAACGGGGTGAAATTCAGAAGAAGACTATTCATTCCCCGATAGTTTTTTCCCGTTGTCGCGTTATATGGCCGGAGCGCGTTGCGCTTCTTATTAAATGGGTTAGTCCAATTCTTGCCGGAAGTCTCCATTTGTTTAATGACTTGATCGGTGACTGACTGATATAAATCGAATGTTGCCATTGTGCTATTCCCCTATTTAGATATGAATGCCGATATAGATAGCGCAAGCAATCCAACAAACTACGAAAAGAAAACAATTCAGGCGAAAAAGAAAAGTCTCAAATTTGTTGCTCATGGTGCTACCCCTAGTTAGTTATTCGACGGGGATATAATGAGCGCAAGCCGTTTGCGTTGTCACCGTATTTTGTTGCAGATATAAAAAATTTTTTCAGTATTTTGTTGCAGACTTTTACGGCAAGAATGTTGCGCGAATTGTGACGGCAAGATTGGTGCAAGAATGAGAACGGGAAGCAATGCGCGAATGATTCTCAAAAAGTCCCTGAGACTCCCTATCAACTGAAAATGAGAATCAGTCGCATGGGTGCTGGCATGGGGGAGCACGAAAACGACACACGGGGGTACGGGTCCCATCTGCCCAAACAATCTCCCAACCCGACTCCAACTTTTACTTGCACTACCCCCTTGCGCAGGTTTACTCTAGGGTCCCATGCTATATACCGGAGCCGCACCCCTACCCCGCCATACTTACTGCTACGTGCAGCCCCACACATTCGGCAACGAAGACTGGGTACGGGTAGCGTGGTTTGGGTTGGTATCCCATCCGGGCAGAACGTGGGGATGTCATGTGATGTTGGAATGTGGGGCGGTGTACCGGAACGTCCCGCTGCATAAGCTCGCGCACAAAATCACAGGGACCCCTTGGGACCCCGCCGACGCACAGACTTGGGATTGCTACGGGAACCAGTTCAGCGTGCTGGAGTATCCGTTTCTCGAAGGGACCCGAATGCGTACCCGGCTACGGTCTAAGCAGGAACACACCGGTAACTACTTGTTTACCGCGATCCCGATGATGGACGGATTCAGTCTAGAGCCGGAGCAGAGCAAGGAGTTCTACTTCATCAAACTGGACAACGGGCGTTATACAGCGCAACCTACGAACCACGTTTTGGTGCTAGATAAATCGTTCATCACCGAAGCCAACTGGCCGAAGTTGAAGCGTCAAACTGAGATTTGGAGTGTTGACAATGGCAACGAAGTCTAAAGTGAACGCAGCGGGTAACTACACGAAGCCCGAGATGCGCAAGAAGTTGTTTAACGAGATTAAGGCATCCGCAACCCAAGGCACCGCAGCGGGTCAATGGTCAGCCCGTAAGGCGCAGCTTTTAGCCAAACGCTACAAAGAGAAGGGCGGCGGGTACAAGTCATGAAAGCCCCACAGAAGTCACTGAAGGACTGGACCGCGCAAGAATGGCGCACCAAATCGGGCAAGCCGTCATCAAAGACCGGCGAGCGGTATCTACCTAAGGCAGCGATTGAGTCTCTGACCCCGCAGGAATATGCAGCCACCACTCGTGCTAAGCGTGAGGGCAAGGCGCAGGGTAAGCAGTTTGTAGCGCAGCCGAAGAAGATTGCGAAGAAGACCTCGCGATACCGGTAATCCATGTCGCAACAAGCGTCTGGGACCCCGCCCAAAGTTGATCTCAACGATCCGCTGATCAAGGAGCTAAATAAGCTACCGCTGCCGGATTTGTTGGCATACAAGAGCCGGTTGGAGTGGGCGAGTAAACGTCACAAACACCAAAAGCCGCCGAAGGGTGATTGGACTGTGTGGTTGATGCTCGCTGGTCGTGGCGCGGGTAAGACTCGTGCGGCAGCGGAGTGGGTGTGGTGGCAGGCGTACAAAGCGCCGGAAACGAGATGGTTGGTTTGCGCACCGACCTCGGCTGACATTCGCGACACTTGCTTTGAGGGTGATTCCGGTTTGATCTCGGTCATGCCGGAGAAAATCGTGGGCGAATACAACCGCTCGCTCTCGGAGATTATTTTAACCAATGGGTCCCTGATCAAAGGGATCAGCGCGGAGACTCCCGACCGGCTCCGTGGTGGTCAGTGGCATGGTGCGTGGACGGACGAGCTGGCTGCGTGGCAGTACGACCAAGAAGCGTGGGACATGATTATGTTTGCGCTACGTCTAGGGTCCCATCCACGAATCGTTGCCACCACCACTCCGAAGCCCAAAGCCCTCATTAGAGACTTGGTGGAGCGTGACGGAGCCGATGTACACGTTACCCGCGCCAGTACTTACGAGAACATCGCGAATCTGGCTCCGACTTTCCAGCAACAGCTCTTGAAGTTTGAGGGCACGACGCTCGGACGGCAGGAAATTCACGCAGAAGTACTCAATCCCGAAGAGCAGGGCATCATCAAGCGCCCTTGGGTTCAGCTCTGGCCAGCGAAAAAGCCCCTGCCCATACTGGAACACATCGTGATGAGCCTAGATACGGCCTTTACGGAGCAGACTCGCGACAAGAAAACCTCAGATTCCGACCCCAGTGCGTGTGTGGTACTCGGACTTTTCTACGAAAACGAGAAACCGAACATCATTTTGCTGGATTGCTGGGAAGATCGGCTTGGAATGCCGGATTTGATCCAGCGAGTGAAGCGGGAGATGGAGGTTTTCTACGGCGACGATGAGCAAAAGCCGATGATTAAGCCGAAATTCGGTCCCGGTCGCATGTTAAACACCGGAAGAAAGCCCGATACCATCGTGATCGAAGACAAAGGCAGCGGAATTTCGCTTCGGCAGATGCTGGCACGCGAGGGAATCATTGCTCACGCCTACAATCCGGGCAAAGCGAGCAAATTGACGCGATTGCACATGGTTTCGCACCTATTTTCGGCTGGGATGGTGTGGTTTGTGGAGTCTGATAAGCGAAAAGGACAGATTCGCTCGTGGGCGGAGCCATTGTTGTATCAACTGTGCTCGTTTTCGGGTGAGGGAACCATCAAGCATGACGATTTGATGGACGCTTGCACCCAAGGTTTACGTTTCCTTGCCGATAAAGATATGATAAGCGTGAGTAAGCCTAAGCCGTTGCAGCCTAGGATGATTGTGAACGAGCGCCCAAGAGGTAATCCGTATGGCGTCTAAATATGGCAAGTTTGGATTCAAGCGTTTTTCCGAGGGTGGCCTTGGTTACGAGGAAGATCCGCCGGAGTTTCGCGCAGATCGTAAAGGCGAGGCAGCTCGCAAGTCTGTTATCAAGAAGTCCAACGAGATTAAGGCTGTTGAGAGCAAGAAAGAGAGTGCTCGCGGCCCGTCTACTCGTAAGAGCTTCGGCACTAAGTCTGAATCTCGTGTTTCCAGAAAAGAAACGGGACTTCCGAGTGATCGCGCTACTGGCTATCGCAGCCAAGTAGAAGAAACCGGCATGACTGCTGAAGAGCGCAAAAACTTGGTTAAGAGTGGCGCTTTGGCTGCGGCTTCGATGCTCCCGGCTGGTCGTGCTTTGAGGGCTGGTGATAAGGCGTATGATGCCGCCAAGGCCGCTAAGGCTGCGCAGAAAGCAGAAGATGCTGTTGTGGAAAAGGCTGCGCGTGGATTGTCGCGTCGTGATATGCCGAGCTACTCCGAAAGATACCGTGCCCGTAAGCGAGCCGAGGAGCAAAGGGCTGCTAAGCGTGAAGGCCGAGAGCCTAGAGACATTCCAGATTGGCGCGGCAATATAGACGTAGCAACTGGTAAGCCGGGGCCGGGACAAGGGTTTAGAGACAACGAAGTCTTTAAGAAAGGCGGCGCTGTGCGCAGTAAGAAGTCCAAGAGCTATTTTTCTAATTACTAATGGTGAGCGCCATGTCATCTGAGCCAAACGATCTGGACGAAGCCCAAGAAGACCTTGGTGAGATGTTTGAACTCCCTGAGGAGATCTCAGACGTTGAAGACACCGAGGATGGTGGGGCGATTGTTCGTTTTGGTGAAGATGAAGAAGAGCCGGAGGGTGAGCGCGAGTTCTATATGAACTTAGCCGAGAAGCTCCCTGAAGGCGTCATGGACGAGGTGGCTCAAGACTTCTTGGGTCTAATTGCGAAGGACAAAGAGGCGCGTAAGAAGCGCGATGAGCAGTACGAAGAAGGAATCCGACGCACAGGACTTGGTGACGATGCACCGGGCGGCGCTCAGTTTCAGGGCGCAAGTCGGGTCGTTCATCCCATGCTCACTGAAGTCTGCGTGGACTTCTCTGCCCGAGCTATTAAAGAGCTTTTCCCACCCGAAGGACCAGCCAAAGATCACATCGTAGGCGACGAGACGGCCGACAAGGTAGCCAAAGCCCAGCGCAAGACGCGGTATCTGAACTGGCAGATGACCCAGCAGATGCCGGAGTTCCGGGCAGAGCTAGAGCAGTTGCTCACTCAGGTTCCACTTGGTGGCGCTCAGTATCTCAAGCTTTCTTACGATCCGAACAAGAAGCGACCGGTGCCCCTCTTTATCGGCATCGACGATGTGTACCTGCCCTATGCGGCAACGAACTTTTATTCGGCAGAGCGCAAGACGCACGTTCAGTACGTAACGGAGATTGAGTATCTCCAGCGCGTGAAGTCGGAGATGTACCGGGATGTGGATCTCGCTCCGACGACGATGGAGCCGGATGTTTCGAAGGCTGAGAAAGCCAACAACAAGATCGAAGGCCGTGATGGCAGCGCGTATGACGTTGATGGTCTGCGCACGATCTTTGAGATTTACGCCATTGCCGACATCGAAGAGGAATATGGACTCGCTCCGTATATCTTCTCCATCGACAAAGTGACGGGTAAAGTCCTCGCCGTTTATCGCAACTGGGAAGAGGGCGACGAGACGCTGCAAGAGATGCAGTGGATTGTGGAGTTCCCGTTTGTGCCGTGGCGCGGTGCGTATCCCATCGGTATCCCGCAGATGATTGGCGGTATCTCAGCAGCGGCGACGGGTGCTTTACGGGCGCTTTTGGATTCTGCTCATATCGCGAACTTCCCCGGCATGTTGAAGCTCAAGGGCGGTCGTGAAGGCGGTCAGTCCGAGCGTATTGATCCGACCGAGGTCAAAGAGATTGAGGGTGGTGCGTTTAGCGATGACATCCGCAAGATTGCGATGCCGTTGCCGTTCAATCAGCCCTCGCCGGTTCTGTATCAGCTCCTAGGATTCTTGGTTGATGCGGGTAAGGGCGTTGTTCGCACTACCTTAGAGGACATTGCCGACAATCAGGGCAATATGCCGGTTGGCACGCAGTTGGCGCGTATTGAGCAGGGCATGGTGGTGTTTAACGCCATTCACGCTCGCTTGCATGATGCGATGGGTCGCACGCTCAAAGTGTTGCACCGCATCAACGCGATGTATCTGGAGAACGACGAGGTTAAGGACGAAACCGGGCAGTTGCTCGTTCGCCGTTCTGACTTTGAAGGCCCGATGGATGTGGTGCCGGTTTCGGACCCAAACATCTTCTCTGAAGCCCAGCGTTTTGCTCAGGTTCAGGCGCTTTCCCAACGTGCGATGGCGCTCCCTCAGGTCTACAACATTCGCAAAGTCGAAGAGCGCATTCTTCAGCAACTACGGGTTCCGAACGCCAAGGAACTGCTCGTTGCAGCTCCCGAGCCGAAGGAGATGAATGCGATCAATGAGAACGTCGCAGCGACGTTGGGTCGTCCGGTGTCGGCATTCCCAGAGCAGGACCATCTTGCTCACTTGCAAGTGCATTTGGACTATTTGACCAGTCCCATTTTGGGATCTTCAATGCTGATGGCTCCGACTTTTGTTCCGGGCATCTTGAATCACATCAAGGAGCATATTGCGCTGTGGTACGCGACTCATGTGTTTGAAGTCGCCTCTAAGGCAGCGGGTCAAGACATCAGCGAGTTCCAGAAGATCCGAGACGTTGAGGTCAAGAAGAGCTTTGACCAGCTTTTGGCTGCGGCTTCGCAGAAGGTCGTTCCGAATGCCTCGCAGGCGTTTGGCGCTATTCCGCAGATCGTGCAGCAGGCCATGGGTATGTTGCAGCAGCTCTCGGGTATGAACGCGCCGCAAGACCCGCGTATGGCAGCTCAGATGGCTGAGACGCAGCGTAAAGCTCAGGCCGATCAAGCCTCGTTGCAAGTCAAACAGGCCGAGTTGCAGCTTGAACAGGCGAAGGCCCAGCAGGCAGCAGCGGAAACCGCGCAGCGTCAGTCGGATAACCTCAAGCGCGAGATGATCAAGCAAGATCGCCTTGATAACCGTCAGGCTGCGGAGCTTGAAGTTAAGATGACGACGAACCGTGAAGACAACGATACGGCGAAGCAAATTGCCGCGATGGAAGCGATCACGGGCGAGAAGGTGGGTGTTTCAACGGGTACGGGTATTAATCCTTAAACGGGGTGAGTTATGGAAAAGCAATTCATTAAGCAGCACAAGTTGCTCGCGATGGGCGTGAAATTGGACGGTCAGAAGATGCCTTCTGGCGGAAAGATGGGAGCTGATACTGGCTCAAAGGGTGTTAAGGGCGACCCTAAGGCAACGCCTGCAATGATCTCAAAGGGTAAACAAAACGCATGATTGAACGCATCATTGACGAATTGGAGTTGGCCAAGGCTCGCGTTGCACACGACGCGATGAAGCGGCAACTGGAAGGTAAGGATGCTTCGTTTGAATATGGCAAGGCAGTGGGCACTTACGCCGGGTTGCAGGCCGCATTAACTTATATTGATCGTCTTCTCAAAGCTGACGAGGAAGACGGAGAGGAGTTCTAAATGTCTAGTTTGGAAGAGGCTTTTCCTAGTGTAGAGCCGGGTTTGATTCCGTTTGGTTCGCGAGTCCTCGTGCAGATTCGCTCAGCAAAAAAGACTTCTGCTGGTGGCATTATTTTGCATACCGAAACTCGTGAGACAGAGATCTGGAATACTCAGATCGCAAAAGTTGTAAAGCTTGGGCCGTTGGCCTTCAAGAATCGCAACACGATGGAATCTTGGCCGGAAGGTAATTGGTGCAAAGAGGGCGAATTCGTCCGTGTACCAAAGTACGGCGGTGATCGTTGGAAGGTGCCCTTTGGCAACGACGGGGAAGAAGAAGCCCTGTTTGTAATCTTTAACGATCTCGACATCGTGGGTGGTGTAGTGGGTGACCCGCTTGCCATCAAAGCGTTTATCTGAGGGTTAAATCATGGCTAAAGACAACGTGTTATCAGAAGATGATGACAAGGGAGTGGAAGAATATGTGGCAGTTGAAACTCCTGTGGATCAACCTGAAGTGGAAGGTGAAGAGCCTTCTGGGCAAGTTGCGCAAGGATCAGATGATAGTGACGCCGACTCCGACGACGACTATCAAGAAGACGCCCGACTCTCCGAAGAAGATTCTGAAGAAGATGAAGGCAAAGGCTCGAAAAAGCAGCTAACGCCTGAAGAGAAGCGTGCTCAGCGTCAGAACCGCAAGTTCCGTCGTCGTGCTGCAATCGAGCACAAAGAGCGCGAGCTGGCGTTCCTGCGTGCGGAGAATGAGGAGTTCAAGCGCCGCTTATCAAGCGTCGAAAAGCAGACTTCTCAGTTCAATCTCAGTGCGGTTGACCAGAAGCTGAACGAGGCTCTTAACGAAGCCCAGTTAGCTGAGCGCATCATGGCAAAGGCCATTGAGCAGGGTCAGGGCGAAGATGTCACCAAGGCACTTCAGATCCGTGATCAGGCTTTAGAGCGTGCGCGTCAATTGAAAGCGGTGAAGGAAGAGGCTGAGAAGCCCCGCCAACCGGCTAAGCCCCAGAAAGATCCCCGCGTGGCTGCGTATGCCCAAGAGTGGGTTCAGGCCAACAACTGGTACGACCCGTCCGGCAAGGATGAGGATTCGGCCATTGTGAAGGTCATCGACCAGCGTCTTGCCGCTGAGGGCTTTAACCCGGCTTCGGAAGATTACTGGATTGAGCTGGATAACCGCGTAGCAAAGCGTCTACCGCACCGATATGCAGAGGATACCCCGATGGAAAAAGCCAAACCGGCTGCGAAACGGGGCGGTCCCCCGGTGGGTGGTAAGCGCGAATATGCCGCGCCGTCTACCCGAAAAGAGGTTTATATCAGCCCTGAGCGCAAGCAGGCGCTCATAGATGCAGGCGTCTGGGATAACCCAGAGTTGCGTCAACGCTACATAAAGCGTTATGCTGAATATGATCGTAATTCTTCTTCTCGCTAAAAAAGGGAGCGAGTTATCATGAGCGACGAAAGACTGAAGAAAGTTCTTGGCGAAGGGCGGGAAAATCGGCTTGCGTATGATCGCGCAGCAACTGAGAACCGAGAGTTGTCAGACGATGCCCGAGTTGAGATGTTTCGACAGCAGTTTATTCAGGCCGCGTTGCCTGATCTGCCAAAGATTCCGGGTTACCACACTTGCTGGTTGACCACCACAAATCCGAGAGATTCGATTCAGGCTCGCATTCGGCTGGGTTATGAGCCGATTAAACCCGAAGAGGTTCCCGGTTGGGAATACTGTTCGATTAAGACTGGCGAATGGACAGGTTTTGTTGGAGTCAACGAGATGCTTGCGTTCAAGCTTCCTCTTTCGCTGTACAAAAAGTACATGCAGGCGGTGCACTTCGATGCCCCCAATGAGGAAGAAGAACGGCTGGTCGGCACGAATGAGCGTATGCGTGAGCAGGCTGAACGTGCTGGTTCAAGAGTGGACGAAGGTGATGGCATGTCGGCAATACGGGATTCCGCTAAGGTACGCGCACCAATAGAGTGGGCGTAATTAGCAATTACGTTTTGTGAGGATTTAAATTATGCCTTCGACCAGTGCAGCTTTTGGCCTGCGTCCGGCTTTTCATCCGTCGGGAGTTGTTCGTCCCGTCGCGATGACTATTGAGTCGGGCTACAACGCCAACATTCTCCAGTTCCAGCCAGTCCTGATTAGTGCCACGGGCAACATTCAGGCTGCTGGTGCCAGTACCCCGTTCGTGGGTTCGTTCATGGGTGTCGAGTTCACCGATACCGATGGTCGCCGCCGCGTTAGCAACAAGTGGACCGCTGGCACTTCTGCCACGGACATCATTGCTTATGTGACGACCGATCCGGCTATCGTCTACGAGATCCAATCGGATGCGACCTTGACGATTGCGGATATTGGTTCCCAGATGGACTTTGACAGTGTGACCGCTGGTAGCACGACGACTGGCCTCTCTGCGGCTATGTTGGACGTTGCTTCCAAGACCACTTCGGGAAGCGCTCTTTGCCGTGTTGTTAACCTCCAGCCGGATGTCAACAACAACTGGGGAGACGCTTATGTCGTTGTTCAAGTCCAGATCAGCGAGCACCAGTTTGTCGCTGACCGCGTAGCCATTTAAGGAGGACTAGAACATGGCAGTCCCAATGCGTAGTACTGACTTTCGTTCCATCGTCGAGCCTATTCTTAACGAGGCTTTCGATGGCGTTTATGACCAGCGTGCTGACGAGTGGAAGCAAGTCTTCGTCCAGCAGCAGGGCATTCCCCGCAACTACCACGAAGAGCCGGTTCTGTACGGATTCGGCGCTGCTCCGGAACTTCCGGACGGCACCGCTGTCACGTATGACGCTGGCGGCGTGCTCTTCTTGCAGCGTTACGTCTACAAGGTCTACGGCCTTGCGTTCGCGCTCACGAAGGTGCTCGTGGAAGATGGTGACCACATCCGTATCGGCCAGACCTATGCCAAGCACTTGGCGCAGTCGCTGATCGAAACGAAGGAAACCCTCTGCGCTAACGTGTTGAACCGCGCCTTCACGCCCGGCTTCAACGGTGGCGACGGCGTGACGCTGGTGAATACGGCTCACCCGATTGCTCAGGGTACGTTCAGCAACCAGCTGACGACTCCGGCAAACCTGTCGCAGACCTCACTTGAGCAGATCCTCATCCAGATCCGCAACGCTGTTGACAACAACGGCAAGCGCATCCGTTTGAACCCGGAGAAGCTCGTTGTGTCGCCGTCGAACGTGTTCCAAGCGGAAGTGCTCTTGAAGAGCGTGCTCCGTACCGGCACGGCTGACAACGACATCAACCCGGTGAAGTCGATGGGCCTCCTCGCTGGCGGTCAGGCTAACCTGTCGCGTTTGACTTCGACCACTGCTTGGTGGGTGAAGACGGATGCTCCGGAAGGCTTGAAGTTGATGATGCGTCGTGGTCTTGAGAAGTCAATGGAAGGTGACTTCGAGACTGATTCGACCAGATTTAAATCGACAGAGCGTTACGCAGTTGGGTTCACGGACCCGCGCACTGTGTACGGAACGGCTGGCGTTTAAGCCCTTGATTTGTAAGGAGTTTTTCTCCTAGACAAATCCTTGCCCGGCTCTGTGTGATGGAAGCCTACTTTGAAATAGGAAGCCGTCATGCAGCAGCCGGGCAAGTTTTATGTGAGGGGCAACCGCCCCTTTCTTTTTTCTTGACGATGGCATAAACTACTTTAATGGAGGTTGTTCGTGCCATACGCTAATGAATTTGCTGGGATCTATAAAATTGTTAACAAGGCAAACGGTACTTGTTACGTAGGGCAATCTCAGCGTGTAAACAAGCGCATTCGCGAGCACTTCAGGCTTTTAAGGTTAAATAAACATCAAAACCCAAGACTTCAAAACGCCTATAACAAATACGGGCGCGAAAGCTTTGCATGGGAAATTGAAGCTGCCTGCGAAAATCCAGAAGATCTTGACATCATTGAGAACGCATTTTTTTCTGGAGACGCTTGGTTTGAAGAGCCTGTTTTCTACAACATAGCTGCCTTCGCTAAGGCTCCGATGAGAAACAAACAGCACTCTGAAGAAGTGCGAAAGCGAATTAGAGCCGGAAGAAGAGCATGTGGGTTTGACTATCAATCCGAGGAGTACAGGGCATCTCTTGTAAAGGCGCAACACGAAAGATTTTTTTCGAATCCACGATTTGTTGCAAAGGTCAAGTTTATAGTTGACAATCCTGACATGTCTTACGCTGAGCGTGCTCGTGCGCTTGGGAACGATATCAGCGCAGTCAGGAAGCTAGCGCTCAAGTATGGACATTTAAGAGGAGTTTTATAATGGCTCAGACACGATTTTCAGGTCCGGTTGTTTCGGACAATGGGTTCTCTGGCACCATCCTTTCTAACTCGGCCAACATCACCAATCTTGTTTGCAGCACGCTGACGATTGGTTCGACTCAGCTCACCAACGGTTCTGTGTCTGGCACGGTCGCCACTCAGGCGGGTCGCATTCCCGTTCTCGTTGGAAGCACCACGCTCTACATCGCTCTGTACAGCAGCCTGACGCCGTAATGACGAGGGGGCTTCGGCCCCCTTTTCTCAATGTGATTGTGAGGGAAAGCAACCATGCGTCCTATTAGTTTTACGAGATCACAACCGGCGGCAGATGCGGACAGTATCGTTTCAGCCCAGTCGCTGAGCGTATCTGGCGCGATTACGTTGGATGGAGTGTTGGTATCGAACGGCGTAGCCGTGTTGACGGTACCGGCTGTCTTGACAGCAACTAACGCAGCCTCTTCTACCATCAACTTTGTGGTGACCGGTACGGGTCCTGCGGGGCAGTCTCAGGTTGAGACACTGGCTCTGACGGCTTCGGGTACGGTGACGGGTTCGCTGTCGTTTGCGACGGTGACCGGCATTACGTCAAGCGCAGCAGCGGCATCTACCATCAGCATCGGCAACGGTGTGTCTGGGTATACGTCGTGGATTCCGCTCGACATCTACACGCCGAACCAAGTGACCAACATCTCTGGTAAGACCAGCGGTACGGTCAACTACTCGGTTGAGTACACGAACGAAGATCCGTTTGATCTTAGCATCCAGCAGTTAGCGGTTCCGCACCCAAATGCGAGCCTGACAGCAGCGAGCGGCGATGAGACGCAGTTCACGACCACGTTGATGCGAGCGGTTCGCTTGAAGATTAATTCGGGCGGTGGTTCGGTTCGCTTCACGATCGTCCAGCAATCGACGGCTTGATAAATGGCTAACATCAAGATCACCGATCTTACGGCGGCGACTGCGCTTGGCGGGACTGAGCTGTTTGAAGCGGTTCAGTCTTCCTCGTCAGTCAAGGCATCGGCTCAGCAAATCAAAACGTATGTTGGGAGTTCTCTTAACATCACGGGCGGTGTGCTGGGATCGGTCACGATCACCAATGGCGTAGGTAGCTTTAGCTCGCTTTCGGTAACGGCGGGAACAATCCCGTTTAACACCATTACGAATCGCGCTATTGGCCAGTTTGAATCTCACATTGATCAAACAGCCGCATCAGCTAACGTCGGTTATGTCGTGCAGATGAATAACGCAGCCGACTTTAACGCTGGAATTACGATTGCTTCTAGCACAAACGTCACGGTAGCAGCTACTGGTGTCTATTCTATTAATGCTAGCATTCAGTTTGCAAACTCTGACAGCACCAACCACACATCGACGTTCTGGTTCACTAAAAACGGAACAAACATTCCGAACTCTGCATCCATTATTTCTGTGCCTAAGGTAGCGGATGGCGGTAAAACACTGGCTCAAGTGACTATTTTTGAGTCAATGACTGTTAGCAGTTATGTACAGTTGGTTTGGTCTGCAAACAATATCGCTGTTAGTTTGGATTACTCGTCTGCAACCGTAACTGCTCCGGAAGTTCCCTCTGTTATCTTCAACATGCAGAGAATTAAGTGATGAAGATTCGCGGTAACTGGGAAGACTGGGAAGACTTTGAGAACTTTGCCAAGGGCGGCGGTGCATTTAAGACTGGAGCTTGGCAACGCAAGGCTGGAAAAAATCCAGAAGGCGGCTTGAACGAAGCTGGTCGTCGTAGTGCGAAGCGTGAAGGGATGAACTTGAAGCCGCCAGTGAGCGCGAGCCAAGCAAAGAAATCTCCAAAAGCAGCGGCACGACGCAGATCGTTCTGTGCGAGGATGTCCGGAATGCCGGGTCCAATGAAAGATGACAAGGGCAGGCCGACGCGCAAAGCGTTGTCTCTCCGTAAATGGGATTGTTAAGAGGAAACCATCATGGGCGTTAAGTACGTTAAAGATTTTGCTTTCCCGTCTGACCGTGGTTTCCACGGATCAAACAAAATGCCGCGAGCCGCGATGGCTTCTGAGCGCGGAATGCCGCGAGTCGTTCGCCGCCCGATGCCTTTGACGCCGGTTCCGGAAGAGCCGATGTATGGCAAAGGCGGAAAAGTTACAAAAGTTCCTGCTAAAGCCAAAGAGTCTTATAAAGATGTTCCTGCTCGCGCTAAACCAAATGCACCTGCGCGTGGCGCTCCGAAGATGGAATCCAAGCCTAAAGTTGGCAAGGGACAGGGTTACGCCGAGGGCGGATACGTTCCGGGTTACGAAATGGATCGTCTTCCGGCCAAGAAGCCGCCGGGTCGCGGAATGGACTTGGCTCCGTCAAAGCGATTCAAGGGCGAGTACGAAGGCTACGCCAAGGGCGGTAACGTAAAGGGCAAGAAGATCGCTAAAGTCATGCGCGAGTACAAAGAGGGCAAGCTGCACTCAGGTTCCAAGAAGGGTCCTGTGGTGAAGAACCCGAAGCAAGCGATGGCGATTGCGCTGTCGGAAGCTCGTGCTGCGAAGAAGGCCGCGGGTGGCGCTGTTGACAGAGATTACGACGATGTTATGAAAAAGTTCGTGCCTTACGAGTCCAAGGGTCCGAAGACTCGCTATACCGCTGCTAAGGGTCGTCGTATGGCGAAAGAGCGTGCCATGGAACGTCGTGCTTTGGATAAGGCGCGTCACGCTGAGAAGTATGCTCCGGGCCTGAGTTTGGATATGGAAGACGAGAGCATGGTCCGTGAGGGCAAGATGCTCAAGTACGCCAAAGGCGGAAAGGCCAAGCATTCTGATGTGAAGATGGACAAGGCCGTGGTGAAGAAGGCTGTCCACAAGCATGAGAAAGCGATGCATCCCGGTAAGAAGATGACCAAGCTCAACAAGGGCGGCGTTCCTTCATACGGACGTAAGCCAATGTACGGCGGCGGTAAGTGCTAAAATAACTTCCGTGTAGTCAGAGGGGTCTGCTCAGTGCAGTAGACCATGGCGCAAGAGGGACCCTGATGGCGACTTCCGGTACAGTTTCGACAACTCAGTTCACGACTAGGCAGGTCATTGACCATGCCTACAGGCGTTGTCGTTTGGGTGCGCAACAGATCACCTCTGAGATGATCGACATTGCGAACGACCAGCTTTACCTGATTCTGGCTAACCTTGCGAATCGGGGCGTTCAGCTCTGGTGTATTGAGCGACTGATCATGCCTCTTTACGAGGGGCAAGGCGCTGTGACTTTGCCTATTGGCACGGTTGACGTTCTCAACACCAACTTGCGTACTTTGCAAGAAGCGACGGGCACAACGGCTACGACATCAACGACGTATCAGAATTACAGCGTGAACGGACTAACTGTCACCACGGTTGGAATTAAATGGTCTGCCACATCTCGTCCGTTTGTTATTGAGCAGTCTAATGACGGCATTCTTTGGACGGCGGTAGAAACTCAAGAGTCCACTAGCGCTCCTACTCAGGTAGCGGGTGAATGGCTTTGGATTGATACCGAAGTTCCGGTTACCGCAGATTATTTCCGCGTTCGCGTGACGAGCGGAACCCTATCGGCCTCGGAGATTTACTTTGGGAACACGCCCAACGAGATCCCTATTGCACGATTGAATCGTGATGACTATACGGCTTTGCCCAACAAGTCTTTCCTTGGCCGTCCTTTGCAATTTTGGTTTGATCGTCAACTAAATCAACCCATCATGCGGCTCTGGCCTGCGCCAAATGCTCAGGCGGAAACCCAACAAATTGTGCTGTGGCGTCATCGCTACATTCAGGATGTTGGCACCATGACTCAGGAGCTGGATGTTCCGCAGCGTTGGTTCGATGCGATTGTCGCTATGCTGGCTTCTAAGCTTGCGGAGGAGACTCCGGAAGTGGATGCCAACTTGATGCCGATCTTGGAAGCCAAGGCTGAGAAGGCGCTGGCTCAGGCGGAGAACGAGGAACGAGATAACTCGCCAATTTATTGGACTCCGAACCTTAGCATGTATACGAGGTAATCATGGGTTTGTACCTAGATACTCGTGGATTAACTTACGCAGCGATTGGCATTTGTGATCGTTGTTCTCGCAAGTTTCCTTTGGCAGAGCTGATGCCTGATCGAAACTCTCCGGGTCTTCGGGTCTGCAAAGTAGATTGGGATGAGCTTGATCCGTATCGCTTGCCTGCGCGTCAAACAGAACGAATTACGCTTCCGTTTGTAAGACCAGACGTTCCGCTCACTTCGCAGCCGTATGGCGTGATTAGTGAGGACGGCAATACGTTCTTGGTTAATGAATCGGATGATAATTATCTTGAGCCGGAGCAACCGCTGTAATGGCTAACGTCCCAAGTAATTTGATCCCATCGCGGATCAGCCAGTTACCGGAAGCGCCAAACGCAGATCCGGCTGGATACTTTCCGATTACGATTTCTGGCACGACCTATAAGGTTCAGTTCAGCCAGATGATGTCGAACATCGAAGTTCCGGCTTCTCGTGTGATTAATGCGGGGACGGGGCTGACGGGTGGCGGTTCGCTCTCGGCGGACATTACGATTGCCGTAGCCAACGGTGGTATCGGTGATCAGCAGCTTGATGTAACGGGTGTTAGCGCCGGGACGTATGGTAGCGGGGCGAATGTCCCTGTTATCACGGTCAACACGAAAGGTCGTGTTACTTCTGTTAGCACGACTCCGCTGGTCATTAGCGGCTACGTTCCGGATTCGCGTCAGATTGTTGCGGGTACGGGTTTGTCTGGAGGGGGAAACCTCGAACAGAATCGCACTCTGGCCATCGACTTCTCAAGCGCCAACCCTCAGCCCCTAGGCTCAGTCACAGCGGGTACGGGTGTTAATGCAGCGCGTGATGATCACGTTCACCCGGCGGTGGATCTGTCGGATGCAAATGAAACTACTGGCGTTCTGCCGATGGGTCGCGGTGGTACTGGCTCAGCGATGTCGCCGGTTGCGGGTGCGGTCGTTGTCAGTAATGGAACCAACTTTGATCTGACAACCGTGGGTTCGCCGGGGCAAGTTCTGGCATCTACCGGGGCTGGTATCCCAACTTGGCAGACGCTGACTGGTGCGGGTACGGTCACCAGCATTGACGTAAGCAGTACTGTTTCGGGCGTGGTGTTCACAGGCGGTCCAGTTACGGCTGCGGGTGTCATCACGATGTCCGGAACGCTTGCCATCAGCAATGGCGGCACAGGCGCGAGCACGGCATCGGGTGCTAGAACTAATTTGGGATTGGGTTCGATTTCAACCCAGAACGCCAATGATGTGTCGATTTCCGGCGGTAGCATATATGTTACTACTGTCGGAGCGGCAAGCGGCGCGGTTACCAACTTAACTGGTACCAATTTAGGTTTTACGAATGTAGATACATCGGACTTGTCGGCCACGGTTGGAACGATTCCAACGCTAACGGGCGATAGCTGGACGGTTACTAATTTCACCGCTACTAGCGCAACGATTAGCAACTTCACGTTTACGTCATCGACCGTTACGCATTTAACGGCGACAAATCTGACGGCTACAAGCGCGACGATTACGACGCTCACGAGTCCGAGCGCGGGTATCACGACGCTATCGGGAACATCGCTCGGTTATAGCAGCGGTAACGTCACAACGCTCACCAGCGGTTCTTTGACGGCGACTAATCTGACTGCGACTAGCGGTACAGTTACGACGCTGGCAGCGACTTCTGCTGTAGTGACGAACCTTGCTGTGACGAGCCTGACTGTTAGCAGCCTGTCTTTGGCTAATGCATCGTTCACCAGTGCAAGCATTACGACTCTTACCAGCACAAGCGCCGGGATTGCGACGGTATCGGGCACCTCACTGGCGTATGGCAGCGGTAATATTACGACACTGACTAGCGGATCTTTGACGGCTACGAATCTAACCGCAACGAGCGGAACGGTTACCACGCTGTTTTCAACTTCGGCTTCGGTCACTAATCTAGCCGTTACGAGTTTGACGGTTAGCAGTTTGTCGTTGACTAACGCTTCGTTTACGAGCGCAACGATTACTACGCTGACCTCAACTTCAGCCGCGATTACCACGGTATCGGGTACGGCGCTGGGGTACAGCAGCGGAAACATCACGGTTCTAACCAGTGGTTCTGCTACGCTGACCAACCTGACGGCTACGAGTGGTACAGTTACAACGCTAACTTCTGGTTCAGCCAGCATCACAAACTTGGCTGTTACAAGCCTGACTGTTAGCAGTCTGTCGCTCTCTAATGCGACCTTTACCAGCGCCACGATTACGACGCTGACCAGCACCTCGGCAGGTATTACGAATCTGTCCTTGGGGAGCTTGGTCATCAGCTCTAATACGCTGGTAGCAAACCTCAACGCCGATTTGCTCGACGGGCAGACCGGAAGTTATTATTTGGATCTGGCCAATGCCACGGGAACCCTTAGCGGGGGAGCTTACTAATGCCTACTATCCTGACGAAAAAGAGTGACACTCCGGGCGCAGTCCCGGCAACGGCTAACCTGACAAATGCGGCAGGAGGGGCTGAACTAGCTGTTAACACGGCAGACAAACGCCTGTTCTCCATCAATGGCAGCAGTGTTATCATTGAGGTAGGAACCAATCCGTCAAGCCTGACTTGCGCGGATGCATCGTTTACGGTTGCTCGGGTGGGCAGTCTCACGATTACGAGCTTGACGCTGACCAACGCAACAGTGACTTCAGCTACGGTCACGACGTTGACGGGTACAAGTGCCAACATCACGACTCTTTCAGGTACAAACCTGAGCTACGGTTCTGCCACGATCACCACCGGCAACCTCACGTTCTCCAGCACCGCCCAGCGCATTACGGGCGACATGAGCAATGCGACGGTTGCTAACCGGCTGGCGTTTCAGAACAGCGTTACGAATCAGCAAACATTAATTACGGTTTTGCCTAACGGATCAGCAACTACTTCCGGCGTTTCGTTTGAAGGCGACAGCGCCACGACAAACGGCACAACCTTCCAGATGATTAATAGTCCGGGCGGTGCTGGGGACGCTCGTTTTATTGCAGGCATTCGCGGCACCGGCTCCTACCTCCCGATGACCTTCTACACCGGAGGCAGCGAGAGGGTCAGGATAGATACGTCGGGCAACGTCGGTATTGGCACTAGCACGCTTGTTGGTGGCATTCGTTTAACCGTTTTGGGCGGTGGCACGCAGTTAAGCCCCGGCACGGCAGCGCAAGAAGGTTTGCGAATTCAGCGTGCCACGGGTTACGCGACCCTTACCGGCATTAACAACGACAACAACGCTTATAACGGATTGCAGTTATTCACCGGAGCAAGCGCGGCTGTCACCGTTGATACGTCGGGCAACGTCGGTATTGGGCGAGCGCCAAACTATCAACTTGACGTTTATCGCTCCGGTACGACAAACACAACGATCGCTGCTGCTAACGATAACATCGTCAACATTTTGCAAGTATCCGGCAACACGGCAGGCGTCGTCGGCACAATCACATCGCATCCGTTGATTTTTACGGCTGGCAACACCGAACGGATGCGCATTGACTCCTCCGGCAACGTCGGGATCGGCGGGACGGCCCCGGCTTATGTTAAATTTTATTTATCGGGAACGTATCCCACCAGCATCAATGTTACGCAAGTAGTGCGTGCTGACGGAACAATTCCAAGCGGTAGCACATCAAGCGCATCAATTTTTCAAAGCGTTCCAACAACGCAAGCCGCGTCATTTACGCTGCCTTCTTTATCTCACTTTAATGCTACGCAAACGAGTTTTGGCGCAGGATCAACCGTTACATCGCAATACGGCTTTGTTGCGGAATCCACCCTTACCGGCGCCACCAACAACTATGGCTTTTACTCCGCAATCGCCTCTGGCTCTAACCGCTGGAACTTCTATGCAGCGGGGACGGCGCAGAATTATTTTGCGGGGAATACGGGTGTTGGAACGACTACAATTGCAGGAAAGTTTAACGTAGGCGGCGGGCGGTCGTTTTTTGGCGCAAACAGCGAAACGTATTCAATAGCCGTTGGTTACACGCAAGCGCGGTGCAATAGCGGGCAAACTTATTACATTGGCGCTACCGATTCCGCTACCCCAGATTTGGTATTCAGCAACGCCGCTGGCACCGAGCGGATGCGTATTGCAGATAATGGCGAAGTTATCGTCGGAATAACCGACCAAGGCGCATACAACCTCCAATGCAACGGCACGGGCGTATGGGGCGCTGGTGCATACGTCAACGGTTCTGACGCACGACTGAAGGACGACATTACCACGCTCAACGATGGGCTAAATGTGGTGTCACAACTTCGCCCTGTCACGTTCAAATACAAGCCTGACTATTCCAAGGATCAAAACGTCCAGACCGGCTTTATCGCGCAAGAACTGCAAGCGGTATTGGCTGGCAAGGACTACGTTGACGGCATCGTGCAGGCTGGCCCGAATCACCTTAACGTCGCGTATCAGTCATTGATCCCGATTCTGGTGAAAGCAATTCAAGAACTGACAGCGCGTGTCGCTGAACTGGAGGCTAAATAAATGGCTACTTGGAAAATTGAAAACATAATCGTTAAGCCGCAAGACGGCTCGCACACCGACGTTGTCGTGACCGCTGCCTACCGCTGTTCTGCCAGCGATGGCGACAAGACGGCATCCAATTACGGCAGCATGGGCTTTGCCTCACCGGGTGATGACTTCGTGGCGTATCCCGACCTGACCGAAGCCGATGTGCTGGGCTGGGTGTGGGCGAACGGCGTGGACAAGGCCGAGGTTGAGGCAAACGTGGCGCGTGAGTTGGATATGCTCGTCAACCCGCCGACCGTCGCCAAGCCGTTGCCGTGGAGCGCAGAATGATTAAGTTGGAACTATCCGTTGAGGAAGTAAACGCCATCCTGCAAGTGCTGGGGCAACTTCCGACAAGCAGCGGTGCATGGCCGTTGCTTTTGAAGGTGAAGGAACAGGCCGAGTTGCAAGTGCCGAAGGTAGATGAGGATAAATAAATGAATGCTGTATGGAAAGTTCGGCAGATTGAATGCCTGTCAAACAACGGAATGCAAAACATTGTCGTAACGGTCTGCTTTGACATTGACGCAGACGAGGATGGGTTAAAGGGCTTTGTGCAGGGCGACGTTAAGTTGCTGCCCCCCGACGCTCAGAGTTTTACTCAGTTGGCCGATGTTACTGAAGATCAGGTCATTCAATGGACCAAAGATGCTCTCGGCGCTGATGGCGTAGCTCGTTTTGAGGGCATGGCCCAGCAGCAAATCGACAATCAAAAGACCCCGCAGCCGAAGACCGTTCCGCTTCCTTGGGTTCCGGTTCCCGAGCCGGAGCCAATTCCTGAAGTTGCAACTGATTCGGAGCCGTGAGGATGGAAATGCAGGTCTTGTTCAATATCGTGGTCGGTGTAGCCGCGTTCTTTGGTGGATGGTCGCTTAATCAGATCACCCGCAGCATTGAGCGTTTGGATAAGGACGTTCGCAATATGCCGTTGACGTATGTGACTCAAACAACGTATCAGCGAGACATTGACGACATTAAAAATATGCTGAGTAAGATCTTCGATAAGCTGGATGAGAAGGCCGATAAATGAATATGCAGAAGATTGTGGACATGCTGTTCCCGGTTCTGCTGGCCGCTGTAGGTTGGCTGCTGGCAGAGATCGCATCGTTCAACAATCGTCTGATTGCCATTGAGTCTAAGATCCCCATCCTGATTACCGAGGACGGTGTACCTACTGATAGCCCACTAAGCGCCGCTCGTCGTCAGGAACTCAAAGACGACATCATGGAAGACATCCACGACCTACAAGTACGGGTCAAGTTGATAGAGGAGCGCAACAAATGATGACGATGGTTAGCACGTTCCTGTCTTTCCTCGCGGGTGGACTTCCCAAGATCCTGCAAATCTTCCAAGACCGTCAGGACAAGAAGCACGAGCTGGCTCTAGTCGCAGCCCAAAAGGAACGTGAGTTGGCGCTGGCTGAGCGTGGCTTTATTGCTCAGGCTCGGGTCGAAGAGATTAAGTTGGAGCAGGTTCAGGTGCAGTCCGCAGCCGAAGAGCGTGTGGCCCTGTATCAGCACGACATGGAAATCGGCAAAGGCGCATCGCAGTGGATGATCAATCTACGGGCTTCGGTTCGTCCGGTCGTCACTTACATCTTCGTGCTGGAACTGGTTGCCATCAACATCGCTGGTGTGTGGTACGCCTACAACACGGGTGTGCCGTTTGCGGCTGCGATGGCCGAAGTGTTCTCGGATGACGAGATGGCAATACTTGCCTCCATCATTGCATTTCATTTTGGTGGTAGAGCGTTTTCGCAGAAATGATTGGAGTTTATGCAATTAGGAATGTTGCCGTTGGTAAGGTATATATCGGCAGTAGTGGTGACGTTAAAAAACGAATCACTTGTCAGAAGTCCTATTTAAAAAACGGCAATCATCCGTCCACCATTCGTTCGCTTCGCGGAGAGCCTCAAGACGTATCCAAGTTCTCCTTTGACATCGTATGCCAGACCGACACCATTGATCAGGCAAGGGAACTTGAAGAGTTTTTGCTTACGGAGATTCCACAGAATCGTCTTTATAACCTTGCTTCTGATTATACCGGCGGGCGGGTAAAGCGTAAAAACAGAGAGCGATACAAAAACGGTGCAGCAAAACGTCTTGCTGACCCCGAGTTTAGAAACAAGTTAAGTCAAGCCTGTAAGGGTAAGCGTAAGATCGTCACCTGCCCAAAGTGCGGAATATCTGGTGGTGGCGGCAATATGCGCCGATACCATTTTGAAAATTGCAGATATGAAAGTAAGCCCTGATCTTATTAAACTTGTGAAATGCCACGAGGGTGTCCGAACCCGCCCGTACCAATGCCCGGCGTTAATCTGGAGCGTGGGGGTGGGTCACGTAATAGATCCTGCTCACTTGGCGGTGAAGTATGAGGAGCGCAAGAATCTACCGATACCCGAGGGCTGGGACCGGGTTCTCACGATGGACGAGGTGGACCGGATACTTTCTCAAGACCTTAGCCGGTTTGAGCGTGGTGTGGTTCGACTTTGCCCTGCTGCTGTTGGCCGTCAGGGAGTCTTCGATGCTCTCGTATCTTTTGCCTTCAACGTGGGCCTCGGCAATCTCCAGCGTTCTTCCCTTCGGATGAAGACCAATCGGGGTGAGTTTGAAGAGGCGGCGGAAGAGTTCATGAAATGGACCAAGGCAGGGGGACGGGTACTTCCCGGTCTTGTCAAGCGCCGTCAGGATGAGCAGAGGCTATATTTGTCTTAATTAGGGTATAATCGTGCCCAAATAGTCTTGCCCGACTGGTAAGACGCGGGACTAAGGAGAGGTGTATGCCTGCGTCGATGACATTTACCAGTTTGCAAGTGGACATCCGGAACTATCTTGAAAGAGGTGGTGCGACGGACCCTATTGTCTATGAGCAGATCCCCCGGCTGATCACCCTAGCCGAGCGGCGGATTGCGCGTGAACTGAAGATTCAGGGATTCCAGACGGTGGTCAATACCACCATGCAATCTGGAGTAGCGGTCTACGCCAAGCCGGATCGCTGGCGCGACACCATCAGCATCAACTTCGGCACCGGGACGAACAACAACGTCCACACACCGGTCTTCCCGCGATCTTACGAATACGTCCGTAGTTACTGGCCGAATGAGACAACGACTGGTCAACCGCTGTTTTACGCCGATTACGATTACAAGCACTGGATCTTCGTGCCGACCCCGGCTGCGGACTACCCGATGGAGATCCTGTACTACGAACTGCCGCCGCTGTTGGACGACACGAACCAGACCAACTGGCTGACCGAGTTTGCGCCGAACCTGTTGCTGTACGGGTCGCTGGTGGAAGCCACGCCGTTTGTGAAGGACGATCAGCGCGTTCAATTGTGGCAGACCTACTACGACCGGTCGCTGGCTGCGCTTAACGGCGAGGATCTCCAGAAGATCGTTGATCGGTCCACGAATCGCCGGGAGGCATAAGAAGTGACCACTACTTACGTGAATACGTTCGGGGGCACGAACATCTATCCAAGCGATGTCTCGTACCGCTATGTATCGCTGACGATTGATCAGGTTCTGGACTGGCCGCTTGAAGCTGCTCCGAGCACCGATGTCGTTGCGAAGATCATGGACGTTAATGCGACGACGACCAGCCTTGTCATCACGATGCCGGATGCGACCGAAGCCGGTACGGGTGAGACGGTTCTCTTCAACAACGTCGGTGCAAATACGTTCACGGTTAAGACCGCTACCGGCACCGTCATCTGCGCACCGCAATCGGGAACGACCTTTCAGATTTATCTGACTGATAACAGCACGGTTTCGGGTACGTGGCGCTCGTTTCAATACGGCGCTTCTGTATCGGCTACGAATGCTGCTGCGCTGGCTGGATTAGGTGTCAAGGCCATTGCAACGACTTTAAATCAGTCGATGCCGGTCACTAGTTTTAGCACCAACTACACGACTGGTGCGAGTGATCGCGCCAAGGTTTTAGTGTGGACTGGTGGTGCTGGCACGCTGTCGTTTGATGGCGCTCCGGTTTTGGGGAGCGATTGGTTTGTCAATATTCGCAATAGCGGTACGGGCGATCTAACGCTTGACCCCAGCAGCTCTGAACAAATCAACGGAGCAGCTACGCTTGTATTGTCGCCGGGTGACAGCGCCATTGTTGTTACTAATGGTGTGCAGTTCTGGACAATTGGCTTTGGTCAGTCTGCGGTCTATGCATTCAGTCTGCTTCAGATTGACATTTCTGGTAGCGGTGACTACACCCTGTCTGTAGCGGAACTGAATAAAACGGCTTACGTCTTTACCGGAACGCTGACGGGTGATCGTGACGTTATTGTTCCGACTACTGTTCAGCAATACTGGGTTAGCAATCAAACGTCTGGTGCTTACACGCTTGGAATGCGAACTGCTGGACAAGCCAGTCCCGGCGTTACCGTAGCCAGTGGTGCAAGAGCCATTCTGTATTGCGACGGCACGAATGTGGTGGATGCTGATACGGCGACGATTGCTATCCCGGTTACGATTGCTCAGGGTGGTACTGGAGCAACAACGGCCAGCGGTGCGCGAACGAACTTGGGAGCAACCACCATAGGCAACGCTGTGTTTACAGCAGCCAGTACATCCGCAGCCCAGATTGCGTTGGGGCTGGACCCCATTGAGGGCGGTACGTACTGATGCCTCTTCAGCCGGTCATTGTTCGCTCTGAACCGGGTATCAAGCGAGACGGTACCAAGTTTGAGGGCAACTATTACGTTGACGGACAGTGGGTCCGCTTTCAGCGTGGACTGCCGAGAAAGATGGGTGGGTATCGTGCGCTTCAAGATCGCTTGGACGGTATTGCTCGTGGTATGCATATCCACAACCATAATGCATATACATACGTGCACATCGGAACGTCAGATGGTGTGTTTCGATTTCGGCTAGATCAGAACGGTCTGTCTAGCATCGTTACTAATAGAACTGATCCCTCGTTTGTTTCAAATGAAAACAACATGTGGCAGTTCGATGTGGCGTTCAACACCACAAATAACCAGAACGAGATTCTGGCGCATGTTGCTCCAAACGTAGCTGACATCTCATCGGATGCTCCGGGGCAATTGTATGTTGGCTATGACAACGGCACGGCTCCGCTAACTCCGGTTCCGTCGCTGACTATCTCTGGCGGTATCGTTGCTCTGGCTCCGTATGTCTTTGCGTATGGATCGGACGGTTTCGTGCAGTGGAGTCGCGCTGGCTATACGGACGACTGGAGCGGTGGCGATGCCGGTGCTGCTCGGGTTACCAGCCAGAAGATCGTCAAGGGGTTACCGCTTCGAGCCGGTGCCGGTAATGCGCCAGCCGGTTTGTTCTGGTCGCTGGACTCTTTGGTTAGAGCTTCTTACGTAGGTAGCACTGCGGTATTCCAGTTTGACGTTATTACTTCGCAGTCGAGCATTCTCTCATCGCAGAGCGTGATTGAGTACGACGGTATTTACTACTGGTGCGGTGTTGATCGCTTCTTGATGTTCAACGGCGTGGTTCGCGAAGTTCCGAACAGTCTGAACCTGAATTGGTTCTACGATAACTTGAACTACGCCCAGCGCCAGAAAGTCTTTGTGTTCAAGGTTCCGCGCTGGGGCGAGATTTGGTGGTGTTACCCGCGTGGTAATGCAACTGAATGCACCCATGCCGTTGTTTACAACGTGCGCGAGAATACGTGGTATGACACGATCCTACCCAATAGCGGACGCTCTGCCGGTCAGTACGCTCAGGTCTTCAGCTCGCCGCTGGTGGTTGGAGTTATTGACACCGAAACCGTTGGCTATCGCGGAACGCAAACCAGCGAGCTTCGCGTGACGGAAGACGATCAGCCCCGCATCATCAACGACCCCAAGGGCTACGTGGTGTGGCAGCATGAGTACGGTACCGATGAGATTAACGGTACTCAGATCCGCCCCGTTCAGTCGTTCTTTGAAACGGCGGATATGTCGCTGCTGACTTCTGAGCAACCGCAGAATATGGCGGTTCGCATTGAGTACATGGAGCCAGACTTCATTCTCTCTGGAAACATGACGGTGCAAGTCACAGGTCGTGCAAACGCCAGAGCCGGTGAAGTCACAAGCGATCCGCAAATCATCTATGCAACGCTGACCGACCGCCAGCAGCAGTTGGTTTACTTCCGCGAGATCCGTCGTGAGATGCGATTCCGGTTTGAGAGCAACACGCTGGGCGGTAATTACCAGATGGGCCAGATCATCGCCCACATCGAACCGGCTACGGGTACAGTCCTTGGAGAGAATCCATGAGCCTGCTGACAGACCCGCGCTATCACAAGCTTCAGGACTGGGCTGATTACACAGTCTTTGATCTTGAGCGTTACGGTCCTATTGCTCGGCTTGAGAAAGAGTCTGAGTGGCAGAATTGGGCGGCAGGCATTATTGGTATTAACGGTATCTCGCAGCAAAACCCACCGTCGCCTTATCAGTTTGATGACTGGCGTGAGTGGGCGCTTCGCTTTTATCAGGTGCTCGACTAATGGCTATACGATTTGATGAATTTGATTTTGGAGATATGGGTGGTTTGGATTACTACAACCCGTATCAAACTATCACTCCCGAAGTGATGGTCAATCCTTATCAAAACTATTATGAGCCTGCTCTGCCCAGCGTTCAGCCGGAGCCGTCTTATTACACTTACGGTGCTGTCCCCAGTGCGGATGTTTTTGATTACGAGGCAGATAATCGCAGAGCTTTTGAAGAAGCTGAGCGTATCCGCGTTGCGGAAGAGCTTCGTCAAGCAGAGCTGATTCGTCAAGAGCAAGCTCGTCAAGCAGAGATTCAGCGCCAGCAAGAGATGGCTCGTCAAGAGGCTGCGCGTCAAGAAGCTATTCGTCAGGCTGAGCTACAGCGTCAAGCAGAACAGCAGCGTCAAGAACAGATTGCTCGCGAACAAGAGCTACAACGATTGGCTCAACAGCAAGAAGTCGCTCGTGTTGCGCAAGAGCAACAAGCTGCTCGATTGGCAGCGGAAGAAGCTGCTCGCGTGCAAGAGCCTGTTGGCGCTTTGACCCCAGTGCCGGAGCCGGAGCCTTCGGTTAAGGAACCTATTGCAGAAAGTCCGGAGCCTGTTGGGGCTTTGACTCCTATTAAGGAAGAACCCATGTACACAAGCGCATTACCATCAGAAGAGCGAAACATAGTCACTGCGCTTCCGGGAACAAAGCCTGAGCCGGGATTGCCGGTAGAAGAGCCAGTTGTTCCGACTCCTTTTGTGGAAGGCGCTGATGTTCCCGCCAGCACCGGCCTTAACATGGGTGCGCTTGACGAACTCTTTGCGAACCTTCGTAAGACAGAAGAACTGCAAAAGATGGCGCTTGAGCCGGGTCTTCTTCAGCAAGGGTTTACTGGCGCAACTGGTGCGCCGTCCGCTCCGACTGGAACCGGCATTTATGTTCCTCAAGCTGCGCCGTCTGGTCCCGCAATTGATTTTAATGTTACGCCAGAGATGGCCGGTGCATTGCAGGCCGTTGCGCGTCCCGCTGAGATTACTGCTGCTGAAAGGGCTGCGGTTACAGAGAACCCGCGTGTTCAAGCATTGAATCGGATTAGCGGTTTGCTTGAAGCGGATGACTTCCGTGGTGCGTTTGATGCTGCTCTTCAGGCTGAACAAGATCTTGGTGGCGACTTTATTGGGAATCTCGTTGACCCCAACAAGATGAAGATGTTGCGTGGTCCGATGGATGCCAACGAGATTGCTAAGTTCTACAACGAAATGCCTGAGAGTGTATTTACCGAAAGGTATTTAGGTCCGGGTAACGAGTTCAAAAAAGAGCAGGCTATTGAGCGCAACATTGCTGCCCTTGGTGGAGAGGCTGGTTACGCTGACCCGACTCTTGGCGTCAAGAAAGAAGAAACGCTTCTTGGAAAACTGCCAATTAAAGAACTGGCTACTCTTGCTGCAATTGCAATGGGGGCTACTGCTATTCCGGGGCTGTTTGGCGCTGGCACAACTGGTGGTACTGCTGCTGGCGGAGCTACTGCCGCTGGTGGAACTACGGCTGCTGGTGGAGCAACTGCTGCCGGAGCCACTGCCGCCGGAACTGCTGCCGCTGCTGCTCCGTTAGCAGAAGTTGTTATTACTGCGTCTAAGCTTGGCCTTACTATTCCCCAAGCGGCTACGCTTCTTGCTACTACCGGCGCTGGGGTTAGTGCTTTGGGTGGTGGTGCTGCTCCTACTGCGCCGACTACGCCTACTCCAGAAACGCCGCTTGATGAAGTGGTTGTCACTGGAAAGAGGGCTTTGGACCCCGCGTTGCGTGGCTTGCTTCCAACTAGCTTGGCATCGACTAACTTAGTTCAAGGTGTAAGCGATATTCCGACGGACATTTATGGTCAGCCGGAAGCGGTTGAAGCTACTGAGCAGGTCAAAGAAGAGCCGTTTGAAAATCGCTTAGATGAGGTTGTTGTTACCGGCAGCAAATATCAACCCGGCGTTCTTGATTTAGCAAAGATTGGTACTGGCGGTTTAAGCGCAGCAGAATTGCTGAAAGGCTTTACCGAACCCACTCTTCGTCCATACGAGAAAGTTGTGCCTGAAGGGGAGCCAATGGATGAGGTTATTGTTAAGGGGACCAAGCCTTCTCCGATTGATCTTGCCGGGGTTGGCGTTGGCGGTCTTACGGCTGCTCAGCTTTTGCAAGGCTTTACTCAGCCAAAGGTTGATCCATTTACTGGAGAAACAAAGCAACCGTCTAAGACAGAGCAAGAGCTGGACAAGATTCAGGATGCTCTTAAAAAAGGCACCCCAATTCCGGGTACTGGCGGAGTAATGGACAGGCTTAGAGGTCTTCTTGATCAATACGGAAGCCTTGAGAACGCTCTTAAACTGCTCGGCGCATTGGGTTCTGCCGGAGCCAGTTCTCCTAAGGCTCCGACTGGCGGCTCTGGAATCGGCACTGGTGGTATGGGCGGCGCGTTGCCCAAGTACACCTACACCCGTCAGCAGTTAAGCCCGGACATTGATTACTACACCTACGGTACACGACCGGAGGCGAAGTTCTTTGACTACACGACTCAGCTTGAGAAGCCGGTACAGCCTGAACTGCCGCCTGCTAAACCACCGGAACCCGATATGGTAATGGCTACGGGCGGTTTGACCGGCTACGCCAAGGGTGGCTCCAAGAGTTCCCGCTACGTAGATGGTCCCGGCTCGGGACGGGAAGACAAGATCCCGGCTCTCCTGAGCGATGGGGAATACGTGATTGATGCTGAAACGCTGGCTCTGCTGGGGGACGGCTCGACCAAGGAGGGTGCTCGGCGCATGGATAAGTTCCGTGCTAATATCCGGAAGCACAAGGGTCGTGCCCTATCGCGTGGCCGGATTAGTCCAAACGCAAAATCGCCTAGCAAGTACATGGGCGGAGGGTTGACCTAATGGGTGTTCTAGACTTTCTGTTTGAGGGCAGCGCCCCAACACCGGGTAGCACAAGCAGCAGTACCCAAATCCAATTGCCAGAGTGGTACACCCAGTACACCACAGACATGCTGGGCCGCGCTCAGGGCGTTGCTAACCTTCCGTATGCGCAGTACACCGGCCCTCGGGTTGCTGGGTTTACCCCGACAGAGAAGACCGGCTTTGAGATGACCAAGGCAGCGGCTGGCTCATATCAGCCGTTTTTAGGACAGGCTGGTGAAGCTTTAGCGGGAGCGGGTCAAACCTTCCCTGAGGCTGTCAGTGCATACATGAATCCGTATACCCAGAACGTGGTCAATCAGATCGCGGAGCAGGGTGTGCGCCAGTTACAGGAAAAGTATCTCCCGGCAATTGGACAAGAGTTTATTCAGGCTGGACAGTTTAACGTCGGCCCCGGCTCAACTCGTATGGGTGAGTTTGGTGCGCGTGCGTTGCGCGATGTCCAAGAGGCTGTGCTGGGCGAGCAAGCCAAGGCACTTCAAGCTGGGTACGGACAGGCTGCGGACATATTCCAATCTGACGCTGCTCGTAAGGCTCAATTAGCAGGAACGGCTGCGGACATTGCTGGCATGGCGCAAAAATACGGCTTGACCGGAGCCGAAGCGGTGGGTGGCGTTGGCGAAAAAGAACGTGCGATGGGGCAGGCCAATCTCAATCTGGCGTATCAAGATTTCTTGCGTCAGGAAGGCTATCCAAAAGAGCAGATCAATTTCTTGGCTAGTGTACTTCAAGGCGTTCGATTGCCTCAGACGACGATTGAGCAAACAACCGAAATACCTGCGATGCCGGGGGATGCTTCAGCCATTGAGAAGGCAATTTCTGGCGGGGCTGGCGTTGGAACTTTGATTGATATGTATAGAAAGTATTTCCCGTCTAAATCTGGCGGAACTGATACAACAAATTACAGCGACTTAGCTGATTACCTTAGCGGTCTTCTCGGCGGAGGCAAGTAATGGACAAAGAAACCGCTGAAATGCTTGGCTTGCCATACGATCCGATTCTTGATGACACTTCTGACGTTGCTGCTCCTGCTCAAGCACCATTGTCGTCTGTTGTGTCTGGCGATTCCGGCGCTTTGCAAAAAATCAGAGAGCGTGTTCTTCGGACCTTGGATGAGTCTGACGAGGAGTCTCGCCGTTATCAGGACACGCTTAATCGCATTGAAGAGGCCAAGCAGCGTCTTTTGGCTGCGCCTGATAAACGTCAAGTTCTTCAGGGCTTTGTTAACAAACTGACTGCACCGAAAGAAAGAACTGATCCACGTTTTTACGAGCGTCGTAATCTGTTTACATTTTTGCGTGACGTAGGTGAGTACGGTCAGGAGCAGCGTGAGGCTGAAAAAGAGCGCGAAGCCAAGCGAGTCATGTTGCAGGAAATGCAAGCTAAGTACGGTATGGAGCAGGCCGAGAAGCGTCGTAGCCGTGCTGAACTGTTGGCTGCGCAGTATTTGTCTAAGGAGCCGAAAGAGACTGAGCCTCCTCCAAATCTTCGTGAGACTCAGCACTATCAAAATGTTGTTAGGAATCCTGAAAAATTTAGCCCAGACGAGGTTCAATACGCTCAGGATTGGTTGAAAAAGTCTGTTCGCATTCCCGATAGTGGAAAAGACAAGGGTGGCTTAAGTCCTTCTGACATTCGGTCCATTCGCTTAGAAGTTGCTTCGACTCTTAATGCTCCGAAGGAGAGACTAACCTCAATTAACGAAGGTCTAAACAACTTAGGATTAGCAATTAAGGGTAATCCGCAGGCTGAAGAACAATTAAATCGTGCTCTTGCTTCTATAAACGGCGACAAGCAGCTTAGTCTTGCTGAAGTTCAAACCGTTGTTGGAGCCGGATCGTTTGCTCAGCGTGTTACAAATGCTATTTCCAAGTTCTTTACAGGCGGCGCTGGCGATTTAACCAACGAGCAAAAGAAAGAGCTTCTTGAGACTTACGAGGCATATCACGCAAAGCGATATAACGACGGAAGAAATCGCCTAAAGAATATTTATTCTGGCGCTGGGTTTACTGATTTGCCTGAAGACATTTTTGAGTCTCCTTACATCAGTGTTGCAGAAAGGCGACGACGTAAAGCAGAAGCAGACGCAAAGGCTAAGAGAGATGCTGAAGCAGCAGCCAAGGGTGAATCTGGAACCATTGTGGTAAATGGCAAGACAGGCCGATTGGTAAATTAATAGGGGTCTTGAATGGCTAACAACATTTACACGATTGGCAATAAGAAGTACGAGTTTGATGAGCCGCTGACCCCGGAGGAGTTGCGCCAGCTTGAAGTGAAACTTGGCGTTAAACCATCGGGAAAACCTCCTGCTACCGCACCGACCCCAGAGTCAGTTGCAACTCAGCCCCCACCTGCCGTTCCCAGTGGTCCGCAAAAACCGGCTGGCACTCTTGAGTATTTGTTGAAT
>Ga0208364_1000018_pt1 | contig 52611 bp, 55 predicted proteins | sample LakMenEpi08Jun12_FD_150680 | JGI IMG/M metagenome (GOLD analysis project Ga0208364, IMG submission 150680) | Freshwater microbial communities from Lake Mendota, WI - 08JUN2012 deep hole epilimnion (SPAdes) | ecosystem: Environmental > Aquatic > Freshwater > Lake > Epilimnion/Euphotic zone ...
TCGAACATTCATCAAGACCATGTACTCTTTCTCTCATTCATAATATTCTCCCTCCATAACCCCTCTGCTTTTTAGGGGTCATTTTTCCCCAATTTACCTTAAGTGAAGTTAATTGGGGCAGTTTACGAAAACGCAAAAAATGGAGTTGTGCAGTGGTCTCATCAAGCCGTAGCCGCTTTCTTAATACTCAAATCAGTTACAGTAGCTAATTTCAAGTTCTCTACCATATCTTCGGTGATAGTTACTTTCTGTAAGCCTTCTAATGACGGAGCTTCAAACATTATATCTTTCATTATCTCTTCAATAATGCTTCTCAGAGCCCTAGCACCCATTTTACGTTTCTGAGCTTTCTTCGCTATCTTCTCTATGGCTTCATCTGTAAATTCCAGCTCTATACCATCAAACTCTAATAACTTCTGATACTGCTTAACTAAAGAGTTTCTCGGCTTATTTAAAATGAGTTTTAAAGTCTCAGTATCAGGCGCATCTAAGCTCGCTATAACAGGTACTCTACCTACAAATTCTGGAATAATCCCGAAATGCACTAAATCTTCTGGTTCTGTATATTTAAAAGCTTCTGAAAGCCTTTTATTACGCTGATCTTCATCTAAACTCTCAGCACCAAAGCCAACAGAAATATTAGATTTCTGTCTTCTTTTTTCTACAATCTGCTCTAATCCAACAAAAGCACCACCACAGATAAATAGAATATTATGGGTGTCAACTTCTATCATCTCAGCATGTGGATGTTTCCTGTTTCCTTGAGCTGGAATACTCGCTTTAGTACCCTCTATAAGCTTTAATAATGCCTGCTGCACTCCTTCCCCAGAAACATCTCTAGTGATAGAAGGATTTTCTGATTTACGAGAAATTTTATCTATCTCATCTATATAAATAATGCCCATCTCTGCTTTAGCTAAGTCATTACCAGCATTTTGATAAAGCCTCTGTAACATATTTTCAGCATCATCTCCGACATAGCCAGACTCAGTAATAGTCGTCGCATCTGCCATAGCGAAAGGAACTTTTAGAAAATTAGCTAAAGTTTCCACGATATAAGTTTTACCGCTACCAGTAGGGCCAAGCAGCAGTATATTAGATTTATTTATAGTAATAGAGTCATTAGGAGCAGCTCCTTTATTATGATTTATACGTTTATAATGATTATAAACTGCTACCGATAAGGTCTTCTTCGCTAAATCATTACCTATAACATATTCATCTAAATATTCTTTAATTTCTTTGGGCTTTGGTAGTTTATGAGGATCTAATCCTATTACCGAAGTATTCTCTAAAACAGTCGCAGCAACAAGTGCAGCGTCTGGCACTTCTATAATACCTTCGTCCTTCAGAATCTCAAGACAAAGACTTATACATTCATCACAGATATAAATACCTGGGCCTGCTATAAGCTTTTTAACCTGATCCTGACTCTTTCCACAGAAGGAACATTTCAATAATCCATTAGTTTTAGACATTAAGAATTACTCAGAAATTAGTTTTCTGGATTAATATTAGCAGGTTTCTTAGCTACTACTCTATCCACTAGACCATACTCCTTAGCATCCTCAGCTGTCATAATATAATCCCTATCAGTATCTTTAGTAACCTTATCGATATCTTGATTACAGTTAGCGGCAAGAATATCGTTTAATAATTTCTTCATCCTTAAGATCTCATCGGCTTGAATTTTAATATCAGAAGCCTGTCCCTGAGCACCACCTAATGGCTGGTGAATCAAAACTCTAGAATGAGGTAAAGCCATTCTCTTACCTTTAGTACCAGAACTTAAAAGAAAAGCACCCATGCTCGCACATTGTCCCATACAGAAAGTCGCGACATCTGGACCGATATGCTGCATAGTATCGTACATAGCGAGTCCAGCTGTAACAGAACCACCTGGGCTATTTATATACATGTAAACATCTTTACTAGAATCTTCTGAATCTAACAGCAATAACTGTCCAACAAAGATACTTGCAACAATATCATTCACTTCAGAGGTTAAAAATACTATTCTCTCTCTAAGTAATCTTGAAAAAAGATCAAAACTTCTTTCACCTCTTGGTGTGTTTTCTATAACACTCGGGACATAATTAGAGATACTGGAATAAGACATTCCTTGAAGATCTAAAGGGTTAATTAGACCATGTGCATTACAGATACTTATAATATCTGCTTTAGTCTCACGTTTTATACTTTGATAATCCATAATAAAAAATCTACCACGGAATAGATGTTCTCAGATAAAGATTTAATCAAAAATATTTACTTATACTCGAAACTCAATCGAGTACCATTTCACACGCCAATGCATCTCGGTAGAACAGAATACCCTAATGACCTTTCAGAACTATCTGGGCTGGATAACCTTCAGTATCCGACTTCTACTCTGAAAAATGCTGAGGAATACCTCAGTAAAATCTTCTTAACCGAGCGATCTTTTCTGTTAACAAATGGAGCTAGTATTGGATTGCAAGCTGCTATTTTAGCTTTAAAATTTTATTATTCACAAAACAATCTAGCATTAAAACCACTTTTAGTATCACGTAATGTTCATAAGTCTATTTTAAGTGGAGTTATTCTTGCTGGCTTTGATGTGGAGTGGCTAGAACTGAATTACGATGATAATCTAGACCTTTATACAGGGCTAAAACTCTCTGTAGCAGAACTAAAAGAATTTCTAAGCAATCGAGAAGATACTTATGCAGGCCTAGTTTTAACCAACCCTAGCTACGATGGATTCTATAGTGATTTAAGCTTACTGAAATCGCTAACCCTGCCTCTAATTATCGATGAAGCACATGGTACACATTACTATTTCAGTGATGATTTACCTAAAGGTGCTTTAAAAACAGCTGGGGATATCGTTATTCATTCATTACATAAAACTCTTGGAGCTTTAACTCAATCAGCGGTAGCTCATATCAGCCTGCATTCCAAAGTCCCAGCATCTTGTTATGAAGCTGCTTTAAGATTATTACAGACTACTAGCCCAAGCTACCTAATCCTGAAAAGCATTCTAGAGTCTGTGCAACATTACGTACAAGAAGCTAAAGAATTATACTCAAAAGTAAAAGCATTCCAAGAAAAGATTTTAACGAACTGTCTTACTGCTAATAATGATGATTACTTTCGCATAGTAATTCAGAATACTGCAGCTGAAGGGTTAGAAGTCTTTCTTGAAAAGAGAAATATTTTCATCGAAAAAAAATCAAGTAAATCTATAACTGTTTTTCTCAGTCCTTATCACCATGAAAAAGATATAGATCTTTTAAATGCAGCTTTAAACGAATTTCACACAACTAATCTCAGCATAGCCTCACCTACACTAAATTTTTTTTCATTTCCAGATCAAGCTTTAAACCCACAACTAGCTTACTCTAGTCCTTTTCAAGAATTGCCTTACCAAGAGTCTTTCGGCAGAATCTGCGCCGAACTCTTCGCCCCCTGTCCACCAGGCTTCCCACTTTTAGTTCCTGGACAAGAGATCAATTCATCAATTATAGAGAAGTTAGGTATATGTGATGATTTCTTAAAATACAAACGTGGAATAATTCGAGTTGTTAAGTAAATTAGGAATGAAAACATAGGTTTATTTTGTATTTAAGAAAAAATAAACTAAAATATCTAAAGTTGAGTGAGACCTAAAATAAAGATATCTGGAATAATGTCTGCTGAAGATGCGAGGGCCGCTTTAGATTTAGGTGCTGATTACATCTCCTTTGAAAATATAAAAACATCTAAAAAATATCTAGATTTCTCGCAAATCACGGCAATTACTAATGAAATTCCTCAAAATTATAAAAATAAATTAGTCTTAGCCACTGATTCTGGTTCTTACGATACTTTAATGCAAGTTCTGAGAAAGGCTGACATCAGTGCTGCACAGCCAAGATACCCTAATGTCAAAATCACAGATATAATTAAAATGCGTAAATCTGGAATTCGCATATTCCAATACGAGTACCTAAGTAGCTCTGCTGATATATTTAATGTTAATTTGAGCAAAGATGCTTATGATTATGCGGTTTTTGATATTAGACCTACTTTTGTTTCAAAGGTAGATAGGTTTACTCGTAATTATAAAGTCGCAAGAATAGTTAGGGATATATTTAACGAAATTAAAGCAAACATACCTTTAGATTTTTATGGCGTGAGTGGTGAACTTAATTTAGAGAGTATTTTCACTTTTATTCAAGTTTGCAAACCTAGTTTAATTGATCTTTCAATACAATTTGAGTCCCAACATTCGGTCCATAAATCTTATGATAGGATGTCTCAATTTTTCGGTAAATTGAATACAGTGTTTCCAAATGTTGCGAATTAAGATATGTGGTTTAACAAATTTAGCAGATGCTTATATGGCATTAAAGCTAGGAGCTGATTTTTTAGGTTTCAATAATATTAGGCGCTCCAAACGTTTTATAGATATCCTAGACATCAAAGATATAGTGCAGCGAATGCCAGAAAGTTTGAGAGATAAATGCGTACTTCTTGCAGAGGATGTTGATTTACAGAGCATTATAAAAACAGCTAAATCTCTCAGTATTAATTCTATTCAACCTTATATTACTAATCCCACCATCACTGATGCTGATTATATTAAAGCAAGAGAGCGTGGCATGGGGATCTTTAGAGTTATTCATATTGAAAACAAAAGATCTATCAATGATCTATCCATAAATCATAATTCAGCTGACTATTTTATATTAGATACTAAATCCTCAGATCCCAACCAACTTGGTGGTACTGGAGCTAGTTTCGACTGGTATATCTATAACTGTGCCAAAAAAGCTCTCCCCGAAAGAAAAATGGTTTTAGCTGGAGGAATTAGCCTTAAGAATATAGACGAAGCTGTGGAGTATACAGATGCTCGCATGGTAGATTTATCATCTGGTATAGAAGATGCTCCTGGTATAAAGTCTCACGATAAAATGCAAGCTCTATTTGAACATGTTAAGGGTGTGTCAAAAGGGAATTAAAAATCTTTAACTGATAGTATGTAAATGATGCGTCAATCTCTTGCTATATTTTCCGCTCGGCTTTGTATTAATTTATTAAAATTTTTCAAATTAGGTAATGGTAGTAGTCTCCCTGGTAGAATTGCCTTAAAAATTTTCCCAAAACTTTTATTAAAAGCTAATGCGGATATTTTATCTAATCACAACGCACTTAAAGTGATGGTTTCCGGCACCAATGGAAAAACCACTAGTCTTGGTCTAATAGATTCTATTTATGAAGTAACCCAGAATAAGCAAAATCTTATCAGTAATAGACTGGGAGCAAATCTTTATTATGGAATCGCCACTGCTTTTTGTAATTTTCACGGAAATTTCGCTGAAGCCAATTTTACTTTAGAAGTAGACGAAGCGGCTTTAAAGACAGTAGTCAAGCACATTAAACCTAATTTCCTGGCTTTTACGAATATATTTAGAGATCAGCTAGATCGTTTCGGAGAAATAGACGCGACCAAAAACCTACTCGAAGAAGCTCTCAGAATAGCTGACTTAGAGAATGATTTTAATTTAATTTTAAATTATGACGATATTAAACTAAGATCTATCTCTACTAGAACTAATGAGAATATCTACTTCTTCAAGCTCATTATTGATGAAACCTTGAGACTAGAGTCAGAAAAAGTCCTTGATAAGGACAGTTCTTTTTTTGAAGAAAATTCCTCAGATAAAGCTTCTTCGAAAATTGAATCAAATCAAATCGATAAAAATAAATTAATAACAGGGAAACTGAAAATTCTAGAAACAAAATACAGTGTTTTTGATTTAATTTTCAAAGATGAAAGTATCGAAGTTACTCTAAATTTACCTGGTATATATAACGTCTACAATGCTCTACTTGCCGCATCAGTATTTCTTGCAGCTGGAACTAGCTTAGATAAAGTAGCTCAAGGTCTGACTCTTTACAGAGGTGCCTTTGGGCGTTCACAAACTATAAATATAAAAGGTATAGAGTCGAATATTTATTTAATTAAAAATCCAAAAGGCTGTTCAGAAGTGCTTAATATGGTGAAAAATGATAAAGGTTCTTTATACTTAATTATCATCAATGATAATTACGCTGATGGCAGAGACGTGTCTTGGCTATGGGATGCTGATTTTGAAGCTTTAGTAAATGAGAATCACAAAGACAGTAAAAGCTCAGAGATTGAAGTTTACGAGCAACCGCATCAGTCACGAATTAACTATATCTGCTCTGGAAAAAGAGCTTATGATATGGCTTTAAGGCTTAAATATGCTGGAGCTGAAATTACTGAAATTTATGTAGAGGAGAATATTCAGGCAGCGATTGACTTTGCAAGCGAATATATTAATAAAAAGAAGCATACTGGCACATATTCAGCAGCAGGAAAAATTCAGATCAAAAATTCTTTAAATATACTGCCGACTTATACTGCACTTCTAGAGTTAGAAAAAAGATTAAGTCTAACTACATCTCCTCTGGAGATATCTCCTCACCTTCATCATTAATTCCAGGCATAACCTTAGAAAAGACCGTGAGAAACATAACAAGAACGAAAGCGAGCATCGTAAAACCTAGTACTACACCTTTCCACATGCCTGCAAAAATCATATTTTCATGTTAGCATGGCACTGCTCGCGAACTCCATTTTCTACGTCAGTTATTTACCAATACAAAACTGACTAAACATATTATCTAAAATCTCTTCATTTAGATCATCTCCAGTAATCTCACCAAGTCTCGCTATAGCTGCTTTTAAATCTATAGTCCAGAAATCATGAGCCAGATTATCCTGTGCAGCATTAATAGCTTTCTTTAATTCATTAATGCACTGCCTTAAAAGATCTGCCTGCCTAGTATTAATACTCACTGCATTAGTATCATGAATTTTTTTTAGCTCAGGATTGGCTTTACTAAATATTAGCTCCTTGAGTTTTTCAATATTCATATTTTTACTAGTCGAAATAAGAATATCGTATCTCCTCATAAGATTATCTGCCTTAAAAGATGAAGTACTGTAACCTTCATCGCCAACTAAATCTAATTTAGTGCCAACTCTAAGAAATTTCTCGGATTCTAACTTTAATAAAATCTCTTCAAGGGACTGCTCATAATCTCCCTTTTTTGCGTTTCCTGCAAAATACTGATCATTAGCCATCTCTGAACTTAAATCCTCTAGCCAAAGCACTAGATCTGCCTCCTGAATTACTTTTTTACTAAGTCCGATACCTATCTGCTCAACTTTATCTTCACTCTCACGAATACCAGCAGTATCAAGGAATACCACTGTTAATCCATTTAAGTTTATAGACTCTTCGATGACATCCCTTGTCGTTCCAGCCACATCAGTAACTATCGCCCTATCGCTTTCCAGCATTGCATTTAATAAACTGGATTTCCCAGCATTCGGAGCTCCCGCTAAAGCTACCTTAAAACCCTCTCTGAGAATAAGCCCAGACTTTTCACTTTTAAGTATCTCTTGAACTTCATTAATAATTTCATATAATCCCTGCCTGAAAACTTCTCTTGGATATTCTATAACCTCATCAGGGAAATCTATACAAGCGATCAACTCCGCTAAAATCCCTAATAGCTCCATTCTTAACTCTTGTATTCGCTTTCCTAAATTTCCAGAATAAAGCTTAAGTGCATTAACACTAGAAAGCTCACCCCGAGAATGAATCAAGTCAAGTATGCCTTCTGCTTGACTAAGATCCATCTTTTTATTTAAAATCGCTCGTTCAGTGAATTCCCCAGCTTGAGCGAGCCTTGCACCATTTTCAAGCACTAAATTTAAAATTTTTTTACTAAGCCAAGTTCCACCATGGCATTGTATTTCTATTACATCTTCGCCAGTAAAGCTTTTTGGGGCTTTGAAGCATAGCACCAAAGCTTGATCCACCTTCTTGCACTGCTCGCGAACTCCAATTTCAGCGTTTTCGTTATCCTCTGCGTTTTCACCCGCCTTATAATCGACTATCCAAGCTAATTTAAAAGTCCCTGGGATTAAATCTTGTTCTTTGAGATTAGAAATTTTTTGAATAATTTTATGGCTATTAGGACCACTAATACGAATAGCTGCCACAGCAGCAATTCCCGTTGGGGTGATTATCGAAGCTATATCGTCCATCTAAATTTCCCTAGATGTACTTATAGCATTTCTGCCTTTTTTCTTAGACAGATAAAGAGCTTGATCTGCTTTAATTTTCAGTTGATTGAAATCATAAGCATCATTTGGGATACCTGCTATACCGATACTGCAAGTAAGTGGCTGATTCCAGGCACTGTGCCGAGCTTTACTAAGATTACGCCTAATTCTAGTAGCCGCTTGGTAAGCAGATTCTAAATCTGTATTAGGTAATAAAACGATAAATTCATCACCACCATATCTACCGACTAAATCCGAAACCCTTCTCTGCACTTCATTAAGAGGTGTGTGCCTTAAAGTTTTACTTAAAACTTCAGACATAATAATAATCGCTTCATCACCGGCTTCATGTCCAAAATTATCATTAATGGATTTCAAATAATCTAAATCCAGCATCATTAATGAAATAGATTTTTGATTAGCTTTAGCGATTTGGACTTCAGTTAAAGCTACGGTATTGAAATATCTTTTATTATACAAACCAGTATCTGGATCAGTTTTACTCATCTTATCTATGGTGTCAAAGAGTTCAGCATTCTTAATTGCAACTGCAGCTTCAGAACCTACTTGTAAAATGAAATTGATTTCCTCTATAGAAAATTCCCTCTCTCGATCACATTGGTGTACGGTTATAGTTCCTAATAATTTACCCTGAGAAATTAATGGCACAGATAGATAACTTTTCATTTGTAGTGAATCGGTGATTTTAAGAAGGGTTTCACCTTCATCACGAAACTCGTTACGCAGAGTTTGAAAATTTAGCACTTCAGTATTTTTATCTAAATTATTTAAAGTCAAAAGAGAAGATATCCATCTTTTCTCGAAACCAAAAATAATATCAGCACATGGCACGACACTCTCTAGAGTGTACTCTTCCTCTGTCTTGATGATTTTATGATTAGCAGCCAGCCTTCTTACGAAGCACCGGCTTACTCCTAATATTTCACCTAAACCTCTTGCGATACTGCCAAGCACCACAGAAATCTCTAAAGTATTTCTAATATCAATGCTTAATTGATGCAATAAAGCCATTTGCTTTTTAGTTTGTTGCGAATCCTGATAAATAGAAGCTTGTGTAAGTGCTAGTGATAGCTGTTGTGATATTGATTCAATAAGTTCTATATCTTTATCTTGCCAGTCTTTAGTGGAATTAAAGCTGCTAAGAATAATGAAACCTATAATATTCTTATTACTATGATCCATTAAAGCACAAGCCAAAAAGCTTCCTACTGAATAATCTTGATGAAAAGAATAAATAGCTTTATTAATTCCTTCCTTATTAAAATTTGCATAGCACCAAGAAATTTTTTCAAATTTACTATGATAAAGGGTGCGTAAACTTGAATGAAGCATTGCCTCCATTAAAGAATTATATTTTCGCTGTGATGACCATATCGCTTGTTTATTCTCTTTGGTAATAGAAGTTTTTTCCAAAAGATAGATACCACAGGAGTCAGCTCCCATAATTTGCCCAACTTCTAAAGCTGCTAAATCAATAATTTCTCTAACTATCAGTGAATCTCTAATTCTAGTAGTAATTTGGTTTAGCAGAAATTCTCTTTGTACTATAGAAAGCACTTCAGAATTAAGTTTATGTTGATTAAGTATAACGGCTATCTGTTCTACGAATAATGTTATTAACTCATCTTGAGTATGAGTCCAAGAGGAATATTTATCGATTAAAAAATAACCAAACTTTTCATTACGCAGCTTTGATTCGAAAATTTTTAAAAACTTACTTTTATCCTCCAAAGCATATTTCTCTAAATTAAAAATTTCATCATCGCTAAATTCATCACCTTTATGAATCTCAAAATCAGCTCCATCACTAGTCATAATGAAATTAGCCTTAAGGATCTTCGGTGAATTTTCGACTCTTTGTAAAAAGCAAAATGATTTAATCTGCAAATAATCTTTTAAACTCAGGTAAAGCTTTTCAATAGCAATATCTGGGCGCAAAGATTTTCTAATCTCTGATGTTAGGCGGAAAATAATATTATTTCTCTCTTGCTCTTCTATATTATTAATAATCAATTTGATAAGTTCAGCGAGTTCCTCAATATCAGCTTGAAAATTTTCATCTAGTTTTTGCAGATAAAGGGATCCCCAATCTTTAATCTCCTGAATTCGATACTGTTTCAATTCAACTGGAGATATATTGTATTCAGAATTAGAGTAATTTTTATTATCTAATTTATTTTCTACATATATCCATTTAGAATCAAATAAGTCACATATCTCATTTAGTAAAGAGTTGATTTTATGTTGATAATTACCAGCTTCCAGCAGTGAATACCTACTAACTAGGTCAAGTGTATTAATTTTTTTCTTTTCTTTAACCATTAGTTAACCAGATTGGATTACTTAGTATATATATGCCAAATTTTGGATCACAATACTCTTATGCCCGAAGTAAAGAGACTGTATTTAGAGGTATGGAGGAAGCTCAATACCGTTTAGGTTTAATTGTTAAAAATAACATAAAAAATGCTAATACCATAGGTTTTAAAGGTGTTTTCGCCAACTCAGTTTTACTAGATCCCTATAATGCTGGTAAATTTAGAGACGAATCTCAAGGGGTAAATACTATCACTCCTAATAATCCTCTCAACTTAGCGATTGATGGTAATAATGCTTTCTTTTTAGTAGAGGGGCTAAATGGTCCAGAGAGAACTAGAGATGGAAGATTCATGCTCAACCAAGAAGGTGAAATAGTTAACCACGAAGGTAAAGAGCTAGTCATTTTAGATAGACCTACTAATTTAGAAACCAGAGATCTTATTAAATACTCTGAGGATATTAATATAAATAGATTCGGTGAAATTAGAGTGAAAGGTCAGTATCTTGGAAAAGTAGCTTTAGATTATCACAATAGAATGCCAGGTCAGCAAGCTAAAATCCTGCAAGGTCATTTAGAACTATCAAATGTAAGCCTTGAAGACAGCATTATGAAAGTAGTTGAGTTAAAAAGACATCATGAAACTTTACAGAATATGATGGCAATGAATATGACGGTCGAAAAATCACTAGTAGATACTTATGGAAGAAATGTGTAATTAATGTTTAATATACTTGCTAATGAGACCTATAACACTGTCGGTCATAACATGGAAATGTTAGGTCAAAATGTTCGTAACATGAATATGAGCATGGCACCTGGTTATAAAGCTAAAAAAACTAGCTTCCATGAGTCTATGCAAGGTCTTAAAAAAGTAGAAACTACTGATTTTAAGAGTGGAGTATCTATAAAAACTGGTAGAGAATTAGATTTCGCTATAGACGGTGCTGGTTTTTTTGAAGTAATTTTACCAGATGGTACTGTAGCGTACACTCGCAATGGTGCTTTAAGCCTAAGTGCAGATGGAAGATTACAGACACCTTATGGTTATGAGATTTCCACTACTGGCGCTAAAACAGATTTATCTAATGCTGAGAAGCAGAGCTTCAGCCTAGAACTAAGCTCTAAGCCAGTTTTCATACCAGCTGGCGTAGACGTTAAGCTAAATGAGAGCGGAGAGTTAACCGACCCTATGGGTGAAGTAATCGGTAAAATTAACTTAGTTACTTTTAGTAATTTAAATGCTCTAAAAGATATCGGTGAAGGGCTTTATGTACCGACACGAGATGCTGGAGATATGAAAGATATAGTAGTAGGCAGCATGAGAGGAGAAACTCAGTTAAAACAAGGTTTCCTAGAGTCTTCTAATGCTGATTCTGTTTATTCTTTATCTCAGATTCTGCAGTTAAACACCGCGATTAAAGCCGAAATGAAGATATTTAAAACGCTCGATCAAATGCACGGAGAATTAAATCAGACGATTTCGAGAAACTTATAACGATTCTATTTAAATCAAGGGAAAAAAAGGACAAAATATGAACAATTATTATGGTACGAACTCTGGTCTAGCTGGCAGTATGCTAAATGGAGCTTTTGATAACGCAATGTCTCCACAGATGGGTATGGGCATGCAAGGTGGAGCTTTCTCTAACCTGTTAGGGCAGATCACTGGTGGAATTCAACGTAACGCAAGTATGGGCATTATGCCTGGGCAAGGTACTGGCAATATGACACCACAACAAATCGCAGCTCAAATGAGCATGGGTGGTGGTATCACCTCGTTACTACCGCTATTAGGAAATAGCTTTTTACCTAAGTTAATGTTTCCAGTAGCAGGTTTAATGACAGTATTTCAAGTAGCTCAATCTGCTATGCAGATGAAAAATGATTTAGATCAGTCTCGACCTCAGCTTGGTTTAGATCCAAGGGATCTTAATTATAATAAAGCTGTTGAGGCTGTACAGATAGCCAGTGTTGAAGGGCAGCATTTGGGACCTTTTGCTTAATAAGATATTTTGTTTTAAAAAAGGATTTGCCTAAACCTTGATATGAGATAATATCAACTGTGCTTAACGGTAAAAAAATTGGTATTGTTGGTCTTGGTCTGATAGGCGGCTCTATAGAGAAGTGCCTGCTTGAAAAACAGGCTGAGCTCGGCTTATCTGCAGTGAAAACCGTTAGTAAAAGCCAGAAAAGGGAATATAGCATACATGATCTAGCTGATTGCGATGTCATTTTTCTATGTTCCGAGCAATCTAAGATCATTGAGGATTTAGATGAGATTGCTAAGATTATCGCGAAGCCTAGCACTGATGATAAAAAGCCTTTCGCTAATGCTCTTATTACAGATGTGGCTAGTACTAAGAAGAAAATAAGTGAAAAAGCTAAATTACTTGGCTTAAATAATTTTATAGCTGGTCACCCAATGGCGGGTACCGAACACGAAGGATACGCTGCTAGCTTCCCGACTTTATTTGAAGGGTCGACTTGGATACTAGAAGAAAAAAGTGAAAGAACTAAATTACTAGAATTTATTATTACTAATGTTCTTAAAGCTGCTGAAATAGTACAGCTTGATGTAGAGACGCATGACCGCCTAGTAGCTGTAGTTAGCCATCTACCTATGCTTTTAAGTTTCGGCTTGGCTGATTTAGTAAAATCCTACCCTGCTGCAGAAAAGATTATAGGACCTGGTTTTAAAGGCATGACCCGCCTCGCTAAAGGTAATGTGGAAATGTCTAAAGAGATCTTAGCTTTAAATAGACAGAATATTAAAGAACTATGGCAAGAATATTCAGACAGTATCAGCTTCCTATTAGACACACCAGCTTCTCTTTTGCAGCCAGAGTTAAATAAAATAAAGAAATTAGTAGAAAATGTTCGTTGATACAGTAGTTATCAAGCTCGCTAGTGGTAAGGGTGGTAATGGTATTTCCACTTGGCGGCGAGAGAAATATGTAGCCTATGGTGGTCCCGATGGTGGTGACGGCGGTAGAGGTGGCAGCGTCTATCTGATAGTCGATAAAGCGATGAATACTTTACTCGATTTTAAGCATCTCTCTCTATTTAAAGCCGAAGATGGCACCAATGGCGCTAGATCTCTATGCACTGGAAAATCTGGCGAAGATCTTTATATAAAAGTGCCTCCTGGTACTGTAGTTAGAGACACTGCTGATGGCAAGGCAATCGCAGATCTTATAGAAGATGGTCAGACTGTGCTTTTAGCTGAAGGTGGCAGAGGTGGACGCGGCAACGCTCGTTTTAAATCTAATCGCAATAACGCTCCCTACTACTGTGAACCTGGTGAAGCTGCTATAGAAAGGGAAGTAGAGTTAGAACTTAAGATGATCGCTGATGTAGGATTAGTAGGATTTCCTAATGCTGGTAAATCTACACTGATAAGCCGTATTAGTGCAGCGAAGCCTAAAATCGCAGATTATGCCTTCACCACACTAGAACCTAATTTAGGTGTAGTCAGAAAACCTAATGGCGACGGCTTTTTAGTAGCTGATATACCCGGGCTTATCGAAGGAGCCAGTGAAGGAAAGGGTTTAGGGCATAATTTCTTAAGGCATATAGAGCGTACTAAACTGTTAGTGCATTTAGTCGATGCTTGGGGCTTCACTGCTTCGAATATAGATTCTAATCAAGAATTAACTTACCAAGATCCAGTCCAAAATTTCAGGCGTATAAATCATGAGTTAGCTAATTTCAGTGAATTATTAGCTGATAAAAAGCAGGTTTTAGTTATAAATAAGATAGAAGGCTATCCAGATGACGAACTTAAGCATATTAAAGAAAAATTCTCAGCGATAAAAACTGCTGATAAACGCATTTTAGAAGTTTTTTATATTTCTGCAGTTACTGGTGAAGGTTTAACGGATTTAGTAAATTTCATCTCTGATGAAATCGACAAGATCATCTTTATTCAACCACCAGTTTTAGTTCACGAAGACGAATCTGCGACAGATCACGAAGATAGTGACTTTACTATTGAAAGAGTAAGCACTCGCTTGGGAGTGACTTGGGTAGTACACTGCGGCAGATTAGAAAGGCAGATGCGAGTTACTAATATTCGTGAGATGGAATCACTGAGATATTTATATAGGGTTGCTCAAGGTATTGGGCTTTTTGAGGAATTAAAGAGATTAGGCGCTGAAGTAGGCGATACTTTAAATATTGATGGGGCTGATTTTGAAGTTGATGATTTGGTGGTGAGTTAGGAAGACGACGAAAACGCAAAAATTGATGTTCGGCAGCAGTGCCTTCTCACCAAGACCCACCAGCTCCGCCACCCCCAGAAGACCCTCCCCCGAAACCCCCGAAACCCCCGAAACTACTAAACCCACCCAAACCAGATCCAGATGAATGATTCGAGCCAAAGGAATTATGATTCGAAGATGGTCCGGGGATAAAGAAAGGTAAATAACTAAAAGGACTGACCCCTCGAGAACCTCGTTTAGAGATATCTATCTGCTCACCAGTTTTAGAAAGGAACAGCTCACTAAATAATATAAAAAAGAATGGTATTAAAAATACTAAAAATATTAAAGGCGATTTATTCGTTTTCGTAGTTAACTTATCGTTAAACTCTCCCTGAGCTTGTTTCATTAATACTGTAGTCGCTTCATCTAAAGCCTGATATATATTTCCGGCTTTAAAATTAGGGATTATAATTTTTTCTATGATCTGCTTTGCCGCAAGATCTGTGATAGAGGCTTCTAAACCATAGCCGACATTTATATAAACTTTTCTGCCGCCCTCTTTCTGGGTAGGTTTGATTAATATTAATAAACCATTATCCTTATCTCCTTGCCCTATGCCCCATTTATTAAAGAGCTGGGTAGAAAAATCATTTTCATCTAAGCCTGAAAGAGAGTCGATGATTAGTATACAGATCTGATTCGAACTTTCTAAATTAAATTTTCTGAGTTTTTCTTCTAGGGCAGCAGTTTCTTCTGCCTTAAGGAAATTAGGAAACTCCTTAGAGAGATTATTTATAAGCTTCTCTGGCTTAGGTCTTGCTGGTAGAGACTGATCCTCAACTCCATTTTCTACGTTTTTGCGTGCACGTTGTGAATCAGTCTTTAGTACTGTTTCGGCACTATGTGCTGGATTAATACAAGTAGTAGATGCTGTAAATAGCATTAATATGATTAGAAACCACTGCAGGAAACCACTTACAGTCTTTTCACTAGAAACAATACCGATCAAAGCCCCTCACCTATTGAAATATCATTACTTAATTCATTAATATCGTCTAAGCTATATGGATAAAGCTCCTTTAACTTAGCAGTCACTTCTATTAGTGCAAGCTTAAGACCAAGAAAATAATCCCCTTTTCTAAAATATTCTTGCATGATTTTCAGCTCACTATCCCAAAAGCTCTGTCCAAGGTGATCATGAATACCTTTATCTCCCCAAATAGCTAATTTAGAATCTTTAACCGCTATATAAAATAAAACACCATTACGCTGTTTAGTTTTATGCATTTTTAATTTCTTAAAAACCTCTACAGCTCTCTTGATTACATCTATCTTACAGTACGCTTCTAAATGTATTCTAAGTTCAGCATTAGTAAAAGCTTCTGCTTCACTGATCATACGAGCGAGCTTTTCTTGTTCTTCTTTAGTGAGAAAATCTTTAACCTTACTCAAAGTTTACCTTCGGTGCTTTTTCAGCTTCTTTATCAGCCTCAAAATATGCCTTATCTTTAAAACCAGTTATTCCAGCTATTAAAGCCTGTGGCATCAATTTAATAAAAGTATTATACTCCTTAGTCGCATCATTAAACATGCGTCTTTCGTTCGCTATGCGGTTTTCAGTTCCTTCTAATTGACTCTGCAAAGCAAGAAAATTCTCATTAGCTTTTAAGTCTGGGTATTTTTCTATAACTAGCATTAACCTTGAAAGGCTACCACTGAGCTGCTTTTGTGCATTTTGAAATTTAGCCAGATTCTCTGGAGTTAAATCATTAGCTTCAAGTTTCACTTGGCTTGCTTGGGAACGAGCTTCTATAACCGCAGTTAAAGTTTCTTTTTCATGCGCAGCATAAGCTTTTACAGTAGCTACTAAATTAGGGATTAGATCAGATCTTCTCTGGTAGACGTTCTGTACCTGTGCCCATTTACCATTTACATTTTCTCTAAGCGTAACCATATTATTGTAGATACCAGTGAAAGAGGCTCCTATAAAGAATAATAATAAAGCTATGCTAGCTAGAACTATTACCCAAGTAGGTATTTTTTTGATCATATATATGATTTTAGCATCAGGCTAAATCAGAAACTTAAAGATATTAAACAGCACACCACCATCTCTCTCTTTATCTAGAGCACCAGTGCCGATAACCTGTATCTGAGCATTAGCTAACTTATAACTAGGGATTTCATTATTAGAATCTATATCCTGAGGATTAATAATTCCTCTCACATAAAGGCTTTTAGTCTGCCCCTCTATAACTATCTGCCTACTACCTTCGACTACCATGTTATTACTCTGAGCATCTACTTCTACAACTAAAGCTGAGACCATGGTAGTGAAGGTATCGTCACTATTAACATTAATAGATCTATCTAAGCCTCTTTTATATTGACCGGGGAATGTAAAGCTAGTAATCATAGAAGCTACATCATTAGTCTCCGGCGTAGCAGTACTTGTAGCGGTCATTCCTTGCGTAAAAGCAAACTTGGCATCTAAATCAGCATCTCTTTTAAGTTTAACTTCATTACGTTTTAGAACATTTACATTTTCTATAATTCTTACAGTGATTACATCACCTACATTACGAGCTTGATAAGTTTCATAAAACCCCCTTGGGCTCCCAGTAATAGTAGTAGTTTTAAGACCGCCATCCTGCAAAAGACTTGCAGCTAAAGCATTACGCACAGGTGAAATAATTACTACGATAAATAAAACGAGGAGAAATATTTTAAGATAAGGTGATTTATTCATCTGTTTTCTTTAATGAGTTAGAGCTGGACTAAGTTTATTTAGATTACGTTTAATTAATTCATGTGCACCATAAATAGCTGGATACTTAGTTTGGGATCTGCGAATCTGAATTTTATAAGTTAAATTCTCATCTAAGTAAACTAAAGCACGATCAATAGCAGGCTTAATTATATTAGACCAACGTTCATCGGTTATCTTACCTCCCCCAATCGATATAATTTGTGGGGAAAGTATAAAAGATAGGTTAATTAGCGTAGTAGAGAGCAAAGCTATAGATTTTTTAGCCTTGGTCTCTTCATCAAATTCAGCCTCATCTTCATCTGCATGATCGTCTTTAACGTATTCTGGCTGCACTAAATATTCTAGTCTTAAAGTTGGGGAGAAATCAGTAGAGAAAATCTGATCATCTTTAAATAATGCTCCACTGAATCCTGTTCCCATATTGATATAAAGCACTGGATTAAACTGATCAGCTAAACCATAAATAGCCTCACCCATCACCGCAAGCTCGACATCACTTTTAACTAGAACTGGTCTTTGGATAATTTCTGAAACTTTCTGCCAGACTGGATAATTTATATATTCTGGCAGGTTAATACTTTGGCGAAGTATACAGTCTTTATCCCAGAATCCACAGGCTCCCACCGCTGCTGCTATAACCTTGTCTAATTTAATTGCTTGTATCTTATTAGCGAATTCTTCGATAAACTCTTCTGGTCTTTTGGGTGTAGCAAATTCTATAAGCTTTAAAATTCTATCGCCTTCAAAATGTGCGACCCTAGTGTTAGTTCCACCAAAGTCTATGCCGATAGTTTCAAGTTGATTCATTTATTTAGGTTCCTGCTTAATTATATATTCTCCAGTACTTCTTGTCAGATACTACTAGTTTTCCTTCATTTAAAAGTACATTTGAGTTTTCTCTTAGATGTTTTAAATTCACTGCTAGAGACCTCTGCACAAGTCCATCTTCTGCGCTTTCTATCTTCTTAAACTTACTTTTGCTTGAAATTAGTACGAACTGCGGCTTTAAGACTTTAGTTAGAGTCTCTAAATATATAGAGTTAGTCTTCAATGATGGTAATACTAAGATCTGCACTTCTCGCAGCTTGCCATCTAAGCCTTTTAATTTTTTTAAAGAACTAGTGTCTAAAATAATTAAGCCTTCTAAACCAGCCTTAGTGAAGTATTTATAGTTAGTTTTATTTTCCTTCATCTCATGCATTTCTCTTTCTATAAAAGTATCGAAATGACCATAGTGAATATAAAACTCCTGAATCCCATATACTGGAAGAGTTTTAGCCAGTAACAACATGACCAAAGAAGCTAATATACTACTTCTGAGTATTGTTGATTTTAAAAACTCTTTATTGCAGTAAATAAAAGCAGAGAAATTAAGAATTATTAATAGCAATATCATGCTTGCAAAAGAGAATTCTATTTGATAATTCACCCAAGGTAGGTACTCACTGAGCTTGAACAGATATAGACTGAAACCTAATATCGGGTTAATAATAAAGCTCATACCAAAAACGGCTAAAACGATAACTATGGACAATAATGGCGTGAAAATCAAGTTAGCAAGTATGCTCCAGACTGGAAAGCTTTTGAAATAGTAAAGCGTCAATGGAGCTATTAGAGTCTGGACGGCAAGCGAGAGAGCTAGGCTTTCACGAGTGTATTTCGCTGAGAATTGGTAAATTTGAGAATTAAACAGAGTCGCAAGAGGCTTTTTTGAAGCATTCTTTTCAGCTAAAGAACCAGAACTTGCACTAAGGTCTTCCTCCAATTTTTGGTTAATAGGACTGCCCCATATTAAAATAGCCAAAGTAGCTAGGTAACTGAGTTGCAGACCTAAATCTAAAATAGAATAAGGGTCTATAAAAATAACTATACCTGCAAGAATCGTAAGTAATTTCAGATTATTAATTTTACGATTCGCTAGCTTAGCTAAATAAAAAGCAGTTATACAGACAGCTGACCTAACTATAGAAGGACTAAAGCCTGCAAGTCCAGTATAGATAATGCTTAGCGTAATAATTAATAACGATTCTAAGCTTGAATTTAATCTAAGCCTCGTAAAGATGAACTGCAAAAATCCAGCAAGTAACATAAGATGAAAGCCAGATGCAGCAAAGATATGACTCAAACCTAATCTCTTAATGCCGAGCATCACTTCATCTGGTATTTTAGCTACCCGAGAACCGAATAATAGACTAGTGGTAATTAGGCCTTGTTCTTGCCCAAGGGTTTTTAGAAAATATCGCTTTATCTGCTGCCGAGTATCACTAAAAACATCTAATTCATGCTTTTCAAAATTTATCTTTCTTTCAAGCTCCTTAGCTTTAATTTTAAAAAATACTTTTTCTTTCTTTAATACTTTCGCTTTAAAACCAGTCAGTGCCTTAAACTCTGGAACTGCCTCGCCAAGATTAATTATGTCACCTTGCTGAAAACCTTTCCCTGATTTAATAACAAGCAGAAAACGATAAGGAATAAAAACATCTTTAATCCTATCTACTAAACTAGGATCACGTTTTTTTAGACTAACGATAAATTCATCTTGAAAAAAATCATTTTGATTAGCTGGAGTTTCTATCTTGAGATACTGTATTTCAGAACTCTTATAAACTTTATTAGGATCTAAATACTGAAGATATTCCGCCCTAAAGTTATAGTTAAAAAACATTAACAGTATAAAAGTAAACAAGCTGATAATAACTGTCTTGTACCTTGTCAAACTAGTAAACGCAAGGCTAGACAGAAAAAAACAGACGAAAGTCGTCACTAAGACTCTGTAGTCAGCGATAACAAATATTAAGGCACCAATTATAGTACCGATAGCAGCAAATAGTAGGTTCAATGCAGTCTCATTATTAATTAAATGATGTGAAGTTAATTTCTCACCACTTAACTAATATACATCCCTTGAATATCTTTGCGTATTTTTAAGTTCAGTAATATAAAGATCAGGGTCTTTACCATGCTCAGCAGCTATTTCTCGCAGAGCAATATCCACATCCTTTGCCATTTTACGTGCATCACCACAGACATAGAAATGTGCGCCATTCTCTAGCCATCTAAATATTTCTTCAGACTTTTCTTTCATGCGATCTTGAACATAAACCTTAAAATCCTGATCACGAGAAAAAGCTAGGTCTAAGCTGAGATTAAAATCTCGTCTATAAGTTTCTAATTCTTCACCATAGAGATAATCGTATTCAGATTTCTGATCTCCGAAGAAAAGCCAATCCCTGCCAACCTTTTTACCACTTTGGCGTAAATAATTACGCTCTTCAATAAAAGCTCTAAATGGTGCAATACCAGTACCTGGCCCCACCATAATTATGTCGACTGAGCTATCCTGCGGCAATCTAAACTTATCATTAGTATGTAAGTAAATTTTTGTAAGATTTTCATTTAGTGGAACTCTGTCACTGATATAGTTTGAGCATAATCCTAAAACTCTTTGATTATTAATCAAGCCATCGACACGTGAAATACACAGCTCCACCTTTCTTGGATGAGCGTTTAAAGATGAAGCGATAGAATAAGCCCTGCCTAAAACTTTTGATGAATTTTCAACTAATTCATTACTGGTTAAAGAGAAGTCTGGATATTTTTCTTTAATGGCCTTTAGCACTCCTACTGTCGAATACCCTAAAAGTTCTTCACCCAGAAGCTTTCCATCAGCGGAAGTCTTGCTAGCAATAAAAGTGAATAATTTATTACTCGGTCTTGTGATATTAATTTCTTTTAAAAACCTGTTAAATTCAAAATCTTCAGCATAATCAAGATCAAGAAAAGAAAGAAGTTCCTTCACTAAGGCTGTATCATTTTCTGGAACTATATATAAAGAATCACCAGGGGAATAACTCAGCCCGGTGTCTTCTAAATCAAATACTATATGACGTGTATCTTTACTTGAGCCTTCTTTATTTAGCTTATAATTCTCTACAAGCTTAGCTAGGAAGGGATTTTCTTTACTGTATAAAGTTTGAATACCTTCTTTACTAATGCTTTCCATAATAAAACGCTTATTCCCTTAAGGAAGATCTTATATCATCTAAAAGCTTTTTCAAATCCTTAGACTTAGAAAGATTGGAGTTAAGTTGATTAGCGACTGTTTTTATTGAGTGAATAACTGAACTGTGCTTTCTGCCACCAAAAAATTCTCCTATTCTCTGATAACTAATTTCCAAAAATTCGTTACTTAGAAAAATAGCTATATGTCTAGCTTGGGCTATAGCTTGAGATCTTTTAGCACTCTGTAAATCTTCAACTCTAAGCTCAAGTTTTTCTGCGACTAAACGAGTGATTTTCTGAATACTAATACCATTATTCTTCTCATCTAAATAAACAGCACCGAACATATCAGAAATAGTTTTACTATCTATCTCAAGAATATCTAAATCAGAAAAATTATTTAAGGCTGATATTTTCAGTAACGCCCCCTCTAATTCTCGAACATTACCATTAAACTTCTCTGCTAAAGCTACTTTATGACCACAACTAATTTTGAGATTCGCTGCTTGAATCTTATTCTCTATAATCGCTATGCGAGCTTGGTAGTCGACTGGAGATAATTCAGCGATTAGAGATCCCTGTAATCTGCTTTTTAGCTTTTTTTCTATTTTTTCATAATCATCTAAAACTTTACTAGAAGCGATTATGACTTTACCACCGCTGCTGATAATGGAATCAAAATTACTGCAAAATTCCTGCTGAGTCGATTTCTTGCCGTCTAGAAACTGTGCTTCATCTAGTAATAGTAAATCTAAATTACGAAATTTCTTTTTAAAATTCTCATAAGACTTATTCTTTATAGATAGAACGAACTCATTTACATAATCTTCTGCTTTTATATATCTAACTTTAGTGAAAGAATCAGCATGTAAAGCTTCGTTAGCCACTGCATGTAACAGGTGTGTCTTACCTAAACCCACATCAGATGTGATAAATAGTGAATTATAGTAAGAACCCAACTGATTTTCCACTATCGCTTTCGCAAATGAAACAGCTCCGATATTAGCTTTACAAGCAATAAAATTATCAAAGCGTAATTTATTAGAAATACCACTATTAGGATTAGTGAAGCAGTCCCTTCTGTGATTAATTTCATCTGGACTAATTTCAGCGAAGCTCTTCTGCCTAACTTTAGTCTCAGAATTAGTTTTAACTACTTTAGATGTTTTTTTAGAATTAGCTTTATCTAAAAGTAAGTCAGTTTCATTTTCTTCTATAGGACTATTCTCTAAATCATTCTCAAGAGTTAAAGTCTGGTGTTTTGGTGAAGTAGTGAATCTAATACTATACGAAGCTGCTAGCACTTCCTTACTAGATTTATGTATAGCTTCACTGTAACTTTGAGCGATTAATTTTCTTGAAAACTCGTTCTTAACAGCGATAACTAATTCTTGATCATTAATTTCGACAAGCAAGCAAGGACGAAGCCAAGTCTCTATACTAGTCTGCTTAATTTTTTTTGGAAGATTTTCTAAAATTTTTGCCCAAATTACTTTTAAATTCTGGGTTTCTTGTTTGCAGTTAATTTCATCTAGGGGGTGGTTTGTCGGTGTAAAGCTGTCTGTGACTGTCTTCATGTGTGGCGTTTTGGAGTTGTGAAAATTGGGATTATTTAAATATATCATTGAAAGACCTTTACTTGTCTTAGAAATTTTTAACTTGAAAATTAAATTTTTTCGTAGAAATTAAAATACGATTAGTGCTATTTTCACGGCTCTATTATTTTGAAAATTATTATCAAAAAATTTTTAAAAAAACTTTGTTCTTAATGTTAGGTTAACCTAAGCTGGCAATAAGTACTCTGTATGGTGGTAGGCAATTATAGATTCGATTTATTTGGTAGACATAATCATGTCGGACCTAAATCAGCGAATACTGCAAATCAAGCATTTATAGATACAGATACAGATCCATGTACACCAATAGAAGATGCAACTGTATTACGTGAGAAGCCTTTTATATATACTCGAAACTCTCAAAACAATTCTGAAAACCCAGAAAGATTTTTCAGTGCTCAAGAAAATAGTTTCAATTTCTCTAAATCAGCTCCTTTTTCACAGGCAGCTACTGTTAACGTAGCTAAATTTTATTCAGATAGATCTTTCGGTAATGGTTCAAATAAATATGGTCCATCTGGCTCTAGCTCATTTGGTTCATCAAACAGAGAAGTGGCTCAAGTCGGTAGACAATTCGCTTCCATTGCTTAATTAAACTTTATTTACTAATTAAACTTTCTTTTAAAACACTAATCATATCCTCAGCCTCCGCATAGGAATTAAGAGTGCTTAGCTTTGCGCGCATCTCTGATGAATTAGGAATACCTTGAGTGTATTTAACTATATGCTTGCGAATCTCTTTAGTACCAGATTTTTCGCCACGATAATCTACCATTAACTTACAGTGCCTTAAAGATAGCTCAAGCCTCTCTGCATGACTCGGCTCTGGCAGCACTTCACCTGTTTCGAGATAGTGATTTACCTGCTTAGAAAACCATGGCCTACCCATAGTACCCCTCGCGATGGCTACCCCACTTGCTCCTGTCGTTTCTAAAATCTCTTTAACGTCTTCTAAAGTTTTAATATCACCATTCGCGAAAACTGGTATATCTAAACCAGCTATAGCTTCACCGATCAGCTCCCACTGGGCTTCTCCTTCGTACTTCTGCGAGCGTGTGCGGCCATGCAGTGTTAGAGCTGCAACTCCTAAATCCTGAAATTTAAAAGCTAAATCTCTAGCATTAAGACTGCCATAGCACCATCCCAGCCTAGTTTTAACCGTAACTGGTAAATGCGTAGCTGAGATTACCGCTTTCACTATTTCACAAGCGAGTTCTGGCTCTTTCATTAAAGCAGCACCATCTTTACCATTCACGATTTTAGGAACAGGACAGCCCATATTAATATCTATAAACCTAGCTCCCGCGTCAGTAGCCATTTTCGCAGCTAAAGCCATTAATTCTGGCTCATGCCCGAAAAGCTGAACACCAGTAAGTGACTCACCTTCAGGGATATCCATTTTACTAGGATCTGATGGCGACTTATATATATCACTATAAATCATAGCTCTAGAGCTGAGCATTTCAGTAGACATCAGTACATCAGGGTCAAACTCTCTAGCCACCATACGATAAGGAAGATCAGTAAAACCAGCCATAGGTGGAATATAAACACGGCCTTTCAGCTCAATATCACCTATATAAATAGGCTTTAAATTAAGCTTTTCATTAAGGCTATTAATTGACATACATAATTAATATAGCAAATGTTATATTTTATTCTGACCCCTTGCATTTACTTTCGCGGCTTGCTATTATCTTACGTCGAGCAAGTAAATACAAATTAAGGAGGCTTATGACTATTAATCCTTTAAGAATGTTTAGATATGGGTTTGAATCCCTAAATCAGCGATTGCAAGTATTGAGTAGTTCTCTCCTAAATAGGGTGAAGAATAAACCAGTCGTCGCAAGAGAAGTCGCGAGAAAATTATCAGAACAAACAGCAATAAACAAGCCGAGTCAAGAGGACCTGTTTGCAGCTCTAGCTATAAGCCAGGCCCAGGAAGACCCACCTACGCCAATCCCCATAAATGATGCTAGTTTCAAGTAACAATGAAAACACTCAACAGCTTCTAATGAATGATGAATAAGTTCATTCTTCAGTGCATCCTTAAGAAGTAAGTCTCATTATGCTAACCTTATTTAACTGTACTTATGACTAAGACTATTCTTGAAAATGACCTGATTTTAAAGGCTGCTAAATCAGAAAAAACTGCTCGTCCACCAGTCTGGATGATGCGTCAGGCTGGACGCTATTTACCACAGTACCAAGCGATTCGCTCACAGATGAGCTTTCTTGAATTATGTAAAAATCCAGATAAAGCTGCTGAAGTTAGTATTCAGCCTTTTGAGATTTTAGGCGTGGATGCGATTATTATGTTCTCTGACATTTTAATTCCACTTGAGCCTATGGGAGCTGATTTGAGCTTCGATACTGGTAAACCAGAATTTAGAACACCGATCAGAACTGCTGCTCAGATTGAAAAACTATTAGTGCCTAGTGACATAGAATCATCTTGTGGTTTCGTTTATGAAACTTTAAGAACTATTAAAGAGAGAATCGGCTCTGCGGTTCCAGTACTTGGTTTCGCTGGAGCACCCTGGACTTTAGCTAGCTATTTAATAGAAGGTGGCGGCTCTAAAAATTTCGACAATATAAAAGCTCTAATGTATAGAGAGCCAGAGGCTATGCACCTTCTACTAGAAAAGCTCTCTGAAACTATCATTGAATATCTTTGTACGAAACTTAAGCACGGAGCTGATATGCTTCAGCTTTTTGACACTTGGGCATCAGTGCTGTCTGGAGATGATTACAGGCAGTTTGCCTTACCATATCAACAGAAAATTATTTCTGGGATTAAAGCTAGATACCCTGAAGCTTTAATTACTCTATATGTAAATGGAGTTTCTAGCGTTATTGATTACATGGTGGAATCTGGTGCTGATGTGCTTAGTATAGACTGGAGATCTAATTTAAGAGAAATTAGAGAGTACCTAAGTTCTTATAAAATCTCGTCTACATCAAGGTCTATAGCTGTTCAGGGCAATTTTGATCCCTGCTATCTATTTGGTGATAAGAATTTTATTGAAAGAAGAACTCTACAAATGCTTGGCGAAGCTGGTACTCAAGGAGGTTATATTGCAAACTTAGGTCATGGCATATTACCGAATATTGATCCTGAACACGCTAGGGTTTTTATTAATACAGTTAAGAATTTTAAATATAATTAAACTAGAGCTAATAAAAACGCAGAAATTGGAGTTCAGCAAGAGTGCGAGCGATGTCAAAATAGCCTATTTGGTGAATTGCTTAAGTCTTCTTCTAATGCTATATTTTTGTATACTATATGAAAAGCTACGATAATATTAAAGCCATAATTTTAGATAAAGACGGTGTTTTCGTTGACTTTCATCAGCTCTGGATGAGAATTATAGCGGCTAGGGCGCAGATTCTTGCTGAATATACCACTGCGAAGTGGGAAGATTTTAATTACGTTAGAACCATGTGCATCAGAGCGATGGGGGTAGACGAGGAAGATGAATCTATCGATGCGGATTCACCAGTCTGCATGCCCGCAGATATGGTCAGAATGGCAGTTACCACTGGTTTGTACCTCGCAGTAAATCATTTAGAGCCTACTTATACTTGGGCAAACGCGATTCAAGATGTACGTAAATCTGATAAAGATTTAGCCGAACAATTAAATATGGAAGATATGATTATTGCGGTGGAAGGTTCTATTGAAAAAATTAAAGCTATTTCTAAAGCTGGTTATAGACTTGCTCTCTATACGTCTGATTCAGAGAAGAATAGTCAGAAGACTATCGAGAAATTCTCTATTAATGGTATTTTCGAGACTAGTGTCTGTGGTAAATACAAGACAGTAGATCTTTACAAGTCTATCTGCAAGCAGCTTAAAGTCAAAGAATCAGAGACTATATTTATTACTGATTCACCAGTTGATGCGAGAGTCGGCAGAGAGGCTGGGGCTCACGTTATAGCAGTTATGTCTGGTGTTTTAAGAGAGGCTGATAAAGAAGCGAATGCAGGATACGTAGATGATTTTATTCCATCTTTAGCTAAACTAGATCTTAAGAAAATAAAGCAGGCTACTACTGTTTAGTTTCATCATATTTTTATTATGGAGGGGATTTAAATATTTTAAAAGTTTATACCGATGGTGCATCAAAAGGTAACCCTGGTAGGGCTTCCATTGGTGTCAGTGTTTTAAAAGATAACCAGGAACTATTAACCCTCTCTGAAGCGATAGGTGTGCAAACTAATAATTTTGCAGAATATACTGCCTTAATTCGTGCTTTAGAAGTGCTTTCCAAGCAATATAAAGGCGAATCTATAGAAGTCTATGCTGATAGTGAGCTTATGATAAAACAGCTTAAGGGCGTCTATAAGGTTAAAAATGAAAATATTAAACCGCTATATGCTCAAATACAGAAGCTTCTGCCTCATTTCAGCTCTATAAGCTTTACTCATGTACGCCGTGAGTTTAACAGTCGGGCGGATGAGTTAGCTAATTTGGCTTTATGCTAATCTTGATAGATTATGCCCTCAGTTCATGAATATAATTTCACCGAAGATATTATGCAAGAAAACAGTTTCCCACTGCTTCTTGGCCCTTGTGTTATAGAATCCCGCGATAATGTAATGCGTATCGCAGAGCAGATAAAGATTATCGTTGATGATCTCTATAAATTAGGTATCGCTAATGGCATAGTTCCAGTATTTAAAGCTTCTTTCGATAAAGCTAATAGGACTTCTTTTAATGGCTTCAGGGGACCTGGTCTAGATGAAGGTTTAAAAATACTAGAAGAGGTAAGAAAAACTTTTCATTTCCCTTTAGTTTCAGATATTCATGAAGTAAGTCAGGCTAAGCCTGCTGCTGAAGTATTAGATATTCTTCAGATACCTGCTTTTCTCTGTAGGCAGACTGATTTAATTAACGCAGCTAGCGCTACTGGAAAGGTTTTAAATATTAAAAAAGGTCAATTCATGTCTCCAGCAGAGGTTAAGAATATCGTGGATAAATGCAAGGAAGCTGGTAACAGTAACGTGTTCATCTGTGAGCGAGGAAATTCCTTTGGCTATAATAATTTAGTCGTAGACATGCGTATGTTCGACCAAGTAAAACAGCTTGGCATTAGGACTATATTCGATGCGACACACTCCTGTCAACTTCCAGGTGCTGCCGGGGATAAGTCTTCTGGCAATTCACATTATGCGCCTATATTAGCCCGCTCGGCGGTAGCTGCTGGAGCTACGGGGATATTTGCAGAAACTCATTTCGATCCAGCTTCAGCTCTTTCTGATGGTCCGAATATGATTCCTTTAAATAAACTGAAAGATGCATTAATAGATGTTTTAAGAATTAGAGAGCTTCTTAATAACTAAGTTAAGTCTTGCCTAGTGAATTAAGTGATTTATTAATCTCAGGTCTAGCCTGAGATTCTACATTATCGGCAATTTCAAATTCTGAAGTATTATTTTTTTCATAATCAGTGTTCTTGGGGTCTTGATTATCTACTGTATCTAAATTTGTTTTAATTGCAATATCTGATTTTTGATCAACGTTAATATTCAATCCTTTTGCTTCTAAGTCTTCAGCTAACTTGACGCTATTATCCAATCGATCTATGTCTGCACTGTCAGATGAACGAATGAGATTTTCATAAACGGTGATATTCTTAGATTCAGCTTTTTGCATTGTTTTCAGTTTCTCTAAATCCTCTTGATCTTCTTGACCTTCTGCATTTAGCATTTGGCTAACCAATCCTTTATCTCCAGTCAAAGCTCCCAAAAAGAAAAGATCTGAATCGTAACCGCTTCTTGTATCTTCAGCTCTTATACCTCTCTGATCTTTTTCTTTTATTGATAGCCTATCAGCTTCACTACTCAACTCTTTTAATACCTCATCAACAGTATTTGGGGTAACTCCAGGAACGGGAGTGTTTAATTTACTCGCAAGAGCTTCTACTTTATTTTTTTTTACCCTGAAAGTCGTTGCCTCTACTTGCTCTTCAGATACGGTATTACCACTAGGCGTTATAATATCCCCAGCTTCATTTCGATTAGCTTGAATATTACCAATTAGCACCTTAAGATACTCCTAACTTCATTTTAGAATATATATTTTAAAATGAAGTTAAGAATGCCCACTCCAGAACGATTAGAAAAAATTACCAATACCTGCACGCAAAGACGCAAGGGAATTATAGTACTAGAAGATATACACGACAAACACAATGTAGAAGCTGTCTTCAGAAGCTGTGATGCTTTTGGGATTCAGATGCTCTATATAATCTTTGATAAAGAAAGACCATTTGATCCTCGCCTAGTAGGAAAGAACAGCTCTTCTTCAGCGAATAAATGGATAGATTTTAAAATTTTTTCTAAGACCGAAGATGCTTATGCTGAACTGAAATCACAAGGTTACAAGATTTACGCCACAGCTTTAACCGATGAAGCGGAGTCCATCTATGAAACTAATTTTATAGCCCAGGATAAGGTCGCCATTGCTCTTGGTAATGAAAATAGAGGTCTTTCTAAATTTGCGATAGATCAAGCAGATTCTTGCATCATAATCCCCATGCTTGGCATGCTTCAGAGCTTAAATTTATCAGTAACTGCTTCTATCTGCATGTTTGAGCTTAATCGTCAGCGATTAGTTTCTGGTGCTTTAGAAAATTTCCTTTTAGCTGACGAAGATTGTGACTTACTTGTAAAGGATTTTCTAAATCGCTAAAACGCAGAAAATTGAGCTGTGCATACGCAGCGGTCTCTAGAACCAAGTACTAGGCATAAATTTCTGCTTGCTTATACTATGTAAAGTTGTATACCAGTGCTTACTGTTCTCTAAATGGCTTGCAATACTATCTGATTTTCTACTTATATTAGAAATTTGGATTTGATCTAATTCTACATTTTTCAAATAACCGCTCTGATATAGAGAACAAATAATTTTATCTAGCATAATTTCATCTATGCATTTATCTTTTAAAAATTGCACTTCAAGGCTAGAAAGCTCTTTTAGCTTAACATTCATAATTTTCCTTAGATTATAACTAAGTGACAGATCGGCTTCTTTAAATTTATTCAACAGCTCTTCGGTATATTCTTCATTTTCTAACCATTTCAGAATAGCGTTACCGATAATACGGTGCCTGGAGTCATTATTACAGAAAGAACTTACATACTGCTCGATATTTCTTTTAAACACTGGGAAATTTAAATTATGCTTTCTACAGAAATTTATATTCTCGGCAAAGCTACTGTAGACAATTTCTTTATCAGTAAGATTATAGGCTTCTAATGCAATAGCCCTATTACTAATTTTGCAAAGTTCCATAAATTCATCAAATTTCGCACTTAATTTTAAATTTAAAATAGAATTTCTCTTATATTTAGTAATCTGACTTAAACCATAATTGTCCATGAGTATACTGATATAGGACTTTATATCTAACTCATTATGCTGGGGATCTTTACCAATAAATACGATTTTTTTCGCATCTGGAAAGGATTTGAGATATTCTTTACATTGCCTGATTATTTCATGTTTCTGGTCTTCCATTATTTAGTTTTCCTTCTTCTTCCAAGAGCCATGTTTCAAGAAAATCTCTATTCAAGGAAAGCTCCTTGAGTGGTAGATTTAAGTGATTTGATAATTGAAAAGTGCTGAATTCATCTATAATTGCGATATTTTTTCTTTTTTGAATCGCAAATTTAAGTATTGAACTTAAGTGCCGATCAAGCTTTTCTTGATTAGCTATTTGAGCAACAGTGTTAATACTGTTTTGAAAATTTTGAAAATACTGAAAAACCTCTTCTGAAACATAATCCTGAAGAGGAAACTGTTGATGGAAATCTAAAGCATTCAGGGTTTGCTCAACAGGCAGCAAGAAACCCTTATTCTTTTGAATAAAAATTATTTTTTTTGAATTCACTATCCTTATCCTTGAGCTTAACTTACAAAGTTAAGATTAAGAAGTTTTTATAGTCTTTTAAAATTATCTAAACAAATTCAAACATCTTCATAGCTCGTTTCATCTTGCTTAAAGTCGCTTGGCTTACTTCATTTGCTTTAAGAGTACCTTCTTTTAGTATTTTAATTATCTGGGCTTTATCTGCAGCTAGCTCTAGCCTTCTTTCTCTGATACCTTTAAACTTATTATCCAAAACCTCAAAAAGATATTTTTTAATCTTCATATCACCAAGCCCGCCCTGCCTATACTGATCCTTTAACCTGGCTACTTCTTGTTTATTTTCATCAAAAGCATCTAAATAAGTAAAAACAACGTTACCCTCTACCTGCCCTGGATCTTCTACTCTTATATGATTTGGATCTGTGTACATTTGCTTAACTTGAGTCCACAGCTCATCACTGCTGCTTTTCAGATAAATACAATTCCCCAAAGACTTACTCATTTTAGCCTTACCATCTATTCCTATAAGTCTAGAGAACTGCTCTGGGACTTTAGCCTTACATTCTTTCAGCGTACCGGCCCCATACATATCATTAAATTTTCTAACTATAAAATTCGTATCTTCTATCATCGGAATCTGATCAGCACCAACTGGGACTAGATCTGCAAGAAAAGCAGTTATATCTGCGGCCTGACTTACTGGATAGATTAAAAAACCGACCGGGATTTTGTTCCCAAAATCTTTCTGTTTTATTTCCTCTTTAACTGTGGGGTTTCTTTCTATTTGATTCAATGTAAGTAAATTTAAAAAATACATAGTTATCTCTGGGAGTGCAGTTAAAAGAGACTGCACACAAATCGTACTCAGCCTAGGATCTATACCTACAGCTAAATAATCCATAGTTACTTCCAGAATATTTTCCTGCACTTTTAATGGCTCTGAAAAATGATCAGTCAATGCCTGAGTATCAGCTATCAGTATATATTGCTGGTATTCGCCTTGATTTTGCAATGAAACTCTATTCTGGAGTGAGCCTACATAATGGCCTAAATGCAAAGGCCCTGTTGGCCTATCCCCTGTAAGAATCGTTAATTTATTTTCACTCACAAAGATATTTTATACTAAACTAATATTTCCCCCTTTACCACTACCCAGAACTATGATAAATTCTTACATGGAAGGTTAAGAAACCTTAACATTATAAAACTTTAATAATTGGATCAAAAATAGTTCCAATTATTAGCTATATTTAATTTTAAACTATAGACAGTCTTTATTTTCTGCACAATACTGTAGTCATTAGGGTACAATCAAAAAAGGAGAAAATCATGATCAACCCAAATGGTCAAAAGTTGTCAGAAATAATTAAGCAAATCAATTCATTAAAAGAATTCTATGTAGTTCTAGGAATTGATTCTTTAAACACAATGAATATATTCAATACTGCGTTAAGCTACCTTAAAGGTGAGCTAAGTTTTCTTAAAGCTCAAGAGAATCTAAATTCTCTGGTTGTTGAAAATAAACTAGTAACAGAGAGAGAAGTAAATCTTTTGAACTGCCTAGATGAGCTTATAAATTCAGTAGAAGATACTAAAAATTCTGCTATCGATTCGATATCTTTCTACAGAAATATCGCCTAAGCTTGCGAGGTGATTTTCATTTCTCTAAAATCTTGATAATGGAGTCAGGCCATGTGGAATGAAAAGCTTTGGAAGTAATTCCACAAACGGAGGAAATCAATGAAAAAACTTAATTTACTTGAATGGATTAAAGGTTCAGTACTAGCTTTAACTGCTTTAGCAGTAGCTACTGGTGTAACAGTAAGCGCTGTTAATCATGCTAAATCAACTCTAGTTATCGCGGAAATACAATCTCATGAAGATAAAAAGAAAGATGAGCATAAAAACTGTGATCACGACAAAAAGAAAGACGAGCACAAAAGCCACGATGATCACAAAGATGGCAAAGAACACAAATAAAATTTAACACTCTGTAAGAAAAATCTTTAAAACCGCCACTCTTAAAACAGTGGCGGTTTTTTATTAGTGGCGACCTCGGCACAACTCCATTTTCTGCGTTACTGCACGTTGTACAGCGGCCTCTAGTATAATGATTCTGTGAAATTAGAAAAATTAAATCTCGCAAATACTCACCTAGTAAGCATTCTATTCTCTTTAATTTTTATTATATTTTTTTTTAAAGCTCTATTTTTAAAATTTCTTTTAACAGCTTTAGTTTTTCAAATTTATCTCAGAGTTTTAAATTTTTCTTTCGTTTATATTCAAGGATTTTCTCGTAATCTGCATTCACAAAGCATCTCTGATCAAGATACTAATACTCAAAGTACAAGCTCAGAAATGAGTTCAGCGAATAACAATACTCAACTCCCTTCTGAAATGATTAACAGCGTAGTAACCTTGAAAACCATTGGCTCTCTTTCACGAGCAATATTTTCAGCTTTCCTACTTTTTCTCCTCGTAAAATATTTTTCTATAGGTGCAAGTGAAATACTCCTAGCGGTAGCTGGTCTTATTATTAGTTTTATTGCCTATGGTTACATGAATAGCCGATTGAGCCGCCCGTGATTTTAAACTTAAGCCATTCTGGAATTAAACCTCTGCTTAGCTATTTATTCACGCGCTCTAGAGCTAGGCAGAGTAAGCATTTAAGCTGCTTTTAGGGCATATTCATAGGCAATCAGAAAAAAAACATTAACTGTTCTTCTTGTTTAATTCTAGAGGGTTTTCAATGATTTTTTTTCAAGTAGTCCGAGATCCTCACGTGGAGCAGTTAGTGCTCGTGCTAGTTCTGGTTGAATCCCGTCCACCTTCTTATTACCTTGCTGCATAAGCCACTCTCTCAATTCTTCCCATTGCTCCCCTGCCAGCACAGGCTTTTTTTCAATGATATTTTCTTGAGGTAGTGTAATGATCTTTTCAGATAGTCCGGAATCCTCAGGTCGAGCAGCTAGTGCTTGTGCTAGTTCTGGTGCTAGTTCTGGTTCGTCGGATCCGCCCATGCTAGGTAGCTGCCCAATCAACCTTTGCAACTGTCCCCATTGCTCTGTTGTCAGCCGTCCTTGAGGCTTTATATTCTCTGTATTAAATACGGAATAATCGCCACTTGGAGCAGCTAGTGCTCGTGCGTCTAATCTGGTTCCCTGAATTATTGGTTCCGATTTTGTGTTCAATTTGTTCAATATTTCCTTCACTGCTTCCCATTCCGGCGGTGTCAGCGGTCGTACTGGTTCTCTAATATATTCTGGGATGGAGTCTCCTATCTGCATAAAAAATATTTCCTTTATAGTTATTATTTTAACCACCCATAATACTAAATGTCAATACTCTTTACTAGATTATCTTGTTAGATCTGCTTTAAAGATACAAGGCTGAGGAGAACGAATGATCAAAGCGGTCTCTACTAAAAAAATCGGACGGGGTTTGACAACAGATTAATCAAACCTCGAAAATATAGAGGTAAAATCATAATAAAAATAGCAAGGCCAAGCATAGGCTTAATAGTAAAACTTATCTGAAATGCATTGATCTGCGGCGATGCTCTTGATATCAGGCCTAATATCAAATCATTTAATAGAATAGTAAGCACTATTGGACTAACTACTATAAAGCCCATGCTGATTATATCTCCAGTTAAATTGATGACTTTATCCACTTCATAAGTAATATTCGCGGAATAAAGCGGTAAAGTTTCAAAACTTTTATGAAGCCCTCTGATTAAATTTTCAGGTCCTTCACAAAAAAAGAAAATAATAATCGCAAGAGATGACATAAATTTACCGAACATCGTCGTTTGTGCTCCAGAAGCGGGGTCAAACATCTGCGCCGAAGAGAAACCCATAGATGAATCCATCATCTCACCACCAGCTATAACTATTGCAAACATTAATCTAGTAACGTAGCCCATCATTAGACCAATAGCGATATTTAAACCTAGAACATATGGCAAATAATAGCCTCCAGCTGGTTCTTGAATATTTGGCAAAATATCATAAAGAATAAATGACAATAGTAAAGACATTGATATACGAATCATAGTCGTAACACCTTTATCAGAGAATACTGGAGCTAGATGTAAAAAACTGACTACCCTCGCAAAAATCAATGATGCCGTTATAACCCACTGAGTCATGCTCATCAGCACTGGATTACCAAAAAATGCTTGATTAAGCTCGGCTAACATCTAAGGCTGGGTATCTCCTTGTTGAGCATTTTCTTTTAATTTTTCAATAGCACTGGAGAATTGACTATCTACTGGAGCTGAAGGTGGAGGTGGAGTTACTGGGACGGATACCGGCACCGCAGTCTGAGCTGGAACAGCTTGTTGATTGGTATTGGTGTCTACTAATTCAGGAGTCAATCTAGGTCTAGCATTAGCCTGTCTTTGTTGAACTGGAGTAGTTGGTCTTGTTCCCGCAGCAGGCGTATTCGGTCTTACCGCAGCAGCCGGAGTAGTTGGTCTTGTTCCCGCAGCAGGCGTATTTGGTCTTACTGCTGCAGCTGGAGTAGCTGGTCTTGTTCCCGCAGCTGGTGTATTTGGTCTGCCGCCAGCAGCTGGAGTATTAAGATTATTCGTAGTTGCTGGTCTTTGAGCCTGATTATTTACAGGGCGCTGCTGCTTTCCTATGGCTTGATCATTAAGTCCCTGTTTAGGTGGCGCAACTTGACTTGGAGGTTTATCTAATGCTGGTATGCTTTTCGATGGAGTACCCCTAACTATCTCTGGCTCAGTTGCCATGTCTTTCGCTTTTAACTTCGATGGAGCCTTAGGCGGAGCGGCTTTAGGCTTTTTCATATCTAATTCTTCAGGTAATCCTGCTAATTTAGAATCTTTTTTATTCACTGTGGTGAAATAATTTTTACGTGGCATAGGATGCGGTTCTAGAGTGGGGATTAACTGAAATGCTCTAACTATGTTTCTTTCTGTATATTTTTTCAAATAAGAAAACATATAGAATCCACCAACTATAAGAGCTAAAAAGATTCCTAAAATTTTCACAGCAGAACCTAGGGTCTGCTCTTGAACTTGAGTAGCTGCCTGAAGAATACCTACTATCAAACCTAGAGCAGCAGCTAATACTACAAGCGGACCCGAAATGAATATCGCAGTAAGCATTCCTTCTCTAATAATCTCGGGTACCCAATCCATAAGCTATCTTAATTAAAGCTATTCGCTAAACCTTTTATTATAAGCTGCCAGCCATCTATCGCAACGAATATCATAATTTTAAATGGTAATGAAACAATAGTAGGGGAAAGCATCATCATCCCAAGTGCAAGTAGTATATTCGCTACTATCAAGTCAATGACGAGGAAGGGAATAAATATTAAAAAGCCAATCTGAAAAGCCTTCCTTAATTCTCCAAGCAAATAAGAGACGATAAGTTCCCTTGGTGCGATTTCTTGACTATTTTTAGGCAAAGGGCTTCTAGCTAGTTCATAAAAGAATTTAATATCTTTACTATCTGCATTCCTAAGCATATGTCCTTTTAATGGCTGATAAGCCCTCTCTAGGGCTTCAGGAAGCTTGATCTGTTTATTAGCTAACGGAATTAAAGCTTCTGTATTCATTTGATTTAATTCAGGTCCAAGTATATAACCCGTAAGAAAAAGACCAAGACCTACAATAACCATAGTTGGCGGTGAATTTTGTGTACCTAAAGCCTGTTTTAAAAGTGACATAACAAGAATAATTCTTAAGAATGGTGTCATTGACACGACCATAATAGGTAAGAAACTAAGTATAAATAGAAGACCAACTATCTGTAAGCTTGGCTCTAGGTCTGGGAGAACATTGCTTAGGGTAGCCAAACTGCTCTGTGAAGTTACTATATTGTTAGCAATTGAATCTACCATCGGGTTATTCAATTATTCTAATACGATATTTCTTATTTGTTAGAATTTTAATATGGACCTTAGTAAATTCACACAAAATGCTCAAAATGTAATCATGAACTGTCGTGGTCTTTTAAAGAAATTAGATCATTCAGTTATAGAGCCAGAACATATTATTCACTCTTCTTTGAATATTGATAAATTTGAAGAAACTGATCTAGCCAAAGTTTTAGAAAGTTTAAAAATTAACACGGAGTCTTTAAGTCAGATCATCTATGACTATTTAGCTAAAAAACAGAAAGCCAGCCCACTTGCTTTAGCTAATGAACAGTTTTCTATTTCTGGTAAAACCCAAGATTTTTTAAATAATGCAGTGCTTGCAGCTCAAGCGAATCAAGATGACTTCGTCTCACCAGAACACCTTTTTTTAGCAGCTTTTAATGAACCAGCCTTTTTAAAACCCACTCTAGAATCATTTAGTTTAAATGAAGATAAGTTTAAAAAGGCTTTAGTAAAAATTAGAAAAGGTAAAAAAGTAACTAGTGATAATCCAGAAGCTACCAATGATGCGCTGAAAAAATTCGGTAAAGATTTGACTCAGATTGCACTGGAAGGTAAGTTAGATCCAGTAATCGGACGAGAAGAAGAAATTAGAAGAGTTATTCAAGTTCTTTCTCGTCGTCGAAAAAATAATCCGATCTTAGTAGGAGCCCCTGGTGTCGGTAAAACAGCTATAGCTGAAGGTTTAGCGATAAGAATTATTAATAAAGATGTTCCTGAAGGTCTTAAGAATAAAAGAGTTATTGAGCTAGATATGGGAGCTCTTATCGCAGGTGCTAAATTCAGAGGCGAGTTTGAAGAAAGACTAAAAGCTGTTTTAAAAGAAGTTCAGAATAGTGAAGGCGAAATTATTCTCTTTATAGATGAGCTACACACAGTAGTCGGAGCTGGTGCTACAGATGGTGCGATGGATGCAAGTAATCTTCTGAAGCCAGCTTTAGCACGTGGTGAATTACACTGTATCGGAGCTACGACCTACAGTGAATATAGACAGTACATAGAAAAAGATGCTGCTTTAGAAAGAAGATTTCAGCTAGTACAAGTCTCAGAACCTACTGAAAATGAGACAGTCTCCATACTCAGAGGCTTAAAAGATAAATATGAAGTACATCATGGCGTTCGCATTAAAGACAATGCTCTAGTAGCCGCAGCTAAACTTAGTAACAGATATATTACGGATAGATTCTTACCAGATAAAGCCATAGATCTAGTAGATGAAGCTGCGGCTAAAGTGCGCATGGAGATAGATTCAGCACCACGTGAACTTGATATTCTTGATCATAAGATAATGCAACATAAAATCGAAAGAGAAGCCCTAAGAGCTGATGAAGATGAAAGTAGTAAAACTAGGTTAATAAAAGTCGAAGCTGAGCTTAGCGATTTTGAAGCTAAGGCTTCAATACTGCGTGAACAGTGGCAAAGAGAGAAAGCTGAAATCGTAAGTGTTAAAGATATTAAAGAAAAAATAGATAAGACTAAAGTGCAGATAGAAGAAGCTGAGCGAAAGGCTGATTTACAAAAAGCTGCGGAGCTGAAATTTGGGACTTTACTAGATTTAGAAAAACAACTCAAAGATAAAGAACTCTTTCATTCCTCTGCTGATAAGGGAACTCAGCTACTTAAAGAAGAGATTAATGAGCATGATATCGCAGATATAGTATCAAGCTGGACTGGCATTCCAGTAACTAAGCTTTTAGCAGAAGAAACTGAAAAATTACTACACTTAGAAAATCAGCTACATAAGCGAGTCGTAGGGCAAGAAGAAGCCGTAACCGTAGTCGCTGAAGCCGTAAAAAGAGCTAGGGCTGGACTGTCTAATCCAAAACGTCCTATCGGCTCTTTTATGTTTCTTGGTCCTACTGGTGTAGGTAAAACTGAACTGGCTAAGGCTTTAGCTGAGTGCCTTTTCGATGATGAAGATGCGATGATTCGCTTAGATATGTCTGAGTATCAGGAACAACATACCGTTGCTAGATTGATCGGAGCCCCTCCAGGCTATGTCGGATTTGAAGAAGGCGGCCAGCTCACCGAAGCAGTGCGAAGAAAACCTTACTGTATAGTGCTTTTAGACGAATTTGAAAAAGCACATTTAGATATCTCTAACGTACTTTTACAGATTTTAGATGAAGGCTCTCTTACTGACGGGAAAGGTAAGAAAGTCGATTTTAAAAACTGCATAATTATTATGACTAGTAATTTCGGTAGTCATTTAATCATAGAAAAACAGCTGAGCGAAACTTTATCCGTTTTAGATTCTGAGGATGAGTATTTAGATTTAGATAATGAGCTAAATAAAGCTAATTTAAACAAGCAGGCTAGTAAACAATCTGATTCAACAGATTCTGATTACTTATTCAGCACTTCTAAAACTAGAAATAATACTAAAAATGAGCAGCTTAAAGAAGAATTGATGCAGGCTATGAAAGAGTATTTTAGACCAGAATTCTTAAATAGAATTGATGAAATAGTTATATTCTCACCACTGAAAATTTCGCAAATGAAAGCTATAGTAGAGATTCAACTATCTGGTTTAAAAACTCGCTTAGCAGAAATGAATATAGAACTTGAGTTAAGTGATTATGCTTTAGAACAGTTAGGAATCATGGGCTATGACCCTGTTTTCGGAGCAAGACCAGTGAAGCGAATCATACAGCAGAAAATAGAAAATAATTTAGCTAACCTTATTCTTGGAAAAAAAATAATACCTAACTCCAAGGTAACTATAGACTTTAGCGATGATGAATTTAAATTCACGGTTCACTACAAGGAAACTGTAAATAGCTAAATGGAGGACAGAAAAAACGCAGGAATTAGAGTTCCGCTAGACGTCCGAGATAGAGCTTTGCCTGATTATTGGTCAGAGGCCTGCGCTCAATTAGCTAACACAGATGCTTTAATAGCTGATTTAATTAATCAGTATCCCGAAACGATCTTAAGTTCACGCAAAGATCCTTTCTATACCTTACTAAGGGCTATAGTCGGACAACAGATTTCAGTCAAATCTGCTGATAGTGTGTGGTCGCGCTTAGAGAATTTTAGTAATTTCAATTTTAGCCCAGAGTTTTTTTTAAAAGCAGATTCAGAGGAACTAAGATCACTAGGACTATCTAGGCAAAAGATAGAATATATAAAAAATATTTCAAGCTATTTTTACGAAAAGCAAATAACTGATAATTACTTTAAGGACAAGTCTAGCAGCGAAATTTCCTCAGAACTAATAAAGATCAAAGGCATAGGCACTTGGACTATAGAGATGTTTTTAATTTTTTATGCTTTAGAGCCAGATATATTTCCAGTAAAGGATATAGGAGTAATTAATACTATGAAAAAACTCTACGGCTTTTCTAGTCTTGATGAAATTCTAAAGCACAGTGAAAGATGGCATCCTTGGTCGACTGTTGCAGTTTGGTATATATGGCGGAGCTTAGATGATGAGCCTGTTTTATACTAAAGACCTCAGCTCAACTGTAAATAAGAGTGTATATAAAAAAAGCCACCAAAGCAAAAAAGAAAATAAAAGCAGCTATAAATTTATTTTTATGCATTCTCAGTTTAAACCAATATAAAAGCAGTTTATTAACTTTATACTGAGTTATATTCTCTTCATTGGTTTTTTTCACAAGACCTATACGACTAGTAGCTTTAAGCTTCTCTTCTAAATTAGCAAAAAATTCTTCAAAACCAGACATTAAGCAAGTTTACGTTTAGATACTTCAATATAAATCTCATCACTAAGATGCGGACGAATAAGTTCCTGTAATTTTTCTCTACCTCTTGAAAGCCTTGATTTAACAGTACCTACCGCACAGTTCAACAAATCAGCGATTTCCTCATACTGAAGATCCTGTAATTCTCTTAATACTATAACTGTTCTATACTGCTCTGGAAGATCAGAAATAGCATTCTGTAAAACCGACTTAAGCTCAGAATTACTAAAAAGCTCATCTGGTAAATAAGCCTTATCTGTAATTTCAGCTTGATAAGAGGATTCCATATCATCAGTTTCAAAAACCTGATCAATACTTACGGTCTTAGATTTTTTAGGACGCTTCTTTAATTCATCATAAAAAATATTTATAACTATCTGATTTAGCCATGATTTAAACGCATGCGGACTCTTAAGAGAATGAATCCCTCTAAATATACGTATAAAAACTTCTTGAGAAAGATCATTAATATCGTCCCACTCTGGAGCCAATTGAAAAAATAGTGCATAAACCACTTTTTGATATCTTTTAACAAGCTCTTTAAAAGCGAGCTTATCACCTAACTGGCACATGGAGATGATTTCATAATCACTCACTTTAGCTTCAGCAGGCTTTTCTGATTTTTTAAAAAATGTAAATGACATTATAACTAGATGGTATATCCATCTACTACTTTCGTCAAATTGCCAGAATATCTTATTTTATGCTATTTTATTTGCTTATGACTAAACCTCTAATCATCGCTAACTGGAAACTTAATATGACTCAAAAGCAGTCAAGTGAATTTATTAAAGATTTCGCAGAGAAAGTTAAAGCTAGCCAAAACCAAGTAGATATAATTCTTTCAGCACCTTTTACTAGTTTAGAAACTGTAGTAAAAGCTCTTACTAATAATGGATTAGAGAAAGTCACTGTCGCTAGCCAAAATGTTAGCGAACATGAGAGCGGTGCTTTTACTGGTGAGATTAATACCGAAATGCTAAAAGAAATAGGTGTTCAAGCTGTCATAGTGGGGCATTCAGAGCGCAGAGAAATATTTAACGAAACTAATGAGACTATTAAATCGAAATCGAAAAAGGTTTTAGATTCTAACCTAAAACTAATATTTTGCTGCGGTGAGTCTCTAGAAACTAGAGAAAAAGATGAAACCGATAAATGGATAGAAACTCAGATCAGATCAGCTTTCAATGATTTAGATTTCAGTAAAGTAGAGAATGATCAAATAGTTATAGCCTATGAGCCGATCTGGGCTATAGGTACTGGTAAAACCTGTGATTCAATTGAAGCTAATAGAGTAATTCAGAATATTAAAGATCTAATTAAAAATATTTTCCCTGCAAGCTTAGCTAACTCAACAAGAGTTCTCTATGGTGGTTCAGTCAAACCTTCTACTATAGAAGAACAAATGGCTCAAACAGCTATAGATGGAGCTTTAGTCGGTGGTGCATCATTAAAAGCTAATGATTTTGCAGATATCGTTAATTTTTCAACGAAAGCCGTACTAAATGCCTAGGTAGTTTTTCGCATTCTAAAGCCATTAGCTACTCGCTTTGGTATATGGAATAATGTTAAAATTAAATTTAGATGTTTTTCTTTAGGAATAATAACGATACCACTCCATCCATTAAGACTGATGGTCTTGATTTCCATAAATTCTTTAGCTCAAGAGAAAAAGAAGATATCATTATGCTCACTAAAGAGGTCTCTGACTCTGCTAAGACTTTTTTTGAAACTAGTGTAAGCTCACTTGTAGGTCACGTCCCAAGCGAGCTTGCTGATGTCTCCATCACTATGAATAAAGACGCTCTCAGTCATTTACTTTTCAGTGCTATGGTAACTGGGTATATGACCAAATCTGTTGAAAGTAAGCTTGAGTTAGACATGCTTATTAATCAAAACGAGAAAGAAATTGCTGCTGAGAGAACTCTTGATGTGGAAGATTTATTTTAAATTTATACAAAGTTATTTACACTTCAATTAATATTAGACACGCAATTTCAAGACTGAAGTCGCAATATCTCTCATTCAGTGAATCTTCCTAACAACTAAAAACCAAGTCCCATCATCCAAGCTACTCAGAGAAACTATTTCATGCCCTTCCTCGGAAAGACTCTTAGGCACACTATCATAAGCTTCGCCATCATCAATAAAAATCTCTAAAACTGTTCCCACCTCAGAATCATCTAAAGCAATTTTCGCCCTAACGAAGTTCAATGGACACTTTACACCTCGTAAATCTAGCTTCTTGATTAGGTTTGACATTCTTTTAGATTATCTCATATAATGTTTAGTCATGATAAGAGCTATAGTATTTCCAGGACAAGGTGCACAGTACGCTGGCATGGGTAAAGACCTTTACCTAGAATTCCCTAAAGTAAAAGAGATTTATGATCAAGCAGACCAAATCTTTAATGACTACTATAAAGGTAGTGAATACAGCATCAGCAGCTTATCTTTTGGTGAAGATGAGGTCACTTTACAGAATACAGCTTATACTCAGCCAGCTATATTAACTTTAAGCATTGCGGTAGTAGAAACACTAAAACATAAAAATCTTTTAAATTTAGATTCAGTAAAATTCACTGCTGGTCATAGTCTTGGAGAATTTTCTGCTCTATATTTTTCAGGAGTACTATCTTTCGAAGACTGCCTGAAACTCGTCATTAAAAGAGGCGACCTAATGTCTAAAGCACCTAAGGGGGCTATGAGTGCGGTAGTAGGATTAAGTGAAAATGATTTAAACAGCGTAATTAAAGACTTTTCTAATGTCTCAGTAGCTAATTTTAATTCACCAGATCAAATCGTTATAACTGGTTCAGAAACCGAGGTATTAGCCGCTAACCAAGCATTAGAAACCTATGGAACAGCTAAAGAACTTAAATTAAGAGTTATACCACTTACAGTAGGTGGTGCGTTCCACTCACCACTTATGAAAGAAGCATCTCTAGAGTTTTCTAAGCTTATAGATTCAGTTAAATTTAATACCCCAAGCATTCCAGTAATCCAGAATATTTCCGCAGAAGCTGTGAGCGACTCAGAACAGATAAAAACTAATCTTAAATTACAGATGACTGGCTCAGTTAAATGGACGCAAACTGTTCAAAAGTTAATAAATCCAGAAAATCAAATCAGTGAGATTTTAGAACTAGGTCCAGGAAAAGTTTTAAACGGTTTAATAAAAAAACAAGATCGTAGATTTCCAGTAAAAAGCATACAGTCAGTGGCTGACATCGCGGCACTTAATCCAGAGCTTTTAGAAGCTTAATGGGACTGTTTCACTGAAATGTGAAATTTTCCTTGAAATACATTTATTAAATAATATTCATGTTATTATTAATGAACTTATGCTTAACTTCATAACAGTTATTCAGATTTTATCTGGCTTAGCCACTGGCTTTTTAATTTTAGCGCATGAACCTAAATCAGAGGGACTGGGTTCTATCGGTGGTTCAGCTCACCATTTTAAAGGCATGCAAAGCAGTGCTGAAGATAAACTAGATCAGCTTACTTGGGCTTCTTTTATTCTTTTTCTTGGGGCTTCTATTATTCTTGGTTTTAACTTAGTTTAAGTTTAACGACTTTAGTAATTTAAAATAATATCAAAAACTATATTTTTTAGACCTTGTCTAAATGCTTGAGTATTTAAGTCATTATCGAAAGGTTTCAGAAAAATGATTCATCCTAGTCCTAATAGAAAAGTTTCTTTCCTAATATTAAGACATCAATGGAATAAAGCTTTTTCCGATTACCAGGAAAAATTAATACCAATGGAAGTAGCACCAAATCAAAGCTGTAATCAAAGACTTTTGGCAGAAATATTATCAAAAAAGCAGCAGTCTACAGATTTTTTTGACTACATGGAACAATTAATACAGATGAAAGTAGGAGAAGCAGGCTTAGATTCCACTTCATCGCTTCAAAAGACAGAAGAAAATTGTGGCGATATTCTTCTGGATCAGGTTGAAAATATAATCACCGCCAAGCTAAAACCCACCGATGGGAAAGAAATGTTAGACATTATTTCCGAAGCTACCTCAAAGATCAGTGAGGGGATTAACAGAGAACTTAATTCTTTAGTGGCACAAATGAACTCAATAAACGAAGGTTCTGGAATAATTACTCCTCCAGTAATAGAAGAAAAAGAAAAATCAAAAATCAGGACAGAACTAATAAAAATATTTCAAATAGACACGGAGATACTAAACAAAGTAACTGATGCAATATTTCGCGTAGACAAACAGATTCTAGAAGATCACGAAGAAAAAATCTGGAGGGCTATCTCTTTGATTAAGAGTGAACCCCACCATGATCCATTACATTATTTAAAGGAATTTAAACTAGCTATGGAGACCTTACCTCTTGATCTAAGATCAAAGCTGGTTCCCATTATTTATGAGAAACCACCTCATAACATTCCCTTGCACATACACCAGTCCTATTTTTGCAATGTTGATGATTATAGAAAGAACCCTACTCTAAAATTTGAACCAGGGTGCGACCTATCTGGATATTACTTAAGAGATTTAGATTTTAGAACTTATGATTTTGACATACAGAAACTTAATTTTAGAGGAGCAGACATGATTCGTGCAGACCTAAGCAAATCAAATTTTAGCTCCCTAGTACTAAATGAGGCTGATTTAACTGAGGCTGATTTAACTCACACTAATTTCATTGGTAGCAAACTCATAGGTACCAAACTAAGCGGTGCTTACTGGGAAGAAGGACTCAATAAAAGGGTTCTAATACTGGAGGGTAGCAGAGTAAGCAATCCTTACTGGGAAAGAGGACAGCCTCCACTAATCGATAGAACAACTCGATTTATACCAGACGATTTACTTAATAGTGTAGGACAGGCTGCCTTCCCTTCAAAAAAACTTACGAGTCTTATAAGTACAAAAAATCAAGTACAAATTGGGGATATTACACTTCCACTGAAAAATAATACTTTAAAAAATGTAGAAATAATTCAAAATGCTTTCAAGGGAGTTACATCTAAAATGAAAGAGCATATTTTAAATAATATCGGTCCCTTTCAAAGACGCGCACTCGAAGCGATTCTTGATTATGAAGACCCTAAGAAAAAAATCACCGCAGCAACAGATCTCTCCCTAATTCTTCCCGACGAAACACCTGGATTAATAATAATTCCAGATGAGGGTGAGCGCGAGAGTATGCTTGAAGCTGGAATGACAGCTGGGAAGCTGATCCAAGAGGAGAGACTAGGAGGAGAGCAGAGTTTACAGTATAATTTAGCTCTTATAAAGCAGCAAGCTGCCCTCAAGAATTTACCCGAAGTCTCTGGTAATCAAACTAAGAAAGATTTTAGTAAACTAGAAATCACCTTACGTGGCACATCATTTGATCAAGCTATACTCGATTCAGCAAATCTTTCAAGAAAAGATCTCAGTGAGGCTGTATTTAATGAATGTAGCTTAATTAAAACTGATTTATCTGGGACTAAGCTTCAAAATACTATTTTCAATAACTGTGATCTAAGTGAAGTTGACCTTAGCGAAGCTAAGATGCAAGGAACTACTTTCCATAACTGCAACCTGAGCAAAAGCACTTGGGAAAAAGCTTTAATGGATGGTGTAAACATGATTAATTGCACCATAAAAGATGTAGATATCGAAGAAATGACTTCCCATAATTGGTTTTTAGATCACTGCATACTAGATAATGTCAATTTTAAAGGCTCTGAGGAAGGTAAAGGAATATTTATTAATCAAATGGGTCTCATCAGCTCAATAATTGTAAATAGTAATATTGAAGGAAATACTAATTTTTATAATGTAGAAGGCATAGGCTCTGTTCTAGCGGTGAATGACCCAGCGGCAAAGCTCTTAAATAAAGACTTAACGATATCCCCTCTTTCCTATGTAAGTAACAGCCCTATTCAAATAGCTTTAGAAGCTGTTCTCCAAGAAGGATCTATATATTCAAGAGTTTTTCAAGATGTTGTAGATAATGGCGTAAATTTTGGACCAGTTAATTTAATGGACTTAAGCGGTCTGTCCCGAGCTGCCATAGGCTACCAACCTCAACGCTCCGCAAGAATAGATCCACGGCTTCTAAAAAGTATGCAGTGAAAATCACTCCTCCGCCTTGAACTTATTCATTTGGCTACGCGCCCATGAGAAGGATAGAACGTTCTCTACTATTTAATTTAAAAGCTTAGAACTAATTTCGAGCTTAAGCTTCGCTAAAAACTCATCCTGTGTCATAGAAACCTGATCCTGCGATCTACGATATCTTACGTTCACAGAGCCAGTTTCCATCTCTTTATCACCGACTATTAGCATATAGGGTATCTGATCTTCCTGTGCAGTACGAATCTTATAATTCATACGCTCAGAGCTTAAATCAGCCTTCGCTCTAATATCGTTATCGATTAAATAATCTCTGATACTTAAAGCATAGTCATTATGCTTATCAGTTACAGGTATAATCATAACCTGATCTGGAGCGAGCCACAGAGGGAAAGCACCAGCGAAATGCTCTATTAGAACCATAGTTATTCTTTCCATAGAGCCGAATATCGCTCTATGAATCATGACTGGTCTTTCAGTATTACTATCACTACCGATATAATGCAGATCGAATCTTTCAGGCAAATTAAAATCTAGCTGAATAGTCGCCCCCTGCCAGATTCTTCCTAGTGCATCTTTTAATTTAAAGTCTATCTTCGGACCATAAAAAGCTCCATCCGCTGGATTAATCTCGAACTCAATCCCCAGCTCATTTAGTGATTCAATAAGACCAGTTTCCGCAAAAGTCCATAAATCATCACTACCAATAGCTTTCTCTGGCTTAGTAGAAACCTCTACTTTAAACTCCAGTCCTAGAACCGAATATATTTTATTAATTAATTTAAATACGCCCTGAATCTCAGGCTTAAACTGCTCTTTAGTACAAAATATGTGAGCATCATCTTGAGTAAAGCCTCGCACACGCGCAAGCCCATGAACGGCTCCACTAGATTCATTTCTGTAAACTGTACCCATTTCAGCCATACGAATAGGTAACTCACGATAACTATGCTTACTATTTTTAAAAATAAGTACATGGAAAGGGCAGTTCATCGGCTTAAGAACATACTCTTCTTCGTCTACTTTTAAAGAATACATATTATCCTTGTAGAAAGAGTTATGACCAGATATATCCCAAAGCTCTGATTTTGCGATATGTGGCGTTACCACAAACTCGTAACCAGCCTTAATATGTTCTTTCTCCCAGAACCTTTGTAATTCCTGCCTAATAGTCGCAAGCTTTCTATGCCAGAAAATCAGACCAGCACCAGCCATTTCATGTGTAGAAAAATAATCGTGCTGCTTAGCGAGTTTTCTATGGTCTCTAGCTTCACTCTCTTCTTGCTGTTTTAAATAGTTTTGGAATTCTTCTTCATCCCACCATACAGTACCATAGACTCTCTGTAACTGATCATTAGCAGTATCGCCACGCCAATAAGCCCCAGAAACATTAGTTAGCTTAAGGTGTTTAATAAATTTAGTATTCGGCAAATGCGGGCCAGCACAGAGATCTGACCATAATTTCTTTCCATTATTATCCACGAAATAATATTCAGTTGGCACATTATTTCTATGTTCCTCAAGCAGCTCAGCTTTAAAAATCTCACCATTTGCCTTATATTCAGCTAGTTTCGCATCAACATCTTCCACTAAAGCTCTCTCTATAGTATGAGCCCCTTCAGCAAAGCGTTTCATCTCTTTTTCTATTTTAAGAAGATCTTCATCGGTAATCTTATGATCCAAAATTTTAAAATCATAAAAGAAACCCCTTTCAGTAGCAGGTCCCACGCCCACCTTAGCTGACGGAAACATTTTCTGCACTACTGCTGCAAGTACATGGCTAGTAGTATGTCTCAAGACATCATAACTACGATTATCACCAACTTTAATGATTTTAACTTTATCGCCATCCTGAATAGGTGTACCTAAATCTTTAACCACACCATTAATTTCAAGAGCGATAGCTTTTTTAGCAAGAGAGGTCGATATTGCCTTAGCTAAATCAAGGCCACTCGCCCCATCCTCAACAGTTTTCGAGCTACCATCTTCTAAAAATACAGATACCATCAGATGTAAATGATAGCAGGTAGTAATAGTATTAAGTATGTTTAGAAGCTACCGTAAAACTCAAACTTCAGCAATCTGATTATCTCTTATCACACGTCCATTTTCGTTGGAATATGATGCCAGAAGATGCTGATCTTCGGGTTTAGCAGTATCCGTAGTCTTTTTACTATCTAATTCATTTATAGAAGCATTATTAACCGCATCAGTTCCATCTAGCTCTGGAGAAGACCTTTCATTGAGAGCCGTTTCTTCAGTAATTAATGCTTCGGCCTGACTCGTCGCATCTGATATCTGTTCCTCGTTAGAATTTATTTGATTATCGTGAACAGCGACTTCACCTTCCAATCTATCAATTTGTTCTTGAATCAAAGAATTTCCTTCAGTCGCAATATCAGTCTCTCCAAAAGCAGCTTCACCATTTTGAAGACCAAGTCCGACTTCAGCATTAACCTCTCCCCCAATCTGCTTATCAAAAGTCATATCTGCCTTAAATTCATCAAATGATTCAGCTTTGAGTTCATGCCAAGCACCATTACTTTCTATCATCGCCGTTCCGTCTTTAGCTATACCAAATATACCTGCACCCTCTTGATTACTGCCAAGAGTACTTATAGCTGATTTATCTACTTGCTTAGCCTCTGCAAGGTGTTCTTTATCATCTGCAGATCTACCTACTTGCGTTATGGTGCCGTTGACATCTTCAATAAAAATTCCTCTTGTAAAATATGCGTCCCCTTCTTTAACACTATTTAAATGCACCTTAGACCCATCACTTAACTTAATTTGAGAGTTATCACCAAAATGCGCCTCATCTCGTCCATCATTCTGAAAATCTAGATGGGGGTCACCATGTACCTTAATTTGCTGACCATTAGGGTCTGTAATAAGAACTTCATCTCCACCTTCACCAACATTAGTAGAAATTTTTCCTCCACCAGATGTCACAATATCAGTACCTAAGCTTACATCGTTATTAGTAGACTCTGGTGTCGCAACTGCATCATTATTACCAGATTCTACTGCCGTGATTCCAGCGTCAACAGAATCACCTAAAATGCTTGACGATGGCACTTCACTTACAACTTGAGGAGAATTTAGTTGTGCTCTTAGGGATTGTATATCGGCTTGAGCTCGCGACCGATCATCCTCTATTGTCGCATTTTCAATTATTAATACATCCCTTATATTTTCAGCATTTTGTCTCTCTACAGCTGTAGAATCGATAACAGTATTAACTGCTCGTGTTGTTATTTCATTCAGACTCATTATTTTTCCCCTTCATGTCTCTTCTTTCTTTAAGTGGAATTTTATATACGCGAAAAACGTAGCAGCCATAAAAAGCTATTAAAATCAAAAAAATCCAGCTTTTTGTATCATACATTTTTAGAGTTAAGGTTTATTTATGCTTACAGATTTTTCTGATTTTTTAGTAATAAGGATTCTGATTCTGTTGTTGATAGATCACCCCTGGATCTTGAAAAGCCCCAGCAGGATAAGTCTGACTAGGATCAGCATACTGAGGAGAATTAGCTGGACTAGCAATTCTTAAAACCTGATCTAACACGAAAGGGATCTGAGTGCCTTTAGGTAAAACTAACTCTTTACCTTTCTGTATAGCCCCACCGACTAAACCTACACCACTACCAATAGCCGTACCGAGTGCAGCACCTTTACCAATTTTACCACCGCTAATAGCACCACCAATTAATCCACTTAAGGCTCCACCGGCAGCTCCAGCTACAGTCGTTTTAGCGAAATGCTTCGCACGAGCATGATCCTCAGCGACTAGACTAAAACGATTCTGGTCTATACTAGCTGAAATGGGTATTCTTGCTCCATTAGGAGTAATTAAAGTCTTTAGCCTAAAGTCTATCTTACCTGGCTCACCAGCTCTACCAGCTGGATTCACACTAACCACTTCAGCCTCTACTACGGAACCAGCAGGCACCACCATAGCTGAACCAGAATATACAGGTGCCGATAACTGAAGAGCGATAGTTTCACCTACTCGTGTAAATTCCGAGCTAAGTGTTTCTGTTAAAACAGCTTGGACTGGGGTTCCTTGGGCAACAAAACTTACTGAGCCTTTAAAATTTTCAGCAAAAACGGCTGAATATAAAACACTTAAACTAAAAACTAAAAGAAATCTCACGAATTTAGACATTTTTCAACTATCCCTTTATTGATATTATTCCCTCATTAAACCTAGATGGGACTAATCACATTCCCTAGGTTTTAAGATCATTTACAATACTATCAAGTTTAATCTGCAGGTCAAAAATATCAGCACTTTCACGATAACCTGCAAGTATTAATAAGGACATTGCATTGAATTGATAAAAGAAAACTATACCTTTTTCAACCAAAATAATATGCCTTATTACAGAATCATGATCATTTAAAGAAAACTTAAAACCATCTTGATACTCCATAAAGTTCTGTAAATTTATATCCTGTAAATATTTTTTTGAATGTTCATGAATCACAGTAGAGAATTCATCAAAAAGAAGAAAAGAATCTACTTCTTTAGACACTTCAAGCTTAGTAAGCATATCTTTTCGCCTTTCAATATCCGAAGAATACATCTCTCTATCTATCCTTTTTTACGTTTTTTTTCACCACTTCAATCGAAGTTATATCCAACCAAGGCTCACCTAAAGCTACTTCAAATACTCTACCTGAAAGCTTAAGAGCATCTCCCTGTTCTAAACTTAAACGATCTTCAGTATTTTTAAAAATATCTAACTTAACAGCCAATTTGAGCTCAACAAGAGGAATCTGCTTATGGTCTGGCCTTGCAAGTACTATGCCAATATAATTTTTAGCTTCTCTCATCGCAGGCGGATAATCTAATGGCAAAGAGGAAAATGAATAAAAATCACCAAGAAATTTCACTTTCTTACCCTTGTAAGCTTTTGGATTCGCTACTATATCCTTAATCTTGAGATACGGACCGTCACAGGCTAAGTTTAAATTAACCTCATTCGTAGAATCTATTGCGTAAGCGAAATTTGATTTTAAATCAGCAAAAGAAAGAACTGGCATCAGAAAAATAACAAATAAAACAAACTTTGCTAATCTATTCATATTAGATAAATAGTACCAAGATAAGTAAAAGTTTCAAATAAAGATTAATGGGTTTACTTGATGACATCAAAAAATTAAGGGAAAGAGCAGATATCCTTAACAACAGCTTTAAAAGCCCTCAGGGGAAAATAGAGGAAGCTAGTGTAAAGCTTTCTAGGCCACAATTTGAAAATAAATTTAAAACATCTAGAATTCCTAAACAGCCAACATTAAAAAAAAATCTTCAAAGCAACTTTTTTCAAAAAACCTTATCAGAATCAAGTAATTTAAAAATAAGTGAAGAGATCGAACTGAAAAATAATTTCTATAATAGCTTTAACATAAAAATACTGTTAATTTTGTCAGCTCTCTTAATAGTATTCCTACTTTTCAAAATTGAGGGAAATGTCCTTAATAAACACAACACACAAGATAGCTCCAAAGCACGACTCAAGAATCTTTCAAGTAAAACAGTGCCTAATGACAATAATGCTTATTACTTGAGCAAAGGCTTAATGATTTGCTCTGGTAGTTACAATTCGCTAGAAGCTGCAGAGTTACAGTTAAATAGGATTAAAAAAATCACAGAACAAAATAGTAAAATCATCAGGATCTCTGATTATTACACAATTCAAATAGGCGATTATTATTTTAATAAAGATGACGCCTTCTATGTTTTCGGGGAACTTTCTGCAATGGGCATTATTGATATTTCCATCAGATCAAATTAAAACTGCCCCAATTAATTTCACTTAAGGTAAATTGGGGAAAAATGACCCCTAAAAAGCAGAGGGGTTATGGAGGGAGAATATTATGAATGAGAGAAAGAGTACATGGTCTTGATGAATGTTCGATATGTAAAGCTAGGGGAACAGTGATTCGTCGTGGTT
>Ga0208364_1000020_pt1 | contig 52202 bp, 40 predicted proteins | sample LakMenEpi08Jun12_FD_150680 | JGI IMG/M metagenome (GOLD analysis project Ga0208364, IMG submission 150680) | Freshwater microbial communities from Lake Mendota, WI - 08JUN2012 deep hole epilimnion (SPAdes) | ecosystem: Environmental > Aquatic > Freshwater > Lake > Epilimnion/Euphotic zone ...
AGACATTGCTTGTGGCCAGAATATAATTTGTGGTATTGTCAAAAATCCTGTCATAGTCTGTGTTTAGGTAATTGCTGATTGCCAAGATATAATTAGTAGTATTAGCAAACTGAGTATTATAATCAGTCTTTAAGACATTGCTTGTGGCCAGAATATAATTTGTGGTATTGTCAAAAATCCTGTCATAGTCAGTATTTAGGTAATTGCTGATTGCTAAGATATAATTAGTTGTATTAGCAAACTGAGTATTATAATCAGTCTTTAAGACATTGCTTGTAGCTAAGATATAATTTGTGGTATTGTCAAAAATCCTGTCATAGTCTGTGTTTAGGTAATTGCTGATTGCCAAGATATAATTAGTAGTATTAGCAAACTGAGTATTATAATCAGTCTTTAAGACATTGCTTGTAGCTAAGATATAATTTGTGGTATTGTCAAAAATCCTGTCATAGTCTGTATTGAGATAATTGCTTACCGCTAATATAAAGTTTGATGTTTCACTGATAATATCTCTGTTATTTATGGTATATTTGTGATTATTTTCGTTATTTGTAATAATATTAATATTTCCTTTGACTTCTAATAAATTACCATCTGTCTGCGGAACAGTTCCGATACCTACACAGCCATTATTTATTACTGTCATCAACTTATTAAAATTGTATAATATGGTCATCACTTCTCTTCTATCGCCGATATTGCCACCTATTTGATTGATTCTTAAAGCAGTATCGCTATCATAATTAGTAATTTCTATTTTTTCTGTAGTATATATGTCAGTTTGTAATGTTGTGGTATTTCCTAAAACTAATAAATCAGATGCTACCGTAAGTGTCCCGTTAAGTAATAAATCATTATTATATACATTATTAACAATAAACTTATTATTATTATCAGCATATTCAGCTATATTGTCGGTATTCAAATTATTAACTTTAGAAGTAATAGAATTATTTAGAGAGATGATATAATTGCAAGTTTGTATAATATCATTTTTGATACCAGTATTCAATATCTCTTTGTTTAAAAATCTTAGAATAACTACACCGCTTCCTCCAGAAAAGCCGTGATTAAAATAGCCGCCTCCACCAGAACCCGTATTATCTAAGCCATTATATATAATGTTTTCATTATAGGCATAGCTCCCACCTCCGCCACCACCAATTCCTCCCAAGGCATTTTCAATATTACTAGCACCACCTCCGGCAAAATAGTTAGAGCCTGCAATTGCATCATAATAGCTTTCTTTGTTATCATTTGATAATGAAAAAATAGTTTTAAAATTAAATAACTCGGTCGTACCATCTTTAATGGCATTAAGTCCTGAACCGCCATTAATTTCACCACCAGCAGTATCACTGCCACCACCACCGCCATTCAATATATATCCGGCTTTGCCTTTGTGATACATACTGGCAGCTGTTATAAAGTTATTAAAGTTGGTTGTAAGCTGACTTATCCCACCATTACCTGCACCGCTACCACCGGCTCCTAACTCAATATTATAGGAGCCTCCACCATTAATATTTAATAATCCAAAAACAGTATCAACACCCTTTGTGTTTTCTTGGACGACTACATCAATATTATTGATGTTTTTAATTACTTTACCGGCTCCGCCGCGACCTACTTTAACATTAATGGCTTTCTTGTCCATTGTAGCATTATCAATATACACGAGCTCTCCGGCACCTCCTCCTCCTTCATTTGTACCTCCACCGCCCCCGCCTATTAGTAAAATATCGCATTTAGTATAATTGGGGTCATTAAAGAACAATTTATATTCTGTATAAATATTTGCACAATATAGCTCAGTAATTTCAACATCAGTCAATACTCTGTTATATATTCTTAGGTCTGATAATGAAAATTTAAAAGATGTTTGCGAAGTTCTTGAACGCCCTATATTTTTAACAACATACCTGCTACTTGTTTCAATAACTGCTCGCGAATTATATATAATATTAGTCTCCTTAATATTATTCAGATGTATACTCCATATACCATTGCCTCCTATAGTCCATACTAAATGATACCATTTATAAAGCTTTATATTTGTACTTAATATATGTTTGAACTCACTGAGATTGAATATTCTCAGAGATAATTTATTATATTCATCAGCAGGTTTATCCAATATAATATCAATTTCTAATAAGTAGGAATTCGTAGCACCGCCCAAAAATATTACAGAGCCTTTTTGCGGAACCTTTTCTTCAATTTTAAACCAGAAAGAAAAGGTAATGCCTTGAGTAGTCCCTCCAATAACCTTGGTATTGTTAAAAATATCATAAAAATCTATTGAACTATCAAAATATGCGTATGAATTTTCCGTACCATTAAAATATAAGTAGTTATTATTGAGAGGCGTATATTCGTATTTTTGCTCTTCGGCTACTTTAATCAATACATCTGTATTATTATTTATAGTAAGAGCATTTGTTTGAATAGAGCCAGTACTTTGTATATTAGAACTGTTATTTACCTTTTTACTATCAAAATTGAACCAATACGGGAGAACAGTATTGCGCGAACCGTCTGCATTATTATCAAATGTAGTACCGCGGTCTGGGTCATATTTAAAAACGAATCTTTCGTAATTAGTATCAGGTATATTATTTGGTGTTAATTCGGGTTCTACGTCAGGCCTTTGAATAACGATATCTTGCGGTTTAATTGTTATGACGCCATTATCATCTACGAAAAGCCCTTCGCCTACCTTTACAACTCCGTAATTTGTCGTAGATGTTTTAGGGATTCCGCCAACATTATATATGCGAATATCATTTTCAATATGATTAATGATTTGAGATATGACATTGTTAGAAGTGCTCTCAATATTGCTCCCCAATACTTCTGCTGTTTTTAAAATATAGTTAGAATAATCTTTGATAATATCTTTGTTATTTATAAATAGTGCATTTTCTACATTATCCCATATAAAGTTTGGCGTACTTTCTAATGTTCTAAAAGTTTCGTTGTTAAATAATATACCTTTATCAATAAATGTGCTACTGCCCGTACCCCCCAAAGTTTGGTCAAGCACATAGTTATTATTGAATGTACTTTCGTTTATACTTTTTATTGTAATATTTGTAAGTTTGTCTCCTGAGCCTACGAACTTACTGGCTATAATATCTCCATTTATCTCCAAATCGTTGGTTGCCAACGAGAAAACCGAACGAGTAGTACCAAATGGAGTAATACTATCAGACATTATATAATTATGTATATACTTCTTAATAAAAATAAATTAAAAAAAGAATAGGATATTTTATCGTATTAGTAAATAAGTTGCCAATAATATTGTTATGGATAGCGAGATTGTAATAGGAAATATGTGAATAATCGGGCTTTTTATATAGTGATCTTCTATTTTGTCGGAAAGGAGCATTTCTATTATTTCAATATCTTCGTTATATAAATTATTATCATATACTTCTCTAATATTATTAATACTATATTCAATAATCATATTATATTATATTATTAAGTAATTAAATATATATAATATTTATATATAAATAATGAGGAGGTCAAAAAAAAAGGGTGGCAATTGTAATGATTTACTTGCTGCTATAGCTCCGTGCAAATATTTATTATCTGCCGTCATTCCATTAAAAAATGTTGATATAAATGCCGATGTCGGTAGATTGATATCTAGCAGAGCGTGTGATGAATTAGCTGTGAATTTGTCTAACCGTGTCAATTCTGAGGTATTACAAGATAAATCCATAAGTATTGCAACAGATAACACGGAGGCCGTAGATTATTTATATATTAATAGTAGAGGAGGTTATAAAAAAATGGCTAAAGGCGGCAGTAGCTGCGGTAGCGGAGCGTGTAATAATTGTATGAAAGGCGGTTGCTTTACCTGCAATAAAGGTAAGATAAAGCTAAATGTTTATTATAAGGAGATTATTGTAATTATTCCAGTTTTATATGCAAAATACAAACAGTTTGATAAAAAGAAGGGCAAGAAAATGAAGGGCGGATACGGGTCTTTTATGGAAAATATAATGAATGTCACAAATCTGTCATTTGAATACAAACCTTTTAGCCCCGTCAATTTTAGCGATCAATTACAAGATATATAGATATCCGCGCGTTGGATTTATCTCTAAGGAAGATAGAGTTCTTTATTTTTTTCATAAGGAGAATATTTGTGTATATCTAAATATTTTTTATCTTTGCCTAATTTTCCATAATTATCCAGAACTATTAGCATATTAGCAACTTTAATTCTAAAATAATTAAGCGATTTCTCTATCTCTTCGGTGGGATTAAAACCGTAGATATGTTTAAATCTCTCTGGGACTACAAATACGAGAGAATATAATATTTCAAAAATATCATTTTTAATATCATTAAATATCGGGATATAAACATATGCATCGTATCTGTCTGCTAATATGTATATATAGATTTTCATTAATTTATTCATTAAGATTATTAAGTTATTATAGCGTGTCTTGTCAAACTTCTTAATAAATCTGAGGTTTTTGATGATATCTAGAAACTCCTTGTTTTTAACTAGGAATTTTATATTTCCGCTATTTATATTAATATAAAAGTTGTTGGTATTCATCTCTTTAATATCATCAATATCCTTGTCTATTTTATCAATTACCTTGATTTCTGCGCTATTCCTTTCGCCGAGATTTTTCTTAATATTACTATCAATATAATAATATATTATAATAATAATCATAATTGACAACAGGACTGATGTATTATATTTGCTTATTATAAAAAATATCAGGGCTAATAAAATAGTCGCTGTATAATAATTATTTATAATATCCATTATTTAATAATTTCAAACCTTCTTTTTAAACATTAATTATAATTTTATTATACAGATGCGCCATCTATAAAATAGATTATAAAAGACAAAAATACAAATATTATGCCCACATATAATTTTCTTCCATCTTTCATTAATATGCCTATGATTATATAGATATAATTATTAGTATCTAAATAATCGTATTTCTCATAAGCTTCCGTAATATCATTAATTATATCTATTAGTGTGCCGAGCGTATTTTTATAAAGCTGTAGTATTGTCAAATTGTGATATCCTGCGACTGTCGGCTCTTTCGGCAATTTTTCCGGCAATGTTTCCATAAGACTATTCAATTTTTTCTCTATATTTGATTCTATGTATTTTTCAAGATTATTGTATATATTCTCTTTTTCATCTTTTGTTTCGGGTTTTGTTTTGGGTTTTCCTTCGGGTTTATTGTTTGCCTTTTCCATAGTTTTTTTAATACCTTCTTTATCAGTATATAAGATATTTTAAGCAAATTATATAACATCCATCATATCTATATTGGCAATTAAGTTCCTTCTACAACAATAACGCTTCAACCCAAGTTTATTCAAAATTTCTCCTGTGTGAATTTTTTCAAAGTTCTTATATATTTTGTCTACTTCTTTTTTATCAGCTTTATCAGTAGCATCCTTCAGTTTTTCTTTTTCGGATTCATAGAAGTCCGCGATATCCGCCATTACTCTTCCACAGGTAAAGCATCTAATCGGTATAATCATCTTATATATTTAATCTCTTCTTATATTTAAATAATATAATCATTTTTTTAATAATAAAATTAAATTGATAAAAATAAAATATTATAATATAATAGTATATTATAATATGTCAATCGTTGGTTTATATTCCAAAATACAATATTTAGAAGCTGTCATTAACGAGGTCAAAAACGCCCAAGTATCTGGTGCCTCTTCCGTAGCCGGAGTTCATGGAGTTCATGGAGTTAACGGAGTTGTCGTAGAGGGTGCATCGGGCGTTCCCGAGGAGAAGGTGATAGATTTGACTCAATTAAATGAGTTTAATGAGTTATCCGAGAAGGTCAAGGCGCTTGAAGTAGTTGACGGCGAATTATCCACCAAAATTGCAGAAGTTCCTGCACTCCTTTCCTCGTATGTTCCCTCGGCCGATTTTGCAGCTTTAAATGCCAAAGTGGAGAAGATGGATAAACTTAACAACCAGATGGACAAATTAAATAGCAAATTAGATTCCCTTATATCCAAAGTATCCTCGTTAGAATCCAAAGTAGCTACTTTAGAATCCAATACTTCAGCTTAAATAAATAACCCAATATATTGCATATAATTAGTATTTTGGTTTAGCTTTCAAACATTCTTCAAGCATATCCTGATCATGTTGGAATATAGTTATACAGTTATTTAAAATATTACTATTTTTTTGTAGATATCCATAATTCTTTTTATGAGTTTCTAGTGCTTGTATGAAATATTTTTTAGCTTCTTTGTAATTCTTCTGTTTATTATATATCATCCCCATAATATTAATGATATCAGAAGAGTTAATATTTTCAACTATCTTATATAGTTCTCTGGCATCTTTGATATCATCTTCGGTTATAATATCCTTATTGTATATTTTAAGAAGCCCAATATATTCGTTGTTAAAATAGAGGTAATTTGCCGAACTGACTGACGAAGGATATATGCCTATTTTTGTCCCTTCAATCAAAGTATTCTTATTATAAAAATATACATTAAGCTCTTTGTTATCCTCTATGTATTTAGAAATGAAATGCTTGATTTGTAATTTAAATGTTGAGCTTTCTTCATACAGCTTATTGCATATTTTAGGTTTGACAAAATAACAGCTTTTAGTTATCAGTTTATTATAGACGGTGCGGAAATTTATGAAGTTTTCGCCATTATTTACAGTATTCAAAGATAAAAAGAGAATATCCCACAAATCGCAATTATCCTTTTTAGTCAAATCATTTATCATATCGTTGATATTATTGATATAGCTATTACTAATTAGCATATCATCTTCAATAATCATATGTAGGTCTTCATCGCTTTTATCTTTAATTATCTTATATAATTCCCGATGCTTTTCGTAATTAGAGATTTGACATGAGTTAAGCATCGTAATGTACTCATTATATTCATTGTTATCTTTAAAAGGGCTATAATCAACTCTGCTATTAAATACGCTGATATTTTTATCAATAGTAGAACAAGAAGGTTCGGTTATAAGGTTAATAAAAGCCTGAATATTATTTTTAGCACATAGATTTTTCAAGATAGCTACTACATTATTGATGTTAGTTATCCTATTATTTAATTCTTCTGTATATATTATATAGATATGTATATTTTTAGCCATTATATATAATAATATTAATAATCTTTTTATATGTATATAAATTATTACTATTATTATTATATTATTATTATATTATTATAAATATGGATAGCAAAGATAGTAGCAATGGTGGGTCTGGCGGGGGCGAAGATATTATATATGAATATCCGCAACCTGAAAGATTGGTTGTAATTGGAGATATTCACGGTGATATTAAAAGGTTCAAAAATATATTGATAGATGCCAAAATAATCAATGAAAATATTGAGTGGATTGCTGAACCTAAGAATACTTTTGTTATTCAAATGGGAGACCAGATAGATAGCCTCAATAGAACTACAGATGTTGATTGGGAAGTAATTGAAGATATTGAAATGATTACTTTTACAAATATATTGGATAAATTGGCTATAGCTAAGGGCGGGCGTTTAATATCTATAATAGGGAACCACGAGTTTATGAATACGCTGGGAAATTATAGTTATGTATCTAATAATAGTATTGCTAATAATGAGAAGAGAAGAAGAGAACTTTTTAAGCCGGGTGGGCAGATATCTACCATATTAGGCAACAGACCTGTTGTTGTAAAAATAGGCAATATGTTATTTTGCCACGCCGGCTTGAAGATATCGCATTTGATAATTTTAAACATCTATAAGAAGGACATTGGATATGTTAATAGGTTGTGGAGACAGTTTGTGCTTATGAATAATATTAGTGGAACAGAAGATAGTGATATATTTAGCAGAATTATATTGAATGATGATGGTATATTATGGACGAGAGAGCTTGATAATCCCGAAGATATGGAGATAATGCTTAGAAGCTTAGGGTGTAAATATATGTTTATAGGGCATAATGTTGTTGATGGCATTAAGTTTGTTAATAATTTATTATTTTATACAGATACGGGGATATCGCGGGCATTTGGAAATAGCAGCTATCAATATATAGATATTGCGAACTTTAATGTAAACATAAAGACCGTAAGCATATAATAAGGTATATTAAGGAACATTAATGAACATTCGGGCATAATAATATATATAAGAAGTAATAAGGAGAATCTAATACAAAAGGGGGTATGAATATCAGTATTACAAAAAGAGCTTGGGAAAAACTATTTAGCATAGCAAGAGGCAATAAAAGTAGGTTTTTGCTATCTGCTAAGAGTGGCGGTTGTAATGGCTACATATACAATATTACAAAAGTTGAAGAAGAGCGAGCACTGACAAGATATAGAGAGAAGAGGACTATAATTTTGGCGAATGATAATATATCAGTTTTGATTGAGCCACGTTCTGAGATACTTCTTGCGGGGACTATGGTAGATTATGAGAAGGGACAATATGACGAGAAGTTTGTATTCAAGAACACTGACAATAGCAAGAAATCTAAGTGTGGATGTGGAAAATCTTTTTCAATGTAAAAAATAAGCTGATGTATTATTTAGAAGGGATATAAAGAAAATTAAAATGCATAAATATCCTTTTATAATAGTTTTAGATATAGATCAAACTATTATAGGAACGGTTAATCAATTATGTAAGGAGCGCGAAGTATTAGAATACATTTATAATTTATGCAAAAAAAACAGGTTAAAAAAATGCATTAAGCAAAATAATATAGATATGCAAAAAGAGTTAAGGGATGGCTTATTGAGGCCTTATATTAATGAATTTTTAAATTTTTGTAATAAAAAATTTAAAAATGTAGAGATATTCTTTTATACAAATAGTAGTTATAATTACACTAATACATTTTTGGCTACAAATATTAAGAAGGTTTTGAAGTTCAAAGTAAATAAACCATATTTTACGAGAGAAAACTCTATGACTATAAATGGTATAGTTAAGAAATCTTTAGTTAATATATTTCCTTATATTATTAAATCTCTTACAAAAAAATATCCTATTATGAAATATGAAAAAAATATAGAATACATAATAAATAACCGTTTTATATTTATAGATGATATAGATAAAAATACATTTGAATATATAAATAGACAGATTATATGTCCTAAATATGAATTCAGGTATTATTATGATATACCAAATAAACTTGTTATTAAATACAAGATAAACCCTCAAATATTTAATAATATAGATGTATTAAATTATTTACATAATACGAATATACCTATATATAATAAGAATGGAAATATCCATCAGCAAAATAAGGAGTATATTAATTTATGGAAAGAACAACAAAAGAAATATTCAGAGGTATCAAAAGTAAATGATGAGTATTTTAAGGATTTAATAAAAGAGCTGTCTAAAAAATCTATCAGTGACATATCTATATCTGATAAAAATATCAAGAGAATTAACAAGAAGTTTAAAAATGTAGAGTATTCTAATTTTGCGCTCTCCTCTCAATAGCCTCTTGGTAGCCTCTCAATAGCCTCTCAATAGCCTCTCAATAGCCTCTCAATAGCCTCTTGGTAGCCTCTCAATAGCCTCTCGGTAGCCTCTCAATAGCCTCTCAATAGCCTCTCGGTAGCCTCTCAATAGCCTCTCAATAGCCTCTTGATAGCCTCTCGGTAGCAGTTATTGAGACACCAGAAATTCTTTATTTTTTCATTTTATAATTTGAGTACATCTTTCTGTTTTTTCAAAAATTTCAAAAGTTTTTTAGAAATTACAAAATAAATCAAGAGATGTACTCAAATTTTAATTTTCAATTTTTATAAAAAATCAAGTGTCTTTTTAATACATCATAATGGTATTATAAATAGCCAGCGACAGCCTTTTCTATCAACATTCCTGATAAACCCGTGTTGGGGGTGGGTTCCCCCATTATAAATATACTTTGATTAACAGAGCAGTCCTTGAGACACCAGAAAATCTGGTTTCTTTTTGATACATCACAAAGGTATCACAAAAAGCTCGCAAGCCTCTCCATTACCCAGCACCCTTCATATAAACCCGTGTTGGGGGACGGGTTCCCCATCGGCCTCTCAATATTCTGCTTGTTATTACTTTGTATATAAATGTTTGATTATATATATAAATAATGGAAATGGAAGGAAAGGTAGTTGACGGTACTGAACGAGGATACAGCGAAGGTTCTTATAAGTATGAGGATGTTATTTTTGATGCTTATAAGTATGATACAGATAACGAGATAGATGATGGTATCACTAGCTATCCCGCCTTACAGATGGAATCGCGTAGAATATTTTATAGTAAATTCTTCAATCTTATGAAAAGTTGTTATAGATATTAAATGGATGTTATATAATAGAGTATGAGTATATATTTCAAGGATCATCCTGAGTTCAGGCCGAATATCACACCGAAGGATATGTTTAAACAGGGTATTATGGGTGGCTCGTATTTTAGAAAAATCAAATCTCCTAAAACTAAAAAGATATATCAAAATCATCATAAGCATTTTAAGTTTCTCAAAGATATTCCAGACAATTTAATAATAAACCAAGAATATGACAAAAGCGTTAATTATTACAAGGTAGAAGTTGGTACCAGCTATGAATACTGGATGGAAAAGAATTGGATAAAAGAAGATATAGACCCTTATGGATGGATAGAATGGTATTGTAATTTTTATAATGGACGCAGAACAGAAGATGATATACGCCAAATAAACCGATGGAAGAAGTCTGCTGGACCCAAGGGTAGATTTAAAAATCAATTACAAAACAAAGTTAATGAATTGAGAAGCAATAGTGATAAAATATATCCACGATTAAGACAGACACTTCTTCACTGGGCTTATGACAGCCGTAAAATGAAAATCATATAAAAAATGATTTTGTATATTAATATATATTATAAACCTGTCGTGTGCTCTATGTCTATCCCTCGTGCTGTTAATGATGCTATAGATGAGATTGAGGTTGCTGAGGTTGCTGAGGAGGACAGAGATATTTTAGGACTTACTTTGGATACTGCTTCGTTGTTTGATGTCATACTTAATAAGAAAATTGAGGAAATTAATGAATTATATGAGTTGAAAACAAAAAAGAAAAAAATGACATCAAATGTTAATGAAATTAATTTTATGGATAAGAAGCTATATAATAAAATTAATGCAGCGATTGACAAAAAATACAAAGAATCTAAGCAATATAAGAAAAAATGCGAAGAAGAAGTTCAAAACGCTTTATAATTCTAATAAACTATATAAATATATATCATCATATATTAATATGACTGATAGAAATCAAGTTAATAATGCCGTTGATAACGAGATGATATATATTATTAATAATAATATCAAGGATATCAATAAAATAGATTATATTTACAAAAAATACAAGGACTCTATGAATATTGATAAGAAAGCTATTAAAAATAGAATAAGCGAAATTAATAATTATAGAAAGGTACTTAAAGAGCTTGTAAAACAACCTATTATCAAGCAACGGACGAAAGAGTGGTTTGATGCGCGAGAGAATCGCTTGACGGCGAGTGATTTACATGATGCAATTCAAGAAAAAAAGGTAAGTGATATGATTGCTAAAAAAAAGGCTAAACTTACGAAGGATAATACTTATTATAATTCTATCAAGCCGTTAAAATGGGGGACAATGTTTGAACCTATGGCATCGCGTATATATTCTGAAGTTAATGGAAATGTTAATATATACGAGTTTGGGCTAGTTTGTGATAAGCAAAATGAACATTTCGGGGCTTCTCCTGATGGAATTAATGAACTCGGGATTATGATAGAAATCAAGTGTCCCTATAGTCGCAAAATAGTAGACGACCAGATACCTGATAAATATTTCATGCAAATACAGGGACAATTGGCTGTTTGTAATTTGAATGAATGTGATTATATAGAATGTATGTTTATAGTGTTAGAAGCGAGCGAATATATGGAGGAGTTTGCAAACAACAAAGATGTAATTATTAAACACGGTATAATTGCGGAATACATCTCTTGTAAAGGCAACAGCGAATACACTTATTTATACAGCGATAGTAGCAGTATTAATAAGACAGCAAATGATAATATAAAAGATATTCATAATAAAATAGATACATTTAATGAGAATCCTGATAACAAAAATTATAAACTTGAAAAACTTACTTATTGGAAACTTGAAAAAATAAATACGCAACGTGTTTTATTTAATAAAAGCGAGTGGGGGGCTATTAGCGACAAAATACATACCTTCTGGGAAAAAGTTGAAAGATTCAAACTGCTTCCAGTTGAAAAAATAAGGTTCATTAGCGACGATGATTAGTTAGTTAGTTAGTTTATGAATTTATGAGTTTATGCAAGAGGTTGAAGTCCATACCATCTGAACTCATTTAATGTGGGTGGTTTATTCCCATAATTGTTATTTGAATAAGTATTGGCATAGGGATTTACGAAATATACCATAGTCATATCACGCGGCGAGTTATTAGTTAAACATACAGAATTATAAGATTTATTATTTGCATTATAAGAATTTTTCAAATTTAAGCATCCGCAAGCGTGCGTGTCATTTATAGTGCCGCATTTTAGGAAACATTGCTTACTATCACTTTTAATTTGAGGAAGTGATAGTTTATTAATTAAACCATTCATACTACTATCAACAGTATTTTTATCAGTTATAAAAGCGCCGTTCCTATTTAATCCCAAGAATAATATGGCAACTTCGGCTTTCATTCTAAAACTACTTGGGCACCTTTCGCTATTTTTAACAACGTAATTGGTAGAGCAAGACTCAAAATTAAAACCATCGGCGCCTCTGTTAGAATCTGTAACCTTTATATCTTCAGTAGAATTCTTCAAATACGGAGCCTGAGAAATAAATACATATATAGGGAAATAAAGATTGTTTACGGCTGTATTGAGCAAACCAGCTGTGTTTATAACTTGTTTTATTTTTGCGTCAATTTTTCCTGTTAATTCTTCAATATCAGCATATTCTACTTCTACATATGTTTGTGATTGCTCATTATCTGTTAGCATTACTTTATATAAATTGTCATTTAATATACTTATGAAGCCGCTCGGTTTAATGTTAATGCATCCGTACGCAAGCAATAAGTCTCTACTTTTTATATCAGTATATTTTCTCATATATACATTGTCAAATGTAGTATTATTACAATTATAATTAATATGATAATCTTCAATAGTAGAACCACTTCTTAATACCTGACTAGTATATTTTGCATCACTATTGAGTGTGCTAAATCTTCCTATAATATTATCTAGATTGCACTCTCTACCTTCCGCTGAAAAATTAGCTATAAAGAGCTCTTTTATATCATAATTACAGACACTGACAATATAGAATATGCTTAAAATAACAAATATTATAGTCAATAACAATAATAATAAATCCTTTATTTTCATTATATATATTATAATCTCTATATTATTTAATTATTTTAATTATTTTAATTCCAGGTATATCTAAGTATATCTAGGTTGTACTCATAGCTATTGTTACGGCGTAGCAAGTTCTGGTGCTACGCCACTATTTGCTACGCCACTATTTGCTGCGCCAATATTTGCTGCGCCACTATTTGCTGCTCCACTATTTGCTACGCCACTATTTGCTACGCCACTATTTGCTGCGCCACTATTTGCTACGCCACTATTTGATATTTGTGTTGCTAATGTGGTAAAGCTGAGACCATTATTCGCAGCGTCATTAGGTTTTACAGCTTTTAAATCACCAGAGCCATCTACGTATAGATTCCAGCATAGTTCTCCTGATGTATTACATAATTCTAACCCTTTGTGGTTAGTTGAAGAAGAAGGACCGGCCGTTCCCGCATTTGTTTGTATTTTAACTCCTTTTTGCGCCGTTAGTATTTTTTCAGCGGTAAGATTACTTTTAGCTATAGTATTCCTAATTAATTCTAAATTTGTAATATCTGCATTCTCCCAAATTCTATCGCGAATCTTGTTGTTTGCTATATTGTTGTTATTTAATCCAAAAGTGAAAAACTTATTTAAATTAGCGCTTGAATTATCAAACATATTATTATAGTCTGATGCAATATAATTGCTGGTGCCCAATATATAATTACTCGTCTTACTGAACTTATTATCATAATCTGATGTAAGAAAATTGCTTGTGTGCAATATGTAATTACTTGTATTACTGAACTTATTATCATAATATGATGTAAGAAAATTGCTTGTGTGCAATATGTAATTACTTGTATTACTGAACTTATTATCATAATCTGTAGTTACATCCTTCTTCAATAAACTGTTGCTGTCATCAGATTGTGCTACAGTATCGCTGATTTTGCTTTTAACAGCTTTTTTATATTCATAATAATCATATATTAACCAGGATAAAACACCTATTAATGCTAATAATATTAATGTCAATATAAAATATAATACTACCTCTAATATCTCCATTTTTCTTCTTTACTATACTATCTAATTATTTAATTATTTTTATTTATTTATTTTACATCCTTTATTAATTATTCTAAGGCTACAAAATTATAAGAGACTATATGCTGCTATGCGAGATGATGTACCGGGTTCTACGATATTTATTGTTTTTATCATACTGTCGTCATTATTTATACTTTCTACATTCTCATATTCTTCAACATTATCCTTATTATAATTATTTGATAAATTAATTAATTCATCATATCTCTCCGAATTACCACCCCCCATACTCCTAGCATCGCCCTTTCCCTTCTCTTGCCCCTTTTTTGAGCTAGCTACGCCGGCTACGCTAGTAGATCTGCTATCTCTATCTTCGCTATCTACGCTATCCCCACTATCGCTATCGCTATCTACGCTATCGCCGCCGTCGCCTTGACTATCAGAATATTCATCATCGTCTGATGCTTCTAATGAGCCCCCGTAATTTTTTATCGGTTTCCCTGGTTCTCCTTGCTCACCTGAGTATTCTTGTTCTTCAAAATCTTCAAAATCTTCAAAATCTTCATTTTTGTTATCGTTGCTATCGTCGCTATCGTTGCTATCGTTGCTATCGTTGCTATCGTTGCTATCGTTGCTATCGTTGCTATCGTTGCTATCGTTGCTATCATCGTAATCTTCGTTATCTTCAAACTCTTCTTTGTTGCCTCCACCGATCTTTACAAGGTTTTTCATCGTTTTAAAGTTTTTATGATATTTTTCCATAAGTTTTTTAACATTATTATTATATTTATATCTATCATCGTCTTCATCGTCATTTACATCCTCGCTGTCGCTGCTATTGCCGTTATCGCTGCTAATGTCGCTATCGCTGCTATTGCCGTCTTCGCCGTCTTCTATATCTTTGTCGCTACCGCCTGCGTCGCTTGCGTCGCCTGCGTCGCCTGCGTCTTCGCCTTCTATTTTGTGTTTGTGTATATATTGCTCGGTTTTGTCGTGAGGTATTTCAAGTTCATCTGTATTTAATCGCAATTGTATTCCCATCGCTTCAAACTCTTGGATTAACAGCTTGAATGCATATGGCGTTTGGATAGCTACTATATCATCGTTATTGCAATTTTTACAAACATTAATATCATTGGTAATATTTAAGGCCACCAGAGTTCCGCATCTTTTACAAGCGCACCACATATATTTATCAGACCTTTCCATCATACTTTCTTTTAAGAACATAGATATTCCGTGGCTTAATACAGTATCTCTTTCCATCTCACCGATACGCAATCCACCGCCTTTTCTTCTCCCTTCTGTTGGTTGTCTCGTCAATTGAGTCATCGCTCCGATACCTCGCGAATTAATTTTTTCGGCAACCATATGTTTTAATCTAAAATAATATGTGGGACCTATAAATATCTCGGTATCTATTTGGCGACCCGTAAAACCGTTATACAGTATCTCATTTCCATATTTTTCATATCCGTTATCTTCAAGCTTTTTATGTATGACCTCATTATCTATTGGAATAAATACCGTGGCGTCTCCCAATAACCCATCAAGGCAACACATCTTGGCAAATATACATTCAACAAGGTGACCTATTGTCATACGCGAAGGGATAGCGTGAGGATTTATAATAATATCAGGTTTAATACCATCCTTCGTATAGGGCATATTTTCTTCGGGTATTATCATCCCCAATACACCCTTTTGTCCGTGGCGCGAGGCATGCTTGTCGCCAAACTCGGGCTTCTTAATTTTTAAGAACTTAACCTTGCATATTTTGGAATCATCGCCTGATATTTTATTAGATATGTATATATTATCAACAGTACCATATAGCGAATTGTCAGTACTTATAGATACGTCGGTATATATAGTCTCCTTTCTCTGTTCCATAAATACGCCATTCTCAACCTCTATGTATTTTTCCCTAATACTTATCATACCTATTATAATAACTTCTTGCCCCTGCGGGATATATACACCCTTTCTAATAAAGCCGTTTTCATCTATATATGAATAATCCTTCTTTTTAATCCCTGTTATTTTAATGCCACTATCACGCATTTTTATAGGATTCCCGAAAATTATTCTTTCAGTATCAGAAATAACTTTGCTCGTCGCCGTAATAGATTTGTAATATGATAGATAGTTTAATCCCCTGTTAATCGCCGCCCGATTAATCATAATACTATCTTCTTGATTAAAACCCGAGTATGTCATAATGGCAACGATTGTATTAAAGCCATTCGCCATATAATCACTTGAAGTATATTGAGCTATTCTCGTATTTATAATTGCCCTTTGCGGATAATGGAGAACATAGCTCATAGTATCAAATCTATTATTAAAGTTTGTAGCATACATTCCTATAGCTTGTTTAGATTGTGCTGCGTGGAATACATTTCTTGCGGATTGATTGTGATTACACATTGGAATATTGCCTGAAACTACACTTAATATTGTTGAAGGATGTATTTCTAAATGCGTATGAAGAGGTGTTATATCTTCCTTATTCATAGCTATAAAACTCGTATCAGTTTCCTCGTTATCTAAATATTCTATACAAGCCCCTTTGTTCTCAAGCTCATTCAATATTTTATCATAGAGCCTTCTATAATAATTATTATATCCCTCAATATCTCTATTCTTATCTCCGCTATCATCGCCAAGACTTTTTGGTGTGTTTTTGCCACCGCTGATATTAAAAATATTGGATATGTATCCGCCAGTATATTTTTCAATACTTGTAAGGACGCCAGTAGTATCGTCATCAATTGGTTTATTATAGATGTCTCTGTAATAATAATCGTCGGTTTTCTCGGCTTCATTTAGTTTATTATATGAGCCGTTTAGCATATCAAACCAGTTATTAAAGTTATTATTTTTATATACTAGTATATCATTGTGGGGATATTCGGCCTTCTTATTATTTTTCAAGATTAGTAGAGGCCTACAGGGTCTCCCTGCTTCCGTAAATATTCTTATTTCGTTGTTAGGAATACTCCATGATATAGATATTAATATATTAATTAGTCCGTTTCTCCTGTACGCTTTTAATATTCTCGTTATAAATATGGGGTCTCCTGTATATCCATATAAAGAACCATTCAAAAATACGGCAGTTATATTTTTATTTATTAAAAAATTGCATCGGTTTAATGGAATTATCCCGATATCTGTGAGACATTTCTTTATATTATCTACATTAATCCCCGCAGTTATTTTCGTCAATAAAGCCATATTTTTTAGATATCCTATAGAAGCTCCGTCGGGGCTTTCAAACGGACACATCATACCCCACTGTTGCGAATGTAATCTGTGAGGACTCGTGATTTTTATGCTTCTATCAATAGGTATATTGACACGACGCAAATGCGATAAATAACCTATATAGCTGATTCGTGATAAATCCTGGACGATTCCGAGCTCTGGGTCGCTATTGCTAATTTGCCCCCAACGGCCTTTGAGAGATTTTGCGAATGTCTGTGTTATAATTAAATAATCTATTATTTTGTATATATTGTTATTGTTTATTATTTTTTCATATTCGTTCTTCTCCTTATAAGAACCGTAGTAATATTCTCTGTCTAATCTAATTCTAATATCATCACGCAATTTTATGTAAGATTCTTGAAATAATTCGGTAAGTTTAAAACCGCTTATATCAACGCGTTTATATATATAGCTATCTCTGTCGCTGATAGGCAACGTCCCTATTACCGTTTTAATAAATTGTAAAACGAGATATCCGAGATACTTGCCTTTATTTTCTATATCCTCAATATTAGGAAATATATCTGTCATTATAACTGATTTAACGTGTTCGACAGTAGCATATCTAACCTTTTTATATAAATAGTTCAGTGCATCATCTTGCGTATATATACCATATTCCTTTTCATTATGTATATATAGCGAGCTAATTATGCTCGGTCTTATGAAGTTTTGAAAATACTCTCTTTCCATTTCATCTCCATAATCTCCAAATATAGCATCGCATATATCCTTATCACTCTCTATTCCGAGCGCCCTAAATAAAATGAAGAGAGGTATTTTTTCTTTGAATGAAGGGACAGAGACTAATATTGAGCCGTAATTGTATTTTTTGTTATTATATTGCACCTTGATTTTTTCATCGTGATATACGCCGTCGCTTTTAATAGGAGTATCTACGTAAAAAAATTGAATCTTTGAAGGTTTTACAGAGCCTTTATCTGCAACACAGAGAATTATCCCTTTATAACTAAATCCGTTCGGGTCATCTGTTATTTTATTGGTAAATAGTTTGTTCGTAACAATATTTTCCTGTGCGATTATTACTTTTTCTTTGCCGTCAATAATAAAATACCCACCCGTATCATAAGGACATTCTCCCATCAATTTCAATATATCTGAACCATTATTTTTTAATAGACAGATATCACTATGGAGCATTATAGGGATACCGCCAATAGCTATTTTTTTGAACTCTACATCTTTTACGGCTCCTTTGTCATTTGTAATCCTAACTAAGACATTGGTGAATAGATGGGTCTCGTATGTAAGATTTCTCATTCGCGCGTCATTTGGTGTAATTAATTTAGGAGTTCCGTTTTCAAATGCAATGGGTCTATCAACATATATATTGTCGCCATTCAATCCGCCAATATAAATATCAACTTTTACAATTAGATTCTTATTGCTATCGTCCATTTTAATCATAGTAATAGGGTTATTAGATTTTATTATCTCGGGAATCTTTACTTTGACAAAGTTTCTATAACTATCTAAATGATGTCCAGTAAAAGGATATTTATGATCTTTAAAATATAAATCTAATATATCCCATTCATTATTAATCATTCTTCTAATATTATATATTATATATTATATATTATATATTATATATTATATATTATATCTTAAAAAAAATTTACTAATATCTAATATCCTAATTATTAAAAATTACATTAAAGCCTAAATCATATATTTTGAGTTTCCCGAGATTACCAGGAGATGTGTCTAATATGATGCTAAAAGGCTGTATGTTTTTACTCGTAAGATATGTTAAAGTGATTGTATCTTTATTCTCAGGCGGATCCCCTTGTATATGCAATAATCCATTTAAACCATCAAAAACAATTTTTCTATTTTTCGTATTTTTGAGATTTTTACCATATGCAGCCTGTATAATAGTATTCGGGGTACCATTGTTGTTATATAGTGTTAGTACTCCTTCATTATCAAACTCCATATAGTAATTATCATCAAATGATTTGAACTTTATATACTGCGGAACTGTTATATCTTTTGATAAATATTTACTATCTTCAAATTCAAATATATTGCCACCGTTCAATACATATTCGTAGTTTATTAATTTATCACCCCAGGGCATATAATGAAAGAAATTTGAAAACTTAGGATTTTTCTCATCTATTTTAAACATACTAAAGGTAATCTCTTGAATGCCCGGATAGCTTTTCCCGGGTTCTGTTCTAAATTTTATATCATTTGTTATAGTATTATTATACGACCTGTTTATTTTATTTCCTCCTTTACCACTTTTCCCTGCATATGCCAAAGATTCTGATATAGAATCGCGGCTTATTTCGTCAATTTCCTCTTCTTCTAAATTGCCTTCATCGGGCTTAGCTTCTTTTTCTGCTTCATCTTTTATTTTTTTATATTCTTTTATTATATCTTCATTACTTTTTGAATATAACTCGCTAAAATCTCTGTTCATATAATATTTCATTGTGTATTCTTTAAATTGTAGACATTTAGTAGGCATATAAACACCTCCTCCGTAATCACCCTTGATATGATTTATATCTTCGCCTGCACCTTCTGATACACATCCAAAATCATCACATATATTATTTAATGACCTTTTTAAAAGGTTATCATATCTTGCTTTATTAGATTTTTTTACTTTGTTATCAAGAGCCTTTAAGAAATACGAATCTTTGCTCGTCATATACTCCATCCATTTGTTTTGATCTGTGTAAGTATATAGAGATGGGTAATAGTTGTAATAATCGCCTTCATTTTTCATCAAATTCGGAATATATATGATTATTTTCATCATTCCCTTGAATGTGTATTTCTCAAAAAAGGTGTTGGAGAAATCGTAGCTCACATCAGAGAACATCCGCTTTAATACATATTTATCATCTTTTGATATTATCTTGGCGATTGATATATATATAGGGAGAGGCAAGAGAACATTATTTCCTTGCCTGAAAGAAGGTTTGACTTTTTCTTTAATAATATTCAGGTTTTCAATTATCTTTTTTTCAATATCGTACATATTGCAATTGAACTCTTTATAACACATATTTTCATTGATATGGTCGCGGTCTTTGTACTGTTCCATAGTCATATGGATACACCTCTGATGTTTTAAGAATGATAGCTTGCCAGTAGATACAAACTTTTTAAAATCATCTGGATTGCTCTTATCTTCTTTTGCTACAGCAGTAGATGCTATTACGCGTTGATTAGGAGCTGCCTTAGCTTTTGTAGCTTTTGTAGCTCCTCCGTCTGGGGTGTTTTGTGTAGGAGGCTGAGGTGGTTGAGGTAATTTATAAATAAGCATTTATTATTATTATATTTTATATGGATATAAATAATTGTATAGATTTATGTGTTATCAATAATACGGACTATGACATATCGTTGGTAGTATTCAAGATACTTGATGGGAAATATAGATATATATCAAATAATACTTGGGAGTATTTGGATAAAGATAATAGGTGGATTAGAGATATAAAGCAGAATAATTTTAAGTATTCTATTAAAACCGAGGTATATACTTATTTTATTAAGAGGGCTATTGAATTGTGTGATAAAACTGGTGATACAAATATAATATCTGGAAAACTCTTAGATATATCTTCAAAACTGAAAGAAGATAAATATATATCTATGATTATTAAAGAAAGCAGGCAGTTTTTTATAAATGAATAATAAAAACGAATATGATTTATACAAGATGGTTAAGGAAAACTATAATATCAATAGGGATGATATATATATTAAGGATATATCAGATGCCGGAAAGGGCTTGGGCTTAGTGTATTTTAAAAAATTCAAGGAATTATTATTAAAAGACAGTTATTTTGAATGGAATTTCTGTATTGAATATTTTGATAAATGTAACCGTGCGTATCATATCACTTATAAAAATATTAATTTTTATATTCTTTATGACAAAGCGATTACTAAAAAAGCGCGCGAGCATTTGTTTAATAGTATATATCGCGTTTTTTTGATTAAAATGCTATTTAATATTAAGCCGACACAAGATTTCAATTATTATATATTGCTCAATCCTATGAAACGCAAGCTTCCTAACAAAAACGGGGATAGCATAGGTGCCGCGAATATTAATGGAGGTTTCACCTATATTAATTCAAATAATGTATATATTGTAAGAAAAGAGGATTACGAGAAGGTTATATTACACGAATTATTACATCACCATCACGATATACATTTTGAGGGATGGACTAATGCAAACATTAAGCAAATAAAGAATATGTGCAGGATAGCTGAGAAACAATATTTATTACCGAATGAGGCAATAATTGAAACATACGCTATCATATTAAATACCATATTTTATTGCATTGAACACAATTTGTCTTTCGCCAATTTCAAGAAGACACTTGCAAAGGATAAAGAGCATAATATAGCTATCGCTAAAAAAATATTGGCTAAGCAAGGGAAAAATATGTGGTATGAGAAAACACACTCGTATTGCTATATTGTATTGAAAGCAATATTTTACATCTATTTTAAGGAGTTCGTGCGGATATACAGATATAACAACGATAATGATATAACTTCATTCATTATTATGTATTTTCCAAAAATCCTAAGAAAAATACGAGAAAATGGCCGAGGAGACAACCGCAATAAATACATCAAACAGACAATATTTAATAACTTTTAGGCTGTTTTAGGATATAAATAATAATATCAGTATATTTAATAAGGTGTCAGCGAGGGATACAAATGTCAATTGAAGATATTAATTATCTTAAAAATAATAGTATAAAACAGAATTACACATTTTTAATAGATAGTACAGACCGAGATAGGGATAAATATCCTAATCCTAATAAATATGTAGTAGATTTCACAGTTCCCTTTAAAAATGTCATTGGTATGGAAATAATTGATGCGAGTATTCCGCGTACTATGTATAATATAGATGTTGAAAACAATCTATTATATTATTATTTGGGAACTGATGAGAACGACCCTATAATTAAGAATGGCGTAACTGAAAAAATAGCGTGTGATATAATTACGAGCAATTGCGCGTATGTTGATGGCTATACAAAAATAACTAACGGGGGCTTCATAGAGCTCAGTAATAACATAAATATATATAATATATATTCAAATAATACCACGGGACTTGAGATAAATGCTAATGTTAATAAAAGTGTTATAGGAGGAACCGATATAGGCATAACATATTCTTTTAAAATTAAGGCGGAAGCTACATACAATCCTGCAAAAAATAATACATATTGTATATTTAGTTTAGGATATTACCATTTATGGAAGCAAACAAAAGAGAAATATACTGGAATGAGCGTAAGTGTAGTCAAGAGAAGTACGGGAACTCTCTATAATATCCAGTTTATTATGGGAGATGGTAGTGTGTCAGGAGATACTCATGTAATTACAGATGTTGATTTGGGAGAAGAGGTTCATATATGCTGGACAATATTTGAAAATAATTGGGTAATATATATATCAAATAATTCTCTTTCAATAAATATTACGAGAACAATAACAGTCGCAAAAACTATTAAAAATGTATTCTATGTCAAGAAATATATAGGGAAATCTCTTGCAGCTCCTATTACTAACAATCTGAATGGCAATTTATATAAGGAGTCTTGGACTGCTGATATGAATGCTGTTATGTATATAAAGGATTTCAAGATATATAATAGGGCGCTCAGAGCTGACGAGATAATATTGTGTAAAAACAATAGTATCTTGGATATGCCATTCTGGTACAAGCTGTATGATAATAGCACGAAAAACAGTGGGAAAACAGAGTTGATAGATTATCCTGATATATTTAGCAAGATGTCAATTGATACGGGTGATTATACTTTGAAAACATTTTTATTAAATTATGAGGAAATAGAAGATACTGAGATAGGATTTAAGAAACACTCTGAGCCTGCTGAATTGACGAACTTATTAGATATATATAGCAGATTGCCTTTTATATTTGATATGGGACGCTCTACTATATATGAAAATCTCGGTTTTGATTTATACAATTCTATAAATCCTAATTATATCAACGATAGATATCAGTATAAGCCGATGTATAATAGTAATCCGAAGATGTATAAAATGTTTCATAGCATATTAAATACGGATGTTACGAAAGTAATACTTACTATACAATATGATAAGCATCTAATAACATCACCAGGTATAGTATATTTAATAGGGAATAAATATATTGTATTAAAATGCCCGGAAATAGAAGAGCATCTGTTCGGTTCTTTATCATATTCTAAGTATTCTCTTGGTTTAGCCAAGTTTCGTGTAGATAATGTAGGTATTAATAGTGAAAGGCTGGCAATTACTAAATTGCCTATCAGAGAGTTTCATCCTATTGGCAAATTATCAAGAATATCTCTGAGATTTGAAACAAACCGAGGGACATTATATGATTTTAAGGGTGTTAATCATAATATCGTATTTGCTATTTATTATTACGAACCAAAACAGAACAAATTTCCAGAAGGTTCAATATTAAACCCCGAATACAAGATGAATTATATAGATTACAAATATTATCAGGAAGAGATTGAGGGAGATAGCGAAGATGAAACTGATGAATATTCAAGAGATAATATAAATGACTATAAAAAGAAGGAGATTGACTATAGCAACGAGGGAATAAAATTGAGGCAATACAACGAACACTATGTAAATAAAGATGATAGCGATGACAATGGCGATGATAGAGATGATGATGGCGATGGTGATGACAATTGATACGATACCATTATGATGTCTTAAAAAGGAACTGGATTTTTTCAAAAATTGAAATTTAAAATTTGAGTACATCTTTCTATTTTTTCAAAAATTTCAAAAGTTTTTTAGAAATTACAAAATAAATCAAGAGATGTACTCAAAATTAAAAATGAAAAAATAATAATATTCTAGTGTCTCTCAATAACTTGCATATATTTATAATAATTATTGAGATGCCTTAGCTGGCTTTAGCTGACTTTAGCTGACTTTAGCTGGCTTTAGCTGGCTTTAGCTAACTTCTTTTATTATAGCATCTACATCAAATTTTTTTAGAATATTACTATTAATTTTTGTAATATAAGGCTGTTTATTAGTTAGGGCATTGCATTTTCCAATCAAATCTACTATATTAGTTTTTTGTTCTGCTGTCAAAGTTATAATGGGATTAACGCGCGCTTTGTAATCATCTATGGATTCCAAAACTATTTTAGAAACATCATTGGTAGCTACATACTTTTTTCCACCATCCTTTATATCTATATTAAGAATTTCGTATAATTTTCCGTTAGCTTCTGTAGGTGTTGGACGTAACTTAACTTCAGCGGTAGCTGCAGTCCCAGTATTATCTTCTGGAGCACCGATAGTTATCTTAGGAGGAGCATTTTCATAATATTTGCCTGTTGATGTTAGAGTAATAGATTCTATACTTTTATTTTCATCGTTTGTAACAACCATATTATTTATAACAGCCGCGACTGGCTCTGTTTCTACGGTAGAATAAGCAGATTTATAGGCCGCTATAGATTCAAAGGTTACCTTGCTTTTATCAGCTACTTCATAGTTTGTCCCTCCTTTCCCGCTGGTTATTTGTATACTAGCAATTTCGTAAAGAGGAGGCGTAGTTCCAGATATAGCTGTAGTGCTTAATATAGCTGTAGCTTCTGCTTGTGTAGAATTTGCAGCCGTAGGAGCAGCAATAGTTATTTTAGGAGGCGTACCAGCATAATACTTGCCTTTATTAGCTCCAAGAGTTATTCCAGTTATTGCTCCTGCATCATTAACAGTTATGCTTGCTATCTCTGCGTGTACAGGTTCTGTTGTTGAAAATCTCTCTATAATGCTGTCGCCTTTGCTGCTGCTGTAATTCTCTGCTATACACCCATACATTAATACTACGAATATAGCAAATGCTAATATTAATGATATATATGTAAAAAAACTCTCGTAATCAATGAATTTATTCATTTAATCTGTAATACTTAAAGATTATTATTTTTTTCGTTTTTATAATTTATTTCCATATATATATATAGATATTATGACAGATTTAAGTTTATTATATGGCGGAGACGACAATTTATTAGGTGATAATATGGATAATTCATATTCCCCGCAAAAAATTAATAAAATGAGTAATAATGAATTGTACAACGGCGGACAGCATTCGCAGCATTCGCCTCAGCAAGCTCAGCAAGCTCAACAACAAGCTCAGCAGGCTCAAATGGCTCAACAACAAGCCCAGCAGGCTCAAATGGCTCAACAACAAGCCCAGCAGGCTCAAATGGCTCAGCAACAAGCTCAGCAGGCTCAGCAGGCTCAATATAAGGTTGAAAATATACAGAGTATGAATACATCATTAGTTCCGGTGAATCACAATAATTCTTATAAACAGCCTGACAATGATTATTCAAAAAAGAGGGGGAATGAATATAATTTCTTTGATAGAATGAACTTAAAAAGAACAGAGGTCATTAAGCTATCATTATTTTCTCTTGTAATCGTTCTAGGTATCTCAATAGATAGAATGCTGACATATTATTTATCTAAATATATTGGTGATAATATACTGACTGATTTCCAAGAGTTCTTATTGAGAATAAGCTATCCTATAACTATCTTTTTATTATTATGGATATTTAAAGCTATTTAAGAAGATAGCTGCATTAAATCAATTTATAAAATTAAAAAAATATAAAAATATATAGTAAAAGGCTAATAAATGTTAAAGAAAATAATTGAATCTTCTAAAAGTATAATTAATATTCTCCCGCGATTATTAATTATACTTTTGTTTTTGGCGGTACTTATTAGAAATATTATGGAGATTAGCAATTTCGGATCCAGTAGAGCTAAACTGTTATCTGTATCATCAAAAGAAAATAACCCGAGCTATGATAGTTTAAACTTGCGGTATTGCAATTACGGCAATATGTTTTCTGAGAAAGACACTATAGATTACAATAATTATATATTTGTAATTATATACGGTATTCTGTTTTTCCTATTTTGGTATAATACTATTATAAATGTATTTTCCACCTCAGCAATGTCCAATGAAATAAAGATTGCATTTTATAAAACATATTTTAATAATGATATTTATAAAAATTATAACTATGAATACACCTTTATACGCGGCCTTCAAATATTTATTCTCGTAGCCTTCTTATTTCACTCATATATCTTGTATAACGAGATTATGGGTATAAATGAAGAAGATATTAAGATATACGATAATATTAAAATAATAGATTCTACGATTATGGAAAATATAGATTGCGATTTAATTAGGATTCACGACCCTTCCAAGGGTAAATTTATTACAAGAGATACTCTAAAGGAACATTTAACAAAAATAGCGTCATTAAGAAGCAAGGTGGATGTAGATAAATATGTTAAAATATGTATAGCAATTATATTAACTAATAAGAATAGCAATAATGCTAAGAAAACAATCAAGGATGTTAAAGATATCTGTGAAAACCCGAGATGTATATATAGCAGATTAGAAAATAATATGGAAAATGTATTCCCAGAAAACATAGATAAATATATGGATATAATAAGGTCGGCAATAAAAACAGCACAATACACGGAATTTAACGCTGCCGAAATTTCTGAATTAGATATTAAATATAAAGAGATAAGAAAAAAACTCGTTGATAGCTTTAATATTATAAAAAGCTATAAGTCTTCTCACGTTATTTATTATAAGTTTGGGCTAATTACAACAGTTCTAGCAGGTATATTCTTTGCCACATTCGGCCTGGCATATTTCTTAATTTATGATATAAAGGTGATTAACGCACTGTTTTCTATGAACGACTTACCATTACCCTTGAATTATTTTGTTAGCACATATTTTAACACGGCGGTTGTTTATATAGTAGCTATGATTAGCATTTATATAGCATTTATTATTAATTTCTAATAAGAAACCTGTTAATTTTTATTATAATTATTAAATTAGAATATATATTTAATAATAATGAATGATACGTTAGTTAATATCATTACGAATATAATATATATAGTAGCTGTATTAATAGTAGTAATTTTAATATTCGCACTTATAAATTATACTTTATATACAATTTATTCTATTAAAGAGATAGTTGTACATAACACGAGCGAAGATGCTATACACTACAAGCTCAAAGATATTTACAATTATAAATTAATAAACTATATTAATATAATTAACGCCGACAATAATTATAAATACGATATATCAAGTGAATTTAATAATACGGGAAAAGTAATTGATATGAAAGAGTTTACGCTAACTAAATATGAACTTCAAGCTGAACCTGAAAAGCCTACGCCTCCTGCGCCGCCTATGCAAAAATATATAGACCTTTCATATCTAAAAGATTACAAGAAAAGCAAAAAAACAGATAATAAGATAGAATTTAAATTGAAAAATATAGATGCTTTAAAACCAGAAGATTTTATGATATTATATGACAAGATATCTATAGATGATAGTATTACATTTGATCCTACTAAATATGGTATTAAATTAGATCTTACAGATACTACTACATATAGTATTACATTAGATCCTACTAAATTAATAGCAATATATAAGAATGGTGATAAGCAAGAAAAATATATAATTAGATATGAAAAAACAGAAGTAACAGATTATGATGAATATTCAAAAAATAATACAGTGGATATTAATATAAATAAAAGTCTATATGGCGATATTGTATCATTCGGCAAAAATGATGATACTACTGATAAACCTGATGATACAGAAACTTCTAAGAAGATAATTGTTAAGGATGGAATAATAATTCTTTATAAAGATAAAAATAATAGTAATAGTATTAAAAAGGTTAGTAATAATACTGATATCTACGGGTATATATTGAACGGGTTGTTTCTGTTAATTCCTACGACATTATTGTGGTCTAATGATAAATATGCCGCGGGGCTATATGTAAAAACGAATAATGATTTATACGAGATAATTTTACTATTGGTATTTCTAATAATATTCATCATATTAATGTCATTAATAAATGATTTTTACACATATATATTTAATATTACAAATAATAGCAAAATATTCAGGGAATTATTTATTGCAAAAATTCTGGATAGAAATATTCATTTGGTGGTAATAACACTTTGTATTATTATTTATTGTATTATACATAGTACCGTATATTTTTTTGTATTTATCAGCGGAACTTATAAAAAAATCAAGGGAATGTATGGTGATTTAATTGCTGCCGACGAATATATTAGAAATGAAGCGAATAAGTATTTAATATCTAATAGTTATAATAGTGATGCAATAATAGAGGCATTTAATGATATTGCTTATGGTGGCGATATTAGCTATGCAAAAGGGAAATATAATGTAATTGACGAAACAACCAACCAAGATATCTATGATTTTAAAAAGAACTTTGAGGAAAAGATGATAGCTATTAATTACGGTTTTAATTACGATGAAAATATATACAGCACAAACAACTATACAAGCACATTCTTTACAAAAATGAAAAGTATATTATTTTATACACAACATCAAGATATAAATAAAACATTATTGTTGGTACTTATAATATATTTATATTTTGTTAAGAATAATATTGATGACCCGTATATATTAATTAAATTGAATAAGCTGATATTTGGAAGAGTTGCTAACACAGGTATACCTGAAATAGACGAAGAGATACATAATACTCTAACATTAAGGTCTTTACTAGGGCACAATTTAGAAAATAAAGCGATAATAGATGATTTAGAATATGAAAAAACACAGATATATGACAATATAAAAAATAATGAAAAGGAGGCTGTTAAGACAAAAATTGATGTTTATAAAGTAGGTGATACAGGAGTTGATAATAATGTTTTAAACTTTTCAAATAATTTATATGTACAATTGGATTATTGGGGTGCTGTATATTTTTTCAATTTATATTTGGCATTAGAAATAATCATAGGGTGCTTTGTAATTTTGGCAATCTTATTGATTATTAAATATACCGATAATGATATGAAGGCAAATATAGAAAGGTACATTGATAAAATGAAGGAGTTAATTGAAACAATAGTAGACGAAATCAAAACAGCTATTTTGGGAGTTATTTAGATTTACATCTTCAAGGATTTAAAATATTATTATTTAATAAAAGAAGGCATTATTATGCCTTGCGAAATAGCTTCCTTTAGTACGAGTGATAAATATGATATGTCGCTGTTTTTTATAAACTTTTATATATCTTTGGTAATAATAATAACCATATTAATATTAGCAAATACTATCTATAATTATTATGTATATAATAATATTGTTTTAGACAAAATAGATAATGATACTAATGTAATAGAAAACGGCGCATATCCCCCAATAGGTAATGAATTATCACCAGAAAACAAGATATTAATTGGAGAAACCGTTGATTATAAACTGTTTATTAGTCTTCTTCTTGACCAAGATATGTATTACAACGATAAATATTTCACTTTAAATATAACAAATATATTATTAGATGTCTTTGTACTGATAACAATAGTATTGGCGATTTTTTCAGCAATCTATATTGGTTTTAATAGCTTAAATATAACACAATCCTTTGTCGCATCTGTTAAATTAAAATATGATAAAGCTCATCTTGAAGAATATATTAAACAATATTGTTATTTTATAAATAACAACAGCTGTAATGATTATCATTTTATTAAAAGTATTTTAGTATTCGTAATATTTTTAATACTAGTAATTATATACATTCTAAGATGGAGACTTATCCCATCTATAAATTACTCAGATTATTTAAAATTTGTTTCATCTGATGATACCGCCAACATCAAACAACCTAAAAATATTGAAAATATGTTAAATAGTATATACGCAACCAAAGAAGATTTTTTAAAAAAGAATGAAAATATTACAAAAATAATAAACAAATTAAATGGACACAATATACATACCGTTGTTAATATTATTAGTGATACTACATCAACTCCTAGTGATATAATAGTTTTAGAAACTGCTTTAGATAATGCCTTAAAAGAATATAATAAAGCAGAAGATAAAGATAAGAAGGCTAATAAAAAAATTTATGATGAAGCTAAAGCCAAATATGGAGATGCTGTATCTAAATCTATAGAAGTTTTAGAAACTGCTTTAAATAATGCCTTAGAAGAATATGATAAAGCAGGAGCTAAAGATAAGAAGGCTAAGAAAGAAACTTATGATGAAGCTAAAGCCAAATATGACGATATAGCCAACTATGTTATAAATAATTTTATAAATAAAATTAAAGATATAAGCGTAAAAATAAAGGAAGACAATAAAGACAATAAGGACAATAAAGATTTGGATTTTGTGAAATTAGTAATAGTATATCTTAATAATAAGAAAATATATAATAGTAATGCTAGCATTCCAGGTGGACAATTACCCGAAGCAGCAAGAACATATGCACAATCCTTATTAAATATAATAACGAATGTAATCCCTTATCCTTTAAATAATTCGTTCAGTCATTTTAAAACCGGCAAATATGATATAGAGAATATTCTAATGGGCTCTATTCCCTTATCAAGCCGGGATAAGATATTTGAAGCAGGCGTAAACTGCGATACTGATGATTATAGAAAAAAATCTGTGTTAATGGAGATAAAGGGCTGTTTTTATAATAATTATGTGTATAAATTAAAAGAAACAAGTACTAGATTGAAAACATCTTTGGATGTTATATTAGGCCTATCTATATTCTCTACTATTATATTTATCTTAGCGTTGTTTTATTATATTTATATTAACTATAATGCTGATAATATGAGATGGGCTAATATGACAGCTATTAAAATGCAGCGTTTATCTGGTTGGAACCCTTTAAACTGGTTGAATAAATTATTTGGCAATATTATGTTTCAGTTAAATAAATCTAACTATTAAGTCAAATAAGCGAAATAAGCGAAATAATATTTAAGGAGATATTATATTTTACTATTTATATGGATACCGAATATTTATTAAATATTAAAACTATACAGGCTGCTACATTTAAACAAGTTATAGATGCTCTCAAGGAGATATTGATGGATGTTAATTTGGAAATAGATGAGACTGGAATCAAGATAGTTGCTATGGACAATACGCATATTGTTCTAATACATCTCAAGCTGGATGCGGATAAGTTTGAGATTTACGAGTGTGCCAAGAAAACATATGTAGGCATTAATATGCTGCGGCTCCACGCGCTTATTAAAACAATCACGAACAACGACATATTATCAATCTATATTAAAAAAGATGACCCGAATCATTTGGGTATAACGATAGAAAATAATGATAAAAATTATAAAACTAATTATAAATTGTCTGTATTGGATATAGATGTGCTGAATCTTGACATTCCGCCTGTAGATTTTCATACGATTATAAATATGCCTTCCAATTATCTTCAAAAAATTATTAGAGATATGAATAACCTTGCCGAGTTTATAGAGTTTAGAAACATAGGCGATAAGCTAATATTAAGTTGTAAGGGGGACTTTTGCGACCAAGAGACTATCCTTGGTTCCGAAAAATCGCAATCAATCACTATAAAGAAGAATAGTACCGACGAAGAACAGGAGATAATACAGGGTATTTTCAGCCTTAAATACCTATCAATATTTACGAAATGCACCAATCTTTCAAATAATGTTGAGCTATATCTTAAAAATAACTACCCTATTATTCTCAGATATACCATCGCATCTCTAGGAGAAATAAAATTGTGCCTATCGCAACAAGATATATCCCAATAATCCTTTTGTGGTGCTTGCTGATACACAGAATAATAATATTTTTGTGTAATAAAAATTAGATTTTTTTTAATTTAGGATATAATATATATTTATAATATATATCCTGTAATTTAAATAATGCCTTTCTGAGGACTATCATAACTTCATTCATACAATTAATATAATTGCTTGAATATACAAAATCTTTATCATTTATAATATAGTTAATTTGTTTTTTAATTTCAACGAAAATATTCCCGAATTTGTTTACTATTGTATCCATTAGTATATAAAATAAGTATATAAGTTCTTTAAGTAATTACAGAGGTCGCAAAAGTCTAAAAATCGGCTTCAAGAGAAAATGTGCGTAATTTAGAGTGTTCCTGTTTTCCACCTACATTTGCCTTGCTATATTGTGAAACGCGGCTTTCAAAGAAATTGGATTTGCTTTCAATTGATATTCTATCCATAAAAGGAAAGGGATTATTTGAGTTCCATATTTTTTCATAATTTAATTGAGTAAGCAATCTGTCCGCGACAAATTCAATATATATAGACATTAGGTCTGCATTCATTCCAAGCATAGAACAAGGGATACTTTCAATAATAAAGTTCTTTTCTACTTCAACAGCTTCTTTAACAATTTGATGAACGGTTTCCTGAGGCAATCTATCAACTATCTTAGAATACAAAAGGACTGCGAACTCAACATGCATTCCCTCGTCTCTGCTGATAAGCTCGTTAGAGAATGAGAGACCTGGCATCATCCCGCGTTCTTTGAGCCAGAAAATACTACAGAAGGCGCCGCTGAAAAATACTCCTTCAACAAGGGCAAATGCCAACAGCCTTTGTGAGAATGGTGCGGATTCGTCATTAATCCACTTGAAGCACCAATCTGCCTTCTTTTTAATACAGGGCATATAATTGATAGCATTAAGTGCCTCTTCTTTGTCATTAGCTTCTTTAAAATAAGTGTCTATTAGAAGAGAGTATGTTTCTGAATGAATATTCTCAATAGCCATTTGAAAGCCATAGAAGAACTTAGCTTCTAGTATTTGTACATCATTTAAAAATCTTTCGCCCAAATTGATATTTACAATTGTATCACTAGAACTGAAAAACGCCAATATTTGCTTAATAAAAAACTTCTCATTCTTATTGAGCTTATTGAAATCATCTAAGTCCTTTGATAAATCTAATTCCTCAGGTGTCCAGAAGACACTAACAGATTTTTTATACATTTCCCACATATCAGAATGTTCAATAGGAAAAATAGTCAATCTATTTGAAGGTATCAATAAAGGTTCATTATTTGACATACTATATACTATTATAATAATATATATTTATATAATAAATTATCCTATATTATTAGAAATATGGCTGATAATGTCTCTCAAAAAAGACTGATGGATGATGAAGAAAAAACAGGAGAAGGAGAATTAATGCCTTTGCAAAAGCGTGCTACTCCCATTACATTTGAACAACAAATAATAGATTTAATAAAAGAAGAGAAGGTTAAAGATGATAAAGAGAAGGAAGAGAAGGTTAAAGATGATAAAGAGAAGGAAGAGGAAGCAGATATTTATAATAGTTTATCTATAGAAATACAAGAAGATAATAAGACACAATATGATAAAGAGTCAAGGTGTTCACAGTCACAGCCACAGTCGCTTCCAGAGTCTCAACCGTTTCTTCAGACTCTACCCGTGTATGATACTCCAGTTATTAGTCGCGAAGATATAACACTTGATCAAGATTGTCTAAATATGATAGATGAAATCTATTTAGATTGTCAAAATAATTTAAGAGAATTTTTTTATAGTAAAATAAGTGCATTAAATAGGGTTTTTGAGTCACGAAAATTAGCCTATGATAAATTTTTACAAATTGAAATAAACACAAGGGTTCCTGGTAAATTTATTCTTGAAATTAACATGTCTAAATATGAATATGACTCAGCAGGGCGGCCGCTGCGCATAATAAAAGAATTTGAATGTGTTCACTTTAGTCTATTTACGAGATTTGAAAATGGGGTTCTTACAATTAGAGGTTTGCATTTTACTTTACCTGATGATATAACCACTAAACGTAATAAAAGCTATTCGCATTTGTATATAGGACATATAGTTGCAGAAAATAGTTTAGGCTCTGCAGATGCAGCTAATAAATTTATTATAACTATATTAAAATCTATAGGAACTTATTTTATTACACAAATGAGTATCAGTAATCCTGCTAAGAGTGCCAAAGAAAGTGTAATAAACTTTATTTACCTTTTGAGATTGAACATTGTACAAACACAGGCTATAGGCCAACTTTTAATAGATTTAGGGGAGGAATATAAGCAATATTTTAAAGCTCGTGCAGCAAGTGGACCACCAAGAACAGGGGGGATGAAGATTATGAAATATAATAAAGTAGTTGAAAAAAGCAATAGTAAGGACGGCAAAAACACATTAGTTAATAACAAAGAACTTAAAATAAATAAGATTAAAGATAAGATAAAGATATTAAAGCAAGATAAAATAAAGAATAAAGATAAAATTATCAAGCAAATTAAACTAATTGAAGATATTAAAACTAAAATTAAAATAGAAAAAGAAAGAGCAAAGCAAAAACACAAAGAGAAAGCCTCAATAATAAAAAGGAAAGCCTCTGTATCCAAAACTACCACAGCAAAACCTAAAACTACCACGACAAAACCTAAAACTCCCAAAACTACCACGACAAAACCTAAAACTCCCAAAACTACCACGACAAAACCTAAAACTCCCAAAACTACCACAGCAAAACCTAAAACTCCCAAAACTACCACAGCAAAACCTAAAACTCCCAAAACTACCACAGCAAAACCTAAAACTACCACAGCAAAACCTAAAACTCCCAAAACTACCACGACAAAACCAAAAACTACCACGACAAAACCAAAAACTACCAAAACTACCACGACAAAACCTAAAACTACCATAGCAAAACCAAAAACTACCACGACAAAACCAAAAACTCCCAAAACTACCACAGCAAAACCTAAAACTACCAAAAGACAAGCTAATAAATGAGTGTTATGATGAGCATAGGACACAGCTATCGCCGTTGTCTTCAGCACATCTCAATCTTTTTTTAGCAAATTCAGGGTCAATTGTCATTTGCTGAGTTTTCGCCTTTGGTTTTGTTCGCAGATAATAAGAACCCGTCTTGAGACCCTTAGAATGTCCGTAAAAATGCATAGAAGACAATTTTTGGAAATCAGGTTCTTCTATGAAAATATTGAGGCTTTGCGTCTGGCAAATATATCTTCCTCTGTCTGCTGACATATCAATAATAACACGTTGCTTAATTTCCCAAGAAGTTTTATACAGCTCTTTCATAGTCGCATCAATATTTGGGATATTCTGAATGCTTCCCTCGTGCAAAATAATAGTATCCCTCATTTCCTTATTCCATATTCCCTTATCAATCAAATCTTTAATCAAATACTTATTTATCACAATAAACTCACCGCTCAGAGTCTTTCTCTGAAATATATTATTGGTAATAGGCTCAAAACTTTCATTAAATCCCATAATTTGCGAAGTAGATGCCGTGGGCATAGGAGATATCAAAAGGCTATTGCGAACTCCGTAATTCATTATTTCAGTCCTCAGGCTTTCCCAGTCATATCTATCGCTCGGCTTTTCATTCCACAAATCAAATTGAAAAAGCCCTTGAGATATCGGACTGCCCTCAAATGTACTATATGCCCCACTATATTTATTTTTAATATTTTTAATTTCAAACTCATTAACATAGTCGCTCATATTTTCATCACATTCACCAGAAGCTATTTTATTAATAGTATAAAACCTTTTTTTTGACAATTCCATAGAAGCTTCAACTGCTGCGTGATAGATAGTCTCAAAAATATCTTTGTTAATATCTGCAGCATCTTTTGATTCAAAGGGATGCTTGAGCATCATAAATACATCAGCCAATCCCTGAACGCCAATTCCAATAGGCCTGTTTTTAAGATTAGAAACGCGACCCTTTTCAATAGGATAAAAGTTCTTATCAATTACTTTATTCAGATTTTTAGTAATTACTTTGACAACATCGTGAAGCTTCTCATAATTAAATACGCCATTCTCAATATATGTAGGAAGGCAAATGGAAGCCAAATTGCAAACCCCAGTTTCCTCGGGAGATGAATAAATTAGAACCTCTGCGCACAGATTGCTTGATTTGATAGTTCCTAGGTTCTTCTGATTGCTCTTTTTATTCGCAGCATCCTTGTAAAGGATATATGGAACTCCTTGCTCTATTTGAGATTCTAATATTTTAAACCAGAGGTCTTGAGCATTAATCTGTTTATTATATCTGCCTTCGCTCTCATATTGTTCATAAAGTTTAATAAAATCATCGCCGTATACATCGCTCAGCCCAGGGCATTTATCAGGACACATTAAAGACCAATGCTTATTACTTTTCACTCTTTCCATAAACAAATCAGATACCCATAGAGCCATAAATAGATCCCTGCATCTTTCTTCCTCACTCCCGTGATTTTTCTTCAATTCCAAAAAGGCCTCAATATCACAGTGCCAGGTTTCAAGATATACCGCGATACTCCCGAGTCTTTTCCCTGCTTGGTCAATATATCTCGCAGTATTATTAAATACGCGCAACATCGGTATGATTCCGTTAGAAGTTCCGTTTGTTCCTCTGATATAACTACCTTTACCACGAACCTGATGAATATGAATGCCAATTCCTCCGGCATATTTAGAAATCAGCGCCATCTCTTTTAGTGAATCATAAATGCCTGCTACGCTATCATCATTTACAGAGCAAAGGAAACAGCTGCTCAATTGAGGCCTTCTAGTTCCTGAATTAAATAGCGTCGGTGTAGCGTGTGTGAAATATTTTTTACTCATAAGGTCGTATGTCGCCAAAACTTCTTTAATGTCATTACCGTGTATTCCCAGAGCAACTCGCATCCACATATGCTGTGGCCTCTCAATAACCTTCTTATTAACACGGGTTAAATATGCGCGTTCCAAAGTTTTAAAGCCGAAATAATCAAATGTAAAATCTCTCTGATAATCAATATAGGTATTGAGCTTCTCCTTGTTTTTACACACGATTTCATATAGCTCATCAGATACTAGCGGGGCATTATTATTATGAATATCCTTGTTATCATAAAGAGCTTGAACGGTTTCAGAAAATGAAGGAGATGTATTTTTATGATGATTTGAGATAATAATACGCGAAGCCAAAGTATTGTATTCTGGGTTATCCAAAGACATACTGCCACACAAATATGCAGCCATTTCATCTAATTCGCTTGTTTTAACACCGTCAAAAATACGCGAGCATACCTTCTGAGCTATCTCTGATACATTAATATTTAGCTCACTTGATAGATTTTTAAGACGCATAAGGACCTTGTCAAAGCTGACATCTTCATATTCACCATTCCTCTTAATAACTTTCATAATTATATTATTATATTAAATAATCTATATATATATTTATGGGGGAACCCGCCCCCAACGCGGTATTAGAATAGGCTGCTGCCGGCTATTGTCAAGGCTATAGAAAAGGCTATTTATAATACCATTATGATAACTTAAAAAGAAACTAGATTTTTCTAAAATTTGAAAATTAAAATTTGAGTACATCTCTTGATTTATTTTGTAATTTCTAAAAAACTTTTGAAATTTTTGAAAAAACAGAAAGATGTACTCAAATTTTAAAATGAAAAAAATATAAATATTCCAGTGTCTCAAGAACTGCTAAGATAAACTTAGTATTTTTATAATAATTATTGAGAGGCTATTGAGAGGCTATTGAGAGGCTGTCGCGGGTTATTGAGAGGCTGTCGTGGGTTATTGGGAGGCTGTCGTGGGTTATTGAGAGGCTGTCGCGGGCTATTGAGAGGCTGTCGCGGGTTATTGAGAGAGATAGACTTTTTTTATAGGGTGTCGTAGTCTAGTATAATGCCATTTGAGGATTGCTTGTACCCATTGATTTTTATAATCCCCCTGTGTTCCTTGCTATGGCAGTCTTTACATAGTGATGCTAGATTATGCGTGGCATTTTTATGAGATGAACCTATGAATCCGTTTTCATCTGCGTCCTCCTGATATTTAATGTGATGCGTTTCAACAGCAATACCCTGACATATTTCACATTTATCAATCTTCTTCTTCCTGTTATAATTAGATTTCTTGTTTTTAATTAGGTCCTTGTCTATATTTGTGAATTCTTTTCTAAACATCTCAGCCTTTTTAAGGAAATCTAATGGCATATCAAGAGATTTACATACTTCCAAGCCATACATATTAGAACCCTGACCATCCTGTATTTTCCTATTATATATGATTTCATTATTTTTGCCAATATCTATTTTAATATGCTTGACAAACAATCTATTATCCTTGATATGCTCTTTAATACAAGACATCTCTGTTAGTTCGTGTAGATGCGTCGCAAATATAAAAGAAGCCCCTTTATTTATCAGCATATCTATTCCAGCAGATACAATAGCAATCCCTGATATTGATTCAGTCCCGCAGCATATCTCATCCCCAATAACCAAGCTATATTTATTACATCTCTGTAATATATTCCGCAATTCTGTCATTTCCACTGTGAAGCTTGACATTCCCTTATATATATTATCCATCCCCGAAATCCTCGTAAATATTCTTTTATACGGATAATATACCATTTTTTCGGCGGCTACAAACATACCAGATTGAGCCATAATAATATTTAAACCAACTGCCTTCATAAATGAAGATTTGCCAGAAGCATTTATTCCATACAACAATATGCCATCTTTATTTATCCTGACATCATTCCCTACATATTCAAGCTCATCGTGTAATCTCTCAATCAACGGATGCCTCATATTTTTCATATTAATAAAAGACGATTCCCTCTCGCTCTCGCAGTCGTCTTCGCAGTCGTCTTCGGGGTCTTCGCAGTCGTCTTCGGGGTCTTCGCAGTCGTCTTTGCCGGCTTCATCAGAGGAATCTAATGATATTATAGGTCTTTTGTATCGGTAATCAAAGGCGTTTTTGGCATTATTTGCTGCTATATCGGTTCGTACAAGATATTTAATGAGAATATCAATATTTTTATTATTTATTTCTATAAACTCCCTAACAAATTCATTATAATAGTTCAATACGAGAACCGCAATTTCTTCATTATATTTGCTGATATTTTTTGAGAGCTTCTCGGTTTCGCTATTAGTCATCTTGTAATTTGACGAAGAAGATGATAACGGCTTTTTGTTGAATTTGCCAATAATAGCCTTGTTATTTTTTAAAGCCGTCTCATATCTTTTCTTAGTTATTAAAATGAAATATTCCTGGTCTTTGTCATTATAATCTATCTTACATAGCGTGCTATCATTTATGCCGATACGGTTTATTTCTTCGCATAAAATCTCAATATCTCTATAGGACTTCTTGATACCCTCGGCATTATTATCAATATCTTCATATACTCCTTGTTTAAATATATTTCCCCAATTATTTTTATCAGCCAAATTATATTTAGAAGCATTCTCCAAATCCAAAATATCCTTATAAGAATTCGTTATAGTATGTACAATTGATATAATAGTCTCATCGGTTTTCTCGCCGTCGCCGTAATCCTTCAAGATATTATAGATGCCTATACAGGCCTCCATAGATTCATTAAAGCTCATCCAATCCTGAGGAGCTACCTTATTTAAAAGTAGTTTCCGCTTGAATCTCTCCAAATCCCCAATATTAGCCAGATATTTGCGCACCTTTATATAGCTATTTTTATTCAACAATTTGTCAATATCATCGTAAGACTGATTGATTTTTTTAATGTTTATCATAGGCGCCAGCAACTTCTCTTTAAAATATCGCGAACCGAAAGCAGTCGCGCATCTATTTAATACATCTATTAGCGGCTTATCGTTCTGATACAAACCCAGAATATTTAATTGGACGGCAGAATTAAACTCAATTGTCATATTATTATTATTCTCAAAAATCTCAGGAACCTGTAGCTCTTTTATAATATCTGCATTGTGTTCGTGTGCAAATTGTAATAGACAACAGAATCCTTCGCGCGATATAGTGAGCCTCTCCATATTTAACATTTCAATTATAGAAATCAGCCCCTTCTTCATAAAGAATGCCTTCTCCAATATTTGCGTCTGATTTATTATGCTCTTGAAAAACTCTATGTATTTACATTCGCCCCATTTATAATGAACCAAAATGTTATTGATATTCAAGTTTTTCAATATCTTTTTCCGCTCCTTCTCATCAATTTTATCACCCAATATAATTAATTCAATAGGATTATATGTACTTATCATACGGAATACTTCGTCATTCGCGAGTTCGGGGTCATCCTTCGTAGAACCCACTTCGTATATGAAGGTCTTCCCAGTTGATAAATCAATACCAGATATCCCTGCAATAATATACCCGTTTATTATCTCGTACATTATAACCATCATATAATTACTTCGCTTATCTGTAATATTTATATTGGAGCCCGGAGATAATATCTCGGCGACCTTACGCTCCATATTTTTATTATTGCCAGCCATCTGCTGTTCCTGCTGAATAATTACAATAGTATAATTGTTATTCAGCAATATTTGCGTGAATTTATTAAGAGAATGAACGGGAAACCCGGCCATCACAGGATTATTTAATGATATTTCTGCAATAGATTTGTTTTTTTTTGTAGTTATTATACCACATATATCAGCCACCTTGTATATATCATTGTTCTCTGCATTATTATTTTCGTATATAGTGTACATTTCATAGAACGAGCCTACTTGTAAAAGAACAATACATTTCTCACCATACTGCTGTTTGTATTTATTCGTATATTTAATATATTCATTAATAATCATCGTCATTATAATATATGTGTTATATTCTTAAATAAAAATAATATAAGAAATATATTTATATAGTAATATATATATATACATTTACAATCATTATAATATGGATATGGATATGGAATTGAAAAAGGAATTTGATGATGTTTTAAAAAAGTTGAATGATATTGATTTGGAAATTATGGGATTGTCTGATACAATTAAATTGGAGTTTTACAAATATTACAAACAGGCGAGGACAGGAGATTGTAATATTGATAAACCGTGGTTTGTCAATGTAACCGCTTGTGCTAAATGGGAGGCTTGGAACAGTATCAAGGGAATGACTGTGAATGAGGCTATGGAGAAATACATAGAATGCTATAAAAATTATATTCTCAATCCTTGAATACCTGCTGACTGTTGAAGATTTACATTTTAATTCTATCAAAAATACCACTGGTATAATCTACGCTTTTATTTAATCCATCACCTAGTTTGCTCTTTATACTGTCAATACCAGCATTAGCAGATTTTAACTTAGTATTGTTAATATCAAATGGATTAACATCTCTTCTCTTAGTTTTTTCTTCGGTGTTTAATTCTCTTATTTCCTTTTTCAACTTGCTTTTCCTATCTAATAAATCTTCTTTTGTTTTGATAATTTCATTTATTCCTCCTGGTCCTCTGGTTTCTTCTTTATTAAATGTATTTTGTAATATATCCCTGTTATATCCTCTGAGGTCTTTGTCATTTTCAATATTAAAGTCCCTCAATTTCTGTTCGGCAGCTCTTCTTTTATATCTTGCAATATTAGCATCATCTATTTTTTTCCCTTTTTCTTCAATTTTCTTATCCTTACCTTTTTTATATGTTTCTAGCTTTTCTGTAGTTCCGGCTATTTTAGTACCAGCACCTGCACTAGCACTAGCATTATCATCATCGGGTAATAGTCTATTTTTATTAATTTTATAAGTTAGTATTTCATCTATTTTTTCTTTATAATTTTTATATGCGCCCTCATATAGGTTCTTAAAATAGCTGTGTTTATACAATTCCAATCTAGCGGTTGATATAGCTGTTCCTGTTCCCGTTTTTAATACCCCCGTTTTTAATATTGTCGTGCTATTAGAATGTTCGTTTATAATATTAGTCTTACTCTTGACAGCTTTGTCTAATGTATTAATATCAAAATCAAACCATATTTTATAATATATATACATAATTGACAAAATTATAAATGATGTAAATATTATCGCAGGGTCTCCAGATGTAAACCCATATATAATATACAAGAATATGGATATAATTCCAAATACAAAATATATTATTGTATTAATAACAAACATTAATATTCCATATACAACACCTAAATTATTATTTAGCAAATCAGTTATAAGAATAAAAAATAATAATATTCTTACGAATGTTAGACTAAATATATTCATTATCACAGAATATGCAAAACCAACTGTATTATATATTGCCGAAATAACAAAGACAACTATTTGTATGACTACACTATTACACACCATAAATACTATAAGGAAATACAATACGCCGATAACAAATATATAAAGAGAATTAAGAAAAGAAGCTGCATAATATATAAAATTTATATAATATAAAAGCATAACTATAAAAGACAAACCAACCGACAGCATTAAAATAACTGGGTATGTTAAAATAAAACTCTTATATAATTCGTAAGCATTTGAATAATCATCAAATATATTTTTATGTTTCGTATCAATTTTGACAGTAACTGGATTATAATTGATAATAGTAGGTTTGCTCACGGCCATTATAGAAACATCTTTTCCCTCATCTGGGTTTTGAAGCGTAACGCCATCGCTAATATAACCATCCTTTTCATATATTCCATAATTTAAAAGCCTAATCGCAAACAAATTGTTTTTATTAAAATACAAAAACTTACAATAATTAAATAAATACTTCAAATATTTCTGTGTAGTAGCATCGTCGCTAGCAAGAGGTGTTGCGTCTTTTACTTTATGAGCTATACTTTTGGCATATAATACTCTTTGAAAATGCGTACTATCCTTCAGCTTATTAAGATAAGAAATATATAGCCCGTCTCTTTTATCAAATAATTGATAGAAGTCATTAATATTATTTTTAATAATTGTTTTAATTTTCAAATCATTCTTCTCAGCTTCTGTTATTATACCAGATATATATTGCGATATTACTTTATAAGCATCATCTATATCTGTTTTTATTATTGCAACTGGATGAGTTGTGATTAAAGGAATTTTTTTATAATCATACAGCGAAGCTAATATTTTAGTTTGTACCTCAGTATTTATATCTTCGTCATCCCCCTTTTTAACTTTTTCTATAGTATGATAATAATTGCCTGGGACTCCGTCAACTCCACTACTTTTTATAACATAGCTTGCCGTCGTATAATGAACAGTTTCGTAGCTTCCTAAAATACATATTATGGCTAATGGGTCATATGGGATATAATTTCTATATTTGCCTCCTTCTAATGTTTGAATGCTTTCGCATATATTATCATTATTTACTACATATTTATCATTGCACTTTGTATAGCACTGAAATACTCCTCGTGTTTTATTACTTTCGTCTATTTTTCTTCGCCCATTGTTGTTTCCCAAATAATAATATGGTATTGTGAACCAATCGTGCCACTTATCCGTTAAATTATTACATTGTGACTCTTTTTTTTCCAATAAATAATATATAGGTTTAGTTTCATTATAAACAATCTTTTTCTGAGCCGTATCCTTCTTTACAATTTCAATTTTGTCTATATCGGCAATCGCATCATACCCAGAACCGCCATCACTAATACTTATATCTTTTATTTCCCAATACTGATTAAGAGTATCACCTCCGTTTTTCATATTTACAGTCGCCTTTGCTTCTGCTTGCTTTCCTTCGGGTGATGCAGGTGGTTTAATAATTATATTAGGAGGTTCGTCGATATAATATCTTCCATTACTACTAAGGTTAATCTTAGTAATAGTCCCATTATTGTCTACTGTTATAGGCGCAGATTTATTCAATTCAGCATCAAATGTTTTTATAGCAAATAAATCATTTGATTTATCAATTTTGTTAACATCCATAATATATTTTTCTTTAAATAAAGGCTCCAAATCCTTGCCATTAACATTGTCTACGCATTTACTCATTTTTAAAATGCCTTTTATATTATTATATTTTTATATTTTTATATTTTTATCTTATTATAATCGCTTGTATCTTCTGCTTTGGCCGTACCGCAATCCAAAATTTTAACTGTACAATCATCATATACATAATTATTTGTCCCGCATTTTGGAGCATATATATATTCGTCCTTATTTGTACCCCCTTTATCAAACGTATAGTCGTGTTGTATACCATAATATTCTGATATCTTAGAATTGCCAACCTTATCAGGCCTTTTATTATTAGGCCTTTTAATATTATATACGCGAGTAGTCTTTACTAGAACTGGAGCATCAACAGGTTCATCTATTGTCGTTTGCGTTGTCCCTTTAATAGCATCTATATAGTTATAATCAAATGTATATATATTATCATATAACCCAGCACTATTAGCTTTATCTTGTTTAGGTCTGTCATATATTATTGGCGTAGTGTCAGATAGGCTATTTAGAAAATCGCTAGAACTATTGGCATATTTGCTGAATCTTGAATAGGCTTTCGATAATTTATCAAAGAAAGAGTATATATTTTGCGGTAGTCTTTGTAATACTGAAATAATATCAGTATTATTATTTGACCCTCCGCTTCCTTGCATATTTTTTGAAAAAAAGTTAAAATTACTAGGACCAACCAAGCTTCCTGTTCCTACACCCCCCGAATTTTCTGGAGGTTCATCGTCTTCGCCAAAAAATACAAGTATTATGAAAGCTATAAATCCTACTAATATCACTAATCCAGCAAAAGGCTTTGTCCACATCATCATAACCTTCCATATATTAGCAATTGCTGATGTTATAGTCGTAAATAGACCACCCGATAAACCCGAAGAGTTATCAACTACCATTTTTACGATGTTAAAGGTTCTGTCGTTATCTGCAATTTTCGTCTCGTTATCCATTTTATCATTATCCTGTTGTTTTGTAAAGTCTCGTTCCCCTGCAAGTTTTATATCGTCCAAAGCATCTTGTACGATATCCAAATAATCTTTTGATAACATAGATATCTTCTCATTTAAAATGGACTTGTTGATATCCAAATATTCTCTTATTTCTTTTAGCGTATCGTAATTATATTTTTCAACATCATATTTATATATATAATTAATAGCATATAACATAATGACATTAAGCAATATTCTTGAATTTTCTTTATCTATTAATTCCTTCGGTGCAAAAATATTAATCCAATAATATGTAGCTTCTATAGATTTATCGTTAAGCCACTTCAGAATAGGGCTAATTTCTTTAGTTTTATTATCCAGTGTGCCATTATTGCCAGTTGGTATTAAATTTGTATCACCCTTAATTTGATTATTACCAGGAAGAGCTCCTTCAAGACCAGGAAGAGCTCCTTCAAGACCAGTAAGACCTTTTGTAAGACTAGGAACAGCGCCTTCAACACCGAAAGCCATAGCACCCGTAGGAGTAGCTTTAACAAAATTGGTTAATAAAGCAGCCATTTAATAAATAAGCTTTAATAATTATCTATATAATTATTTTGAAGGTTTAATATGCCTAAATAAATAAATATATATTAATTAAATGTATATTTATTTATTGATATTCTTGCTATTAATATATACCTCATTTTATTATATATTTATTGATGAAATATCTATATATCAAGTGTCTATAAATAATTTTGATTTTGAACTGTTGTATAAAAAACAGCCTATAGTAATCTCCGATACTATTAGCGATATCAATTATATTCTCGCTAATTGGTTCAATTATAATATTATATATAATCTAAATAATAATTATATATGGCAAAAAAATAAATATAAATATCTGTTAGTTCAATCTATATCTGACAATCCTGTAGAGATACATCTATGCAATCCTTCTTCAAAAATTACAAATGGCATCCCAGATACAGACAGTAATATTACATCTATCCTATTAAATAATAAGTCTATCATAATCCCCTTTAACTGGAATTATTATATTTCAGGAAATTCTAATATGTACGGTATTCACGATTATATCACGATTTGTACGGCGGTATTATAATATAGCAATATTAAACAAATGATGTCATCGGTGGGGTTCGAACCCACGCGTACTAAAGTACATCAGATCTTAAGTCTGACCCCTTAGACCACTCGGGCACGATGACATAAAATGCCACAAAGGCTATATTATATGAAAAAATGATTTATTTGTATTATTATGTTATTGTATTATTTTGATTTATATATATATAGTATCAAATCCTTATATCTTTTTATTTGTCTGTTCCTGGTCTCTAAGCATATAAAGTTTTGATATTATAGCTATTCATAGCCTATCCTCTTCTATCCTTCTATATTCACAATAAAAATGGAAGATATTGGAGATATCTATTATTTGATTCACGCCACAAATAATCCCGATTGTCTTTCGTGGAATGAATTGAAAGTGGGAGATTTCAATACAGATGACCAATTCCCTGGCGTTTATATGTCAGTAATCACAAAAGACAATATAGAGAGCGAGAGCATATATCCTGGAAAATACCTGATGATATTTTCAAAAATACTACTCGGACAAAACAATTATCATATAAATGCCCGGGATTATAATGGCATAATTGCAGAAAAAAACACATATTATCCCTGGAACTTGCGCGAGTTTTTGGACTGCAAAGATAAATGCTCTATGAACGAGATTATTTTTCACGATAACATAGATATCAAATATTGCCTCCGCATCATTACAGCGAATGACTCGGACTACAACAGCAAGCTCCCAAAAATATCATTAGATTCTCCAGGACTACAACCTGATATATCAGCGCTACCATTCTACTGTTATCCTTTTGAATCTATGTACACAGGGATAAATCCTTTGCCTCCAAGTTCAAAAGAATGGTATATTATGATTTCTAAAATGGCCGATATAACAATAGACGATAGTGCTTGCATAAATGATATCCGTGAAAAAATAAGGGAAAAAGCCGAATATTTATATATTAACCGTGATAAGCAAAAAATAAAGTATCTAAAAGAGTCTCCGAAAGAGTCCAGTGTATAAAAATTGATAACCTATTAAAAAAATAAAAATATAATGGACGATATTATTGACAACTTCGGATATATAAGTATATCAGAAAATAATGAATTACTAACCTATATACGCACATTAGATATAGATTATAATCTTAAAAAATATTTATATGATTTAATTGAAAATGATAATCATACAGATTATTTAACTATATACAATATATGTATGGAGAATGATATTGAACTCCCGCCATTCTAAATACATCACATATCTCGCATATCCTCGGCAATCTATTTCTTAGCCTTTTTTTTAACTACTTTGGCATCTACAATTCCCAATCTATCATTTTCATATTCTTTCAAAATATTATTGCGGTGCTCATCCCATTCTTTTTCAAGTTCATTCAAATCATTCAGCCACAAATCTTCAATGTTAGTATTTTTCAAATTTCTCAGCCTTTCATCCAACTCATTATATTCCCGCTCCAATATAACCTTTCTATCATATGTCAGCTGTGATATAGGCATCTTTAACAGATAATTATAATGCTTATAATTAATGTCAGCATCTCCTGCTTCATCGGCATCATCTGCTTCATCTGCACCAGCTCCAGCGGCCTCTCCCAATTCTTTTGAAGATTCATCGCTACCCGTATTGATTGGCGGGTAATTTAATTCAATCAATCTCGTAGTAATCTCATTCAATTTTTTATTCATAATTTTAATATTTCCAGCAATTACATCTAGGATAAACCTCATTTTATTGCTCAACACCTTAGCCTCTTTTTCAAGATTTTTAATTTGGTAATTTTTTCTTTCAAAATATTTCAATATCCTTGTCACAGACCATTCCTTGATAATTTCAATTGCACTATCATATTTTTGAATAGCACCATCTTTGTTGAAGAGATGGATATTGTTAATACTGAGATTCTTGCTTGATTGCAGTTTAAACAAGGTATCAAAGTTGCCCTCAATAGTAGCCTTAACACTCGTGTTGAAATGTAAGATAAACTTGACATTCTTTGATGTATAGTGATTCTCTATGTATTTCAAGTTATTTAATCCGTTTGTAATCATATTTTCAAGCATTTCCTTATAATCTTCCGTCCAAGTTCCAATCGGCAACTCAGTTATCTCTACTGTAGAATCATCAATCCATCTATAAACACCCTTGCTAATATATGAGTTTTTCTCGGCTTTAATAATAGTTCCTTTAAATCCCAGGTAATACGGGGTAATATCGCTGATTTCCAAGATATTGATTGTATCATTAATAGTTTCAAGGTCTTCCTCTGTCTTTGCAACAGCACCCGACATTTTAATGACATTGCAAATAATCTTACATATATTAATCAATTCGCTCGGGTCAAATTGCGGAATATTTGTAGAATATCCAGTTCCAATACCAATACCACCATTCACTAGAATCATAGGGATGATAGGGATATAATATTCGGGCTCTATTTGTTGCCCATCATCGTCCTGATAATTCAAGATAGCGTTATCCTCCTCCTTAAATATCAATCGGGTTAGCTTGGATAATAGCGTGAAAATATATCTCGCAGATGAAGCATCCTGGCCACCCTGACAACGGCTACCAAATTGGCCGTTGGGACTTAATAGATTGATATTGTTAGTTCCGACATAGATTTGCGCCATACCCACGATAGCCTGTTGAAGCGAGTTTTCACCGTGGTGATATGCCGAAACTTCGCCGACATATCCAGATAATTGCGCTACTTTTATTTCATTTGTGTATAACCTTCTTTTAAAACAGGCATAAATAATCTTTCGCGTGCTTTCCTTGAGACCGTCGCAGATATGATTGATAGACCTCTGCAAATCCCGATTAGAGAAATGAATCAAATCTTTATCCACGAAGGATTTGTAATCCACATTTAACTTGGAATAATCCAATACATTATCCTTGTTATAGTTTTGTAGCCATAGCTTTCTGTCATCGGCTCTTTTTTTATTAAATGCCAAATCTATGACTTCGTCGGCATTTTCATCATACATATATGTTACCTTCTTCATATTCTTAAAATACTCCTTGGCCTCTTGATCGTTTGAAGTGCCAAGTCCTTTGTAATATTTAATTTTCCACGAACTCTTCTTGGCTACATCGGTTTCGCTCCATCTTTCGTAATCCGACATATTATAAAACTCAATTACATCTTTCTTGCTATTCGTGGCTTTAATAATAGGCGTAAGCATAGAAGTGAGAAACCCAGAGATTTCGTACAATTCGTGCCACATACTTTGAAATATATTGAATACAAGACCTTTGATGTGGCTTCCATCGTGATCCTGATCTGTCATAATCATAATAGAGCCGTATCTAAGCTGGCTGATATCAGTATATTTCTTGTTCTGCTCCAAGCCCAAGATTTTTTTAATAGCAGTGATTTCGTTATTATCTGATATTTTTTGCAGTGTCGCATCCTTTACATTTAGAATCTTACCGCGCAAAGGAAATACGCCGTATCTGTCTCTGCCAATAACACTAAGACCCGCAATAGCCATCGTTTTAGCTGAATCTCCCTCCGTCAAAATTAGAGTACATTCAGCGCTATTTTTCGTACCCGCCAAATTGGCATCATCCAGCTTGGGAACGATGATGCGTGATATTTTCTTTCCGTCAGTTTTCACAAGCTTCTTCTTATCATAAAACTCGGTGATACTAAGAGCCTTGTCAATAATTCCGGACTTGAATAATTTTTCATAGAACTTGTCGCTCGGTTCGCACTTTGAGCCAAACTTGGCGACAGGCGTCGTAAGTGTCTCTTTGCTCTGTGAATCAAAGCTAGGATTTACAATCAGTGCCTTGACAAAGATTATAAGATTATCTTTGATATGCTGGGTTTTAACGACCTTCTTCTTTTTTGCCAAAGTCATATCAACGAGATTCTTAGTAATCATATTTGTGATATATTCAATATGTTTCCCTCCCTTAATCGTATTAATTCCATTGACGAAAGAGAGGTATTCAAATGAACCTGAATTTGAAATAGATGCAGCGATTTCCCAGCGTTCCCCGCAAGATTCATAGACAAGCGGTTGCTCCTTCTTATCCAAAAATAGCTCGCAATATTTCTCAAAATCCTTAATCAATATCTTTTCGCCGTTGAAATATACAGAGACATCTTTGTTAGTTGTAGCGCAAGCATCAATTACCCGACGATGAAACAATTTATAAATATCCTCTGTAATATTTTTAATCCCGAACCTTTCATAATCAGGCCTAAAGGTAATTTGGGTATAGGGAGCTTTTGAAGAGGCTTTGACAGTGGGCTTATCGCGCTCTGTCATATTATTCCTGAAAGTCTGAGTATATATTTTGTTAGTATAGTGGTCTACGGTTTCTATGATAAACTCCTTTGAAAATATGTTGGCAAGCTTGCTTCCATAGCCATTCTTGCCACCCCATATCTTCTCCTCGCCTTTATCATAGTTGGTGGATGTAAGAAGCTCACCGAAAATTAATTCGGGAACCCATAAATCGCCATAAGTACTATGCTTTTTGATATCAATACCGTTCCCGTCATTAAGAACAGAGATGACACCGGTATTCTTGTCAATAGATACTTTGATATTCTTGACGTGCTTGATATTTTCTTTTCCCTTAGCTTCCTCGGCCTTCAAACGCATTGAATGGTCTATGGCATTTACAATGACTTCATCAAAAATCTTCAAAAGACCAGGAATATATGTCAGTTCGTCAGTGTCCATTTTGTTTGTAGCCGAATCAAAGACATAGCTGTTGATTTTTTGCGATTCAATAGAGCCGATATAAGTATCTGGAAGAGCAAGAATATGTTCCAACAATTCGTACTTTTTATATTTCTCTTCAACCGTCTTGTCGGTCTTGGGAGGCTTGGCATCTACTTCTTTCAAAGTTTTGGGAGGCATTCTAATATATAAGCTATTAATATATTTATATAATCAATTTTTTATATTTGCGACTAAAAAATAAAAAATAAATTAACTTATTTTATATAGATAATGGCTATATTAGATATAACTAATAATGAAGAGTATAAAAATATATTGAGAGGCAATAAGGTATTAGTTATATATTCAGCATCATTCTGTAAGCCTTGTAAGGAGATATATCCGTATATGCTAGAATTATCTGAAACTTACAAAGATATAATTTTTATAAAGGTTGATATTCAAAAATGCGAAGATATAGAAGATATCAACAGTATCCTCTCTATTCCTCATTTCAGGTTTATTAATAATACCCGAGAAATATGTTCGTTCACAGGTGCTAACAGAAGCCTCATAATAGAATCCATAGAAAAACTAAGATTATCCGATAGCCATATATATGGGAACCCTACGGGAGAACCTGCCCTATGGGGGAACCTGCCCCCAACGCGGGCTATTGTGGAGGAACCCTATGGGGGGAACCCGCCCCCAACGCGGGCTATAATGGGGGAACCCGCCCCCAACGCGGGTTATAAATAGAGCCTCTCAATAGCCTCTCAATAGCCTCTCAATAGCCTCTCAATAGCCTCTCAATAGCCTCTCAATAGCCTCTCAATAGCCTCTCAATAGCCTCTCAATAGCCTCTCAATAGCCTC
>Ga0208364_1000025_pt1 | contig 48283 bp, 42 predicted proteins | sample LakMenEpi08Jun12_FD_150680 | JGI IMG/M metagenome (GOLD analysis project Ga0208364, IMG submission 150680) | Freshwater microbial communities from Lake Mendota, WI - 08JUN2012 deep hole epilimnion (SPAdes) | ecosystem: Environmental > Aquatic > Freshwater > Lake > Epilimnion/Euphotic zone ...
TTTATCGGTCTTGCCCTTGGTGCGATACTAGGTTATTTTTTCTCTGTGTCTGGTACAGATATGCAAGACCCAAGTCTTGGTATCGTTAGGCTTTCACATATTAGCTGGATTGGTGATCTTTTCCTAAAGCTTTTAAAAATGATAGTTTTACCACTGATCATTTCTTCTATTATTGTTGGGGTTGGGCATTTACCGGTTCAGAGTTTAGGTAAAGTAGGCTTAGTAACGTTTTTACTATTTAAAGGCTTGATGCTATTTGCAGCTGCCTTTGGGCTCGTCTTCGTAAATTTCTTTAAACCAGGCTACCACATTGATTTACATAGTCTTATAGACTCTAATCCAGCAGCTGATGATGTGAAATTCATTACTGAATCGAGTTTTAGTTTTGGTGATTTGATATTTGGAATAGTACCTGATAATATTTTTAAATCCCTTGCAGCTGGCTCTTTGTTGCAGATTATTTTAGTCTCTATTTTATTTTCTGTCGCTTTAATTAAAGTGAAGAACGGGAGGATGGTTCTTGATTTTTTTAAAGCTTGTTTAAATGCGATATTAAAAGTTACTCATTGGATTATGGCGATATCACCCTTGGGTATTTTTGCTTTAATCACGAAGACTGTTGCTATCGGTGGTCTTAGTTCTTTAGCTAATTACATGCCTTTTGTAAGTACTGTATTAATTGCTTTTGCGGCGATGATATTAGTAGTGGCTCCGATTTTAGTTCACTTTTTTACAGATTTTACGCCATTACAGTTTTTCAGTGGCATGAAAGAAGTTATGCTGACAGCCTTTAGTACCTCTAGCTCAGCTGCTTCTATTCCTATTACTTTAGAAACTTTAGAGAAGAAGTTTAATGTGCCTAATAAAATAGCGAGCTTCGTCATTCCTATTGGTGCTTCGATGAATATGTGCGGGGCAGCTATTTATGAATCTATTGTTACTTTATTTGTTGCACAAGCTTGGCTGCCAGAGCCTTTAACTTTAACTCAACAGATATTTGTTGTTGGAATGGTTCTGTTAGCGACTTTTGGAACGCCTGGTATTCCTCACGGCAGTTTAATTACTATGGCTATAGTATTTCAGGCTGTGGGATTACCTCTAGAAGCTATTGGTGTAATTATCAGTATTGATCGTATCCTTGATATGACAAGAACTATGGTGAATGTAACTTTTGATTCACTATCTTGTTTGATTTTAAATAAAATGTTTAAAAATCTTGGAGATAATTTCCCAGAGCAGACTGATATTGAAATAGAAGAAAGTGAATTGTCTTCACGTATTTTACCAAAGAATGCTGATGAATCGGAGGCTAGTAGCCTAACTTATTAGTTGGGCGTGCAGCCGAACGAATAAGTTCAAGGCTGAGGAGGATGAATGATTTTTATTACTGCGACTGATACAGGTGTCGGTAAGACTTTTTTTTCTCAGAAGATTATAGAGGCTGTAGCTCAGATTATCGATAGACGAGACATAGCTTACTATAAACCAATTCAATGTGGTAAAGATGCTAAAGAGCTTTTCGGTAATATTTTTTATGAAGCTGATTATCAGTGTATCGAGAGGTCTTGCCCAGATATAGATACCTACTGTACTTATGAATTTGATTTTCCAGCTTCTCCAGACTATGCATCTTCTTTGGAAAATATTGTGATTGATATAAATAAAATCGTGCAGGATTTTCAGAAATTAATACTGGAGTATAAATTTGTCGTTGTAGAAGGGGCTGGGGGGCTTGCTGTGCCGATTAATTCTACTGAAATGATTAGTGATGTCGCTAAAGCTTTAAATTTAGCTACTGTGCTTGTAACTAAACCAGTCTTAGGTACTATTAATCAGACTTTACTTTCTATTGAACATGCTAAAGCTAAGGGTTTAAATATTCATTCACTGATTTTGGCAGAGGAAGACAGTGTAAGTGAAGTTATGGAAGCCTCTCAGTTAGAGGCTAGTTTAAATTCTATAGAACGCTTTTCGGGGATTGAGTTTAGGACTGTGGCTGAAGTGGTTCAGGCGAGATTTATTTCTTAGCTAATTTCTTAACATTTATGGTGCTGATAGTATTTATCTTATGAACTTAGGTGAAATATTTCGATCTATTTCAAATTTCCTTTCAGTAGAATCATTGGAAAGGTTTTTCAACTTTGTTCTTCCAAGTCTTCTCCTGATTTTAACGGCTTACATAACATTTAAACTAAATGACAATGCTAACAAGAGAGAATTGGTATTCCAAGAAAAAAAAGAAGCGTATATTGGTATTTTGGAGGCGTACAAGGAAGTGGCTAGAATATCAAAAACAAGAGATCATTACGATCTTTGGTCAGTTGATGAAGGCTCCAATGGATATTCTATACAAGATCAAATTAAAGCACAAGAAGATTTTGATTATTGGGCAATACGCTGTAAATTAGTAGGTAGTCAAGAAGTCAATGAACATATAGAATTACTTACAGATACGGAGTCTAATAGTGACGAGCGTGCAGCCTTAAACAATCTACACAATGCTATAAGAAAGGATCTTCAAGTCGATTAATTTTTAATTTAGCCTATGGATTACAAGAAAATACTTGATGTCTCTAATTGGGCTTTAGAATCTACCAACGACGGTTCTCATGGCGAGGGGATGCTCGAAAAATTAATTTTAGTTAGTCCTGATAAAAAGAAATATTTATATAAGAAATGGTGGTCTAGAGTTAAGAATGGCTATGAATCAGAGTGTAAGGCACAGCTAAGCTGTGAATATATAAACTTTCGCTTAGCTAAAGAACTACTAGATATAGATGTTCCTAAAACATTTCTTGCAATTAATAATAATTCCCAAACTTTTCAATATGGTGTTTTATCTGAGTGGTTTGTTGATGCAGATCATTATTACACAAAGGGTAGTGAATTTATGCAAGGCTATTTACTTTCACTATCTAAACTCTATGATGATAAAAAACAAAATCTGGAAGACATTTTCAACGCTTGTGAACAAAGTGATATTTATGATTTTGAAGACTGGTGGATAAGTACTTTAATATTCGATTTTATTATTGGCAATACCGATAGGCATCATGATAACTGGGGAGTGCTGAAGCAAGCTAATATTAATCAACTCAGTCCATTATTTGATAATGGTGCTAGTTACGATTTTAGAGAATGGGATAAATTATTAACTAAAGAATATGATTATGAACAAAGCATAAGACAATATAGATCAAAAAATTTTATTAATTCAAATGAATCTAAGCGTGATTTAATCACGGTATTAGATTATCTAAATTCTAGGCTTTCCAGCTCTAATTTAGTTTTAACAAAACTACAACATTTTGTTGATAGACTGGAAGATCAAACTAAGGTTTATAATCTAATATACGATATTAAAAGCTTATCGGAGGACCTATCACTAGAATTTCATTTATCAAATGATGTTTGCAAGCATATTTGTAGATTTATAGAATCTCGGGTCAATAAATTAAGGAAAATCAAAAATGCCTACCATGAGCGAGCATAAATATATATCAAATATAGTTCACTCTGAGTTCATATATTTGATATGGAAAAGTCCAGAAGGAAGCCGTTTTCCTGTCGGGAAGTTATACCGAAATGATAGATTTGAATACATAGCTAAGCAATCTGCGTACGAAGCAGGATTCACTTGCTATCCAGCTTTTGCGATATTTGCAGAGGCTTCACTTATCGAATATTCTGAACCTATTAAAGTTTTTTCTCGCCGTCTTCCACCAAAAAGTCGCAGTGACTATGGTAAATTTCTTGCTTTATATGCCTTAGATCATACTTTGGATGCTGTAAAAAATATCTCAGATTTTGATTTATTAGCCTATACTGGAGCACATTTAACAGATAACCCATTTAGTTTCGCGAATCCATTTAATGGCTGTAAACCTCCTTTTCAGTTCGTTATGCAGGCTGCTGCATTTCAACTTTATGGAGTAGGTATTAAGAATGAAGAATTATTAGAGCAAAATCTCAGCTTAGATCCCGAGCCAGAAAACCTCATGGATAAAGAGGCTATCAGTGTAAAGTTTGGAGAAAAGAAAATAGCGTATGTTCCACGTAGTCATACTGAAGTTTTTCATGAATGGCTAAAACTTGGATTCAGAATAGATCTTACAGTTTTTAGGGTAAATGGCACAGACGAGCATAGATACCTTTATCTATTTGTCTCTGTTTCTTAGTTTGTTTTTGCTAAAATCATAGACCGTGAACTTACTCGCTACTGAAATAGCTGGAATTAAATTAAAGAACCCGATAATGCCAGCGTCTGGCTGTTTTGGCTTTGGTAGAGAGTATGCTAAGTTTTATGATCTTTCTGTTTTAGGTGGCATCGCGATTAAAGCTACTAGCTGGGAGCCGCGCACTGGAAACTGGACGCCGAGGGTGGCTGAAACACCAGGTGGCATGCTTAACTCCATAGGGCTGCAAAATCCTGGTGTAGAGAAGGTCGTAGCTGAAGAGTTAGCTTTTTTAGCTCAGTATGACACTGCGATTTTTGCTAATGTTGCTGGTAGTTCTATCGAAGATTATGTAAGTACCTGCGCAAAATTAAGTCAGGTAAAGAATGTCTCGGCTATAGAGCTTAATGTTTCCTGCCCTAATGTGCATAACGGTATACAGTTCGGTTCTAATGAAGAATCTTTAGAAGTCTTAACTAGAGAGGTGAAGAAGGTGATAAATATTCCGCTTTTCGTTAAGCTTTCACCTAATGTGACCAGTATAGTATCTATGGCTAAAGCTGCTCAGCGAGCTGGAGCTGATGGTTTATCGCTGATTAATACTCTTTTAGGTATGCGTATAGACTTAAAAACTCGTAAACCCATTTTAGCGAGAGGCAGTGGCGGTCTCTCTGGACCTGCGATTAAACCTGTTGCTATTCGTATGATCTACGAAGTGGCAAGTGAAGTGAATTTACCTATAATCGGTATGGGTGGAATTCAGTCTGTGGATGATGCTTTAGAGTTTTTTTTCGCTGGAGCTTCAGCCTTAGCGGTAGGTACCGCTAATTTTATAGATCCCTTTGCCTGCCCTGAGCTAATTCTCGCTTTAGAAAATAAATTAAAGGAAGAAGGTATAAAGTCTCTTCTGGAGATTAGGGGAGCGGCTTTAAGCAGGTAATATATAAATGAGTAAATTAGAGCAAAGTACTTTAGATAAATTAATAGTCGCATTAGATTTTCCTTCTAAAGAAGAAACTTTTAAATTTCTGAAACGCTGTAATGATCAAAGCTTTAGACCTGCGATGCTTAAAATCGGTATGGAGCTATTTTACAGTGAAGGACCAGAGATGCTGCGTGAAATTCAAGATATGGGTTTTAAGATTTTTTTAGATCTAAAAATTCATGATATCCCTAATACCACTGCATCAGCCTTAAAAGCTATAGCTAAGTTAAATGTAGATATTACTAATATTCATGCCTTTGCAGGTAAGGCTGCCATGAAAGCTGCTGCTGAGGCTATAAAAGAAGTTTCACCTAAAACTAAATTAATCGCAGTTACCATACTTACTAGTATGTCTCAGGATATGCTCAGGGACGATCTTTTAATTAATACTACATTGGAAGATTATGTTCTGAAGCTAGCTTTAAATTCTAAAGAAGCAGGCTTAGATGGAGTGGTATGTTCAGCTCATGAAGCTAATTTAATTAAAAAGCAGTGTGGAAATGATTTTTTAACAGTTTGTCCAGGGATTAGATTTGCTGATACTAATAGTGATGATCAGCAGCGTATTATGACCCCAGAGAAGGCTATAGCAAGTGGGGCTGATTATATAGTTATGGGACGTGCGATTACTAAAGCATTATAATTATTCGAGATGAAAAAATACTTACCTCTATATTTTTTTCTATCACTGAGCCTATTTTTAGGCTTCGCTTATTATACTTTTACGCTTTTCGGTTCTGCTGAAAGTCCTAAAAAAATCGACTTAGGTGAAAAGGTTTCTAATAAAGCCTTAGATAAAATCACTGAAAATCCGAATCTCTCTTCTCAAGATAAATTAAAGAAGCTGATTAAAACTAAGTTTAAGTCTAGTTTACTTGAAAATCGCAGAAAATATTTAATTTCGAGGCTAGCTAATTCCCTAGGCGAGCCGATGATAGCTTATATCTACTCTTATGATATAGACTATAACTATCTTCCACGCTTTTCTAAAAAAATATTACTCGATTATGCCGCTAAGGTAGGTGATGAGTCTGCGATAGTAAATACTTTAGAAAAGTTAATAGAAGTCTTACCAAATGAGCCAGAGTTTAAATATATGCTGGCTAAGTCGTATCTTAGGCAGAGTTTAAAAGAGAATGCTACTAAGCTTTTTACAGAAGTCCAAACTAAATATCCTGATTCAGAGTACGCTCTAGGTGCAGATTATTATTTAGCTAATTTAAGTGAAGATCCTGAAATTAGGAATGAAAAATTAGTGAGATACATACAGAAGTCACCAAATGCTAACCTTGCGGCACTCGCTGTCGAAGAGATGGCTGGTATAGAGGCTTTAAAGCAGTACCGAAATGATATAGCCCTAGTCTACTACTATTTAGAGAATTATGAAAAAGCTATAGAGTATTTCGATCCTAGTGCTGCGGACTTTACTGATAAATTTTATTTACCTTACGCTAGAACTTTAGCGAAAAATAAGCAGTATGACTTAGCTAAAGCCTTCCTAATAGATAAGCTAAAGCTAACTGAGTCTCTTGCTGTATCACAGCAGCTTTTAGAGGCTCTGAAAACTTTAGATGAATCTACGAACCTTTTACCGAGTTTTAAGGAAATCTATGCTGTGGCGAAAGCTAATCAGGATGAGTTACTCTGGTCTATCGCTGAGCTAACTAAGCTTAAAACTGACTACGAAGAGCTGTTTCAGAAATACCCAGATAGTAATTATGCTGCTGAAAGCATGGCTAGAGTTTTTTGGTTAGATTATAAGCGTAAAGCCTATCATTTAGCGGAGAAAACTTATTTGGAACACTGGCAAAAATTCCCTAATGCTAAGTCGCATTCTTTCGTAGCGTTTTGGATGGGGAAAATTCATTTAGAGAGAAACAGTAATGATGAGGCTCGCCGTGTTTTTAATAATTTAATCGCCGCACACCCACTCGATTATTATGCTTTTAGAGCTAAAGATATATTAGAGACGAATAAACTTAGTAAAGAGAAGTGGTATTTGCTGCCAAGTAAATCTTCTATCGTGCATCTTAGTTCTTGGAAAATGCCAGAACTGTTTACGGAACCTAAGTTAAGAGAGCAGTATGGTAATGAGATGGCTGAGCTCTATATTACGAAAAGCTTTGATCATATAGAATCTGAGGCTTTAAGACACCCAGAAACCTTTGATAAAAAGTTTTTAGCTGGAGCAAGTTCGCTTGCTGGTGATACTTTAAAGTCGATTACTCTAGCTCAAGAACTAGTAAAAGATCTTAGTGATTTAAATGATCCAGAAGTACATCAGCTTTATCAGGTGGCTTATCCGTTATTATACGCAGATTTAATTGGTGATAGTCTTCCCGCTGAATCTATTTTAGATCCTTTTATGGTACATGCTTTAATAAAGCAGGAGTCTACCTATCAGTTAAATACAGTAAGCCCAGTCGGGGCTATAGGTTTAATGCAGATAATGCCTTTTACAGCTAATGACGTGGCTAGAGTTTTAAAATTACCGAAGCCTAATCCAGAGGATCTTTTTAAGCCTGAGCTTAACATTAAGCTGGGGGTGCAGTTTATGGAAGAAGTATTTAGGAAATTTAACCGAAATATGATTTACTCAGTAGCTTCTTATAATGCTGGCCCGCAGAGAGTTTCGACTTGGTCTCTTTCTCCGAATGCCGCAGATCCAGATATCTTTGTCGAAGAGATTCCTTTTAGTGAGACGAAAAATTATGTTAAGCGGGTTTTAACTAATTACTGGATTTATAGGGCTTTGTATATTTAAGAGTCTGTTAAGAAGATTTTTAATGAAATTTAAAAATCTTTATCAAAGTTAAAATAAGATTTTTCTTGTATAGGGGAAGAGAGTGATGATTCTAAATCTAGCTTTAATAACTGAGATTAAGATTCAGAAATTGTACTAATGATTTTTCACTTTTAAGTTTAAAATAAGCTTTTAAGGGAATAAATAATAAGATTCTAAAAACAAAACAGAGGAGAAATAGTATGTCAAGAAGAAATATGTCAGAGAGAGTGAATTGTGGCTTAATGCTGTGTCAAGGTATTGCTCCTCTTAATGGTGGTACTTCTACGCCAGGATCTAGTCCTCTAAGATCTAGTGATGAAGATAGAAATTTATCTATTTTAAACAGCTTAGTGCCAGGTGGCGTAGCTGACAAGAATGAATTCAGACCATTGACTCAGTTATTACAGAATATTGGTCAATCTAATAAAGATGGAAGTACTCCTATTGATGCTTATAATCTTCGCCCAGAGTCTGTTAAATTACTTCGAGATTTTATGGCTAAAGTAGGTGTTCCAGGAACTGGTGAATCACAGAAACGTGGAGAAGTTTTGGATACCATGCAGCAAACCTTTGGTTTGAGTGATACGCAGGTTAATGGTCTTACATTAAAATCATTGGATAAAGATGCACTGCGTTATCAAGAAGATCTTTTTAGACAATTTGATGATCCTAGCAAGATACTTTCGGGGCAAAGACAGGAATCATTGCGATTATGGGAGGAGCAAAACGCCAAGTACCTGCCAGACCCAGGAGCTGTAAGAGAAGACCTTCTAAGATCGAACGCATTAGGGCTCTAATCAGCCATAGTAACTGCCTAAAAACAATAATTCCTCAAGCCTAGCTCCCCGAGACCCTTTTAAATAGATTATTCTATAAGGCTCTTGGTGAGCTAGATTTGTATTTGAAGAAATTAGAGAAGCTTCACTCATAAGTAGTTCTAATTCCTTATAACTAATATTTTCTAAGCTTCTATCAGCATCTATTTTTAAATTCAGTTCTTTTAAAAATAGTTCTAGCCTTAGTTCATGTGAGATATTTCTAAAATCAAGCAGCTTAGATTTAGGATTATGTGAGCAGAGTTCCTGAATTTCATTTACTGATTTTTCTATTAATTCAGCTTCATTTTCTAGAATTTCACCGATTACTATTAAAATTTCGTGATCTATAAATTTATCTAAAATACCTTGAACACTGAGTAAAAGTGATTCTGGGCTTGCATTATAAGCATCGTTAATGTAGATATTATTATGCTTATCTTTATAGATACTGCCTCTGCCTCCGAGTGCTTGATAATTTAAAAGTCCATTCTGGGTTTGATCAAAACCTAAGCCTAATATTTTAGCTGCTTCGTAGGCTGCGTTAGCGTCGCTGATTATGCCTTGATTCGTGATTACATTTAATCTAAATTTCTCTTCTGAGCTGAATTTTAGGATTTCATTTACGCTAATAGGCTGACTGGTATTCGGATTATTAAAACCATCTTTCTCTAGCTCACTGTATAGATTTTCATCGATGATAAAAGTTTTCGGCAGGATTTTCTGCACACTTAAATTTAAAAACTTTTCTGAAGGGTTCTTATTAGAAGAGTTACTTGAAGTGGAATCAGAAAATTTATAATCTTGAATATGGTTTATAATCTCCATCTTCGCTTTTTTTATATTTTCTTTAGAGCCGAGAAGCTCAATATGAGCACTGCCAATGCAGGTTATAACACAGATATTAGGTTTAGCTATTTTACTAAGCAAGTCTATCTGCCCAAGCCCGCGCATTCCCATCTCTAAAATTAAAATTTTTGTATCTTCAGGCATGGCTAAAATGGTCTTAGGCACACCGATTTCGTTATTAAAATTAGCGTCGCTGTAGTGAATTTTAAAATGATCTTTTAGAACGGCAGCTAGCATTTCTTTAGTCGTAGTTTTACCATTACTGCCTGTAATAGCTATTACTAGTGGATTTACTTTATCTCTATACTCAGTAGCTAGTCTCTGATATTCTTCTAGAGTGTCTTTTACTATAATAAATTTATCTTGATTTTCAGTGATAATTTGTTGATTAATAATTTCTGTTAAAGTTTTAAAATCTTTAGATGAATAGACTGCGGCAGCCCCCTTCTCTAGAGCTTCTGCTATAAAATTATGACCATCGAATTTCTCACCGATTAAAGCTAAATAGTGATCTCCTGCTTGTATGTCACGGGTATCAGTAGATATTTTCTCTTGCATAGTATATTTCCAAAATATCACGTTAAAGCCATGATGACCAACTTGATAAAATTTGCACTTTATAGATGAAGCCCAAAATTTAAAAAATTAATAATTTTACTGATTTAAGCATAAATAAAAAACTTATCCATTGTAGAATTACTCATGGTACTAGCCCAAGTGGCGGAATAGGTAGACGCAACAGACTTAAAATCTGTTGAACCCTTTGGTTCGTGCCGGTTCAAGTCCGGCCTTGGGTACCACTTTTTTATTTTAGATTCAGATAAGGGGCACTCTGTAAAATATGTTGAAAGTACAGAAGCTTAGTTGTGCAGCGATTTCTATTGAGGACTTTGCAATGTTAAAGATTTTCCCCCGGATTGATTAATTTTTTCCTGCTGAAGTTACTAGTATCAAATGACTCTAGAGCTTGTCTTAATATCTTTTGCTCCTTTAACCACTCCCCAAAAGTGAAAGCCTGTCTTGAGTCTTGACACTCAGTCCCTCGGGATAGTACATTAGTTCCAATATCTTTTTCCACTATTATTCGGGGTAAATTCTTATTCGGTATTTCAATAAAACAGTGCTCTAAACCCTGTGGGTAAATTATTCTCATATCACCTTCTTTTTGACCCTCAAGTAAGTAATTTTGTGGTTGAGGTTGATTTTCACTTGCTTGCTTTGCTGATGAATCTATATTTAGCCCTAATGATTTTTCTAAAAACTTACCTTGATTTATACTCGCGACTATAATTAAATTTCCACCATCCTCGTAAAGCTTTTCTAAATGCTGTAAACAGCTTTTACAAGGTACTAATTTGGAAAAATTAAAAACACCATTATTATTATTTCCATATCCCTCTGGGTATGGAGCTCTCGTTAAAAATAAGTATTTTAATTTATTAAGTTTATTTTCTTCAGCAATAATGCTCATGGAATCTTCAGCGCATCTACGCATTTCAGGGTTACCAAAGTCTTGAAATTTAGGGTCGTTATTACTAGATAAGGCAAAGTCATGAAACCCGTTATCATCATTACCATAGACAGCGAGTGCTGCATATTTAGCTCCAGATACTTCATGGAAGCCTAAATATTTGATCGCTTTAAGTAGCATCGTTTCGATATGTTTTAGGACTTTATGAGTTTCTTTAGTTATTAAAGGGCTGGCATTATGTCCATTTGGGGTTTCTGTACTTAATAGAAAGTCATTATTTTCCCTCTTCTGTTCTTCCAGTGTATTAAAAGCAGTATTTAGTTCTTCATATAAGGCTTCTTGATTATTTATCATTACGGCTGAATAAGGAGCTGGTAAATAGTCAATTTCCTTATCGCCGCTTATTTTTGTTGTAGTTTTAGGAATTAATAAGTCGTTAGTTTTAAGTAGCGCATTTATTTGTAGTTGAGGTTTTGCATTCAAAGATTTAGTAAGCAAGATAAATTGTTCTAAGTTATTCAAGAATTCTGGATAATAGGCACTGTGCGATAGGGTGTATAATTCTTGTCTTGAATAAGGTGCTGGTTTCCTTGCTCTATCTAGCTTATCTGGTTGTGCGGATTGAGCTGAAACTGTGGAAGAACCACCAGAGGTGCTAACACTAACATTAACACTGCCACTGTTACTTGAAGTCAGTATACTTAATGGAGATATACTTGTCATTTTTTTAACAATTAATTTCTTTTTCCATAATATCTAATATTACACGATGGATTTAATATAATACTCTAAATATTTAAGGATCTGCCGATTTTAATTAAGAGGCTGATACCCAAGATGCAGCTTCTCTGCATCATAATGTAAAATATTATCTATGTCAGATTTTATCGGAGAGAGAAAAACTATAGAACAGGTAGAAGAGGGTTATGAATTTGCTCCTAAATTTGATGAACATGGTTTAATTCCTGTAGTTACTACTGAATACTCTTCTGGCTTACTTTTAATGCAGGGCTATATGAATAGAGAAGCTCTTTTAGAATCGCTTCGCTTAGGTGAGGCAGTTTATTACAGTAGAAGCCGTAAAGTTTTATGGCATAAAGGTGCTACTAGTGGGCTAGTGCAGAAAATTAAAGAATTTTATGTAGATGATGATCAGGATTGTGTTTGGTTAAGAGTAGAAGTCACCGGCTCTGGGGCGAGTTGCCACGTAGGTTATAAATCATGCTTCTATAGAAAATTACCCTTCGGTGATGATCTGAAGCATGACACTAATTTAACTTTTAATGGCTTGAAGCTTGAATATACTGAAGCAGAAAAGACTTTCGATCCTAAAGAGGTTTACGGAGATGCACCGAATCCTACTCAGTTGTAACTGGGGCGTGTAGCGGAACTCCAATTTCTGCGTTTTCGTCGTCCTCATGATCCTCATGTACCTGCAGTACACTGCGGTCATTCGTCCTCCTCAGCCTTGAACTTGTTCGTTCGGCTACACGCCCCTCAACTGAGAGATTAAAACTCAGGAAATGGAGTTGTACAGCGGTCTCGATTATCTAACTTGTGCGATTTTAAAGCTCTTATTAATCAGAGGCAGATACATCTTTTCATTGTAATCAGTAAGCATTCTGTCAGTACCAAAGCCTTTAGATACTTGAAGAATAGATGCACGCATCATCTTAACCCATTCTGGAGAATAGCCTTGAGCATTTTTCGCATAGAAAGAAGGTAAAACATTCTCTTCTAAAAGCTGATAAATACTCTGAGCTTCCTCTCTACACATCGAATTATAGTCTGGATTAGTAGAGTAAGGGATAGACCAACCTATTTCTGGGTTATAACCCTCATGCCACCAGCCATCTGGAATAGATAAGTTTAGAACACCATTAGCAGCAGCTTTCATACCACTAGTACCGCAGGCTTCCATTTTAATAACAGGGTTATTAAGCCATACGTCAGTACCTTGCGTTAAGAGCCTACCAGTGTGCATATTATAGTTCTCTAGTAAAATGATACGTCCAAGGAATTTAGGATCTAGAACATGCTTATATATCTCTCGAATAATGTCTTTACCACCACCACTGTTCGGGTGTGACTTACCAGCAAATATAATCGTCGCTGGTTTAGAACTATTAGAAAGTATTTTCTGAAGTCTTTCTAGGTCATTAAAGACTAAGCCAGCTCTCTTGTATTCTGCAAATCTTCTAGCAAAGCCGATGAGCATAGTATCTTCATCTAAACTATCAATAATTTGCTTAATAAGCTCAAGATCAACCCCTTTACGAGTGTAATCATTAAGGATTTTAGCTTTTAAAAAGTCAATTAAATGAAGTTTCTGTTCTTGGTGTTTTTTCCAAATTAACTCATCTGAAATATTTTCCATTTCTTGAGAATAGATTTCTTTGATCGAGTCACCAAGCCAACTACCAAGGTGAACACCATTCGTTACATAGCCTAAATGGTTAGGATCATCTTTAGGTAAAACGTGCTTCCACATTTCATAAGCTACATCACCATGAAGCTGAGCTACAGCATTACTTTTACTTGAAATGTTTAATGCAAGTACTGTCATAGAAAAGACATGTGGGTTCTGTTCATCACGTCCAAGCTCTAGGAACTGTTCAAATGGAACATTCATCGAATTAAAGATCTGACCTAACATTTCATACATTAAACTAAGATCGAAGGTTTCATTACCAGCGGCAACTGGCGTATGAGTAGTAAATACGGTGGAGAACTTAATCGAGTTAAATGCATCTTGAGGCGTGTAACCCTGCTGAGTCATTCTTCTATATCTTTCTACCGCTATAAAAGCACAGTGACCTTCATTCAGGTGGTAAACAGCTGGATTTAAACTCAAGAAGTCTTTCAGAAGCCTTACACCAGCGATAGCTACAAGAATTTCTTGCTTAATACGCATGCGTCTATCTCCAGCATAGAGCTTCGCGGTAATACCTCTATCCTCGAAATCATTATCGTCTATGTCTGTATCAAAAAGAAATACTGGAACTTTACCTACCTGCATGACTAGAACTCTAGTCCAGACTATCTTATGAGGAAACTCTACTGGAATCTTAACTGGATTACCTTCTTGATTCAGTAAAACCTTCATCGGCAGAGTCTTCCAATCCTGTTTAGGATAGTGTTCCACTTGATGACCAGTGTGGTCAATCTCCTGAGTGAAGTAACCCTCGTTATAGAAAAGCCCTACGCCAATCATGTTAAGACCAAGATCAGAAGCACCTTTCATATGATCACCCGAAAGTATCCCGAGTCCACCTGCATAAATAGGAATACTTTCATGTAAGCCATACTCCATAGAGAAGTAAGCTATTAGTGGTTCGTGATTATTTATTAATTCACGCGTATTAATTTCACCCATGTATTTTTTAAAGCTCTGATAAACTTTTTCAAATCTTTGATTAAAATCAGCATCATTCTCAAGCTCAGCTAATTCAGCGTAAGGAATACTGCGTAAAACTTTCATTGGGCTATGATCGAAATACTCCCATAGAACGGGATTTAGAGACCTAAATAAGTCTCTGGAATCTTTATCCCAGCTAGACCAGATATTATAAGCAAGTTCGTTTAGACCAGCTAATTTATTAGGTAGTGGAACATCTATGGATAGAAGGTTTAAGCTAACTTTCTCCCCTTGCCCAATAGTGAATGACTCAGCTTTTTTAAATGGATTATGAATGTGTTCATTAGGAACTGAAACTAAACGTGCGTAACCCTTAGCCCTAGCTATTTCATAGGCTTTTCTGTAATTCGGGAATATTTTCTCCCAAGTAATTTCTTTAGCTAATTCTTCAGATTTAGCTCTAGCTAAATCTTTATTGCGATAACCACTTAAAGCAAAGTCTAGAAGCATGTTTGCAAGGTTATTCGCTGAATCATCATAGGACTTATTCTTACGAGTCAGAACTTTTACTAAATCTGACCATTCGCCATCTAATGTATGAATCCAGTGACCGAAACCAGCTAAATCAGAAGTAATAGTCGGAATCCCCTCTACTGCACTTTCAAGTGGAGTATAGCCCCATGGCTCATAGAATGAAGGGAATAAACTTAAGTCGGCAGTTCTTAAGACATCTTCATAGGTCATATTAAAAATACCATCAGCCCCATCTAAATAAAGAGCTGACATGATAGGTCTAATTTTTGAAGATTTTTTATCAAGCCCGTGGTATTTAACCGAGTTAAGTATCTGATCGTGTTCTTCGTCGTAGATTGGAGAAATCGCGATAGGCCTGTGATTCTCATCCTGAGCCGCTCCCCACTGATAATTATCGACTTTAGTATGATCGGCTGCAATTAAAAATAGCATTACTATAGGAGCTGCACTTTCAGGTAATTTAGTATTTAAATTAGATAATGACGAAAGTGTTAAATCATAACCTTTGTTTTTAAATTCATAGCGACCAGAGCTTATCCAAATCTGTGAATTATCTGGTAATGTTTCACCTAAGAAATGGCCACAGAGGTCAAGAACTTTTCTTTTGTTTTTTTGTATCTGAGGAATATTTCTAGATGCATCGCTCTTGTCAAGACCGTTATAGACTATTAAATCTGGTCTCTTATTAAGAATAAGGAAAGACTCTCTACCTGTAAACTCACTTACGGTAGTAAAACAGTCAGCGGTTCTCGCAGAAATAGCTTCTAGAGAGTGTTTACTCTTAACTCCGTGAGTGTAAGCTTTATGCTCAACTTCAGTACTCATTTCTAGCTCATGGTAGTACATGGAGTTATGATGAGCCATAGCTCTACCAAGTACTGTTGCATGTGTTGTAAATACCGTACCTATTTTAGGCATATTTTTATTTAAATAAAGCACCCCAGCACCACAGATCCATTCATGGAAATGCGCTACGGCCGTGTCTTGAGGCTCAAAACAACCTCTAACGATAGTAGCGATAATCTCTGCTGCCGTAGTCGAGAATAATATCGGTTCTACATAGTCCCAAGAACCTTCATAAGAATCTACTCCAAACTGCTCCCAGAAAGTAAAGAGTAGTCTGCCGATCTGAAATTTTTCTTTAAAGTTAGATATAAGAATTACTCTAGGTGAATGAGGTATCTTCCATCTACCAAATTTAGCTTGAAGACCAGCAATATTCAATTCAGCTTTAGCTTTTTCAAAGAAAGCGTCACCGTGCACCTCTTCAAATTCATTATAGTTACCAGTATCTGGGCCTATGGCAATATAGGCATCTCCATAAAATTCAGTAGCTTCTAATGCCTTAGACGCTATTACAGTGTGGATTCCACCTACTTTATTACATACTTCCCAGCTAACTTCGAATACAAATTTCATACTAATTGAACCTCTAATGCTTTTTCCACAGTTTGACTAAAATCCTTTAATACATTCTGATAGTTTATATATGCCTCATAAGGGCTTTCATATGGGTTAAAATACTTATGTACGTCACCATCAGCAAACCATTTGGTACACATATAATAAAAATGATCAGAAGTGGTAAGCGCTCTCCATGTATCTATCAATGATTCATCGTTAGTGTGATAAACAGATTCTCTGAGTTTGAAAACTGCTTCCAGAGCATCATCTTGAAGGAAATTTCCTTTCCAAGCCGTTAGATCACGCTCAGTGTCAGCCCATGATACGAAATATGGCACATCTAATCTATCTCTTACTGGGTATTTTTTAGCTACCTCAGATGGTGTATTAAATTCGAACTGAGGATTCTTGAAAATATAATCAGGTAAAGCATAAAGGAATTTAAAAATACCAGTATCTTCCCACTGATGTTCCCCGAAGGTCTCATAGTCCATAAAGAAATTTATAGCTTCAGCGTTACCATCAAGATCATGTACCCAACGAGCAAATTTACAAGCAGTAAGTGGATAGCCCGCCCAGCCACGATTTGAGAATCTAAAAGCTATATCATCTGAAAGCTGATAGTTTTTAAGTAATAATTTAATATGATCACAGTTTACTGGCTGGTAGACGAAGTTAGAGCTGCGCCAGCCGAGTATTTTATCTGCACCTTCAGCAAGTATGGTGTCGAAACCTAATTCCTCTGCTGCTTTAGCGACCTCATTATTGTAAATCAACTCAGTATTTCTAAATGTAGTAGGCTCTTGACCGAATTCATCTCTAATTAACTGTCTCTGTTTTTCTACCTGTAGTTTAAATTCATCTTTAGAATAAAGGAAAGCTAAGCTGTGATAGTAAGTCTCGCAAATAAACTCTACACAGCCCGTCTCAGCTAACCTTTTAAAAGACTCTAATGTCTCGGGGCTATATTTTTTCATCTGGTCAATAGCTACACCTGAAATAGAATACGAAATTCTAAACTTTCCGTGGTGCTTTTTAATCAGTTCTAACATTAATTGATTAGTCGGTAAATAGCACTTATAAGCTACTTTACGCATAATCGAGGAGTTAGCATCATCTGCTTCATAGAAGTGAGATTTATTTATATCAAAAATCGTGTAGCGTTTAAGTCTTTTTGGCTGATGTACTTGAAAATAAAAGCAGATGCTTGGCATAACTAAATCTTATTACATCTTTTAATAAAAAGAAACTAGTAAGAATGCGCAGGGACGAGTTTCTTGTAAATATCTTCTACTTTAACTGCAGATTTCTCCCACTGAATATGCTTAAGCTCTTCTGATGACTGAGCTTGGAGCTCTTTACTGAGAGCTGGGTGACTTAACACGTTTAGAATTTTATTAGCTAGTTCATCCACATCCCAGAAATCCACTTTTAAAGCATTAGATAGAACTTCGGAAACGCCAGACTGTTTAGATATAATAACAGGTACATCAAATAGAATAGCTTCTAGGCAAGATATTCCAAAAGGTTCTGAGACGCTAGACATTACATATAAATCACTAGAAGCGAATAATTCTTCTACCTCGGGCCTTTTTAAAAAACCAGTAAAGTGAACATTCCTGCCTATCTTAAGCTCAGCAGTCCTCTCTATAAGTCTATGCATCATATCTCCACTACCAGCTACTACGAATCTAGCTTTAGGAAACTCTTTTAGTACCTTAGCAGCAGCTTCAATAAAATAATCTGGACCTTTCTGGAAAGTTATTCTGCCAAGAAATAGTACGAGTTTTTCATCGGGGGTTTTTTTAATGTATTCAGTTCTTTGCGTGGATTTATTTTTAGAAACGGCATTATGTACGACTTCTATTTTATTAGGGTCGATACCATAGTAATTTACTATATTATTTTTTGTTAAAAAACTTACAGCGATAATTTTATCCGCTTCATGTAATCCCATTTTTTCTATTTCATAAATTTGTTGATTAACATTAATTCCGCTGCGATCCGTTTCCAGAGCGTGAACATGGCAAATTAATGGTTTACCGCTGATGCGCTTAGCTTCTACTCCAGCAAGGAAAGTAAGCCAGTCATGAGTGTGAATAACTTCATGCTCAACTTTAGCTGCAATTTTTCCAGCTACATAAGCGTAGCGAAATACTTCGCTGATTAAATCTGGTCCATATTGACCAGTAAGAGACAGTTTATAGAAATTTTGGTGATCTTCAAGTATCGCTCCCTTATTAATAAGTCTCTCTATAAACTCTTGATAACTTTTTTCGGTGAAGTATGGTCTGAGGGTGCTTTCTATGCCTATTATATCCATTCTTTCTTTAAACTCTTCATAGCTGAGAGTCTTCTGTTGAGTTTCTTCTATTACGTGATCTGAACTGGAAAGAAGCTCTAGATGAAGATTCGTATCTGTTTTGCCCTGCAGTGTCGGGAGTACAAAAGTAATTTTAGTCCCTATTTCACTTAGGGCCTTAGTCAAGTCATGGCAAGCTATGCCGAGTCCGCCACTTATGTAAGGAGGAAATTCCCAGCCATACATCAAAACTTTTGTCATATAAGAATAATTATAGAGTAATTAATTTCTAGTTTTCCTGCGATTTTATAAAAAACAGGTTTTTGTAACTTTGATGTATATTAATCATATGGCGACTTTGCTGCAAAGTACTTTAGATAATAAGCTTCTAGTGAGGGATGAGTGGTTGGATACTAATGGACTTGGCTCCTATTCATCAAGTTCAATCGAAAACTGTAATACAAGAAGATATCACGGTCTTTTAGTGTGCAGGCAGCCTGGCTTTGAGCATAGGTTCGTCCTTCTTTCTAAATTCGATGAGACTGTTTTTATTGGTGATGAGGAGTTTTACTTAAGTAAGAATTACTTTTCACCAGGAGTCGTAGTACCAGACCAAGAGAAACTTCTAAATTTAGAATTTAATCAAGAACTAAATCCCAAGTGGATTTTTAGAAATCATAATTCACAGATTACCAAAGAACTTTTAATGGTATACGGTCAAGATATCACTCTAATTAAATATACTTATGAAAATCTTTCTAGAGATCGAGACTTAAATTTAATTTATCTAAATTTAAGGCCTTTTCTGGCTTTTAGAAATTTTAATCACTTGAGTAAAGAGAATGAGACTTTTAATTTTGATTATTCTAGAGAGGAAAAAACTATTTCATATAAGCCATATTCATCACTTTCAGAGCTGAAAATATCCTTGAGTGAAGATTTTAAAGTAGAGGAATTTTCTTGCTGGTATGAAAATTTTTTATATCCAGAGGAATTAGAGCGAGGGTATGACTATGAAGAAGATCTTGCTTGCCCCGGAGTTATATCACTGAAGCTAGAGTCCAAGAAATCTATTTATATCGCAGTGCATAATTCTGGCGAATTGAAAAAGTCTTTAAAATCTTTATGGGGTGAAGAGTTTTCTAGAAGAGCTAAGCTGATTAAATCTAATAATTTGAAAAATACCGATATGCTTTCACAGCTCACTTATTCTGCTAATCAGTTTTTGATAAAAAGTAAAAATGATACCTATTCTATAATCGCAGGTTATCACTGGTTCGGTGAGTGGGGAAGAGACACTATGATTTCTTTGCCAGGTATACTTTTAGAAACTTCTCTAGAAAAAGAATTCACTAAAGTATTTAAACGCTTTTTAGATTTTAAGCAAGATGGTTTAATCCCAAATATGATAGGTGATGATGTTGAGCATTCAGCTTATAACAGTGTAGATGCTTCTCTGTGGCTATTCTGGGCTTTACAGCAGTTCTATTACAAGAAGAAATGTTCTTTATCTTTAATTAAAAAAGAATTCTGGGAAGACCTTAAAGATATTATTAACGCTTATCAAGAGGGGCGTTCAGCTCATCTTAAATTTAATGACTTAGGTTTAATAGAATCTGGTACTGAGCAGGATTCTCTTACATGGATGGATGCAAGAGTTAATGGTCTTGCTGTAACACCGCGCAGGGGAATGTTAGTCGAAATTAATGCCTTGTGGTTTAATGCTTTATCATTCGTAGAGGAGTTAGCGATAGAGCTTAAAGATCCTTTTAAGGATAAAGTTTCAGACCTTAAAGATAAAGTTAAAGCTAATTATATGAAAGTATTTTGGTTAGAAGAAAAAGGTTATCTAGCTGATTATGTTTTACCTACTTATGTAAATGGTTCTTCGAATCCTACTTTAATTCCGAATAAACAGTTAAGACCAAATCAGCTATTAGCTATTTCACTAGAGTATTCGCCGATCAGTAAGTTTGAACAGATTTCTATTGTAAGAATAGTCGAAGAAGAGTTACTGACACCTTTTGGTTTAAGGACTTTAAATAAGGCAGATCCACTGTATAAAGGTCATTATGAAGGTAATGTGAATCTGCGAGATGCTGCTTATCATAATGGTACTGTCTGGCCTTGGCTTTTAGGACCTTTCTTTGATGCACTTTTAAAGACCACAGATAATTTAGACGCTACTAAAAAACGTATCAGAACTATGATTAATTATTTCGATTCTCATTTGAAGCATGGTGGTTACTATTCGGTCTCTGAAATCTTTGATGGTGATGAACCTCATACAGCAAGAGGCTGTATTGCACAGGCTTGGAGCGTAGCTGAGTTAAGAAGGATTTTATTACAGGTCGATAGATAATGAAATTCTGGTCTGAGTTTTTTTTCTTAATTTCTGTCCCCTTACGTCTTTTATTTTCTCATGAAGACGAGGCTGTTAAAGATGTGCTGCATCAAGATGAAGAGATAATAGAATCGGTGAGAGGTTTTTTTAATAAAAGCTTAGGACTGCTGATATCCACTAATCATCGTGTGATCTTTATCGATAAAAAGCCTTTCTGGGGAATAAAAGTCGTAGATTTTTATAATAAAAAAATTTCTTCAGTAGTTTATGAAACATTCTTTTTAACTGGTTCTATGGTTATAGCTGTAGAAAATGATAAGGCTACTATAGAGTATGTACCGAAGAAGCAGCTTTTAAGCTTTGCTGAAAGTTTAAAGAGAAGGATTTATCTGAGCGACGCTGTCTAGCGATGAGCACTTGTTGCTGAACGTGTAAGTTCAAGGCTGAGGAGGACGAATGACCGCAGTGTACTGCGAGTACATGAGGATCATGAGGACGACGAAAACGCAGAAATTGGAGTTCTGCAATAAGTGCCATGATAAAATTCTTTTTGAAGATGTTAGTTGCAAATAAGAAAGATACAGAGATATTGAAGTTCACTACTGTTGGTAGTGTGGACGATGGTAAATCTACTTTAATAGGTAGATTGCTCTTTGATTCTAAGGCTATATTTGAAGATCAGTTAGAGTCCGTGCAGAAAACCAGTGCTAAAAAAGGTTTTAATGGTATAGATCTGTCTTTGCTTACAGATGGTTTAGCTGCTGAAAGAGAGCAGGGAATTACCATTGATGTCGCGTATAGGTACTTCGCGACACCGAAAAGAAAATTTATCATCGCAGATACACCTGGGCATGTTCAATACACTAGAAATATGGTAACTGGTGCATCTACAGCTAATCTTACGATTATATTAGTCGATGCTCGTAATGGTATATTAGATCAGTCACGCAGGCATGCTTATATCTCTGCCCTATTAGGGATTCCTTATTTTATAGTCGCTGTAAATAAAATGGATTTAGTCGATTACTCAGAAGCTAGATTTAATGAGATAGTTAGTAGTTTTAACGAAATGATGACTAGTATAGGTATTAAGCCGAGTCAGATATTTTATATTCCTGTTTCAGCTTTAGCTGGTGATAATGTCGTGAACCGTGGAGTTGTTCATGAGGACGACGAAAACGCAGAAATTGAAGCTTGGGAGCAGTCTGATAATATGCCTTGGTATAAAGGGGCCACTATTATGCAGGTTTTAGAATCAGTTAATCCAAATACTGTGCAGAGTTTTAATAAATTCAGAATGCCCGTGCAGATAGTAATTCGTAATGACTCACCTGAGTATAGAGATTTCAGGGGCTTTGCTGGGAAAATTACTTGTGGTGAAATTAAGGTCGGGGACGAGATTATATCTCTGCCATCTAAGAAAAAATCACGAGTGAAGTCTATTCACTTATACGAAGCTAAACTAGATAGAGCTTATGCTGGGCAGTCAGTGACTATATGTTTAGAGGATGAGATAGATACTAGTCGTGGTGATATGTTCGTAAAAGTGGGAGAAGAACCAGCTTTAGAAGCTCAGTTTAGTGCAGATTTATGCTGGATGAGTGAAGATCCTTTTCAGTTAGGTAAAAAATATTACTTGAAACACTGTTCTAGTTTAGTTAAGGCGATGCCGACTAAGATAGAGTATAAGCTGGATATTAATAATTTCTCTAAGCATCCAGCCGAGACTCTTTCTCTTAATGATATAGCTAGAGTAGAGTTTAAACTGCTTAAAGCTATTCCAGTGGATAAATATGATGAAAGCCGCTCTACTGGATCGTTTATCTTAATAGATGAAATAACTAATAATACTGTAGCTGCGGGGATGATTCGTATTTATGAGCATTTTAAATCAGATAGTTAATACTAAAAAAGAAGAGCTAAAGCTTTTACCTAGTTTATCTGCTCTAGAGTCTGTCTATGAAAAACTTGAAAAGGCTATTTCTGAAAAGAGCATAACGAAAATTCTTAGTAAACCTTCACTGATAGAAGTTTTTACTAAAACGTATGGTCCAGTGTTAATCGCAGAACTTAAAAAAGCAAGTCCCAGTAAGGGTCTTATTCGTGAAGATTTTGAGCCACTCGCTCTAGCTGAGGCTTATAAACAGGGTGGCGCTCATATACTTTCAGTGCTTACTGATGAACAGTATTTTCAAGGCAGTCTTAAATATTTAGAAATCGTCTCTAGGATTAGTTCCCTGCCTACTTTAAGAAAAGATTTTATTATAGATAAAAGACAGATTCTGCAAGCTAAATCTGCTGGGGCTTCTGCGGTGCTTTTAATAGCAGCTATCTTAAATGATAAGGAGTTAGCCTTACTGTATTTTTATGCGAAAGATTTAGGCTTAGATGTACTTCTAGAAGTGCACGATGCTGTGGAACTAAGAAGAGCACTGAATACACCAGCGAAGCTTATAGGAATTAATAATCGTGATTTAAATACTTTTAATGTGGATATAGAAACGACGATTAATCTTATCGAAGAATTTAAGGATAGACTAAAAGATAGATTTATTATATCTGAGTCTGGGATTAGCTCTGCTGAGGATGTTAAGCGATTAATGAATTATGGGGTTAAGGGTTTTCTTGTGGGAGAGTCGCTTATGCGGCAGGAGGATGTGAAGGCTGCTGCTATTGAGCTGTTTTACGGGGTGTTTTAAGATCTTTTGAGATCGCTTCTTTTAATTGTTCCTCTACGATTAATGGTGTTCCATTTAAGTCTAGATTAAAATGGTGAAGGCTCTGACCTGGGCATAATATACCAGGATGCCCAAGCTTCCTTAATTCACTCTGTATGACTCTAGATTGCAACTCCGGCCCCTGATAATCCTTTATAATCTCGCTTAAATCCCTATTAAAACTACTTGTGACAAAAAGTAATTGTACTGGTTTATCTGATTTAATAGGTGGTGTTGGTCCATCAAGATTTAAAGACAGCTGACCACTAGGCTGTTTATTTGGTATTTGTGAGTTAATGGATTGTGCTAATGCTTGAGAAACTCTGATGAAAGTAAAAATAACCAAAGCTTGTGCAAATTTATCTCCCTTCTTAGCAGCTTGGATAATCTCTTGATCAGAAAATTCCTTATTATTGTTCATAATAGAGCTTTCGAGAACATCCTGATTAGTAATAGTGAAATAATTTTTTACACTGCGTGGAAACGCTTCGTCGTCATCCCAAAGTTTAACATCTTGATTACTAATACTTAAATCATCTCCTACGCCATTTTCTTGTAAGGTGTCATTTAGTAATTTGACTGCTGCCGTGAGAGTGGCATGATACTTAGATTGTGTTAACTGTTTAAAGTTCTCTACAGTGGCCATTAATCCTCGTTTCTTTCTAGAATGATTATTAAGATCATTAGCAGTGATGTAACGTGCTACGTGTCCTTTTTCTCCTCTTTCACCTTCGATTAATTTAAATTTCTTGACATATGGCATTTTTTCATGACCAGCTTTATCATTTACGCTAATCTGAGTAAGAGTACCATCTGCAGCGATAGTGCCACTCGCTCCACTCATACCAGTATCTATAATGGCAGAGTAGATCTGATCTCCAGCTCTCAGTAGATTTTTTTCGTAAATAGCGGCAGCTTTAATTAAAGCTTCTGCTGGACTTAAAACTGTAACGTTAAATTCAAGACCATCTGGGGCAAGGCGGTTTAAATGTTCCTCTAGGTTAATAGGATCGTTACGGTCATTAATTTTAAAACCACGAGGAGTGATCGTTTTACTGTCTTCTCCCACTTCCCCTGTATATGAAAATACCACTGGTACTCGTTTTGCAAGAGATACGGCTGTGTTTCGCGCTAAATCGTTATCATCCAGACTTCTACATATGCCATCGACTTCCGCTGCACGGACTATCTTTGCCAATAATTGATCAGTCTGAGACCTAGGCAGGGCATGATCCTTATCATTCTCTATCGAATATGGTTCCAATATAATATGACTACCAGATGGATAACGTTTTATTTGATAATCCATGAAGTTACAGAACTCTACAGCATTAGTCTTGCCAAGCGTAACTGCTACCCCAAAAAGTCCTGGTCTTGGTGCTGCTGTAACTGTCAATTATTAACTCCTTAGTTTAAAATAACTTCCAAGTATATTTTTAAGATAATACAATTTATTATTTGAAATTGTCAATCGGCAGATTCCAAGACTTGGTCTTAAATCGGATATTTTAGGATAAAAATTCTATTTTAGGTGGTAAAATAGGAGTATGCTCCATAGAACTTTAAAGCTGCCTAAAGCTAGAAGCTTTTTTTTGTTTGGTGCAAGGCAGGTAGGGAAAAGTACTTTATTAAGGCAGCTCTTTTCTAAAAATCACAGCATCTTTATAAATCTTTTAGACAGTGAAGTCTATTTCAAGCTACTGGCTAAGCCCCATTTATTGATAGAAGAAATTAATACTTTGGATAAATCTATTTCACATTTAATCATTGATGAAATTCAGCGTGTACCAGAGTTACTGAACATAGTTCATAAAATGATCGAAGAAAGGAAGGATATTAGCTTCATTCTGAGTGGTTCTAGTGCAAGAAAATTAAAGAGACAAGGAGCAAATATGCTCGCAGGCAGGGCACTTACTTATAATTTATTTCCTTTAACTCACTTAGAGCTAGCTAAAGATTTTAAATTATCACGAGCTTTAGATTTAGGCACTTTGCCTGCTGTTTATTTAGACAAAGAAGATGTGTTTGCGCGTGAGACTTTAAAATCTTACGCGAGAACTTATATCGAAGAGGAAATAAAAGCTGAGGCGCAGATTCGTCAATTAGGTGCTTTTATCCGTTTTCTAGATTTAGCTGCTAGTGAGAATGGCTCTATTATTAACTACTCAAATATAGCTAGTGATATTTATGTGGATTATAAAACAGTCCAAGAGTATTATCAGGTATTAGAAGATACTTTGATCGGTTTTAGTCTCTATGGTTATGCGAAATCCTCTCGCAAACAGCTAAGTAAGCATCCTAAATTTTATTTTTTTGATACAGGGGTGAGGCGGGCTTTAGCTAAAAAATTAGATTCGCCATTAATAGTAAAAACTAGAGAATTTGGTGAAGCTTTTGAGCACTTCTTTATAGCAGAGGCTATGAGGCTGGCGTCCTACTCTAGAAAAGATTATAAATTTAGCTATTACCGCACTAAGTCTGGTGCTGAGGTGGATTTAATTATCGAAACTTATGATGATAGGTGTTATGCCGTAGAAATTAAGGCTAGTGATAATGTCGATATTAATAAATTAACGGGTCTCAAATCTTTTAAAGATTTGAGGGAAGATACTGTTCTAGTCTGTGCTAGTTTAACTAAGCGTAGATATGGAGATGCTAATATTTTAGTTTGCCCTTGGCAAGAGGTTTTGAAAATTATATTTAGTTAAAGAGATCGAAATCTAAAGGTGTTTTAGGGATCTTATGAGATCACTGCTTCTCTTAATTGTTTCTCTAAGATTAATGGTGTTCCATCTAATTCTGGATCAAACTGCACTAATCTATTCGGATCATTATCCTTAATACCAAGATGCCCAAGTTTCTTTAATTCAGCATTTACTACTCTAAATTGTAAATCTCCATTCGGATCTACAGCTTCTCTTAAACCCCTATTAAAACTACCATTGATAGAAACTAACGCTACGGGTTTATCTTTTCCTTGTGAATTAATCGATTGTGCTAATGCTTGAGAAGCTCTGATTAAAGTAAAAGTAACTAAGGCTTTTGCAAATTTATCTCCGTCCTTAGCAGCTTGGGTAATATTTTTATTAGATAGCGTGAAATCGTTTTGTATCACACGGCTGTTTCCAATAGTTGCAGTTAGCATGTTCTCAAAACCTTCTACGGAATTTTCTTTTAAGGTTTGTTTTAGTAAGTCTCTAGCTTCGAAGAATCTACCTTCTTCTTGAGAAGTTCCTGGAGCATGCATCATATCTCTAAAATTATTTAGAGTAGCCACTAATCCCCTGTCATCACTATTACCACCAGCTGTGTAAAGCTCTACGTATCCCTTGTTGTTAGTTAGTGGGCTTGCTATTTGCTGCCTATCTGTACCTTCGATGAATCTATATTTAAATAAATCTGGCATTATTTCATGACCAGGTTCATTTGCGTTAATTTCAGTAACGCCGCCATCTTCAGCGATAGTCCCACCAGCTCCGCCCATACCAGTACCCATAATGGCGTGGTAGACTTTATCTTCTGGTGCAAGTAAGTCTTTATTATCAATAGCAGCAGCGTTAATTAAAGCAGCAGCATCATTTAAAACTTTAACTTTAAATTTTACGCCATCCGGGTTAATACCATTTAAATGCTCTTCGAGGTTAATAGCTTCTTTTCCACCATTAATTTCAAAATTACTAGGAGTCGCTGTTTTAGCGTCTTCTTGTACTGGTCCTGCAAATGAAACTACTACTGGTACTGGTTTTGCAAGAGACCTGCCCACTTGTTGCCTATTCGCTTCTTCGACTAGCTCTTTAAGTAAGCCATCAGCTTGAGAACTAGGTTTTTCTATTCTTGTAGTAGATCTTATAGTGTTATCTAGGAATTCAAAGAACTCTGCTCTTGCATTACTTCCGCCAAGCTGAAGTGCTATCCCAAAATTTTCTTGTGCTGCTGTAACTGCCATTATCAACTCTTTTGTTTAAAACAACTCCCAAGTATATTTTTAAGATAATACAATTTATTGTTTAAAATTGTCAATTAGTTAAAGAGATCGAAATCTAATACTTAATCAGTGACTTAACTTCAAGTCCAGCACTTTCTAACTTTTCTCTACCATTAAGAAAACCGAGTTCAATTAAAGATAGAAAGTTTACCTTAGCAGCACCAAGCTGAGTCACTAATTTAGATGTAGCCAAGGCAGTACCCCCAGTCGCTAGTAGATCATCGACTATCAGAACATTTTCATTTGGTCTATGTTTAAAAGCGTCTAAGTGAATCTCTAAGCTATCTTCACCGTATTCTAGTGCATAAGTCTCACGGAGAGTATCTGCTGGCAGCTTATTAGGCTTTCTGACTGGGATAAATGGTACATTAAGTTTCATCGCTAAAGGCACTGCAAAAATAAATCCACGAGATTCGATGCCGATAATATGATGAATATTTTCTGTCCTTAGCTCTTTACTAAAGTGTTCTATAACTTCGTTAAAGAGTTTTATATCCTGGAGTAATGTCGTTATATCTTTAAAATTTATGCCAGGCTTCGGAAAGTCTGGAACCTCACGGATAGACTGTTTTACTTTATCTTCTAGGCTTAGTAAATTGCTTTGCATTAATTTTTATTTTAGCAAAATGAGACCGCTGCACAACTCCATTTTCTGCGTTGGTCTTGAAACTGCACGCTGTACAGCGGTCTCAGGGAATTTAGGTGGGTTTATTACTTATAAATGCTGCGTATCTAACCTATCTCGCAGATAATCACCAAGCACGTTATAGCTGTAAACCGCAAGGAAAATTAAAAGAGAAGGATAAACTAACATCTGCGGGCGATGAAATAAATTACTGAGTTCTTTGGCTTCACTAAGAATATTTCCCCAGCTTGGGTCTGGCTGATTTATACCAAAACCAAGAAAGCTTAAAGCTGATTCTCCTATGATAAAACCCGGTATAGAAAGGGTCGCTGCGACTATTAAATATGAAAAGCTCTGGGGGATTAAATGCTGTGTGATGATTCTCTGGGGGCTTGCACCCATTAATTTAGCAGAGCTAACATAATTTTCTTCTTTAATCGAAAGAAGAATACCTCGAATAACTCTACTTAAGCCCGCCCAAGCAGTAAACGACAGAATTACAGTAATTAAAGCAAAGCGCTCTATGTTCGTAAGGCTCGCTGGCAGCAGAGCCGCTAGAATTATTAATAAATAAAAGCTAGGAAAGCTCATCATCGCCTCAGCTAATCTCATTAATATATTATCGATAAAGGGGCTAGAGTAAGCAGAAATAGCTCCATACAGGGCTCCTATCGGGAATGCTATTAATAATGCAAGGAAACCTACTGTAAGACTGGGCTTCGCTCCATGGATTAAACGTGAGAAATTATCTCTGCCGAGTTGATCGGTGCCGAGTAAGTAGATTTTATAATTCGCTTTAAGAGATCGTTGCATAACTCGATTTTCTGGATTTTCATTTGGTCTTGTGCTGATAAGCTTTTTAGGAGTGAAAAATTCCAGATAAATCTTCTGCTTAGTATTTAAAGTTTCTTTTTTATAGGATTTAGGATTATAAATATATTTCTGCTGATAAGCATAAATACCATTAGTATCTACACCGAATTTAGAGGGGCTCGCATAGCTCGCTTTATTATTTTGCTCGCAAGGATTATAGGGAGCTATATAATCAGCAAAAAATACAAATCCGTAGAGGATGGCTAAGATCGTTATTGAGAGCTGAATCTGGAAGTTTTTCATTTAGGCGATATTTCATGATGACGACGAAAATATAGAAACAAAAGTTTGTTAAGAGTCTAATGTGGAATTAATTAAAATCTCAATTAAGCTCTGTGAGTCTATTCCTGCTGATTTGGCTTGAGCTGGTAAATCGCTGGTGTCTGTCATACCAGGTAAGGTGTTCAGTTCTAGTATATAAGGATTATAATGCGTAATTTCATTTTTGATCTTTTCAGTGCTATCAAGCATCGCCTCTGAGCTATTTTTTACTTCAATAATAAAATCTACTCTAGCAAAGCCAGAGCATTCTAAAGTTCTATAGGCTTTAAGAGCCGCTCTATGAATTTTTTCTGTAAGACCCTCTGGAAGCACGGCTGGTAACTCAAATTCTGTTAAACCAGCAGTATATTTAGCTTCGTAATCATAGAACTCTTTTTTAGGCGTTAATTTTAAAATAGGTAAAGAGATTAAATCACTGTCGATTAAAAGGTTTGGGTTGTTTTTTAATCCTTCTAAATTGAGACCTAGCTGTTTATACAGCTCTTCATCATAGGGAAGTATGCTAGTAGTTACTTCTATTCCTTGAGTATACGGTTCTATAAAGGTTTTAATATGTGTTGTGGCTTTAAGCTCAGCTTCTAGATGAGGTTCTGATAGAAGCTTTTTTTTAAATTCAGCTAATGAATTTATTTTTTCTACTCCTACACTAGAGCCTTCGGCGGTAGCTTTTAGAATTATAGGAAATTTATTATTCTTGTTTTGCTCTGCTGGAACTGTTTTCTGTAGGTCCTTCTCGTTTAATAAATCCTCTAATTTCAAGTTAGGGAAAACATCTAAGTTGTTTGCCTTTAGTAAAGCTTTAGTAGTAAGTTTATTCATGCAGTTAGCACTTGCTTTAACATTAGAGCCCGTATAAGGTATCTCTAATAATTCAAGAAAGCCTTGTATGCAGCCATCTTCACCGAATCTACCATGCGTCATCAAAACGGCTAAGTCGATTTTATTTGCGACTTTAAGTTCAACTATTTTTTTTAAATCTTCTCTAGAACTGAGATGTAATGTGTCAGTGTTTTTATAGCCTGCTGAAACTAAGCTGTTAGCTACGTTTCGCCCTGATCTTATAGCTACTTCTTTTTCAGCTGAAAAACCTTCGTCAAGGACGAGAATTTTAGAGGTTTTACTGATTATATTTGGTTTAGTTGCGAGCATTTAAATTAATTTTAGTATAAGTTATGATGATAGAGGAATTTTAAAGGCTTTTTTAAAAAAGAATTCTATGTCACGTATAATGAAGATCAGTTATGCCACCTGAGCTAAGAAAACTGCCTATTGGTATTCAGTCTTTCGAGAAGTTAATTCTTGAAAATACTATTTATGTTGATAAAACTAAATATATTTATGAACTTATAAAAAATGGTTTTGGTAATTACTTTTTTAGTCGCCCGAGGCGTTTCGGTAAATCACTATTAATCTCTACGCTAGAGGAGATTTTTTCTAATCGCAGAGAGCTTTTTAAAGGTTTATGGATAGATAGCTCTGATTATCAGTGGAAGGCTTATCCTGTAATTAAAATTTCATTTACGGCAATAGAGTCTGATTCTGCTCATAACTTAAAGCATTGTTTATAAAATTTCAAGAGAAGGTCGTTATTTTAATAGATGAGTACGATAACCCCATCATTGATAATATTTTAAATTTAGAATTAGCCTGTGAACATAGGACTCTATTAAGTAATTTTTATAAAGCTTTAAAAGATGAGGATGAATATATTCGGTTTATATTTTTTACGGGCGTTAGTAAATTTTCTAAAACTTCCATTTTTTCGGGCTTGAATAATTTAGTAGATATCAGTATGGAAGACAGTTTTACAACATTGCTGGGTTATACGGAAGAGGAAATATTAAAATATTTTCCAGATTATTTAAAACAGTTAGCAGAAAGCCAATCGCTAAGTATTCAAGAGACCTTAGCTAAAATTAAATATTGGTATAACGGCTACAGATTTTCTAAAAAGGATAATAGAGTATATAATCCATGGTCTCTTATGTCAGCTTTAGAGAAAAAAGATTTTCTGAATTACTGGTTTCAAACTGGTACCCCTCGATTTTTGATTGATTTAATTAAACGTGATGGTTTTGGTCTTTCTGAATTAAATAAGATTGAGAATATTAAAGAGATCAAGCACGATGATTTGGTGACTTATGATATGGAGTCACTGCCTTTATTACCAATCTTAGTTGACACTGGTTATTTAACTATAAAGAATATAGAGATGTTTGGGGATGAAAGAGTTTATCTTTTAGATTATCCTAATCGTGAAGTTAATGTTTCGATTTTAAATAATGTTTTACCTGCTTATAGTGAGAAGCAGTCAGTGAACGTTAATTCTGAGATTATTGCTATATCTAGGTCTATCAATAGTGGTGATCTGAATAAATTCTTCTCTTTGTTAAAATCATATTTTGCGAGTATTCCATATGAGTTAATTGAGAAAAAACGTCTAAATGAGAAGTATTTCCAGTTGCTCTTTTATTTATTGATGCGCGTTACGGGCTTTATGGTTAATACTGAAGATAGAACTAGCTCGGGTCGTATAGATATGGTTTTAGAAACGAGTTCTAAAATTTATTTATTTGAGTTTAAAGTGAATTCGACATCTAGGATTGCATTAGAGCAGATTAAAGAAAAAAAATATTATGAGAAATATGAAAATGTCGAAGATAAAAAACTTTTACTTGTAGGTATTAATTTTGATTTAAATTCTAAAAATATTTCAGATACTGAGGTTATAGAGTGGAATTAACAGCTATACTTTATCTGACTAATCGCTGTAATCTTTTTTGCGATCATTGCGATATGAGTTCTGGAAACCCTCTCCCAAATGAGTTATCTACGCCTGAGATATTAGCATTAGCAACTAAGCTAAAAGAGCAGGGAATTGAAAAAATATCCTTATCTGGAGGAGAACCAGTACAGCATAAAGACTTTTTTAAAATAGCTCAAAGCTTTATAGATAAAGGCTTTAAAGTAAGTGTAATCACTAATGCGACTTTCAGTGAAGCTTATTATAAAAAGTTTTTAGATGTTAAGTTCGATAAAATTTATATCAGTCTGGATGGTCTTGAGAATACACATAATTTATTTAGAAGATCTGGACTGAGTTATAAGCGGGTGATGAATTTTTTACAGTTTTTAAGTTTAAACTCTACTTTGGAGACCGCTGCACAGCGGTCTCTTTTAGATATTTCTGTAATTACTTGCGTTAACTCTCATTCTATAAACGATTTAGAAGGCTTACATGAAGAGTTACTAAATTATAGAATTTCTGAATGGTTATTAAGACCAGTCGAGATGCTAGGTCGGGCGAAAGAACATCCCGAGCTTTTTTTAAGTGACAGTGATAAAAAGCTTCTAGAGGCTTTTTTGAAAAAAAACTTTCATGAGGCGAGCGAAAACGTAGAAAATAGAGTTGTGCAGCTGTCTCTTAATGAAAATATGAGTGAAATTAGGCTTAATGCTAAACCAAGCTTATACTCTCGCCCAGAGAATCTTTTAGAGATTATGGCTAATGGGGAATTTAGATCTCTGAGACAGTCTGCCTAACCTGCATTCCAAGCTTATCCATAAGCTGAAAATCTTTCCCTGCACTAGGATTATCTGTAGTAAGTAATTTATCACCAGAGAAAATACTGTTAGCCCCAGCTATAAAGCACATCGCTTGCAGCTCTTCTGACATATCTAATCTACCAGCGGAAAGTCTTACCTGGGCTTTAGGAATCATAATTCTAGTCGTAGCGATGGTCCTAACTAGTTCAAATTTATCAATAGGATTATCCTTCATCGTTTCATACATCGGTGTACCTTCTATAGGAGCTAAAAGATTTATCGGTACTGAGGCCGGCTGAGGATTTAATTCTGCTAAAGTTTCTATAAAACTAAATCTATCTTCTCTTGTTTCCCCAAGACCCAAAATCCCGCCACAGCAGACGTTAATTCCAGCTTCTTGAACTAGCTTTATAGTATTTAACCTATCGTCAAAAGTTCTAGTGGTGATGACATTAGCATAATGCTCTCTAGATGTATCTATATTATGGTTATAACTATGAAGACCAGCTTCCTTCAGTCTTTGAGCTTGGTCATCTTTGAGCATACCCAATGTTACACAGGGTTCCATGTTCATTTCTTTAACGGCTCTTACCATCTCTAAGACATTTTCGAATTGGTAGTTATCAGGTGCAGAACGCCAAGCGGCTCCCATACAGAATCTCGTCGCACCATTAGCCTTAGCTTCCTTAGCTTCAGCTAAAACTTTTTCTACATTCATTAATGAATAAACTTCAGATTCTGTATCATAACGAGCTGACTGTGAGCAATATGAGCAATCTTCAGGGCAGGCCCCCGATTTAATATTACTTAAGGTACAGAATTGAACTTCATTAGGGTTATGAAATTCTCTATGTATACTCTGTGCTTTAAAGATAAGTTCAGGAAGTGGTAGTAGATAAGTTAGCTTTATCTCTTGTTTTAGATTCCTTTGAATTGTTTGTATCATGGTTATTTAATTTAGCATTTTTAAACTTAACACCTTTAATTAAAGGTACTTTAGATGAAAAAATCGATTCAGCGTCTTGATGACTAGCTTGGATAATAAATTCAGCTTCTTGAGGATCTATGTCGAAGTACTTAGAAATAACTTCTAATATTTCAGCTTTCATTTGTTCCATTACACCAGGGTTTACCTGCTGCCTATCATGAGTTAGCATTAACTTCATCCTGTGCGTAGCGGTGGCAGCACTAGAGTCTTGTTTTGAAAATAAGCTGCGGAAAAATGTTTTAATAGCCATAATGAAATTACCTAAATATTGCCTTTATTTTACCGAAAAGCCCCTTGGCTTTTAAGTCCATGAAAGGTACATCAGTACCTAAAATTCTCATCGCTATATTCCTGTAAGCCTGGCCAGCCGATTTATTCGGAGTCAAAGACAGTGGCTCACCTTTATTCGTCGAAATAACTATATCTTCATCATCTGGAACTATTCCGAGTAGATCCACTGAAAGGATCTCACAGATATCATCTATGCTCATCATTTGATTTGCACTTACTAAATCTGGTTTAATTCTATTTACGATTAATTTATAACTATGTAATTCGTTTTTCCTAGCTTCTAATAGTCCTATGATTCTGTCAGCATCTCTCACTGATGACATTTCTGGAGTTACTACGACGATAGCTTCATCAGCTCCAGCTATACTATTCTGAAAACCAGATTCTATACCAGCAGGGCAGTCCACTAAGACTATGTCAAACATAAGTTTTAATTCTGCAACTAAGGTCTTGATTTGTTCTTCGTTAACGGAGTTTTTATCTCGTGTTTGTGCCGAAGGCAGTAAACATAGACCTGGAAGCTTTTTATCTTTAACTAAAGCCTGTTTTATTTTACAAGTATCTTCGATAACGTCGACCAAGTTATAAACTACTCGGTTCTCTAAGCCCATAAGAATATCAAGATTTCTTAAGCCGATATCCATATCAACTACGCAAACACTTTTACCTAGATTCGCTAAAGCCGCCCCAATATTAGCAGTGGTGGTAGTTTTACCTACTCCGCCCTTGCCTGATGTAATTACAATAACTCTACCTTCTGCCATTCATAAACCTAATAAATTAATTAAGATATGTATATAATTATCTCATTATTTTCTAATTTTGCAAGCTCAGCACCATGAAAAAAGTTGTTTTTATAGCTTTTAGTCTTAATGTTATTACGAGATAGGTCTAAAGTACTCTCGGAGATTCGTAATTGGCAATTATTAAATTTCAGAGCAGAGATAGAAGCATCTTGATTTCTATTGGAACCAGCATGAATTATTCCACGACAAGTACCCCAGATAATAACGTCACCCTCTGCAATTATTTCAGCTGATGGATTAACATCACCGTAAATAATTACATTTCCAGGGTAACGAATTAAATGACCGGCCCTGAGGCCCGCTTTTACATAAAGGGTTGCAGGGATATTGTATTCTTGGTTACCATTTAGTTCTTTATCTGTATGATTTTCAATCTTATCCTCAGCAGCATTAAAAGAATCAGCTCCTGAACTACTGTGTAGCATATTATCCATATCTCCAGCTAGGTAAGACGCTTTTAATGAAACGTTGTTTCTATTTAATGAATTCTGTATAGCTTTAATTTGCTGGCTTATCTCAGGGTTCGCTTCGTTATTATCTAATTCTGGTAATATTATTGATACTGCATTCCCTGCAAAGAAGCTCGCTGAGCGGTTTAACTCTTCTTCGAATTTTCGAGAAAAACCTTTATCTTTAATGTCAAATCCACTTAAGTCTAAAAATATTTCTTTTTTGACTCTTTTTATTTTCAGTTCTTGCATGATGACATTATAATTTAAAATGACTGTGGCTAATGAATCAAGAATTTTATCTGTTTGGAAATTAAGAACTTATCAGCTTTTTGTTATTTCTTTATTTTTCTTTATCGTTAATAACGTACTTTCTGCTGTAGCTCAAGTCTCAGATATTAGTGCTAGTTTTTTTATAGGTGTTCTTATTAACTATTTACTGTCCAAGCCAGTAGATTTTTTAACTCACTATATACGTTCTCGTGCTTTATCAGTTGCCATAATTTATTTGGTTTTTGTGGCACTATTGATCACTATAATTATTAATGGTTTTCCTGTAATATTTGTTCAGGCACAAGCCTTGATAAACGTTTTTCCGCAGCTTCTACCTAAAATTAATTCAGTGATTGAGTTCGTCTTATTATACTTAGCTCAACATCAAATCAATATTAGTTTTGTGAGCTTTGATTTAAGTAGCTTTGCAAATAATTTACTTCAACTTAAACAAAACATGACTGTTGCTGATTTTGGTTCATTATTTACTTCTTTTATCGGTAATTCTTTTTCTTTAATCCTTTACTCTTTGCTTTCGGTTTTAATTAGTATTTATCTGCTAGTTGATGGTAAAAGGGTTTGGGATCTTTTTTTAGAGCCTTTTACTGGTAAGTTAAAAGATCATTTGTTCTATTTAAAACAAAGAATCGATAGAAGCCTTTATGCATTTATTGTTGGACAGTTTCAGATCGCTTCTTTGACCACTCTCATTATGACTTGTACTTATTTTGTTTTAAACATACCATTTGCATTGGTTTTTGGTTTGTGCCAAATGTTAGAGGTTATACCAGTAATTGGAACTTGGATTGCAATAATCCCTTGTATCATTTTGATTGGTTTTGCGACGACCCCCACTAAAGCATTAATCGCTTTTGGTGTTTATATTTTTTACACGCAGGTTATCAGAGATAATCTTGTTACACCTCGTATTATGGGAGATGCATTGGGTTTTCACCCTTTAGCCATTATTTTAGGGCTTCTTGTGGCAGCTAAGCTTTATGGGGCGCTTGGAATAGTTTTTGCTCTACCTTTAATGGCTGTAATCGGGGCGACTATTCAGTATTTTCTTGAGGTTAATCATCTTAAGGTTAAGAAAATTTAGAAAACGCAGGAATTGGAGTTCCGCAGTGGTGGGCGTGTAGCCGAACGAACAAGTTCAAGGCTGAGAAGGACGAATGACCGCAATGTACTCGGGGTACATGAGGATCATGAGGACGACGAAAACGCAGGAATTGGAGTTCCGCTACACGCCATTAGTACATAGGTACGTTGGTGTCGATTTCCTCAGACCAAGCATGAATTCCACCCTCGAGATTATATAATTTATCAAAATCATCAGCCTGCTCTTGTAGCCAAGATATAACTTTTTTACTTCTACTGCCATGATGGCAATGGAATACCACTGGTTTATCCTTGGGTATTTTAGATATATTTTCTGGAATGCTTTGCATTGGTATTAACTCACCCTTTAGGTTCGCATATTTATACTCGTCTGGGTTTCTAACATCAATCAGTAGGAAGTCTTTAGATTCATCGCGCCATAGTTTTAAATCAGACACTGATATTTGTTTTATTTCTTTGAACATTAATTAAATTATATAGCTTAGAATTTTTAGTGGGAGGAATATCAATGGAAGCTCAGAAATATTGATATTCCCCTTAACGTATATACTACACCTTTGGAGTCTTATATTGAATTAACTTTATTAAATATTTAAATTTCATATTATGTTAATTTTTGTAAAATATATTGAATGATCAGTCTTTTATCTAATCTTTTTCTTGCAAGTGCTTCCCTGACTCGTAAAGAGCTTTTAATATCTCACGGGCTTGAAATGAAGACCTGTTTGCCAGAGGTAGATGAAGAAGATTTAAAAAAGAAATTCTGTACTAATTTCTCGGCTGCTGAAACCGCGATGTTTTTAGCTAAAGCAAAAGCTAATTCAGTCTCTCTTCTAGATAAAGAGTCGTTTTTTATCGCAGCAGATCAAGTTTGTGAGCTTAACGGTAAAATCTTTGATAAACCTCTAACTGAGGAGAATGCGATTAAACATTTAAAAGAACTCCGCTCTAAAACACATACCCAGAACTGTGCTACTGTGATTTATCATAATGCTGAGTGTATTTGGGAATTTTCAGGTAAAGCTTTTCTAACCATGAGAAATCTTAAGGATGAGGAAATTGTATCTTATGTTAATCTAGAGAAGCCTTTAAATTCGGCTGGAAGTTATATGTTTGAAAAACATGGTAAGCATTTATTCTCTGATGTTCAAGGAGATCATGACGTTATTTTAGGGCTTCCAATAGTAAAGCTCCTAGATAAACTCTACGAGCTTGGTTTAATAAGACTAAATTAGGCGTGCTTAGCTTGGCTGCACACAAATTAGCCTAGATTTATATCAATAAGAGAATAGATATATTTAATATAAGTTTCATCGATGCTGTTTACACTACCGTCTTCGTTGACATCTAATCTTTTGAAGTATTTTTTTGTTTTATTGAGTTTTTGTTTGAAACGTTCTATCTCATTAGTACCAACTATGCCGTTTGAATTTATATCTACAGCGTTAATAGCTTTTAGGACTTGGGCGATAGTCTCATCTTTTACGTCGACATTACTGTCGATAAGAGAGTTCTTGCTAAGATTACCAGAGAATTTTTTATTTCTACTAGAACGTGTCGTGAAGATTAACTTAGCTACTTCTTTTAGATTTACATTAGCTTCATTACTAAAGTTTGTAGCTAAATTTAAAGCATTTAATGCATTTACTCTTCCGAATGAGGCCTGTTTATCTCCAGAGATTTGATCAGCAGAGTTTTTAATTATTTCCCTAACTTGACTTGGATTAAGTTCTGGATTCTTACTGAGAATTAGAGCCGTAAGACCAGCTACGTGAGGTGTTGCCATGGAAGTACCGCTTAATAGCCATATGCCATGTTCTTCGCTTATATTTTTCACAAAATTTAATGGTAATCTTTCTGCTAAATAACTTTGATTATTCATAGTAGAAGGAATTTGACTACCAGGTGCTGAGACATCTACACTTTCGCCATAATTAGAGAATGAAGCTATAGAATCTGTTTTATCACTCGCTGCGACAGACAGAACAGTTTCATAGCTAGCAGGATAGACTGGTTGATAATCATTATTAGAATTACTATTTCCAGCAGCTGCGACGACCACGACTCCGAGTGAGTCTGCTAATTTATAGGTGTCTTCTTCTAATTTAGAATAGTAACTACCACCAATAGAAGCGTTTATTACTTTAGCGCCATCTATAATCGATGATCTTATGCCTCTCAGTAATTCAGTTACTGAAGTGAATCTACCTTGGTTATCGAAAATTTTAATAGCTATTAATTTAGCTTCAGAAGCCACACCGTTAAAATCTTCATTATCAGAGTTTTTCGCTGCGATAATTCCAGCTACATGGCTACCATGCCCAAAACCATCTTCGGGAGATTTTACTAAAGAGCTTTCATAGTAATCACCGAAAATATTCCCATTAAATGAAGTCTGGATTTCGTTTTCGTAGGAATTCGAGTCGATTCTCCCATTAGCATTAATATCAGCATCATCTAAATTAACAAAACCATCATAGTTATTGTCTTTTACGTTCTGATTATCAACCCAAATATTTCTCCAAAGTGATGGATGATTATAATCTATTCCTGAATCTATCATGGCAACTTTAACTCCAGCTCCCTTGCTGATTTGCCATGCTGCTTTAGCCTTTATTTGATCTACTCCCCAAGCTCTATCTACAGCTTGATCTTCAGTGTAACTGCCACTTAGATCTTGATTTAAAGATACTGGAGACATTATTTCCCTGATGAAATTTGGTTCTATATTATCGATCTCATCTGAGTCTTTATATTCATTCAGTATGTTTTTTAATTCTTTACAAGTAAGCTTGTGATCATCCTGTATTGTAAAAATCTGATTAAATTTGTAATCATTTTCGAATTGTTTTAATTTTTCAAGCCTAGCAAGCGCTTTGAGTTTTCTATTGCCTTGGAGTTTTGAGATTTTCACTGCGATTTCAGCATCACTGCCTGAAAGAATTTGCTTAAGCCTTAGATTCTTTTTTGTTGAAAGCTTCTTATAAACTGAATTTTCGTTTGAAATATTAGTCGCAGCTATTGGCTGAGAATCTTTGAATTTAACTATAATACCGTCAGCGATTGTTTCTTTAGAATTTTCATTACAAGAAAATTCTCTGTGAATTACTTTTTTAGCTGATAATGTATTCGGAAAATTACTAATAGAAAATATTAATATTAATATGTAAAACCTATTTGAGAACATATACCCCCCCGTATATGTCTTTATGTATCGGCTTTTTCGGAAATAAGTTTAATCTTTTTCTTAAAATTTAGCTGAATTTATTTTTATTTTTTTCTTGAAATAAAATGTTTAGAATTTTTAAAAAATGGGTATATTATTAGTAACGAAATTTTCCTAAACGCCAAAAACACACACATTTAAAGCAGCCCGAGAATGAATTTCCATTTTAGGGCTGCTTTTATTCTAATAGTTTTATTTTTTTTGATTGGTTTTATAAAAACAGCTATGTTATGATTGCATTAATCTGTAAATATAGAATGGTGCCGTTTGACTAGTAATGTCAATAGCCAAGCAGCTGTCTTGGACAAGCCGCCCGCAGTTAAGACTGCGGGTTCTGGTTCTTTGCAGCCACGGAACCCTGTAGGTATTAACATTAAAGATACCTATGTAAATAACGAACCGAAAACTAATACCACAGCAACAAACAAAGAAAAACTTGATAATCTCCATGGAAAAGAACCTGAATCTTTTGATTCAGATGAGTCAGATTCTAGTATTAAAGCTACCGTTAATTTAGATAATCCAGAAGCCACCGAGAATAGAGTCTCTCCTAAATCTGCTAGCCCGGTGTTAGATAAAATGATGGAGGTGGTTACAGCTGTGGCAGTTCTTTTTAATGGAAGCTCTATACTAGCTAAATTACTATCAGCTAAGGAAGGACCGTTGAAAGTTTTTTCTGAGCCTTTAGATAAAATAGCCTTACTTTCAACTAAGGCTCAAGCCATCGGTTTTTCTACTAAAATTTTACAACAAGCCTTTGAGGAAAAAGATCTAATGCTGGCGCTTGCTGGTTTTGGGAAGGTATTTCAGATAGCCTTTGCTAAATTTGGTAATTTTTTACAGCTTGGTGGCTTTCAGACTGCTTTTGATCAGCTTAATCCAGGTTTAAGACCGACTACTGGTTTAGATAAATTTACCAGTTTTGGACATAGTGCAAAGGAGTATCTAAAAGCTATTAAAGTAGTATTTAAAGATATTGTTGATGATCCAGTAGGGTATCTTAAATTATCTCCAAAAAATGGTAAGGTGGAAAGAGTTTTAGTTCCAGGTGCTATGTCTATTCTTGCTGGTACATTTGGTGGGATGCTTGCTGGTGAGAATAAAGTAGCTAAGGTGATTTCTGGTATTTTAAGGCATGTAACTGGGGGTATTATAGGCGGTGACATAGTTTTAAGTAAATTAACTAATAATAAAGATATGAATCTTTCTGGTAATGCTTATATCGCAGCTTCTGCTATAGACTGTGGTGCTAATTTAATACAGGATAAAAAGACAGAAGATATAGTTCATCAGACTGGAACTCTAGTTAATTTTATTGCTGAGTTGTTTTTCTTGAAAGGGCTTAAGCAGCATGCACCTGCTTAATGAATGACCCTTGAGTAAAGTTCTAAGCCTTGATTATCGTAAAAATCTAATGAAACTGCGCGTTGCGCAGCAGTCTCTTCTTGAAAATTTATTAAACAGAAATTATTTTTATTCGCTACCGCCCAAACTCGGTGAGGATTTGGGAACTGTTTAAGCGTAAATTCAGGCGGAAGTGAGCTGTGAATCGGTGAAGAAGTTATTTCAAAGATTTTTTTATTTGGGCTAGGATGGGACTGCTCGTAAGCTCCAATTTCTATTTTTTGTAATTCAGATATGTGCCTATCTCCACTAATAAATAATGGTGTTGATTTTAAATTAGAGATTTTTTTGATAAATTTTTTAAAATTTTCTGGATGATTGCCTTCAAAAGATTCGAAAGGATGGTACTTACCAAAGAATTGATCACCTGAAATTATTACACTCTGAGACTGATCGGGATCTTTATTGTTAGCGTTTTCGTTAGCTTCAAGATTCTTGAATAGCCATTCTTCCTGCTCTTTTCCAAAATGGTATTTCTTGTCTCGATAAAAACGATCATCTAGAAATAAGAAATTAATGTTAGCAAGCTTAAGCTTGAAACCTGCTCCTGGTCCATCTTCACTGATTTCTGGGTTTTCATTAAGAGAAAAATCTTTAAAAATTTTCTTGCTTGCAAATTTATATTTATAATCGCTGCCGCCATTATTTTTACCATAATCATGATCATCCCAGATCATGGCAATCGGTATAAGCTCTTTTAAATAAAATAATTCTAAGCGAGTACGGGTTTCTATGTATCTATTTAAAAGCCTTTCGGGCTTGCAGCCGTTCAGCTCACTTAATTTATCACCTATGTCAGTATAGACATTGTCGCCAATAAGAAATATATAATCTGGATTTAATTTAGATACGCTGTTCCAGCTTTTAATTTGTTCAGAAAAATAATTATCATTAAGACAGGAACAGATAGCCACTTTAAAATTAGCTTTTTGCTGATCATAATTACTAAATTCGCGAATATCTACACTCTCAGAGTCTGAGACATATAATAGGTAGTTTTCTGCAGAGCTAAATTTGATTTTAAGCTCGTAGAGTTCTGAATTTGCGATATTGAATTTTTTGATAGCTATGTTTTTAGAGTCTAACTCTTTGCCTGATTCTTTTTCAGTGATTTTTATTTTTAGATCTTGGGACTGTTTGTAATCTTTATTTACCTTGGATTTAGATAATTTTTTTTTATCAATTTTATTTCTTAAAATATTAATGCTGCTATAGTTCTTACTCGTAACTCCTTGCATTATTGAAAATTGACGGTGTTCGATTAAAGTTTTAGGCGGGAGATTTTTAAAAGGGCGGGCAGAAATGGAAATCCCTGCTATGAAAAATAGGTTAAGTAAAAAAACACTCCAGAATTTCATTTATTTTAAGCCTAGCAAAAAAAAGAGAAGCTTTCGCTTCTCTTTTTTTTTGTTAAGTTTCGGAGAGTAAAATGTGTTTAATTAAATTTCAGTTCTTTTTGAAATTTAGTTTTTAAATAGCTTAGCAGTATACTTGGTCCTTTCTTTTTGATCTTGCCGTATCTATCTATATTAATAAAAGCTACTTGTTTATCTTTTTTGATAGTAAATGTTTTACCATTATGGTTAATTTCATCATAAATTTCGACTATATAACCTTCTGTATCGTTAGATGTTCTGAATATACTAGCGTCAGCGTTATAAGATGTTATTTCTGTAATATTAAATTCACTGTCATATCTGAAAATCACTTCGGAATTATCATTAGCAAAAATATGTTTACTAGGAAGTCCATCATTGGACTCTTTGATGAATATTATTTTTGAGCCATTTTCTAAATATTTAATCGCTCTTAAGCTTTGGTTTTTATTTTTTCTAATTAAATAGCTATCGCCATTAGAAGATTTTAAAAACCCCACCTTATTACCAGCAGAGTCTTGAGTAAAGGAGGAGAAGGAGTTTTCATCAGTAGCTGCAAAAAGTGTATAAATTTCTTTATCAAGTGTATTAAGCATTTAGTGGTCCTTTATTAAAATTCCTAAATTATCTAGTCTTTTAATTAAGTTTAATATCAAACTAGTTATTTATATTATATAAATAGCCAGAGTCCAATATAAATTGATAGGAACCATTATATGGGGTGTGTAGCCGAACAAACAAGCTTAACGCTGAGGGAAAAGAACGGCTTCTATTTACTATGAGCTTTTCTTGGCGTAAAATGTTTCCCGCTAGGTCTAGTCGCTTTACCAAAACTTCCACCGAAGCTTTTTTCACGCCTATCTCCTCTGTCTGAATGGCGTCTGTCACTACTTCCTGAAAAATTATCGCCTCTGCCAAAACCACCATCTCTACGAAATGGTTTTGATCTACTTCTACCTTTCTCTCTGCTGGAAGGCTCTTCTGGCTTGAATTCTACTCTATCTTCGACATTTTTAATTTTATCGTCTAATACTAATTTTAGGAGTATTAATGGTACTAGTTCTGGGTCTTTACCTTCTAGATCTAATTGACTGAGTAATTGTTTGTATTTAACAAGAGATCTTTCATCAAAACTCACTTTGTGAACTGAATCTCTGATCATTTCTATTTGTTTAACTTCTAAATCTTTAGCGCTAGGAACAGTTCCAGCTTGTATGTCTAAATTGTTTTTTCTAGCTATACGTTGGATATGATCTAATTCTTTACCCACTATAAAAGTTAAAGCGAAACCTTCTTTACCAGCTCTCCCTGTTCTACCAATACGGTGAACGTAGTCTTGATCAAATCTCGGTAAATCATAATTAATCACAGCCGAGAGATTATCTACATCAATGCCCCTTGCTGCAACATCTGTCGCCACCAGAATTTCAACGCTACCATCTCTAAAATCTTCCATGACCTTATCTCTTTTACGCTGATCCATATCGCCATGAATCGCAGCAGTAGAGAAGTTTTCCTGTACTAGGTCTTTGGCAAGTTCATCTACTTTAATTTTAGTATTACAGAATATAAGTGCTGATTTGATTTGGTGAAACTGTAGAAGACGTTTAAGGGCTTCATGCTTTTGAGAGCCTTTAATATTGTAATAAAACTGTTTAATCTGTCTACTTTGTTGGTTAGAACTCATAGTGCTAATATGCTCTGGATTTTTCTGATGCTGCTCCATAAGTCTCATTAAATCTTTAGCTAGAGTCGCTGTGAACATTACCGTCTGTCTGTCTCTTGGAGTAGCTTCTAAGATAACTTCTATATCCTCTCTAAAGCCCATATCTAACATTTGATCAGCTTCATCTAAAATAACCATTTTCACGTTATCGAGTTTAAGAGTATTTCTGCGTAAATGATCTAATATACGTCCAGCTGTGCCTATAACTACATGGGCTTGACCCTTAAGGGCTTTTAACTGGATACTAATATTCTGACCGCCATAAATAGGTAGGATTTTAATTTCTGGTATAAATTTAGTTAATTTAGTAAATTCACCAGCTACTTGTATTACCAATTCCCTGGTTGGGCAGAGTACTAAAATTTGAGTGGATAAACTGCTTGGATCTATAAGTTGTATTGAGGGAATAGCGAAGGCTGCTGTTTTACCAGTACCCGTCTCTGCTTGCCCGATGATATCTTTACCAGTCTGTAATATAGGTATAGCTTTACTTTGAATCGGAGAGGCTAACGAAAACTCCATTTCATCTAGTGCCTGAAGTATCTCGTTGCTTAAATTAAGTTCCTTAAAATTTGTCAAGACAATAATCTTAGCAGCTATTTACCTTTTTTGCTTACTATTTAATAATATCTGTCTTTTTCCTTTTAACCAAATATTAAGAATCATTTGGTAAAACTCTTTTAATTAAGAGAGGGCGTTGATATGTCAGTAGAGTTGAGTGATGTGAAAGCTATGTATATTTCGGAGAAATCTCCTCTAAAGCTAGCAGAGAAAGACGAAGGAGAAGTTCTTTCTGAGTCACAGCAAGGTCTTTTTCAATCCAAATTAGACTTTATTAGGTCTATTGGTTCTGATGATAATTCTCGGGAAGGTTCTGGTTCTCAAGATCGAAATACTAACGAGGTAGGATCTAGTGATATTGAAGTTCAAGATCAAACCATAGCAGCCTTTACTGGCTTGGAAGCTAATATAGCTCGAAAACCACTGATTATCAATAGTGCGACTATTGCTGGTTTAGGAGAGATGTATCCTCATAATGATGGAGTTTCTGATTTACAGGCATCTTTAACTGAAACTATTAACTCTGGCAGAAAAATCGAAGACATGCCAGAAGAAATTAAAGACCAACTGAAATTAATTTTTAACCCAAAGTAAGAGCGTATAGCCGAACTCCAATTTCCGCGTTTTCGCCCGCCTTTTTGAGCTATTTGAAATAAATCTTAAGAAATGATATAATGTAAATACTAATGAGCTCTGGTCTCAATATCATGGACGTTCTGCCTCGTGCTCGCACTCTAGTTTCTACGGATGCGGGGGCGGAGGTTTTCGATCGTCTAGTAAAAGTTCTTTCTCAGCCCTTAGATCCCTCTTATAAAAAAAAACTTGAAACTAGATTACACAGAGAAGTTCATGATGATTCTGAGAAGGCTCCTTCAAGTGAACCCCTTAATGAGAAAATAAAGGAATTTTTTTCAGTCGGAGATGTAGTTTCCTTGCTCGGTGTCGCTCTTTTAAATTTCCAATCTAAACTCTCTAAAACATCTAAAGGTGGTTTAGTCGACGGAGCTTTTAAAAATTTAGCTTTAGCTATGACTTTTTTAGGCAGTCCTATAGCTTTATTCGGTAGAGCGACTGGTAAAAGACAAGAAGGTGCTTTAGGAAAGGATTTAATGGGTGAATATAGCTTACAGCAGGCTCAGTATAAGGGTTTTGATATTCTTAGTAATTATAAACCTGAGGAAATTAACAATTTAATTAGTTCAGCTGGGAAATTAGCTAGAACTTTAGATTATGAAGATCATGTAAACCCCGAGATTCACTCAAGGCATCTTAAAGATTCAAGTGATGATAGTAGGGGAAATAAGGCTGGAGGCTTATTTTGTGGTGCACCTGGTACAGGTAAGACAGCTGGAGTAGAGTTAATACTTGGTAAGTGGGCTGAGATGATGAAAGGTAAAGGCTTTGAGCCTGTTATCGTGGGGTTGGATTTAGCTAATTTTCATAAATTCTTACAAGAAACGCAGAGACTTAAAGATAGCGCTATAGAATCCATAAACGCTCTCGCCGGCGGGGAACAGAAATTATTTTCTTCTGCTAAGGATAATCAAGGTTTAACTATTTTTGAAGTTTTAATTAGTCAAATAGAAAAAAAATCTAGAGAAGTGGCTAAGCATAATAAAGAGCATCCTGAAAATAAGCAGAAACTTTTCTTTGTGGTAGATGAATTTGATAAAGTACTAGTTCTGAAAGATCTTCAGGGAGCTGATCGAAATAGACTTAAAAATGCTATTTTACGTTTGAATCAGATTTTTGAAGATCACAATATTTTACTTACGAGTAATACTTCTCTGAAGCAGATGGTGACACAATTAAAGGACATAGTCGGTGATGAAGCTGTCTGGAAGCCATTTGAAAGTAGGTTGAATTCGAATCATGTTTCTGTAGATGAGCCTTCGACAAAAGTACAGGCGAAAATCTTTGTAGGCAAGATATTACATGATCACTATGATGCTATTGACTGGCAGGCTTTTAAAATAAAGCCTACAAAAGTCTTTGATTTAGATAAGACATTACTAGCCGATGCTATTCATGAAGATATTTTAAAACCTTTAAATAGTTCCTACAATGGGCGTGAATTAAATAATATCGCTCTAGATATTAAACCACGTCTTCTACATGCGGCAATTAAAGAGCGTATACAGAAAAAAGGTTTAGGAATATCTGACCAAAGCTGGTCTGCTATGAGCGATATGGAAAAAATAGCTGTTACTAAGGTGAAAATCACTCCAGATTTATTAAAAGAACTTTTAACGACTAAGCATGAAATTATGAATGGTAAGCATGACCCTAATCTAGAACAGGCTTATTCGATAGTCGAAGCTTATGCTGATTTAATGTCTAAGGATAAAGCTTTTATTGACTCCGTTCGAGGTAATAAAAGTGACAATATTTTTTCTCTTATAAGTACTTTTTATAATAAGGAAAACGGCATAGCGAAAGATGTTTACTCTGCTAAATCAGCAGTCTTAGTGGGAGATAAAATATTTCACCATAAAATTATTCATGAAAAGGTAGATCTGCACAAGTCTTTAGCTGAAGATAAACTGAAAATTGAGTTTACCGAAGCTTTAGTCGATCATAAAAATATGAATAATGTATCTGCTTCTAAAGCTAATATTAAATTCGCTCCAGCTAAATTTACTTTAGATATTAATCCTAATAAATTTTCTACATATTTTACTCCTAAATTAAATTCAATTTTAGAAACACCAGTAGATAAGACTATGAGTAATATAGTTAGTACTTTTCAATCTTTGTTAAAAGCAGGAGAGTCTGGGAATGGCTCAGCAGGTGGAACAGAAGCCTTGATTAATGGTGCTATGACTAAGCTCATCCAAGCAGCTGTAAAATAAAACTGCCCCAATTAACTTCACTTAAGGTAAATTGGGGAAAAATGACCCCTAAAAAGCAGAGGGGTTATGGAGGGAGAATATTATGAATGAGAGAAAGAGTACATGGTCTTGATGAATGTTCGATATGTAAAGCTAAGGGAACAGTGATTCGTCGTGGTT
>Ga0208364_1000027_pt1 | contig 45269 bp, 75 predicted proteins | sample LakMenEpi08Jun12_FD_150680 | JGI IMG/M metagenome (GOLD analysis project Ga0208364, IMG submission 150680) | Freshwater microbial communities from Lake Mendota, WI - 08JUN2012 deep hole epilimnion (SPAdes) | ecosystem: Environmental > Aquatic > Freshwater > Lake > Epilimnion/Euphotic zone ...
CAATTCTAGGTCTAGAAGGATACATGTGTGCAGACATATCTGATACACGAGATAAGTCTGAAAGAGAAGGTCAACAAGATCTTGTCTACAATCACATTATCCTTCTAGCCAAGAATCAAATTGGTTTAGAAAATCTTAACAAGATTAGTGAACTATCTTGGACAGATGGTTTTTTTAAGAAGCCACGATTTGACTTTACTATTTTAGAAAAGTATAAAGAGGGTATTATCGTTACCTCTGCTTGTCCAAGTAGCGTTTTAGTTAAAGCACTTGAGGAAGAAGAGTTTGCACTTGCTAAGAAGTACATTTCTTGGTTTAAAGAACGTTTTGGAGATGATTACTACATTGAAGTCATGCCACATAACGAAGCACACATTAATAAATATCTTATTGCACTTGCTGACGAGTTTGAAGTCAAGGTAGTTGTAACTCCAGACTGTCACCATGTTGACTCATCACAAAAGGAAGTTCAAGAGTTTAAGTTGCTCATGAACACACACGGCAAGGTATTAAAAGATACAACATACGAAAAGTCAAAAAAGAAAACAAACATGATGGAACGCCTTGACTACCTTTATGGAGAAGACCGTCAGATTACTTTTAATAAGTTTGATATTCATCTGCTCTCATATGAAGAGATGAAGGCAGCGATGGAATCGCAGGGGATTGATCGACCAGACATCTACTCAAATACACTCCTATTAGCAGATACAGTAGGAGACTATGGCATTCAAGATGGCATGAATCTTCTACCTGTACAGTATAAGAGTCCAGATAAAGAACTAAAGAAGATTGCATACGAAGGTTTAGAGCAAAGAGGTTTTGCAAATAACCCAGAATATGTTGCAAGAGTTGAAGAAGAACTTGAAATTATTAAAGATAAGAAGTTTGCTCCATACTTCCTTGTAGTTCAAAGCATGATTGCTTGGGCTAAGAAAGAAGGAATAATGGTAGGGCCAGGTCGAGGATCTGCTGCTGGATCATTGGTTTGCTACGCTCTTGGAATTACAGATGTAGATCCTATTAAGTATGGACTTTTGTTTTTCCGTTTTATTAATCCAGAGCGCAACGACTTCCCTGATATTGATACAGATATTCAAGACTCTCGTCGTGATGAGGTTAAAGACTATCTTGTTAGACAATATAGGCACGTTGCATCTATTGCGACATTCTTACAGTTTAAAGATAAGGGTGTTGTCCGAGATGTTGCACGAGTATTAAACATTCCTCTTACAGACGTTAATAAGGTACTTAAGTTAGTTGACACTTGGGAAGACTTCTGCACATCAAAGTCAACAAGAGAGTTTAGAGAAAAGTATCCAGAGGTAGAGATTTATGGAGAGCAACTTCGTGGTCGCATTCGTGGTACAGGTATTCATGCTGCTGGTGTTGTAACATCTAAGGATCCAATCTTTAGATATGCACCAATGGAAACAAGATCATCTCCAGGTTCTGATGAAAGAATTCCTGTTGTTGGTGTTGATATGGAAGAAGCAGAGCGAATTGGCCTTATTAAGATTGATGCTTTGGGTCTAAAGACTCTTAGTGTTATTCAAGATGCTGTTGCAATGATTAAAGAGAATCATTACAAGGATATTGATTTACACTCGCTTGACCTTGCAGACCCAAAGATTTATGAAATGCTTTCTGACGGCTACACAAAAGGTGTATTCCAGTGTGAAGCAACACCATACACAAACCTTCTTGTTAAGATGGGTGTAAAGAACTTTAACGAACTTGCTGCATCAAATGCTCTTGTTCGTCCAGGTGCTATGAATACAATTGGTAAAGATTACATTGCACGTAAGCACGGAAAGCAGAATGTATCTTATAGTCACCAAATTATGAAACCATTTACGGAGGATACTTATGGTTGCGTTTTATACCAGGAACAAGTTATGCAAGCATGCGTACACCTTGGACAGATGTCCATGTCAGAAGCAGATAAAGTTAGAAAGATCATTGGAAAGAAAAAAGATGCTAAAGACTTTGATGAGTTCAAAGACAGGTTTGTCAAGGGCGCTTCTGCCTTTGTTAGTCCCAATCAGGCTCTTGATCTATGGCATGACTTTGAAGCGCATGCGGGTTACTCGTTCAACAAGTCTCATGCGGTTGCTTACTCTACGCTCTCGTATTGGACGGCGTGGCTAAAGTATTATTATCCACTAGAGTTTATGTTTGCCCTTCTTAAAAATGAAAAGGACAAGGATAACAGAACTGAGTACCTTATTGAGGCAAAGCGTATGGGGATTCCTGTAAAGTTACCTCATATCAACGACTCAGACTTTGACTTTAAGATTGAAGGTAAAGGTATTAGATTTGGCCTGACTGGTATTAAGTACATATCAAGCAACATTGCAGAAAAGTATATTGCTGCAAGACCTTTTAAGACATTGAAAGAGGTGGAGGAGTTTACTTTTACCAAAGGTAATGGGGTAAACAGTCGTGCACTTCAAGCAATGAATATGGTTGGCGCTTTAACGTTTCCAGATAATCCAAGAAACGATAGTCAGATTAAAGAAAACCTATACGAATATTTAAACCTTCCAGAGTTTAATATTACAATTCCTTCACACTACTACGCATTTATACAGGATGTGGAAGAGTTTGAGGAAAAGGGGTCATATGTTTTACTGGGTATGGTAAAATCAATTAAACGAGGAACAGGATGGTCACGAGTTGAAGTTTTGGACAAGACTGGTAGTGTTGGTATATTTGATGAAGAAGGAACGACTATTGAGACTGGTCGTACTTACCTTATTCTTTGTAATGATAACAGGATTGTTTCTGCAGTACCTGCTGATGAAATAAAAGGATCTTCAAACGCCCTTGTAAAGTTCTTGGGTTATAAGCAGTTACCTTATAAAGATGAAGAAATGTTTGTAGTTTCTTTTAAACCAAGAATTACAAAGGCTGGAAAAAAGATGGCATCTCTTACATTAGCAGATACAGACAGAGATCTTCATTCTATTACAGTTTTCCCTACATCTTTTGCAAAAGCATATATGCATATTGAAGAAGGAAAGGCTTATAAATTTAGTTTTGGTAAAACAAAAGACGGAACAGTAACATTGGAGGATGTACATGTCAGTTAGTATCGAAGAAGCGTTAGCACAGTTAGATCCCAAGTTAAGAAAGAGATTGGGCAGTGGAGTAGGAGTCAACTATGAGTATCAGCCCACTCCTAGTTTTGGGCTAAACCGTGCTCTTGGTGGAGGGCTTCCTTACGGTAGACAGGTACTTATCTGGGGATCAAAGTCTTCAGCAAAGTCTTCTATGTGTCTTCAGATGATCGCTTTAGCACAGGCAGAAGGAAAGTTGTGTGCATGGATTGACTCAGAGATGTCATACTCAGAAGACTGGGCTAGAACTTTGGGAGTAGATCCAGAAAAACTAATCTACTCACAAGCAAGAACTATTAGCGATATGGTAGATGTAGGTGTTGGACTTATGAACGCTGGAGTTGACCTAATTGTGGTAGACTCTATTACATCAATGCTTCCAGCAATCTATTTTGAAAAAGATACAGATGAGATGAAGGCATTAGAAAACACTAAACAGATTGGAGCCGAATCCCGTGACTTTAGTAACGCATGGAAAATGCTTAACTATGCAAACAATAAAGTTAAGCCAACTCTGCTTGTTCTCATTTCTCAGTCTCGTAATAATATTAATGCTATGTATACTAGCCAGCAGCCTTCTGGTGGCCAGGCTACTAAGTTTTATTCCTCATGTATTGTTAAACTCTTTTCTTCAGAGTCAGACAATCAAGCGATTAAGGGCAAGATCAAAGTAGGAGATAAATTAATTGAAGAAAAAATTGGTAGAACTATTAAATGGGAACTCCAGTTCTCCAAAACCTCTCCAGGGTTCCAATCTGGTGAGTATGATTTTTACTTTAGAGGTGACGATATTGGTCTTGATACCATTGGTGATCTGGTTACTACAGCAGAACTAAATGGTATTGTAGAGCGCACAGGGGCTTGGTATATCCTTCCTGATGGCTCAAAGGTTCAGGGTAAGGAAGCGTTTGTGAATCGTGTAAGAGAGGATCTTGACTTGCAAGAATCAATCAAGGCAAGGTTAAATGGCTAACTACAGCATATACGAAGGAAAGTTTCCTTGCAAAACATGTAAAAAAGAAGTAAAGACTATGAGAGTTTATATGGAGACTGGAATGGCCTCTTGGATGTGCTCAGACAAACATCTGTCAGAGGTGATGCTATTTAAAAAAGGATACAAGAAAGTAAAAAGAGATGACTGAAAAAAGTGAAAGCAAAAGGATTGGGGCTAAGCAGCACAAGAACTCTGGTCGTAACACCCAAAAGGGAGATGCTTCTTGGAAAAACTTTGTTGTAGATTTTAAAGAGGTTGGAAAATCTTTTACTTTAAATAAAGAGGTTTGGGCAAAGGCTACCACCGATGCTATGAAGAATGGCAAGGATCCAGCAATAGTTGTAGTAATAGGCGAGGGTAACTCAAAGGTAAGACTTGCAATAATTGAAATGTCAATTCTTGAGAATCTAACTGATGGTGTATAATAAGAGTATGGCAAACAATAGTTATAAAGAAAATGTATTTACTGAAGAAGAAATTAAGGATATAGAGACAAACATCTCAAATGAACTTAAAAGTAGAGAGCATGTTGAATGGTCAGATGCTCTTATGGGTAATACACATACAGAAAACCTTGTTAGAATTAAAAGAGATTTTCTTGGAAGGATTGAAATTAATAACCTACCAATGCCAGACTCAGTTATTGAAAAGGTTTTAAAACTTGCAAAAGATATGTATCAACTAGAAACTTCACACCCTCAAAATATTAGTGGTATAACGTACGTTGAGTATAATCCAAAATATGGTACACCATCTTTAAATGTTCATAAAGATAATGGGTCCTGTGGCTTTATATTGGATTATCAACTTGCTTCAAACATATCTTGGCCATTTGGTGTTGAGGAGTCGACATACGTCTTGTCAGATAATTCTATTTTGGCTATGTATCCAACCACACATTATCATTGGAGACCAAGTATTAAATGGAGTGAGGGTAACTTTGTTAGACTTATATTCTTTGAGTTTTTTACTCCAGGGCTAATAAAGGTTGAAGATCCAGAAAAGTATCAAAGTGCTTTGAGTTTTGCCAATAGTTTTGTACAGGAGGATAAGAATGAAGTATGATGAAGTAAATACGATTGTTGACTCAGTTTTAACTGAAGAAGAAATTAAAATGATTTATTCGTTAGTTGAAAAGTCTAACGAGGGCTACCTAATGGAACTGTTTAATCAAAAAATATCAAACTTTCCATTACCAGAAGATATATCTAAAAAAATAATTAGTAAATGTGAGGAGTTGTCTGGGGAGTCAGGATTGGAGATATCTGAGTACCAGTTTTCTAAATATGAAAAAACAACAGATGAAAATGGAAAGACAAGGTATCCAAACCTATTCCCTCATTTTGACGACACCTTTCCAGAGCCAAGGTTCACCTTTGACTATCAGATAGGTGGTAATACTACCTGGCCACTAGTAGTTGAAGGCAGTGTCTTTGAGTTAAAAAATAATCAGGCTTTAACATTTTCTGGAACACACCAGATTCATTGGAGAGTAAAAAAAGATTTTAAAGATGGAGAAAGAATAGATATGATTTTCTTCCATCTCAGAAAAAGAGGCGGGGATAAAAAAGACCCTTCTGTAAACGAAACAATGAATGCTAAAGAGGGAAAGTTTAGAAAGATGTACGATCAGGGGAATAACTAAAATGGCAGAAATGCATAACTACCTAACACCAATGGATAAGTATTCAAAAAGACTGCCTTTTTATATAGACAACTTATTTGATTCAGACCAAGTTTTAAGAATTAAATCTCTTTTAGAAGAGAACAGAAAACTAGAACCTTTTATCATTGGTGACAGAATTGAAGATGGATACATAAGAACTTCTGAATTTAGAAGTAGGTATCAGCCAAAGATTGCAAAGAATATGTCAAGAACTTTGATCGAGTTTGATATGCCAGAAGACTGTGAGAAGGTTTTGGATAGCATTGCTAAGCCGTTGTATGACGGTGATATAGCGCTATGTCACTATAACTATATTGACTACAATATTAAGTATGGGTATGGAGACAATAGCCCAGCGCTACCACCACACCTTGATGCAGATGAGAACCTTATAACTATTAACTACTGCCTTGATACAAATATTGACTGGGACCTTTACATAAGTACCCCAGAAGATTCTTCTAAATTTGAAAAGTATACACTGACTGCTGGTCAAACCATTGTCTTTAGTGCTGTTAATCAAATTCACTGGAGACCAAAAAGAAAATTTAAAGAAGGGGAGTTCTGTGAGATTATTAGCATGGATTACTGCCCAACTACCAACTATAGGTTTACTGGAGAGGACAATCCTATTGATCCAGAAAAAAGCCCAATGAAAAGAAAAGAGTATCTAGATAAGTTACAGTCTCGCCAAGAGATGATGGCTGCATTTAATTTATGGAACGAAGAGGGTCTTCGTGACGGTATTGACATGAAATCGATGGGGTAAACATGGAACAACAAGGTACAACAATAGATATGGTAAACGGTCTAGCAGAGATTGCAGACTACATGCAGGATGAGGAGTTAACAGTAGCGCTTACAATGATAGCCAAGTTAATTATTAAGCCAGACATTCCTTTGAACGTAGCACACGTAGAGATAGTACGGCTTCAAGCAATAGCAGCAAAGATGGCTTTTAAGGCTACATGGATGGCTAATGTTGATAAGTCAGATCGTGGAAAGAAGAATCTTTATTATACTGCAGCAGAGTCTCTTAATAATTTAGTGTCTGCACTCAAATATATAACCCGTTAATCTGCTATACTTATACTAATAGAAACGAGTAAAACATGACAAAAAGTTTATTACAGCAGATTATGGTTAAACAGGAAAAGCCACCAGTGCACTCAGTAGATGTTGCTGGTTTGACTGAAAAGATTCAGTCTGGATATATTGTAAACCGAATTGATAAGCAAACACAGAAGAAAACCTTTGCCCCATCTACAATTGCCTACGGGCATGGAGAGTGTCCAAGGTATTGGTATCTTGCATTTGATGGTCAAATGTTTGAGGATGATGCAACACCATATAGTGCAGCAAACATGACTGCAGGAACAAAATCTCACGAAAGAATTCAGGAAGCCATGGGCAACGTTCCAGACTTTCTTGTTGACTCTGAGTTTAAAATTACAAACAATGATCCACCAATCTTTGGATATGGGGACGTTATTGTAAATTGGCAGGGAGAAGAACTCCTTGGGGAAATCAAGACAATGATGAATGAAGGGTTTGAATACCGTAAGGCACACAACAAACCTAAGAGCGGTCACCTAATTCAGTTATTGATTTATATGAAGATTCTAAAGAAGGCTAAGGCAGTTCTTATTTATGAGAACAAGAATAACCATGAGTTGCTAATCCTTCCAGTAGAAGTTAATGATTATTATCGTCGGTGGGTAGACCAGACGTTTGAATGGATGAGATCAGTTCGTAAGGCTTGGGTCGACAGAACCCTACCTGAAAAGAACTATCGCTCAAATTCAAAAATTTGCAAATCATGTCCAATTAAAAAGGCATGTGCAGAGGCTGGTAAGGGAGACTTTAAACTAAAGTCCTTGGAGCCACTAGATGAAACACTGCCAATGGTGTGATAAACAATTTAAAACAGATATAACATATCAAATATACTGTTCACCAGAGTGCAGAGATATGTCTACTAAAGAAAAAATTGCTGCAAGGTATATGATTTCTAGACGACAAAAAAGAAAAGGCAAGGAAAGAAATTGCAAGTCATGTAAAGAACCTTTATCAATATATAACGATGAAAGTCTTTGTGTTAAGTGCAATGTAAATCCTTCAGATGTTGCAAAAGCATTAAAAGAAATTAAGGATAATCTAAAATGAAATTAGCAGAGGCAATAGGGATAAAAATCCCAAAGACTATTTGTGCTATTGATGCAAGCACTAATAGCCTTGCCTTTGCTATTTTTAACACAGAGAAAAAAACCTTAGAGTCAGTTGGCAAGATTACCTTTAAAGGAAAAGACACCTATGAAAAGGTTATGGACGCAGGACAAAAAGTTAAACTATTTATTGACATGTATGGTGGCTTTGAGGCAATAATTATTGAGCATACTGTTTTTATGAATAGTCCTAAAACTGCTGCTGACCTTGCTTTGGTTCAGGGGGCAATACTTGGGTCTGCTGGACAGTCTGGTACCAAGATTATTGGAAAGGTTTCCCCAATAACTTGGCAAAACTTTATCGGAAATAAAAAGATCTCTAAAGAAGAGCAACTTATTATTCGTGCACAAACCCCAGGAAAATCTGAATCATACTATAAAGCCTACGAGAGAATGCTTCGCAAAGAAAGAACAATAAACTTTATTAATATTAATTATGATAGGTCTATTACAGATAACGATGTGGCAGATGCTTGTGGAATTGGCCACTGGGCACTATCAAACTGGGGTAAGGCAATTGGAGTTGACAAATAATACTATGGCTGCTAAACTATATACAAGTGAAGTCTTTATGCGTAAGAGGTATCTTGTGGATAAAAAGACTCCAGAAGAGATTGCAAAGGAGTGCGGATCTAGTGTTGAAACTATATACGTATACCTTGCTAAATTTGGATTAAGGAAATCAAAAAGATGAAAAAGATTAAATATGTAGCGTTTGTTCTATCATTGGTAGCAGCGGTAGGAATTGCATATGCAACTGCAACTCTTAAAGGGTTTCCAGATGCATTTGATATGGAGGAAGATGATGAGTGAAAACTTAAACATAACTGTTGATCAAGTCAACCACCCAGCCCACTATACTACAGACCCTTCTGGAGTAGAATGTATTCAAATTACACGTCATCGTAACTTTAACATTGGTAATGCTTTTAAGTATTTGTGGAGAGCAGGAATCAAGGATGAATCAAAAACCATCCAGGATCTTGAGAAAGCCATCTTTTATATCAAAGACGAAATCAACAGATTAGAAGGTAAGTATGTCAACCGAAGATGATTTAGTTAAGCACCTTGATCAGGTAAACCTGGTAGTAGAAGAATACCTAAAAGGTAACGATCCTACAGTAATTTCAAAGCAACTGGATATACCAAGAACAAAGGTTGTTACACTAATCAATGAATGGAAAGTCATGGCATCTGCTAATGATGCTATTCGTGCCCGTGCCAAAGAAGCACTTGCAGCAGCAGATACACACTATAGCAAGTTGGTTTCACGCACATACGAGGTGATTGATGAAGCCTCTATGACTAACAATCTTAGTGCAAAGACTGCAGCAATTAAACTTGTTATGGACATTGAGTCCAAAAGAATTGACATGTTGCAAAAGGCTGGCCTGCTTGAAAACAAAGAACTTGCAGAAGAGATGATTGAAATTGAGCGTCGCCAAGAAGTTCTTGTTTCTATATTAAAGGACATTGCTTCAGAGTATCCACAGGTTCGTGATGAGATTATGCGTAGACTTTCTTCATTTGCAAAAGACAACGAGGTGATTACAGTTGTCCACGATGTTCAATGAGTTTTTAGAAGCACTACAAGATGATCACTTTCAAGAGATTCCAGTAGACGCAAGAACATTTGTAGAGGGAGAAGCATACCTTGGCCAACCTCCACTGTCAGATATTCAGTACGACATTGTAGAAGCCATGAGCCAGATCTATCGTAAAGAAGATCTTATAAATTTGCTGGGGGAAGAAAAAGGAAACCAATATTATAATAAGTATACTAAGAACGAAATCATTCTGCAACTTGGCAAGGGATCTGGAAAAGACTTTACATCAACAGTAGCATGCTCATACATCGTATATAAACTTCTATGTTTAAAAGACCCAGCAAAATATTTTGGTAAGCCCTCTGGAGATGCTATTGACCTTATCAATGTGGCTATTAACGCTCAACAAGCAAAAAATGTTTTCTTTAAAGGTTTTAAGACCAAGATTGAAAAGTCTCCTTGGTTTGTTGGAAAGTACAATGCTAAGGCAGACTCAGTTGAGTTTGATAAGTCTATTACAGTTTATTCTGGTCACTCAGAAAGAGAGTCTCATGAGGGTTTAAACCTTCTTCTTGCTGTTCTTGATGAAATCTCTGGCTTTGCTTCTGAGATTGGAACAGGAAATGATCAGGGTAAGACTGCTGACAATATCTACAGAGCATTCCGTGCTTCAGTAGATTCTCGCTTTCCTGACTTAGGCAAGGTTGTTTTGCTTTCATTCCCAAGATATCCAGGAGACTTTATTTCAGAAAGATATGATGCTGTAATTGCTGAAAAAGAGTCAATTGAAAAGACTCACAGGTTTATTATCAATCCAATCTTGCCAGAAGATGATCCAGATAACTATTTTGATATTTCCTGGGATGAAGATCAAATTCTTTCATATAAATATCCAGGAGTCTTCGCATTAAAGAAACCAACATGGGAAGTAAACCCTACAAGAAAGATTGATGATTTTAAGATTGCATTTTTAACAGACATAGGAGATGCAATGCAAAGATTTGCATGCGTTCCAACTTTTGCATCAGATGCCTTTTTTAAGCAGTCTGAAAAAGTAAGAGCCTGTATGACATTGAGAAACCCTGTAGATAACTTTAGAAGGTTTGATGAATCTTTTAAACCAGATCCAGACAAGGTTTATTATGTTCATGCTGACCTTGCACAAAAGCATGACAAGTGTGCTGTTGCTATTGCTCACGTAGATAAATGGGTAAATATTCAGGTAATTAATAACTATGAACAAGTAGCACCAATTGTTGTGGTAGATGCAGTAGCCTGGTGGGAGCCAAAGGTTGAAGGACCTGTTAACCTATCTGAAGTAAAGATGTGGATTCAAAACCTTCGTAGGCTTGGATTTAATATTGGAATGGTTTCCTTTGACCGCTGGCAGTCATTCGATATTCAAAATGAGTTAAAGCAGGTAGGAATGAGAACTGATACTGTTTCTGTTGCCAAAAAACATTATGAAGATATGGCTATGCTTGTCTATGAGGAAAGACTGGCTATGCCAGCAATCGAACTATTGTTCGATGAACTAACCCAGTTAAAGATTATGAAAAATAACAGAGTTGACCACCCACGAAAGAAGTCAAAAGACCTGGCAGATGCCGTGTGTGGAGCAATATTTGGGGCAATATCACATACCCCAAAAGACCAAAATATGGTGGTCGAAGTTCATACCATTAGTGATCGACCTAAGCAGGTTGACACAGGTAGAGACAATGTGATAGAATATAAACCTATGCCAGATGATGTAAAAGATTATCTGGATAGATTCAATCTACTATAAATAAGGAGAAATACCGAATGAATTCATTCAAGAAAATCGCACTAGCCATGGTTGCAGCCATGACTTTGGGCACAATCGTAGCAACACCTGCAAGTGCTGCTGTAATGACAGTTGCTGTAGATCTTGCTGGAACGGCTAACACAACCGCTTCTTCAATTGCTACACCTGCTGCATTGCCAGTCCCTGCAGACAACACAGTTGACGCTGCTGACGCACTTAAGTTCGTCGCAACAGTTGACACAGGAACAGTCGTTTCTGTAGTGACAACAAACGCAACAATCGTGTCTGCATTACACACATCTGCTGCACCAGTAGCAGCGACATCAGGATCATCGTCATTGACAATCGCAACTGGTACAGGAACAACTGCAACATTCTATGTCTATACAAAGACAACAGCAATTGGCACAGTTGTAATCAACAACGGTGGAACAACCCTTACATACTATGTACAGGGCACTGCTGGTAAGATCAACAACCTAACAGTAACCGCTCCAGTATCAGGTGCTGCAGGTACAAAGCAAGACATTCTAGTTACAGCAACAGACGTATTTGGAAACAAGGTTTCTGGTAAGTCCCTTACTGCAACAGTATTTGCTGCAACAGCAACACTTGATTCAGCAACAGCATCAACAGGTGCTACACTTTCAGACTTTGGAGTTGCAACATTTAAGGCAACACTTCCAACAGTTGGAACACGAGCACTAGTTATGTTTGCTCCAACAACATCAACAGATGCAGTTGCTGCAGCAGTTGTAGGCTTGACTGCTCCAACACTTGCTCCATTTGCAGAGATCACAGTCCGTGATCTTGTAGCAGAACTTGCTGCTCAGATTGCTGCTAAGACTGCAGCAGAAAAGGCTCTTGCAGATGCTCTTGCCAAGGCTGCAGCCGATTCTGCTACTGCTAAGTCAGTTGCAGATTCAAATGCGCTCACTGCAGCAGCAGAGATTGCTAAGTTAAAGGCAGAGGCTGTTTCAGCCAAGATTGCTTCAGACAAGGCTCTTGTTGACGCTATCGCTGCTAAGGATGCTCAGATTGCTAAGTTGACTTCAGATAACACTGCTGCACTTGCATCACTAAAGAAGGCATTCAACACACTTGCAAACAAGTGGAACAAGAAGAATCCAAAGGCAAAGGTTACTTTAGTTAAGTAATTATTCCAACATTAAAGGGGTTGCCAATTACGGCAGCCCCTTTTTTGTGCAATAAAATGGTATAATCATCCTATCAGACATGTCGTCTGCAAGGGGGAAAGGTAATTAAACGACTACTAAGAATAGTAACGGCCACAGTCTTAGCCTTTGGCTGGCTACTTATAGCCCCCCAGGAAGCCCACTCTGATGATCCACTCACAGTAGCAGCCCAAGAAATACAGGAACTTAACGATAGCGTAGATGACCTTGGCTATCAAGATGATTTTATAGATCTTATAGAGATAGCAGAAAATAAGTTTGCCTCAGCCACAAATGCGAAGGAACTTAAAGATGATGCCCATGATGCCCACGAAGATGCAGTAGAAGCAGAAGCCACAGCCTTAGAAGCAAAAAATCTTGCCCAGTCAAATGTGGATGGTCAGACAGCCACAGTAGCCTTGGCCCTTGAACATAAAGACAACGCTCTTGAAGAAAGAAACGATGCACAGGATGCTCTCAGCATAGCCAACATAAATGTTCAAACCACACAGTCTAATATGCAGGCTGCTGGAGGAACAGGGTTAGCCTATACGGTTTATACTCTTGTCAGACAAGGAAATGTCGCTACCCCAGGATCTGTGCTTTGTTCTGGCACTTGGAACTCAAACTCTATGTATCTTCCAGTTTGTGGCAACAGGTATGAAAATTTTATAGTTAAATTTACTGGAACGATTACTGTCCCATCATGGTTTACAACAACATATTTTGCAGGATATACAGATGATGGATTTAGAATGTATGTAGACGGAGTTCTTGCAGTTGATAACTGGCAAGAGCAAGGCACTACTTGGAGTGATTATTCACCAGTATATGATGTTAGTGAAGACAAAACATTGGGTGTAGAAATTTGGTGGTATAACGGCGGAGGTCCTGGATCTTATCATCTTGGATGGGCAATTCCTGGAGGCTGGACTGGAGTAGGATGCGACTATGCTGGAGATCCACGAGTATGGGGACAAAACTTTAGTTGTAATCTTAATACATTTTCTTCTGGCTCAGGACCAACACAGGAACAGATCAATGCTTACAATGATGCTGTTGAAGCACAGGCTATAGCACAAACAATCTATAATAATAAATTAGCAGTATATAATGACAAACTAAATGTTTACAATCAAGAAGTACAAGTCTTACAAAATCTCACATCAAACCTCACAACAGCAATACAAAACCTAACAATCGCACAACAAAACCTAACATCTGCTTTAGAATTAAAAAATAATAGAATCAACACATATAATCAATCTATAATTGATTTAAATGCTGCTATTGAAGATGCATGGACTTATTATTTTGAGCAGGCACAAAGAGAACTTAATGCTGCTATTGCTCAGGCAGCAGCCAATGCTGCAGCCAATCAGCCTACCCCAGAACCAACACCAGAACCTTCTCCAGAACCAACTGAAGAGCCAACAGATGAACCAAGCCCAGAGCCCTCACCAGAGCCTACAGAGGAACCAACTGAAGAACCTACACCAGAACCATCTCCAGAGCCTACAGTAGACCCTACAGATGAGCCTACACCTGAACCTACCCCAGAGGTTACACCAGATCCAGAACCAACTGAGGAGCCAGTTGTAGAGCCTACTGAAGAACCTACCCCAGAACCTTCACCAGAACCTGGACCAGATCCAGAACCAGAAGATAATCCTTGGACTGAACCAGATGTAGAAATCAAAGATGAAGTATTAGAAGCCCTCATTCCTGAAAAGGGAACTGGTACATCAGAAGATTTATCTGGAGTTATTGCTAACCTTACAAGCAAAGATAATAAGTTAGTTACTCTTTCCCCTGAACAAATTACAGCAGTAAGTCAAACACTCAAAGCATTGACGCAAGAAGCAAAAGTAGAAGTTGCAGAAGACCTTGGCATTAAGCCGTCAGAAGTTGCACAGATTGCTGAGCAGATGAAGTCTAACCCAGAACTTGCCTCAGCATTTGTTGAGTTCGCAGAAAGAGCAGGGGATGCAGGAGAAACCCCAATGCCATTTACATTAGCAGATGCAGTAACAGAAGTACAGACAGAAGCATTTTTAGCAGACCCACTTGGTGCAGTATTTGAAGTGGATGTTACAGAACTCCTATCCAATTTCTCTGAGTTGGGTATGGATATGACAGATGATCAGAGAGAAAAAGCCCAAGAAGTCATTATCCCAGTAATCATTGTTTCACAGATTGCAAATGTAATGATTGGGATGAGGAGGTAAAAATGAAAATAATCAAAAAGGTTGTGAAGGGATTCTTCACATGGCTTAAAGATGCAGGGGTGGAAGTGATTGCACAGGCCTTTACTCTCCTTGGCTTCTTCATCGCATGGCTAACTTTGACGGGATCAGCAAGAGACATTGTTGGTATTGCAGTACTTGCAACTACAGTAATCTGGCTTATTACAATCCCACTAAGAAAGGAGGACTAAATATGGCAACTAAAAAGGTAGTAGAGCCTCCTAAGAAGGAGCACCCACAAAAGGCAATTACTAATATATTGATGAGAATCGTAGCAGTCTTTGCAGCATCTGGTCTATCAGTACTTGGTGCTGGAGCAGTTGTAGGAATTGACACAGTTCAGGCAGTATTCTTAGCAGGACTATTAGGCGTAGCAACAGTCATTGAAAGACTGGCAAGGGCTTTTTTGGACGATGGAAAACTCACATTGGCAGAGATCAATGATGCGTTTAAAACGGTAGACAAAAAGGCTAATTAGTCATTATTAACGTTAGTTGACAGCCCTCTCTGGGCAATGGTATACTTAAGTATCACCTATCTGGAGAGGGCTTTGTCATGACCTGTATTGCTGTAGTAAAACATGAAGATAAAATCTACATGGCTGGAGATCGTGGAGCATCAGACGATGGGACTATTCTAGCACTTGATGCACCAAAGGTTTGGAAGATAGGTCCTTATCTTATTGGCTATGCTGGATCAATGGACGGAGAAAGAATCCGTTTTAACTTTAAGCCAAGTGCTCCTAACATTAAAGATACAGATAAGTTTATGCAGACAAGGTTTATTAAAGAACTAAAGGAATTCTATAATGAGTTCTGGGTTGACACATCCAAAGACGGAGACCTTGGTTTGATCATTGCAGTTCGTGGAGAAATCTATGAACACAGTTCTGGGGATATGTCTTTATCTAAGTACATACTTCCTTATCTTGCAATGGGCTCTGGAGCAGAGTATGCTTATGGGGTTTTGTATGCAACTGATAAACAAAAAAATGCAAGAAATAGGGTTGTTCAAGCAGTTAACGCTGCTATCAAGTTTAATCCTTCTTGCATGGGGCCAGTAGATGTAGTTAGTTTATGAGAGAGTTTCGCACTGACACAAATAATATTATCAATAAAACTTCTTGGAATCTAGTTGGAGCGTATAAAGAAGTTTTTGGCAACCTTAATGACAAACTTTATCCATGCGTAATAAATGATAAAAAAGTTATTCTTGGTGGGTATAATAACTGGGATTGGCCCACCCTGCAGTTCATGAATATTGATGGGTATAGGTCTGACAACTTTAAAAAAAATACAGAAAACGATATTGTTTTTTTAGGTTGTTCACAAACTTTTGGAGTTGGTATTGCACAAAATTTTACTTGGCCAAAAGTTGTACTAGATTCTATTGCACCAAACAATAACCTAAATAATTTGTCTCTTGTTTCAGGAGCAATAGAAGAAATTATTTATAATTTTTTTAAATATTGTAATATATATGATAATCCAGGAACAGTGTTTTTTTTAATGCCAGACATACATCGTGGCTTTGAGCCAGTATTAGAGTTGGCTCAATTAAGAGCAATACAGTTTTATCAAATATTAGAAATTTACTGCAAGATAAACAATATTAATCTTATTTCATCTACTTGGGATATTAGGAGACCTAATAATAATGATCAGAGTTTAAATGATTTTTTTGATGGAATGTTTGACACATTTTACAAAATAAATATACAGGATTATGCTAAAGATATTAATGATTTTATGGAAAAAAACAGCCATGAAGAGTATCTCTTGGTTGCTAGAGATAAAAAGCATATGGGTATTGCTATGCATCACGCTACTGCAAAGTTTATGGTAGAAAAATATTTAAACTTGACATCCAAACAAGAATAGGATACACTTTATATATGAGCGAAGAATTTGAAGAAATCTTAAAAGATATTCAAAATACAGAGGCAGATTTTAATGAGTTTGAGATCTGGCTTGAAAACGGAATTGAACGGGGATGGATAACAGAACCGTTCTGTAATACTCATGAAGGCGATCCTTATATGAGTGAAGAAGAGCAACAAGAGTGGGAAGCAGGTGGCGACCCATGTCAACTAGTAATCAAGATAAAGGGTATATAAATATGAAAAAGTTAATCGCACTAATCGCAGTACTGTTTTCAGTAGTAGTTCCAATTAATGCAAATGCAAACACAGTTGGTTCTGTTGTAATTATTGATAGCAATTTTAACGAGTCTTTTATTTCAGGAAGCCGTGAAGTAGTTTGCCTATACACATCCAACTGCTCTGTTCCTCAGTCTGGTAAAACAACAGAGTCAATGCATGGAACTATCATGGCAGAGGTTGCAAGAACTGCAAATCCAACCGCAAACCTTATTCTAATTAAGGCTGCAACTACTCCAACTGGAATCGTAAATGGAGATGATTTTAACACTGCTTTGTCTTGGGTTATTGCAAACCTAAAGACAAAGAATATCAAGTCTGTATCATTTGCTCGTGGATCAGGTGCAGCGTCTAATACGTCTACTGGGTGCATGCCAACACATCACACTGACAGGAATGTTCTAAAGGCAAAGACGATTGTGAATGTAGATTTACTGTCTTCGTCTGGAGTAAAGGTGTATGCCTCTACTGGAAACACAAACAAGGTTGGAAGTCTTGAGTATCCAGCATGCTTGCCAAATGTAACAGCCGTAACAACGCTGTCAAGACAAAAGACAGATGGGGTCAATGAGTACACAGATATCCTATTGTCTGCTGGATCATTAAAGGTTGTATCTTTAACTGGTGTCAATACAAAGCAGGTTTTTATGACAACATCTGCAACTGCTACTTTAGCAGCAGCGATGTACGACAAGATCTCATTTGTTCCTAACGGAAGAACAAGAGTATTGCTTCCTTAATTAGGATTGGGCTGTAACTCAGATGGTAGAGTGCCGAACTGTTAATTCGGATGTCGCAGGATCGATACCTGCCAGCCCAGCAAAGTAAGTTATATGGTGTATAATTGTTTTAGTAATTGAGAAGAATGGAGCAGCGTGGAATACCCATCAATTTTAAACAATATCACTGATGACTTTGATATATGGTACAAGACTAAAGATCCCGTTTTTTCTGATCTAAGTTTAAAGTCAAGGCTTCCAGATAGGTGGGTTAGGTTTGATACTGTAGCCAAGGGCAAATATAAAGACAGTGTAATTAAACCAATCAACACATATGTTCAGGCACTCTACCCAGCACCAACTTTAGTAAGTATAGAAAATGGTGTTGTTAGGCTTAGACAAAGAAACCATGCGGAGTTCTTTTTGCTTGAGACATCTACAAGGCTAAGAAATATTGACAGACCCTGGATGAGGCAATACTATAACACAGACTTTAAAATGGCAAAAGACAAAGAATGTTTTGATGATGTCTTTAAGTTTTACGCACCATGGTATATAGATTTAGACGTTGAGGTCTTTTATGAAACTCCACAAGAGGACTCTCCTTTTGTCATAAGCCCAGACTCATCAGTTCATAAAAAGATAGATAAAGAATTAATATATTTAGAGCCAGACTTTATACCCTTTAAATTTAAGAGAGTTGGCCCTCATATGGTTGACCATAGGTTTGGCAAAATAAAAAGGTATTCAGCGATGTTTGATATAGTATTTAAAGTAGATGGTATAATTGAAGAGAAAGTTAGGAACTTTTATGAACAAGATCAAGTTTTACCCATTTAGCCAGTCAACAACAGAGTTTACCCCAAAGCCATATCCTGCTTTAAAGGCTATTCCAGACTGGTATAAAAGTCAGCCATCAGTAATGAATGAGAAAGAATCTCTTGCACAGGGGTTTTCTACTTCAACAATTAAGAGATGCATGCCAATATTTGACTACATAACTGCGGGATACATACTATCTATCCCATGTGATATATATATTGATGCTACCAATCCAGAAAAACTAGAATGGTCAGTTCCACAACCTATGAAGACATTTGCGATAAGCATGATAGCCTCACATGCTGAAGAGCAGTATTCTCATTTTCCTATAGATAAAGATAAATACCATAAGCAACTGTTTAGAATTTTACCTTTCTGGTCAGTAAAAACAGAGCCAGGATATAGTTGTTTGTTTCTTCATCCAACACATAAAGATCCAGTACCTTTCCTAACAATAGAAGCAATAATAGACACTGATAATTTTATTACAGATGGACATGTTTCTATGTTAATTGAAAAAGATTTTAAGGGTGTTATAAAGCAAGGAACACCTTTTATTCAGGTACTTCCCTTTCAAAGAGAAGACTGGGAGATGGAACTGGTTGACCCAGAAGTTGCACAAAAAGAAATAACTGCACAAAGATTATCTCTTCGTAGTACTTTTTCTTTTGGATATAAGAACAAAATGAGATCAAAAAAGGATTTTAAGTGAGTGATGTCCCACTTCCTATAAAATTTACCCCAACATTCTTAGGTCACTCTGGAATGCTTACTATGCCAGTACCAGCGGTGTCTAAGGTTCCAGAATGGTACAGAAGTCTTGCACGTTTTGATAGATCAAATGACGATATAACTCTTGGGGTAAATAATAATGTAGGTACTGATGGAGCAATGGTAGCAACAAAAATGTGTATGCCATTTTTTGATGCACTAACTGCTGGATATCAGTATGTTCTAGAAGATGATGTATATGTTGACTTAGATAAAGATGGAAAGCCAATCATTTCATGGAAAGGCCAGGTAATGATGGTAGATAAAAGACCAACGATAGAATTACCAGTACCAGACAATTGTCATCCAATACACTATGGCTGGAGAATGAATTGGTTCTACGAAACTCCTCCAGGATATTCAGTATTGATTACACACCCAATGAATAGGTATGACCTTCCATTTTACACAATGTCTGGTATCGTTGAGTCAGATATATGGGGGCTTCCAGTTTTTACAGCCTTCTTTTTAAAAAGAAACTTTATAGGAGTAATACCAAAAGGAACTCCAATATTCCAGATTGTTCCAATTAAAAGAGATTCCTGGGAGTCTGAGTGCATCGAGACAGACGAGGCACTTGATAGACATGAACTAGCAGCAGAGAATAGAAGATCACGACTTTATGGATACTACAAACAAACAGCCTGGAGAAAAAAGATGTTTGGTGTAAAAAATTCTAAAATAAAAGAAGTTTCACACGACGATGAATGATATATTAGTTTTGATTTATTCCTACAAAGGTAAAAATCTTAAAGATGTTGTTGACAATGTTTTTAAAAATTCTAGCGGTAAAAGAAAAATAAAGGTTATAGTATCAGACCAACACCCACTAAACAGAAGAGACACCTTCTCTAGCATAGACTGCAGTTACTTTCATATATTTTGGGATTTTATAACAAGTCCATGCCATCATAAAAATTCTTTTATAAGGACAAACCTATCTAAGTATTCTTTAATTTTGGGAGACTCAGTTATGGTTCCAAAAAATTGGGATGATGATCTTGTTAGTCTTGTAGAAGAAAACAATTGCGTTATTTCTGGATCTGGCAAAACTGTTTTAGGGATAGAGAGCCTTTTCTTTTTAAAGAAAGAAAACATACATAGTGATAGTTTTTCAGTTACACAATACATAGACAGAGATTTTATCTTTGGGCTAACATCTTTTTTATCAGAAGTTAAATATCCAACCTATCTAAAATATAACGGAGAAGAAGAATCCCTGTCTGTTAAGATTTTTACAAAGGGTGTTGATATATATTCTGCCCCATCAAACTACTATAAAAAAGTTTCAGAAAATCTTATAGGTGAAATATATGTCCCATTTTCTTTAAATCATAACTATAATGAGGCAATAAGCCTTTTGCAAAATGGGTCTAATTCCTTTGAAAATATCAATGGACTAGAAAGAAGTGTAGAAGATTTTAATATTTTTCACGGAAATATATTTCAGCATCTAAATAATTTACCATTTCACACTAACGATGTTGAGTATGATCCACAAGCCCTTTCTTTTAATAAGGTAGATGCAAGAAGATATCTAGGCAACACAAAAGCAATCCATTAATGGTATAATTATATAAAGGAGAAAATATGACAGACTCAGATATGCCTGCAGAGCGCAGGGCAGACCTAAAAGGTGGACATAGAATCCACGTAATTAAGAATTTCATAACACCAGAAGACGCACAAACCCTTATTGATGAGCAAAGAAATCCATCATCAACAAACCCTTATCCAGAATACTATAAGAAGAGATTCGGAGGAACCTCTTTTCCATATAATGATCGTGTAATGGATATCTTAAAGAAGTATGGAGAAAAAGCAAATGAGGTTCATAAAGAACAGAATGCTTTTTATAATGATATCTATGTCTTTAAGGCTTTTGGCTCTTGGTGGACTGAGGGAACAAAGGGTGGCCTACATATAGACGCACAAGACCCTGAACCATTTATTGAGTGGAGTACAATTATCTACTTAAACGGTAACTTAAATCCACAAGAAGAAGAAGATGGGCAAACAATAAGTCCAGACCTAGAGTTTACTGGTGGAAGAATTTATTTCCCAAACCAAAACTATGTATATGAGCCAAGAAGATATTCTGCAGTATTTTTCCCTAGCGCTGGAACAGAGTACATTCATGGAATAACTAAGGTTCTATCTGGTAACAGACATACAGCATTATATATGCATACAAGTCTTCCTACCCACGCCGATCCAGATTTTATTAAGCCAGGGGTTGTTCCAAAATGGAAGGCTATGGGATACCCATTAAATGATGAATGATTTTGAAATTTTAGATCTTGGTTTAGTTTATTATAAAAATGTAGTAAATGATCCACAGGGTCTGATTAAAAAGATCGAAGAACTTGATTCAAGATATCAAGAGGAAAAGCCAGCACCCTTTATGACATCAGTAAAGCCATGGATTCCATGGACGTATGGAGAAGGTTCAAATAAGGTTACTTTTAATATGCAAAAGTTTATACCACAAGTTAAAGATATTTCAAAAACAGATATCTATTTAAACCAACAAACTTTTATATCAAATGAACTGTTCGGGGCACTTGATAGAACACTTAGTCACTACTCAACTGAACTTTATCCTTTTGCTGAAAAAAACATAAAGTCTAGAGAAAAGACCATGCATCTGCTTAAATATGATAAAACTGGACACCTACCAGCACATCAGGATCAAGGAATTAGTACAAGAGTTTTATCTGTTCTTTTATATCTAAATGATGACTACGAGGGTGGAGAAATTGAGTTTAGACATTCTGGGTTAAAGTTTAAGCCAGAGGCAGGAAGCGTACTGTTTTTTCCATCAAACTTCTTATATGTTCATGAGGTGTACCCAGTCACAAAGGGTCCAAGGTATGCACTACCAAATTGGTACCATAATGTCCCACTTGAGTTTAAGAGAGACTCAACAGGTGATGAATGATAATTCTTGGTATTAACGAAACCACACATGATGCATCAGTATCTTTAATTAAAGATGGAGAGATACTTTTTGCTGGTCATGCAGAAAGATACAGCAAGGAAAAAAATGATTGGTTTACAAATAGAGAACTTATTAAAGATGCTCTTCAATACGGTTATCCAGATCAAATTGCATACTATGAAAAGCCATTACTAAAAAAAACAAGGTTGTTATTAAAAGGCGGATTCGGTGGAGGTAGACCATGGTTTGAAACAACAGAACTTGGAAAACTGCCAAGAAAAAACTTTAAGCATCACTACTCTCATGCAGCAGCAGGATACTATACAAGTAGTTTTGATGATGCTGTAATTGTAGTGTTAGATGCTATTGGTGAGTGGGAAACTTGCAGTGTCTGGGTTGGTGAAGGAGAAAAGATAAAACATGTTTACTCTGATAGTTACCCTTTTAGTTTTGGCTTGTTTTATTCAGCATTTACACAACTAATAGGTCTAATGCCAAACCAAGAGGAATATATCATGATGGGTATGGCTGCCTATGGGGACTGGAAGAAGCATTATCTAAAAGTTAATGCATACTTTGAATCTACAATCTATCAAAAGTATAACTTTCACAAGGGCATTCAAGACTGGGGTGTTATTGAAAATGAACAAGACAGATTTGATATAGCAGCAGCCGTTCAGTATGTATATGAAAGAAGGCTATTGGAGTTTATGTCGCAAGCAAAGTCTAATACAGGTAAAAAGAACTTAGTCTTTATGGGTGGTTGTGCTCTTAACTCATCAGCAAATACAGCCCTGTGGACACTTTTCGATATGATTTGGATCATGCCCAACCCTGGAGATGCTGGTAGTTCTTTAGGTGCAGCAGCAGCCTTATACGGAAAACACCTTGACTGGAAGACTCCATATCTTGGCTATGATCTTGGAGGAGAGTATCCTGTTCAGCAAATTGTGGACGGTATATTAAAAGATGGAATCGTTGCAGTAGCATCAGGCAAAGCAGAGTATGGCCCAAGAGCATTAGGAAATAGATCTATCCTTGCCGATCCAAGAGATCCACTCATCAAAGACAAAGTAAACCTAATTAAACAAAGAGAACTTTTTAGGCCCTTTGCCCCAGTTGTTTTGGCTGAACATGCACATAAATGGTTTGATATGGATTTTGAAAGCCCATACATGCAATATACAGTAAAATGTTTGCAACCAGAAAAGATACCTTCTGTAGTGCACAAAGATGGAACCTCCAGGGTACAGACGGTCACTAAAGATCAGCACCCAGGATTATATAGAGCAATAAACAAGTTCTACCTTCAAACTGGTGTTCCAGTTCTTTTAAATACAAGTCTTAATATTAAAGGACAGCCATTGCTTAATGATGAAAATGATATTATTAAGTGGGAAAAAGAATATAATTTTAATATATTGGGAGACAAGGGTGTCAGAACATTATTTGATGAGTAGTATTTTAAAAAACGATATTGTCGAGTCTTTGTTTTTTAATAATTTAGAAAAAATAGAAAGAACAGAAAGTGAAAGATTTGTTCACAGAACAGAAAATATAACTAAAAAAGATAAAGCAAATACAGATGTTGAATATCTGTATAATAGTTTTGGTTTTCGCTCAGATGAATTTAAAAAGGATCATGAAAAGGAGCACATACTTTTTGCTGGCTGTTCAGAAACAGAAGGGATTGGTGGCAACCTGGATTCGGCTTGGGCACATATGCTTTATTCTAAGATTTTAAAAGAAGTGGAACTGTCTGGATTTTTTAATATAGGACGGGCTGGATGGGGTTATGATAGGATAATTTCAAATATTATGTCCTATATAGATTCTTATGGAAAGCCAGATAAAATATTTATTCTTTTCCCAAACATTGGTAGATTTTATAATTGGGATGGGGCTCAATCAAAATATCTAGAAGTTTTTGAGTATTCTTCATCAATACCTCCAGAAATTGACGACGAAGAAAAAAAAATATATCCCAAGCACAAAAAAGATTTAAATATAGGAGATCATAGAAAACTTTTTATTTCATTTACAATGATATTAAAAATATTTGAAGAGTATTGTTCTTCTTCTGGTATAGAATTGTTTTGGTCCACATGGAATAGTTATGATTTAAAAAATTTAGAGAAGGTTAATACTTTTAAGAGATATATCCCTATGAATTGCACTGATTTTTATAAAGAAAAAGAAGACTATCTTTTAAAAATCTCAAAAGACCGTAAAGACTGGGGGTCAAAAAGAGATGGGCATGCTGGATACCTTCTTCATTTATCCTGGTGTGAAAAATTTTATAGTCAAATAAATTTTGACTAAATGGCAGATTAGTGGTATACTAGAACAATAAACAAAGGAGGCCAGACATGGCAGCAAAAGGTAGTCTAGAAGCAATCATTGAGGTTGCAAAGAAGGAAGTGGGCACAATTGAAGGCCCAAAGGATAATGAAACAAAGTACGGCGCTTGGATTAAGGTAAACTTCCAACCATGGTGCCAGTCATTTGTTTCTTGGTGTGCATTTACTTCGGGAGTAAAGTCATTCCCTAAGTCTGCATCAACAGTTCAAGCAGCAGACTGGTTTAAGAAGAATGAGCGATGGTCAGATGCTCGTAATGATGATCCACAAGCAGGAGACTGGATCTATTTTGATTTCCCAGACGATGGTGTAAATCGTATTTCACATGTTGGTCTTTGCATTAAGAACAATGGCGATGGAACAATCCAAGTTATTGAAGGAAATACTTCAGGAACTGCAAAGGGAGATCAGCGCAATGGAGGAATGTGTGTTGAGAAGACTCGTGCATATGTTAAGAACAACAAGAAGAAGTTAGTTAATGCTGTTGTTGGTTGGGGCCGTCCAGTTTATACTGGTGAAGAAAATGCTCCACTACTAAACAAGTTGGCAGCAACACCTACACCAGTTAAAACAACTTCAGCAGATGCAGCAAAGAAGTCTGTAAAGCCAGCGGTTAAGAAATCATCTGGTGGCGGAGGAAAAGGTTCGGTGGCACTATAATGGAGTCAACCAAAAGAACACTATTAAAAACAGCAAGTTGGGAGACTTTTCACCTTGTTGGTGTCGCTGGAGTAATTTATCTTTTCACTGGTGAATGGGAGTATGCAAGTCTTGGTGCTCTTATTTATATAGGTTGGGAAGCACTGGGATATTTCTTGCATGAAAGAGTCTGGGCTAAATTTGGAAAGAGGATCAAGTAATGCGTATTAAGATTATTCGTTTTGTTGTAAAAGCACTTGGATACGAATGGTCTGGAGATGAACTCAAACTGCCAGTTTGGTATGTAAAAGAAAAGAAAAAGAAATAGCACAATGGCGTTGTACGAATACGATTGTATGCCTTGCGGTCAGCGGTATACAAAAGAAAGATCAATTAAAGACAACGATCCAGGGTATGATTGTGAAACTTGCAATCTACCGCTGGTTCGTGTATACTCTAATGTAGGAGCAGTTTTCAACGGTAGTGGATTTTATTCCACCGATAATAGAAAGAAGTAGAGTATACTATGAGTACTATGATTGATACACCTGTAGAAGTTAAAGAGTGGGTACTTAAGGCAACTGACAGATGTGATTCATGTGCAGCAGAAGCATTGGTTCAGATTACTGGATTAAACGGAGACCTTCTTTTTTGTGGTCACCACTACAACAAAATCATGAATAATCCAGAAGGATACAAAAAAATGATGTCTTTTATGATTACTTTGATTGATGAACGAGATAAACTTATTGAAAACAAGGCAAAGGAAGCACCACACGCATGATTATTCAGATTATTGGCCTACCTGGTTCTGGTAAAACAGAACTGGCTAAGGCCCTAAAAGAACGCATTAACGCTATTCATCTCAATGCAGATGAAGTTCGTGCAACAGTTAATTCAGACCTTGGGTTTACGCCAGAGGATCGTATTGAGCAAGCACGACGTATGGGAGAGATGGCTCGTCTTATCTCTAAGCAAGGTGTTGCTCCAGTAATTGTAGACTTTGTATGTCCTACAGATTTAACTCGTGCAGCATTTGGTAAGCCAGATATCTTGGTGTTTATGGATACAATTGCTGAGGGCAGGTTTGAAGATACAAACAAGATGTTTGAACGACCAGACAATGCAGATGTATCATTTATTAGTCACAACCTAGATGCTGAAGCAAAGGCATCACACATCATTGATAAGTTTAGTCTTCATGATTGGTCTGCCCCTACAACACTTATGCTGGGTAGGTACCAGCCATGGCACGAAGGTCACCACGCCCTTTATAAGGAGGCTGGCAAGAGAACTGACCAAGTACTTCTTGGAGTCCGCAATACCTACAACACAAGCGAAAAAGATCCTCTTAAGTTTGATCAGGTAAAAGAATATATTGCCAAGGACGACTTTATGGATGGTGCATTAGTATTAAGACTACCTAACATTACCAATATTGTATATGGTCGTGATGTAGGATATAAGATTGAGCAAGTAGATTTGGGGGCAGACATTCATGCTATTTCGGCTACGCAAAAGCGTAAAGAGATGGGTATCTAAGGTTTGGAACATAATCAGTAAAGGTCCTAAAAATATGGAGTGGCCAGCATGAATGTATCTAAACAAAGATCAGCACTAAAGGCTATTACCTGGCGTATAATTGGAACAGCAGATACATTTGCTATTGCTTGGCTTATAACCAAAGAGCCAGTTACAGCAGGTGCAATCGCAAGTTTCGAGGTAGTTACAAAAACAATCCTTTATTACTTCCATGAGCGTGGTTGGAATAAAGTTAAATGGGGGAGAAAATAATGTTTGAATATTATGTAAAGAAAGTAACAAAGGTCGTTGATGGAGATACCATTGATGTCGATATTGATTTAGGGTTTGACATTTCTTTTAGTTCAAGAGTGAGGCTGGCTGGTATTGATACCCCTGAGTCTCGCACTACAGACAAGGCTGAAAAGGCTTTAGGGCTGGAATCAAAGGCTTATTTGAAGCATGCTATCGACAACGCTAAGAGTGTGGTTATTAAGACTGAGAAAATTAACTCATCTGAAAAATATGGTCGCATTCTTGGTTGGGTTTATTTAGATGGCGATACAGAGTCTCTTAATGATAAGATGATTAATGACGGATATGCCTGGGGATATATGGGTGACACAAAGGTTAAAGACTTTGATGCTCTTGCAAAGGCTAGAAAGAAGTCTGGTAAGTAATTTGGAGTTTAAAGACGAGGACGATGCTATTGAAAAACTGATACTTGCGGGAGCGCTGGAGGTTGCTGGTATAGACATAGATACTGGAGAGCCAGTTTATAATTTTACAGAAAAACTAATTGACGTAAATCCAGAACTTCATAATGAGGTATCAACATATTTTTCTCGTGAGACTATGGCTTTATGGCAAGAAGGTTTTTTAGATATGGACATAACTGAAAAAAATCCAATAGTTAGGCTAACTCAAAAAGCATTAGACGAGATAGAGGTAGCAAATCTAAACAAGGATAAGCAGTACACTCTAAAAGAAATAATAAGAATTATTTCATTAGATAGGTAGTATAATTGTTTAGGAGGAACTATGGAATATTTTTTGGGATCTTTGCTAACCCTATTAGCCATGTTTGTCACAACAAAATTGGTATCTTCAAAAACAAATACTATAGTTAAGAGTCCTTTTAGATACAGTCAAAGCCATATCCACGAAATAATATCTCCGTTGGTGCCAGATATAAAGTTGTACAAGAAAAAGAAAGATCGTCAATCAGATAAGCAAGAAGAAAGAACAAATATAAAGGTTGTTATTTTTGACAACAAGGCTTATTTTGTTAAAGATGGAACCTTTTATTGTGCAGAAATGCACGGAACAGAGATAGACGGAGCCAATGCTACCCTAGTTGACACGATGGGTATGGATAAGGTACAATTAGACAAGATGCTATTTATAATGGATCAACTTAGAGATGGGAAGAAAAATGATAGTGGGGATTCAAGGAACTAGTGGTTTTGATGACTACCAGGTATTTCTTAGAGCCATGGCAGTCACCATGTCTTCTTTAAAAGACGAGGACCCATTCTTTTATCTTTACTCTGCAGGACCAGCAAACATCAATGCAATGGCTATGGAGTTTGCAAATCTTTCAGAGCGTGGGCTTAAGGCTCGTGGTAAAAAAATTAAATACAAGCCAGTACCACCTTGGTGGATTACAGAAAATATTTCAGATATAAACTACTTTGCGTTTTTAAGTAAAGAAAGAGAACAGGTTTCAAAACTTGTTGATGAAGCAAAAAACAATAATGTCGAATACGGCATTTTCAGATACTAACAGAAAGAATAACAATGCAGATCAAATCATTAGAACAAATGGAAACAATTGTAAATTCAAACAAGTCACTAGTTTGGGATGGATGGACTGTGGTCAATTCTTATCCTTCTGAGAAGGGAAGAACATCACAGCAGGGAGCATTTGTTAATGGCAAGTGGCACCTACAGCGTCGTTTTGTACCTTCAAAGAGTGGATGGGACATACCAGACAAGTTTGTGAGTTAATATGCCAAAGCATGAATGGAAAGATGATGCAATTTGTTTGGACTATGATACAAACTTGTTCTTTGATAAGTATGAAGAAGATGAATTACTTAGACCAGCAATAGATAAACTATGTTCTGGTTGTCCTGTTGCAAAAATGTGTTTTGCTGTTGGAGTTTCTCAAAAAGAGTGGGGTGTTTGGGGTGGGGTATACCTAGAAAATGGACAAATGTCTAAAGAGTTTTCACGACACAAGAGTAAGTCTGATTGGGCCAATACCTGGCAATACCTTACAATGGAGTCTCAATAGGTGTTAGTTCTAGGACAAGAAACAAGGCCAGAAATCTTTGAGGGGGTTTATTCCTTAGAGTTTTCTGGCACCTATTATTCTCCACCAAATATAGAAAAAACAGAAGACTTTGAAAACTATGAAGTTTTTGATAATACAGAAAGTAAATGTGTAGTTATACTATCTGACAGATATTATCATACATTCATGGAGTCGTTAGGAATTATACTTCAAGAGTTTAATAAGAATAAAGAGACTCACTTCTTTATCCTAAGCGGTGCACCACCTGAGAACATGCTACAAGAACATGTTCTATTTTTTATTAAAGTTTTAAAAATGAATAAAGTAAAGCATACATTTGTAGATCTTTTAGAATATAAAGTTATGGATAAAAGGTTTTTAATAAAAGATTTTTATTATTATTCATCTCCAAAGTTAACAGATAATTTTGTCACCAACTTGTATAGTGTTTCAAGTCCTTATCATTTTGAAGGTAGTCCATTTAGAAAGGTATACTGTAGTAGAGGAAAGACAAAGTATAAAACTGGATCTTGGATAACTGGAGATAGGGACCCAGAGACATTAAAAATAAAAGATGATTCTGCGAGAATGTCGGATGAGTTAGCACTTGAATCATACTTAAAATCTAATGGATTTGAGATTGTTTATCCAGAAGACTTTGACTCTTTTGAGGATCAGATAAAATACTTTAGTTCAGTTAAGACATTGATATCTCCTACGGGAGCAGGGCTAATCAACATGTGCTTTATGAAGGATGGATGTCAGGTCGTTGAACTAACCATACCTATGATGGTTCAGGGAGAGAGCACTATACACCAACACTATGCACCAATTGCCTGGGCTAAGGGTCTGGTTTATTTTTCTATTCCGTCAATGAGATCGTCAGAAGATGTTTTAAAGATAATGGACTCAAACAGTATAATAAAAGGACTTATAATGGAGGAGACATGCTAGTATTCTTTAACGATAGTAGGAATATCCTAAAATATGAACCAGATACAGTATATCTTCTAATTTCTAAAGATGACGATAACGACATATACCTTAAAAAAGAACTGTCAGAAGAAGAAGATAAACTTTTTTATTATAAGTTAGACTTATGCTCAAATGAAAATAAATTTTTTATAAACTTGCCTACATCCTACTATCATGCGGTAGCAGATACTTTATCACATATACTTGTGCATAACAAAAAGTATCCTTCAACAAAATTTATCATCAACTGTTTTGAAAAAGATGTGTCAGAAGGCCTAAACTCTTTCTACAAGTTTTTCTTTGATGCTTTAGTTGCCGAAGGAATAAACTATGAATCAATATATATTGATAAAAGAACCGCACTAAAGATAAACAATATTTCATACATAGAATCTATGGCTGTGTTTGAAGAAGGAGTTAAGGCTGTATCAGAACTTATAGAAAAATATCGTCCTCAAGAATCTGTAGATCCATATAGAAAAGTTTTTTTAAGTAGAGCAAAAACAAGAAAAAGAAAGAATAACGGACTGTTTGGTGGCAGAGATCCAAAAAACTTTAATTTTTTCAATGATGACAGAGTAGATTCTGAACAAAGGTTGTCTGAGTATTTTTACTCTATGGGTTTTGAAATAGTTTGTCCAGAAGACTTTCTTTCTTTTGAAGATCAAATAGAGTATTTTAATTCAGTAAAGACGTTAGTTTCACCAACTAGTGCTGGACTTGTAAATGGACTACTAATGAAAAAAAATCAAACTATTATTGAGTTAGAGGTACCAATGGTTTCAAGAGGAAAAGAAACTCTGCACTCCCTATACCCAGGTCTTTTATTTAATATGGGTCATATCTTTATAATGATTCCAAGTCTTAGAAATAGCACAGAAATTATAAATAAAATAAAATTAAATAAATACATAATGGGGATTTTAAATGACTAGCCTAATAGTTTTTGACTTAGATGGAGTTCTTGTTGATAGCAAGACTATTCACTTTGATGCACTTAACGATGCTTTGAGAGCACTAAGTCCTGACTATATAATTACTAAAGAGGAACAGGAAAACATATATGAGGGGCTTCCAACAAAGGCTAAACTAAGTCTTTTGAATAAATATAAGGGTCTTCCAGAAGAAAGTTTTGATAGTGTCTGGAGACTTAAGCAAGACATAACAAGTACTATGTTTTCAAATATTCCAGAAGATAAAGAACTAATTGGACTACTTACAATAATTAAAGACAATAAGATTAATATAGCGGTAGCAAGTAATAGTATTCGTAATACTGTGTTTGATTGCTTAGAGGGGCTAGGTATCGTACACTTAATAGACCATGTTGTAAGTAATGAAGACGTAAAGCATCCAAAGCCTCACCCAGAAATGTACTGGAAGGCTATGTCTTACTTTGGTGTGATTGCAGATGAGACTGTTATTTTTGAGGATAGCCTTGTTGGTAAACTTGCTGCAAGAGATAGTAAGGCTACCCTGATTGAAATTAAAAATAGAGCAGACCTTACAGAGGATAAGATTAATAAGGCTATTAGTCTTTTGCAATCTGGAAAAGGTACATGGAAAGATCAGGGACTTAATGTTTTAATACCAATGGCAGGCCTTGGAAGCCGTTTTAAGGATGCTGGATATGTATTCCCTAAGCCGTTAGTGGAAGTAGACGGAAAGCCCATGATTCAGGCTGTAGTGGAGTCTATAGGGGTAAATGCAACATACACCTACATAGTTCAAAAAGAACATTATGAGAAATATAATCTGTCTTACCTACTTAACCTTATAACTCCAGACTGCAATATTGTGCAGGTAGATGGGATAACAGAAGGAGCAGCAGTTACTTGTCTATTAGCAAAAGAATATATAGATAACGAGAGCCCATTAATCTTGGCTAATTCTGATCAGATAGTTGAATGGAATAGTAGGCAGTTTATCTATGATTTAATGACAAAAAATGCAGATGGAGGAATTGCTACATTTGAGTCCACACATCCAAAATGGTCTTATGCAAAAGTTAATTCAGATGGTTTAGTTACAGAGGTTGCAGAGAAAAAACCAATTAGCAATATAGCAACAGTTGGGATTTATTATTGGAAACATGGATCAGACTTTGTTAAATATGCTGAGCAGATGATAGATAAAGACATTAGAACAAACAATGAGTTTTATGTTTGCCCTGTTTTTAATGAGGCGATTGCGGACAATAAGAGGGTGTTTGCAAGCAATATTAAAAAAATGTGGGGGGTAGGAACCCCAGAAGATTTAAATAACTACAACTATAGGAGAGATAATGATTAAAATAGCACATCGTGGAAATACACGAGGACCAAAACCAGAGTTAGAGAATAGCCCAGAGTATATTTCTAAGGCTATAGAAGATGGCTTTGAGGTTGAAATAGATATCTGGTTTCAAGATGGTGAAGGATTCTTTCTTGGACATGACTATCCTAAGTATAAAATAGATGAAGATTTTATAGGTGCGGTCAATCCTCATGCATGGTTTCACTGCAAAGACCTCCTGTCTCTTGAAAAATTTATAAATGATTATTCACATGCAAGATTTTTTTGGCATCAAGAAGACTCATTTACTCTTACAAGCAGTAAGCATATATGGACATATCCTGGAAAAGAAATAGTAAGTAATACTATACTTGTTCATTTAGAGGAGTTTAACGAAGATGATTTTGAAACAAAGCCATTTGCAATCTGTAGCGACTTTCTGGTATAATAGAGTTTAAAGAAATAGGTAACTATGTGGTCATGGATTCTTGCCGTAATAGGCGTAACTGGTATATTTTTTGTAGGTCGAAAGACTATCTGGGGTTGGATCGTACTTTTATTTAATGAAGTGCTGTGGATAGCCTATGCCTTATATACAGACCAGTATGGGTTCATATTTAGTGCTCTAGCATATGCAGCCGTTTATATTAAATCATACTTGCATTGGAGGAGAGAAGATGAGAAGTCATAAAGAGTACGAAGACTTAGACTCTACCGTTGACCTAGTGATTCATACAAAATCTCCCAATAAATGGCTCCTGATTGATCGTGAAACTGGGGAAGTTTACCAGGGAAATTCTGGTGGGTTTTGGGACAGATTAGATCCAGTAGAAAAAGGCAAAAGATAATGTATACAATAAACATGAAAAAGGCTTTTCGTTCAATAACACCTCCAAAAAATTTTTCATTACAGATAATTGATAATGATAACTTCTTAACAGTGAAGGCAAGTGAGGATCAATTTATGAAGTTGCCTGGTGAAGATAGGAAGGTTGCCGTAGAGTATATGATTCGTGTAAAAAAAGCATTAGAAGACAACGGCGCAATCGTATTATTAGTAAGAGATGGTGGCAAAGACCTTTGAAAGAGTTTATTCTAAAATATGGAAGTGCTGGAACCTGGATCACTGATGATTTATTTTTAGTATCTAGTTTACCACTTGAAGACATAGACATTAGCAATAAAAAAGATATAAGAGAAAGACTACTAACACTTGTTAAGGCAAAATTTAAATATAAAAAAAATATCACAATAACAGATGAACCTTCTGATTCTGGGATAACTTCTATTGTCTGTCTTTCAGATGTCTGCAAAATAGAGATGCTTGGAAGTACACATACTTTAGAAAAAAGGTTTATAATTATGTTTATTGGAAACGAAAATTACAAACTTGTAGATGGTGAATTTTTAGTTGAAACATTTAAGTATAAAGATGGATTGGACGGTTTTGGAACTGGAAGCAAGAAGTATATAGTTACATCAACAATAAGAGATGTATATGAATTGCCAGTAAACGCAGAATCAGAAGAGGATGCTTTAGAAAAGTCAAAAAATTATCACATAAATGATTGGCATCACCTAGAAGACACAGATGAACATTTGAGAGATGTTGTTTTTGTTAGGGCAGCAAAATGGGGCAACTTCGAAGTAAGGGAGATAAATTAAAAATGTTTGATTTTTTTGCATTTGTAATTTTTATTTTTGTATTTTTCTTTTTGGTTTATAAAAACATTAAACTAAGGCTTAAGATATCTTCAGTAACATTAGAGTTGATAAAAGCACACCTAGATAAAACAATAGTGTCAGAAAAGTTGACAGAGTTGCAAGAAATAAATAAAAATAGGAGCAATCTGGATCAGGAGGCTTTCTTAAAATTTATTTCAGACTCAAGAGATTGGGCTTACCAATATATAGATGATGTCCAGTCATCATTAAATAAGTTTGTTAGTGATGTAGAGCCTGAGATATTATATTTTGATACTTATGGGGACCTTATGGGTGCTGAGCCAAACTATAACGCAATGAAGAAAATTTCTGGGGCATACAAAGAACTAAAGAAACTGCTACCAGAAGACTATGATAGAATAGAGTAATGATCGCCCTAAAGCATACTAAAAACCTCAACATGTTTATGTGTGAGGAAGAGTTGTGCGAGGACGAAAGTACGCAGATTTGGGCAAGTTCTGAAAGTAGAATAGTTGATCTGTGTGATTTACATTATAGTCAAGCAACACAATTCCTAGGAGGAAAAAATGAATGAACAAATTAAAGCAGCACTAGCGTCATACGGAAGATCAGTTCTTGGAGCAGCAACAGCAATGTATGCATCTGGAGTTACAGATCCACAGACACTAGCATACTCACTACTTGGAGCACTTGTGCCCGTTGTATTGAGAGCAGCCAACCCTTCAGATACTGCATTTGGAAAGATGCCTTCAGTAGATGAGGTAGATGCAGCAGTTAAGTCTGCAAAGGTTGTTAAGAAGACCGCAAAGAAGGCTCCTGCAAAGAAGTCATCTGGCGGAGGCAAGACAACTAACCAAGTAAAGTAGTTTAAAAAGAATTAGGGGGCCTTTCGGCCCCCTTTTTCTATTTAAAAAAGTTTTTTAAATTCTGGTTTATATGGAAACACTTTTAGTTTTGATCTTCTAAGTGCAGACTCATCATCTTCTCCAAAGAATAAAAATGAAACAATTGTCCATCTTGGATTGCCACTTTTAATTTCATGAATTTTATGTTCGTATGAATATCCAGAGGGGAAAACGAGAAGATCTCCAGCCTTTGGTTTTATTGTAACTCCAAAGTGAATAAACTCTAGTTCTCCTCCTTCGTAATCATCATTTGGATAATACACTAAAGAGACAGTTCTTGGTGTTGCATATGAGTCGTCGCTATGTGCACCAAAAAACTCGCCATTGGAAAATCTTGAAATTCTTAGAGACTCTCTACTTTTTGGATCAATATTCCAGTGAAAACAATAGGAGTCGAGTATTCCACGAAAAGCATCATTGGCTTCTTCATGTTGCCACAGCCAGCATGTGTCTGACTGCTTTCCATTTTCCTTAGTATATTCTAGGTCATCAAAAAAATCTTCACGTACCCACTTCTTTGCTCCATCTTTACCATCTTTGTCTTCCCAAAAATCTTTGTCTAAAAGTCTATTCATTGTCTCCATTGAGTTTGGCCATACATTTCTATATAGGTGAACTCCAGGCGCAACGCTTTCAAAAGCGTATCTATTGCCTTCCTGGTCTTGAGTAAATCCTTCAGCAGCGTTTTGCATTCTTTGTTGATCCATTGTGTTTACCAACCTTCCGTATTCAATTATACCATGCTATGGTATACTATATATATGCTAGGAAATAAACAATTCGACGATAACTTTTTGCTAATCACCTATCCAAGAACTGGATCACATTTTTTGCACCGTTATTTAAAGCAATTAACAGGATTTGAAATTAAAAAAACACATTTTCCAAGATGGTCTGGGGATAAAAAGGTAATCACAATAATAAGAGATCCAAAAGAAACTTTAAAATCAGGATTCACAATGTCAAAGCATCACGCAGTTAACCGAATAAAAGACTTTGACTGGGAAGAGCATAAACACGAAAGAGCCTTAACGAATATAACTGGATATAACTATTTCTTTGATTATATGACAGAGCATGCTGATGTCTTTATAGACTACAATACTTTGATTGAAAGGCCTTACGATGTTTGTAAATTTTTAGGAGACTATATTGGTTTACGAGTTAAGTCAAAAGAAGACTATATTCAGGTTTTAGAGGATATTCCTGGTCAAGAGTACCTTGTTTCAAGTAAAACATCTCCATATTATGAAGATATGGATGTGTCTTGGGTAGATCTGTCTGCTCATTATGATAGGTATTATGAGATGCTTGCCAAGAAAAGTATCTAATTAAAGAATTGTGAAAATGAAAAATATAAGAGTTTTAATAAATAGTGCCCCAAGGTCTGGTCATGCCTGGCTTCAGTATTTGCTATTAAAGTCAGTTAATTTTGATAATAATATTTCAATGGGAGAGATTCACAGTCAATTCATAATACGTGAGAATGTTCCTGTTACACTTCTTGCTAAGTTCCCAGATGTGGTTCAAACAACAATACTTAGAAGCCCTCTAGAGATAATACCTTCAGTTGTAACAAAAACTATTGGTGGATTTGGAAACACAAGGACTATGGGTGTGTCTATGCCACATGAAAATAACAGTTTGCCATCATTAGATCAACTTGTAGACGGTGAGTTTAATGTTTATAAAAGGTGGTCTGGTTCAATTATTAAAAATATTGAAAACTTGGAAGCCTTCACCTTTGACCAGGTATGTGATAATCCAGAATTTGTTGTAGATAGCATAATGGCAAACTTCCAATATGAATATTTTAAGGTAAAGAATATAGACTTGCCAACCTTGTTAAAAGAAGCACGGCAGGGAATAAGCCAACATGATAAAGGTAATCCAGGATTTAATAATCCATTACCAATAGGAAAGAAACCAGACATATACTATGAAGCATTAGATATTGTAAAGAACAACAGAAGACTTCAAGAATCTATTGAACTTTTTGAGTTAGCCAAAGATGAAATATACAAAAAGCAGGGACAGATAAATGGCTAGAAGACCTGTCAGGCCTATGTCAGACGATGCTATAAGGTCTATTAATATAGATGAAATAGAAGATTCTGAAAAAATTAGTCAAAAGCAATTAAACAATGCAAGACTATTTTCTTCAAGGGAAGAGTACGCTAAAAGCCTTCCTAAAGGTATAAAGTACATGGAGGTAGGGGTTGCTTGGGGATACTCTGTTCAGATGTTCCTTGACGCTACTGAAGCACAATCAGCAGACCTTGTGGACTTGTATAACCAGGACCTAAAGTGCTGGTCATGGAGAAAGTTTGGATCATGCCAGTGTAATGGTTTTAAGCATGAACTTCTATATACCCCAGATACACATGAACAGTATATTATTGATAAGTTTAGTTCTTATAAAAATGTTAGAACAATAAAAGGAGATGCAACAAAGGTTATTCCAGAATTAAAAAATAAATATAACTTAATCTATATAGATGTTTCAAATGATAGGTTTCTGACAAGAGAGGTTCTCAAACATTGTTCTTTGCTTGTAGAAGAAGGAGGAGTTATTGGTCTAAATGATTATCTTATCTACGATGGTATAATAGAAGATACCCCATACGGTACATTTCAAACAGTAAACGAGTTCTTACACGATAATCCAGACTGGGAAGTAGATGCTATTGCCCTACACAATCTAGGGTTTTACGATATATACATAAGGAAAGGTAGTCATGGACCTACATAAAAGAAGAGCCAGAAATGATAGCAAGATGATAGATGTCGAGTTTTCAGAAGATGCTATAAATGATTTACTAATTGGAGAATTAGACGGGACATGGGGAAGGTCTAGCCAGCATGTAAACCTAAAAAGAGATTTAGATGAATACTATAGGTCATACGGTTACTTCTTTGATGGTGAGTATCACAACTTTAACAAGATTCCTCCAGAAAGAATTCTTGATGGTAGAGAAGACTGGAAGGTTGACTATAAATATAATAAAGAATTTTTTAGATCAGACAACTTTAAAAAAAATCATGACGGGTTGCACATTGTTTTTGGAGGTTGTTCTAATACAGAAGGAGTTGGGGCTCCAATAGAGAAAACTTGGTCCCATATGCTATATGAAGAACTATCTAAAGATTATAAAGTTTCTGGATATTTTAATCTAGGAAAGGGTGGGTATGGATGGCATAAAATAATATCCTCCTATCTTGATTATGAAAAAAGATTTGGATCTCCAGACATATTTGTTGTAAATCATCCAAATATCTTAAGAGACTATTACTGGGACAGTAAACAGGATAGATGGATATATGCTCAGCAGTATCCATATGCTGCAGAAGGAACAGAAGAAGAACTAGAAGAGGCTAAGACCTTAAGAGAAGGTCATCCTTATCATGGAATAAATATCAATGTTTTTCCAACATTAGATGAATACAGACGTGCTTTCCCAGTATGGCTAACTGCTTGGAACCTATTCCTTGAGTACTGTAATTCTAAAAATACAAAAGTTGTTTGGGGTATGTGGGATGGATCTGGCCAGGTAAGTTTAACAAACTGTGATATATTCTTACAATCTTATGTACGACTATATAGTGTAACAGAGTCCTTTATAGAAGAGTTTAGAAAAGATGGTAAGTTAGAAGATGGAGATATGGATGCAAGAGATGGACATCCAGGGTTTTTAGTACAACTTAACTGGAAGAATCAATTTATTAAATTTATAAAAGATAGGGGATTGTTAAATGAAAATCATAAAAAAAATAATTAGGAGATATAGGATGAAAAAAATTCTAAAAGAATTAAACAAAGATAGGAAGTTTATATACTAATGAGTGGTACATTATACTTAATAGGATCTCCAATTGGAAACCCTGAAGATATAAGCGATAGGCTTATCAATGCTGTAACAAATGCAACAACTATTTGTGTTGAAGATGAGGGCAGATTCTCTGAATTTTGTAGAGAAAATAACTTAACCTATACTGCAGATATTGTTGACATATCGTATTCCGTTGGAAATGATCGTGAGTTTAACAATAAAGATTTAATCATAAATAAACTATTGTCAGGAGAAGATGTTCATATTATTTCTGATGAAGGAATGCCAGGAGTGTGTGATCCAGGACATACACTTGCCTATCTAGCAGTTAAAAAGAATATACCAGTAAAAGTTTCTCCTGGACCATCAACAATTATTGCTGCTGCAATTACTGCAAATGTTGGAAATGGATTTTCTTTTGAGCAGTTTCCTCCTCATAATGAGCAGGGTCATGAAGAAATTTTGTGGGAGAGACTTCTTCAAAAAGATAACCCAATGATCTTCTTATTACAAAATCCTCTACATCTGCCTTCAGACAATGAGGAGAAGATTAATAAAGTTTGGCCTACAAATAGTGCTTTCTACTTTATTAATAAGGCTGTTGAAAAATTTGGGGAGAACAGAAATGCAGTCTTTTGTACAAACCTTACCTACCCTAATGAGTATGTACTTAGAGGAACACTAAAAACAATAAAAGAATATATAGATAACAACCCAACTAAGTTACATAAGATGTGCATAGTTGTTGATGGAAAAGATAAAAAGGTTGCAGTTGCTTAGTTCTTTTTATGCTTTACTTCATATGGTGCAATTTTAGATTTAATGCGACCATCTTTGTATAGTCTTACAATCCAGCCATCTTTAATCTGAATAGGGTTGAATGCTGATGCTTTTTTCTTTGGCATAATTAGTCCTTAAATAGATTGGTAACTCTTGTTTGTTTTGAGTAATCTTTTGCTGAAAAGAATATTGACTCTGTTTTTGTAACAGGTATGCAGTTTGGAACTGGATTACCATCTGCTCCTGGCTTCATTCCTCTTTGAACGTAGCCTTCCCAACATGGATCAGCCTTACCTATTGATGAGTCATACATAGCCATAGCAACCTCTGAGTCGTTATCTGAAGAGCACACTGGACAGTCTGGACAGTCTACATTGAGTTGTTTACAGGTCTCACAGTCGCATCCTTGGTATGTACTTGTTGGCATCATTGAATCATCACTCATACTATCAGTATACCATATTTAACTAGCAAGACGGTTATGAGTTCTTATCCTATGGCAGTTGGCACAAACTACTTCGCATTTTTCAATCTCTTTTTTTATAGCCTTCCATGAAAAACCATCATGGATCATTCTTGATATGTTGTATTTCTTGTCTCTTATGTGATCAAAGTCTAGGATTATATGGTTACCAACACCACAATCTACACAGCCAGAATCCTCTTTTATCTTAGCAAGCATCTTCTTATACTGCTGCTTATTATAATGGTCCAACTCTTTGTCAGTCATTGATATTATTATACCGCCAAATGTTAGGCCCCACACAGGCAATTCACCTGACTTGCGCCACGGTCTCTATCCAATGGGTAACTAATCCATCACTAAGGTCCTGTGTGGGACAATTATATTGTAGCATAGGAAATGAGCAGTTTATAGACGACTGCTCAGGTCTATTAGCCACGAAGATTCAACTCCTGCTAACTCTCCACTCATAGGAGCATCCGTTGTAAAACCTTTTAAAGTCTTATATCGGAATGTTATCTATTATACTACTTAATTTTAATAGATTTAGGCTTCTTTTCTTCAGGAACGATACGAACCACATTGACATGTAGCATGCCGTCCTTAAGTTCTGCAGATGTTACTTCCATATATTCTCCCAGTGCAAAAGATCTTACGAACTTTCTTCCTGCGATACCCTTGTGGACTATCTCTGCATCTGTGACTTCAACAATGTCACCCTTAATAATGAGTGTTCCATTGTCTACGGATACATCAATATCTTCCTTAGAAAACCCAGCGACAGCAAGTGAAATCTTATATGTATCTTCATCTAGTTTGATAAGATCATACGGAGGATATGATTGTGAGTTTGTTTTATGTGCAGTGTTTAGGCGATTTAACTCTCTGTTAAAGCCAATAAAAAAAGGATCATTGAACAGATCCATAGCGTACTTTGTTACCATGTTATTCCCCTTTCAAGCGAATAAGTTAATTACCCCCCATTTGGGCAGGTAAATATATTATATCATAAAGTACCCCTGGCAAGAATCGAACTTGCGACGCATGGCTTAGAAGTCCATCGTTCTGTCCACTGAACTACAGAGGTAAAGCATCTCCAACGGAATTCGAATCCGTGTTGCTGCCGTGAAAGGGCAGAGTCCTGGGCCACTAGACGATGGAGACTTGGAGCGGATGATGAGAATCGAACTCACCCCTTCTGCTTGGAAGGCAGAGGCACTACCAATATGCAACATCCGCATCGTACATCTGGAAGGACTTGAACCTTCGGCTCTCTGCATATAAGGCAGGTACTCTAACCAACTGAGTTACAGATGTAAACCTTTTATATCCCGCAGGATTTTAGGGAATATTTAGTAGGTTCGTTTCCAAACCAACTTCTTTCCAGACTTAACGCATGTGAACTTTGCTCCACCATACACCTGCTTTTGTCTTAACTTACTGCATGATTTACCAACAATCGCTTTCTTAATAGCAGCCTCAAGCGCAATCCTTAATTGCTCTTCTTGCTTAGCCTTTAGTTCTTCGGCAGCCTTGTTCCAAAAAGCAGCAGCAGCATCTCCTGCAGCCTTTGCATCAGCAACAATCTTTGCATCAATTGCTGCTTTTGCAGCAGCATCTGCAATTGCTTTTGCCTCTGCCTCTGCCTTGGCTTTTGCCTCTTCAGCAGCCTTAATGACATCAGACTGATTAGGTATAAAATTCATTGGATATGACTGATGCAGACTTAACTTTCCAGCAGAGTCAAGAAACTTTACTTGAATTTTTAATGTTAGTGGAAGTTTAATTTCTTTTGACTCATATCCATAGATTCTGAACTCTTTGCTTTCTACTACAGAGTATGCTTCTCGCCAAAATGTTAGGTTCATATGTTGATCAAAACTAATTTCTTTATTGCTTGCATCGTAGAGGCCTAAATTAATAACGCTAACCTCTCCTACAGGATCGGAGAATCTAATTAAAAACTCATATTCTTTTCTTTCTGATATGCCTTGTGCAGAAGGAAGTTCATACTGAGTTGTGGTAATTGGTGTAATAAAGTTAACATACTTTGAAATTTCATTTGCATGTGCTGGAGTAAAACCCCCAGAAAATACAAGTAGTGATAGTATGAAAGCAATTTTCTTCATTTTAATCCTTTGTTAGTAGTTATGTTATAAGTATACCGAATTCTGCACGGTATGTCAAGTACACCAGGTAGGACTTGAACCTACGAATAGCCGAATTATGAGTTCGGTGCCTTAACCAACTTGGCTACTGGTGCTAGACCTTATTTAATTAGTAATCCAAAAAATGTTCCAATTAAAAAGCATAAAAACCCAACTGTCCAATGGTAGTAGGTTTTCATATGTTCTTTAATTATGTGATGCTTTAAATCATCTGGAATTTTTTTTAACTTATCGTAATCAACCATAGCACTTCCTAATCTTTATTTAGTTAAGAGTTTAAAGCAGAAAATATGATTCCTTCTCTAATTGACTTTTGCTTACGCTCAAACCTTGATAGGTATGGCTTAGCCTGTATTCTTTTTTTGTTTTTGTTTGCTCTTTTGATCTTGTGCTGAGATACTTTGTTGTTAGACTTCTTCATTACTGCCCCTGACTTTCTGATATATTGTCACATGGACAAATAATTGATTCTGGAAGTTCATGAACCTTTGTAACAATAGTGATCATAGTTTCACATTCATTACACTTGTATACTTTTTTAATTCGTTTGCTCATATACTAATGATACCACTTTCTATTCTGTAAGTCAAGACTTATCTCCATCCCACGTACCAATCTTAGTAGTAGGAATTTGGTTATCTTCCCATAACCTGATAACATTTGGGTTGTCATCTACCGCATGAAGAACTTTCCAATGATTATTAATCTTGTGAAGTATATCTCTTTTAACCTCATAGTCTGGTCTGTTGTCTTCGTCTGATCTCATAAATAAAGCATGAGACCTTAGATTATTTTTTGCAAGCCACATAGATGTTAGCCCACGCCACTTATCTTTACGAGAAGTTACAATAAGAATAGCATGCTGATCTGCAACAGCATTATTTAACATCTCAACTACTTCCAAATTTGGCAGGGCATCTATAGAAGCCTCATGAAAGGCATCGTAGTCCCTATTAGAGCCACGAACATGGTGCAGGTAGGGATCTACATTGGCTAGAGTACCATCTACATCAAATATGTAGGCGGTTGGCCTGTTATCAATCTTGATTAACATTATAAGTCATAATAAAATAGCAGGCAGCATACCCTAAAATAAATGCTGGAATTAAAAATAGTGCACTAATCATTCGAAGTCCTCCTGTCTTTCAAACATACTTGTCATATAATTATCTTCTCCTCTTGCAATCTTTGCTGCAAGCATTCTCATACCAATTGCATTAGTTACAGACTCTTCAATAGGAAGAGACTCAATAGCCTTTGCAATCTCCTCTCTCAATACCATTTCATCTATACTCATTCTTTATCCTTATCCCAATATGCTTTACCAAATTCATCATAATCGTCCCATCCTGAATCAGACATATCAATTTTGATCTGATCCAACTCTTTTTTCCAAGCCTCCATGTCTATGGTGTAATAGGTTCCCCACCACTCGTAAGGTTTGTTAAGATACTTCCACATTTTTGCGTGGTATTTATATTGCCACCCATGCTCCTGATGTTCATCCATATTAACACACTTAACTAAATGATTCCCAGCAAACTCTCCAGAAATATTACCGATCCATCGTAATGGAAGTATCTTAGTTCTTTCTGTCTTGGTTGAATGATTTATCATCTTTAGGCACCCACACTTTCTTTCCATCTTTCCATACAGGCCAATAGCCAAGGCTACGCCAGTCCATTTGGGCTATCTTAGGCTCTTTCATCCATACTCCTATCCCATAAAATTAAGCATTTAGTACATTGTATACCATTCTCACGCATATACCAAGTATGACTACACTCTTTTGGCACACCACACCCTGTAATCACTCATAGTTTGATGGGTATCCCAGTACTCAATGTTTTCTTTGTTCATCCCGCAGGTTTTGCAGATCATTGCCTATGCCTCTTCTTGTTGCCAAACTTAGACTTGACCTCAGCCTTAGCCTGATTAACTATAGCGTTCGTAATCTCTTCAACACTAAACTCTTGGTCGAAGGTTTGTTCAGTATCCACCTAGGCACTCATTTCTTGTATGGTATAAACGAATTTTTGTCATAATTTTGCGGGAGGGAGCAAACAAGTCTTCCTTACATGTAGAACATCTAAAAGACCATTCACCACTAAAGAAGTCATACACAGCACCCTTAGCGTTAGCATACTTCTTGGCTACAAAGGTTTGAAATGGATCTGGGATTTCCATGTTAGTAATCATAGTTTAGCCACATATTGAGCAGCCATTTTTAGACCCTTAACAAGGCCATCATGATAGTCTTGGTTCTTAATAACCTTAGTTGTGTCCCAAATACGATAGGATTCCTGGTTTAATAGATCAGATATTTCTTGATTGGTCATACTATAATAATACCCTATGTGGGCATGAGTGTCAAGTCTTAGGAAACAAGACCCATAGATAGGTGGGTCATACACACATCAGCGACTATCCAGTTAGCGTGATTTACGACAATATCGTAATGAGTTGCCTCTTTTTCGCAAAAATAACATTTAGACTTTTCCATCTAATTATTATATCACGTTTAGAGTTCGGCGAAAAATAGAGGTAACAAACCCCCACATGCCCCACAGGGGCAATATTGGTTAGAAACCCTTGTCCGCCAATGACTTGTCATGCTTGATCCTTCGTGCATTCTTTGTCTTCCAAGCAGCATCTCTTTCCTTATTGGCCTTAGCCCAATCTAGTTTTTGTTGCTTTTCAAGAGCACGGTATTCATCAGAAGGTGGGCATTCATTACACCAATGGTAACTGGTAAAGTAAGGCTCTCCACGCTTATAAGCACAAAGTGAACTTTTCATGACTGCTCCTTAGCGTACATAATCTTAAACTCTAACTCATCCCTATTTTCTGCAACTGTTCTGGCAGTCCAATTAATCAAAGATATGGTTCTGGTAATATCATTATGTGATACATCCTCAGACTTGGCAACCTGAAGATATCTAGTGATATCATTTTTGAGGTTTTCTAGGACAAAGACAAAATCCTCTTCGTATTGGTGCATTTGCTTCTTATTTTTTTTAGTAATCATAAACCAATCATATCAAATTTGCCACGGTATGTCAAGTATAATGAACCTATGGATGAAGCAGTCTTATATATACTATACAGCCCACTACATAAGGCTGTCAAGGTAGGTATATCAGATATAAGCGGAAGAAGGTTTGCAAGCCATAGGACCAAGGGTTGGATACTAA
>Ga0208364_1000029_pt1 | contig 42944 bp, 27 predicted proteins | sample LakMenEpi08Jun12_FD_150680 | JGI IMG/M metagenome (GOLD analysis project Ga0208364, IMG submission 150680) | Freshwater microbial communities from Lake Mendota, WI - 08JUN2012 deep hole epilimnion (SPAdes) | ecosystem: Environmental > Aquatic > Freshwater > Lake > Epilimnion/Euphotic zone ...
AAAATCATCAGCAATTTCACTTGCCTGCTCTCAGACTTAGATACACCAGTTTCTACTTATGCTAAATTAAGCCAGCATTTTAAAGACTGTTTTCTATTTGAATCAGTACTTGGCGGTGAGAAGCTTGGTAGGTATTCATTTATTGGTGCAAATGCACTAAATAAATTCTCTTCATTTAAAACAGATGATTTTAGTCCATATGATGAAATTGAAAATTTATTATCGAATTATAGTTACAAAAACCTTAGTCTTAACATCCAAGACACTGTCACTCACAACATTTCACAAGAATTAAAATTTTTCCATAAAGGCTTTGTTGGTTTTTTTTCTTTTGAGTCGATACAAAGGATAGAACCTAGCTTAGATTTAAAAGAAAGCCCGCTCCCCGAGTACTTTTTATATTTAGCAGGTAGCCTAATAGTCTTCGATCATGTCGGGCAAAAACTCTATATAATCTCAAATTCGCTCATAGAGAGCTTAGAGACTGAATACCTAAAAAATACTTATCAAAAAAATACTGAAAATATAAACCAACTGATTACAATCATTTCAGAAGAACATCATTTAGAAAAAATTGATAACACTGCTAGTAAGAATACTAAAGAGCAAGAAATTAATAAATTTAAATCTAATAGTTCTGAGAAAGCTTTTAAGGAAATGGTTAAAAAAGCACAGGAACACATTCTTGAAGGAGATATTTTCCAAGTCGTGCTTTCGCAGAGATTTTTCGTTGAAGCTGAGTTAGACGCACTTACTACTTATCGCTTACTCAGAAGCCTTAACCCATCCCCATACCTTTATCTCTTCAATGTAGATCTCAGCCACTTAGATAAAGAGAGCTTCAGTATAGTGGGTTCTTCACCAGAGATGCTAATTAAATCAGAAATTCTCGAAAATGAAAATGGTAAAAATGAAATATGGGCAGAACTTAGACCTATAGCTGGCACCTACAAAAGAGGAAAAAACACTAGCGAAGATAAAATACTTACTGAAAAACTTTTAAAAGACACCAAAGAAATAGCAGAGCATGTGATGCTAGTAGATCTTGGTCGAAATGATCTAGGCAGGGTCTGTGAAAATGGCACTATCCATTTAGCTGAAAACATGGTGGTAGAGAAGTATTCACACGTATTACACATAGTCAGCTCGGTAAAAGGAAAACTTAAAAAGACTATTAATAGCATAGCTCTACTTAAAGCTTGTTTCCCGGCTGGTACCCTCACGGGAGCCCCTAAAATCGAGGCGATTAAAATCATTTCTAAATTAGAGAATGAAGCCCGCGGTCCTTACGGTGGCTGCATCGGCTATATTAATTTAGATGGCACTATAAATGTAGCGATCATGATAAGAACTATTATCCTTGAAAAGCACCAAGCTTCCATACAATGTGGCGCTGGCATTGTCTCAGACTCTTCTCCAGAGTCTGAATATCAAGAAACTTTTAATAAGGCACGGGCGTTAATGGAAGTTTTATTAGCATTAGCTTAGAATAATTAACATTCTCCAAGCATCACGGTACTAGATTAAACCTAATTTACTAAAAAGCACGACAGCAGCAGTTTCCGCCCGGAGAATTCTCTTCCCAAGACTAAGACCTTTAAAATCCAGCTTTTCTAAAGCCTCTACTTCTTCTATACTTAAACCACCTTCTGGTCCAATTAGAAGAGAAAGTTTTTTGACATTTTTTGATTTTTCTTTAACTTCAGCTTCTTCCTTCCCAACTTCACTCAAAGACAGCCTCTCTGACGCAAAAAGCTTAATAGCGTCTTTATCGATTTTCTGATTTAATCTAATAAAATCTTCAAAGCCAATAACTGGATTTAATTTCGCAAATACAGATCCTTCACACTGTTCAGTCGCCGACTCAATAATTTTCAAGATTCTTTCTTGATAGGAATGTTCCTTCAATTTCCTTAAATATTTTTTCTGACTAAACTTAAAGAATACTGGAGTAAATTCCTGAACCCCAAGCTCACAGAGTTTCCTTAACATTAATTCAAAATTTTCATTTTTAATAATCGGCACATAAAAGTTCACATGAGTATCAAGCTCTCTAGGACTCTGTTTCACACTCACTATTTCAAAATCTAATTTTTTCAATATTTTACTGCCAATTTCAGTGAGCAACCTTACTTCATAAATATTACGAGAAAAACCATCTATTAATTCAATATCATTATGAGCTTCATCCTCAGGATATCTTAAAACTTTAATAAGTTGATGAATTAAATTTTGTTTTTTGGTGGTTATAATCTTATTAGATAAATCAATAAGATCGTCTTCTTTATTTATCGCGAATCTGTAAGATCTAACCATAATAACCAAAAAATCATATTACTATGCTTGACATCAAAAAAATTAGACAAAACCCAGATTTAATAAAAGAATTACTTTCTCTGCGAAACCCTCAGTACACAGAAATTCTAAATGAACTGCTAGAAATAGATAAGCAATATCGAGAAAAACTTATAGAAAAAGAATCCTTAGAAGCTGAGCGTAACACCCTTAGTAAAACTGTCGGTCAAAAAAAATCTAAAGGTGAAGATGCTGATAGCGAAATAAAATCTTTAAATGATATTAAAGAAAAACTAAAAATAATTAATGAATTAGAACCTGTTTTAGCTGAAAAACAACAGGAACTTTTATTAGAACTTCCTAATATCCCAAGCTCAGACACACCTTACGGCAAAGATGAAAATGACAATAAATTCATTATGGAGTGGGGAACTAAACCTAGCTTTAATTTTAAACCCTTAGAACATAACGAACTCGGCAGTGCAAGTCAAGAACTAGATTTCGAGAGAGGAGTTAAAATAAGTAAAAGTAGATTTACAGTAGTTTCTGGTAAATTAGCTAAATTAGAACGAGCTTTAATTAATTTCATGCTTGATAAAGCTACAGAAAACGGTTATCAAGAGTACAGTTTGCCAGTAATCGTAAATTCTGAATCGCTCTATGGGACTGGGAATTTACCTAAATTCAAAGATGATCTTTTTAAAATAGAGGGCGAGGAGCTTTATTTAATTCCTACAGCAGAGGTTCCTCTGACTAATCTTCACCGCGATGAAATCCTCAAAGAAGAGCAGCTACCATTAAGGATGACTGCTTATACACCTTGTTTCAGGTCAGAGGCGGGTTCAGCTGGTAAAGATACACGTGGCATCATCAGGCAGCACCAGTTTAATAAAATAGAATTAGTCACTCTCTGTAAAGAAGAGGATGCTATAGCTGAACATGAAAGATTAACGAGTAATGCCGAGTCTATTCTTCAAGCCCTAGAACTGCCTTACAGAAAAGTTCAGCTCTGTGCAGGTGATTTAGGCTTCAGTGCAAGTAAATGCTATGACCTAGAAGTCTGGTTTCCTAGCCAAGAAAAATACAGAGAAATTAGCAGCTGCAGCTGGTTTTCAGATTTTCAAGCGAGAAGAACGCAGATAAGGTTTAAGCGTACTGATGAATCAGGTAAATCAAAGAATGAACTAGTTCATACCATTAATGGTTCTGGACTAGCAGTAGGTAGAACTTTAGCTGCCATAATGGAAAATTATCAGACAGAAGATGGCGAGATAATAATACCTGAGGCTCTTAGACCTTATCTGAAGCAGAGTGCTCTAGTTTAAGTTTGACACTTACAAGAGGTTTAAAACTGAGCTAAATTCTTAATCTCCTGTTAATATTTAAAGTGTATTTATATTAATATGATGAACGGTGGAGCTAACATTTTAGATTTAGATGAAGTAATAGAAGTAGTTCTTGTAAATGCACAAGAGAGATCAGAAGAACCTGTAAGCTTCTGGAAAAAAGTAAGTGAAGAATACCGCACTGAGCAGTATTTTGAGGCAAAGCCCCACTGAATGCAACTACTGATATAATTAGCCTCATGGCTAAACACTATTTAAGCGTAAACGATCTCAGTAAAGATGATTTATACAATTTATTAAATCACTCAGCAGAGTTAAAAGCAGAATTAAAAGCAGGCCACGATCATTCTCATTTACTTAAAGGTAAATCAGTTGGCATGATTTTTGAAAAGCCTAGTCTTAGGACTAGAATTAGCTTTGAAGTAGGTATTAGCCAGCTAGGAGCACACCCTGTACTTCTTAACGCTCAAGAAATTATGATCAGTGGCAGAGAAAGTCGCTATGACGTCGCAAGAGTTATGTCACAGTATTTAGATATGCTGATGATCAGAACCTTTGGGCATGATGTAGTCGAAGAAATCGCCGAGTACAGCTCTATTCCAGTCATTAACGGATTAACAGACTTAGAACATCCTTGTCAGACGCTTGCAGACTTACTTACAGTTAGAGAACACTATGGGACGCTAGATAATCTTAAGATAGCTTATATTGGTGATGGTAATAATACTGCTAGAAGCCTTATGCTAGCGTGCACTAAGCTTGGTATAAAAATCTCTATAGCTTGCCCCCTTGGTTATGAACCAGGAAAAGCCTATGAATCAGAATTCACTCATGTCTGCCACGGTGTTGGTGAAGCAGCTAAAGACGCAGATGTCATCTACACTGATGTCTGGTCAAGTATGGGTCAAGAAAAAGAAGCACAGCTTCGTAAAGAGCGTTTCGCTGGATACCAAGTAAACACTGCTCTACTTCAAGATTTCGCTAAACCTACAGCGATAGTCTTGCACTGCCTTCCAGCCCACAGAGGAGAGGAGATTACAGCAGAAGCTCTTAAAAATCATGAATCTACTATTTTAAGACAGGCTGAAAACCGCTTGCATACACAGAAAGCGATTATGTTATCACTTCGCAATCATTAATGGCACTTAGCACTATTGCCTTAATCTCTACGTTTTATGTCTATCTGGCTTTCAGGAGCTAAATCTAAAACTGTGAGCTTTGTATTTTTATCTAAAGAAGCTTTTATATCTACATTCGAATTATTCGCTAGAAGAATAATGTTGGATTTACTGATAGAAAAGTTTACACCGAGGACGTAAGTAAAAATTGAAAATTTATCACCATTCACCATCTCAACGCTAATAGAGCTATTACTTGGCAAAAACTCCATATAGACTTCGTTTAAATCATTCTGCATAACTATATTCAGATTCAATGGTGACTTTAGAAGTCCGCCGCTAAGATATACTTGGGCTCCCTCAGCACCTAAAATCATCTCCCGAACATCAAGTAAATCATTATGGTCTATAGCAAACCTGCCTTCTTCATTTAAAAAAAATATTTCATCTAATTTTTCAGGAAAGAGCTTAAAAGATTTAGCACCTAAATTTACATCAATTAGTTTTAAATCATATTGTTCTGCAAACTCTTTAATTTTGTCTACATTATTTTTTGCAATTGAACGAGTATAAGGTGAATAAGGATGCTTGCGAAAAGTTTCTAAATTAAGCTTAAGCGACTTATTTAAACGAACAGCTAAGATATTTGCTAAGACCGTCTCGGGTAAAGCCTTTATCGATTCTTTAACTTTCTCAAGATTAATAATCTGATCTTCATTACCGTCTAATTTATCTAATAAAAACTCAAGATCAATAATAAGATTTTGGGAATATTTATTATCTTGTATTAGACTATCCCAAAAGCTAACAGCTTCTTTATAATCCCTATCGTAAATTCCAAGATGTATTTTCCCATCAGGTTTTTCTAAAACCATTTTTGTAGATATCTGTTTAAAAGGAAATTTTCCCTCGGCTTTCTCATCCCATGCTTGAGAATCAGCTTGCTCAGCAATTTCGATTAAATTTTCAAATATAGATTTAACCGATTTAGAATTCATAAATACAACATCGGCAGTGAAAATTAAATTTAGCTTAAGGGAACAGTGAAATTAGCAATTTCCTCGCAAATTTTAACAGTCCGTAATGAAAAACAAAGTTTTTCATTACTTCCTTAAATCATCTATACTAGGGATGTTAAAATCATAATCTTATGCTTCTTCAGGCTACAGATCTTACTGTTAATTTCGGCACTCACCAAGTTCTGAGCGGAGTAAACCTGAGAATTACCAACCAAAGTAGAATTGGGCTTATCGGCGTCAATGGTGCTGGTAAATCTACCTTACTCAAATGCCTCACCCAAGAAATGATTCCGCAACAAGGCAGCGTAACTATCTCTCCACACGTTCATATACAGTGCCTCACTCAAAACCCAGAGCTAACAGCGACAAATACACTTAAAGAAGAACTCTATGGAGTATTTACAGAAATTATCGCATTCAAAGAAGAAGAAGCTGAGATATTAAATAAGCTAGAGAATCTATCTGGTGAAGAATTCGACGAAGCAATACTTAGATTAGGTTTCCTGCAAGAAAGGCTGGAACACTTAGATGTCGGACGCATAGATGAAAAAATAGGTCGAATGATCACTGGCTTAGGATTCACTCTAGAAGAGCTAGATAGACCAGTAGGGAAATTCAGTGGTGGCTGGCAGATGCGTATCAATTTAGCCAAAGTGCTTTTACAAGAAGCAGATGTAATATTAATGGACGAGCCGACTAACCACTTAGACATGGCTGCCTGTGAGTGGCTTGAAGATTTTTTAAAAAATTATCCTAAGGGTATACTGGTCGTTTCGCACGATAGAAGATTCTTAGATGAAGTAGTTACAGAAATAGCTGAATTAGAGAGAGGCGAACTCACTATGTATTCAGCTAACTATACTCAGTACCTAGAACAGCGCGAAGCGAATCGTGAAAGGCAGGCTGCCGCAGCTGAAAGGCAGAGGAAAAGCTTAGAAGAGCAGAGAGCTTTCGTAGACAGGTTTAGAGCAAGTGCTACAAAAAGTACACAGGCGAAAAGTCGTGAAAAACAGCTGGCTAAAATAGAAATTATTGAAGCCCCTAAAGGTGAACTCAAAAAATTATTCTTTAAATTTCCATTCCCAAATCCAAGTGGCAGAGAAGTTTTAAAAATCAGCAACCTCACTAAAGCCTTTGGTGATCACGAATTATTCTCCAAAGTAAACGCAGATATAGAATGGAGCAAAGAAGAACCTCAGCGTATTTTTATATTAGGAGAAAATGGCTGCGGGAAAACCACTTTATTTAAAATATTAATGGGCTTAGAAACACCTACTGAAGGCTCTATCTCATTTGAAGAAAGAGTCGTCTTGGGTTACTATGCACAGCATCAGCTTCAAATACTAGATCCCGAGAAAACAGTACTAGAAACATTAGAAGAAGCCATGCCACCGACACAGCGTGGAGAGATTAGAAGCATATTAGGACGCTTCCTCTTTAGTAATGATCAGGTATTTAAAAAAGTAGGTCTTATCAGTGGTGGTGAAAAAGGTAGATTAGCGATGGCTAAATTAATGGTGACAGGTCCGAACACATTATTACTCGATGAACCGACTAACCATTTAGATATGCCGTCTCAAGAAGCAGTAGAGAACGCCCTAAAAAGCTATGAAGGAACTGCTATTTGCATATCGCATGATCGATATTTTATTAATAACCACGCCACACAAATCTGGGAATTTCATAATGGCAGAATGATAGTATTTAAGGGCTGTTATGCAGACTATCTTAAAAAAAGAAAAGCTCTTATCGAAGAATCTCGCCTAAAAACTGAAAAAGAAAATGCTAAATCTTCTAGCACCGTTAATGAAGAGCAGATACCAGCAGGCTTACAACACATACAAGACCGTAAACAATCTAAAGATGAACAGAAACGATTAAAAAATTTAGAAAAGAATTTAAAAAATCTTGAAGCTCAAAAAGAAAATTTAGTAAAAGAACTAGCTAATCCAGATACCGCAAAAGACTTTCTTGCTTTAGAAAAACTCACAAAAGAACTAGAAACTGTCGAAATTAAAATAACTGAAACCTCTACTGAATGGGAAAGTTTAGCAGAAAAAGTGGAAATTTAAGCATGCTCATCACTCAAGAAGATCTTATTTTATCAGCAGAAAAAGAACTAAAAGAAACTTGGGAAAAATTCGAAGAAATTCGTAATCATAACCAAATAAAAGTTTTAAAAGCATTCCAAACAGTAGGTATTCAGAATGTACACTATGGATGGGTAACTGGTTACGGCTATGATGATCTTGGTAAAGATAAACTAGATGAGCTTTTCGCCACATGCTTCAACACAGAAGCTGCGATAGTCAGAAACCAATTAGTATCGGGCACTCACGCTATTAGCTGTGCTGTATTAGGAAATCTCTCATCTGGAGATGAACTGGTGGCTGTTACGGGTAAGCCCTACGATACCTTAAATAGTGTGTTTCAGAGTTTTCAAGAAAAATATAAAATCAAATATTTTGAAGGCAAAGATAAACTATCACCTAATACTAAAGTCGCTCTGATACAGAGATCCAGAGGCTATGAATGGCGAGATAGTTATACATTAGCCCATATTAAAACCCTTATTCAAGAAATAAGATTAAAGTCTCCTTCAGCCGTTATTTTCGTAGATAACTGCTATGGCGAATTCACTCAAATATTAGAGCCCACAGATATCGGCGCCGATATTATCGCAGGCTCTTTAATTAAAAATCCTGGTGGCGGCATCGTTGCAGCTGGTGCTTATATCGCCGGCAAAAAATCCTGCGTAGAAGCCGCTGCTGATGTACTAACCGCCCCTGGCATTGGTGTTCATGGCGGCTGCAATTTTGACCAGAATAGACTTATGCTTCAAGGATTTTTTCTTGCGCCATCGGTAGTCTGTGAAGCATTAAAGGGCATGAGCCTTGCAGCCAAAATTTTTACAGATGCAGGATTAGAAAGCATCCCAGAATACTCCGCTGACAGGAATGATGTAATACAAGCCATAAAGTTTAATGATCCAGAAAAATTAATTAAATTCTGTGAATTAGTACAGAAAAATAGTCCAGTAAATTCCATGTTCAGCCCAATTCCAGCTGATATCTCTGGATATCCAGATCAAGTCATCATGGCATCTGGCTCTTTCGTGGAAGGCTCCAGTATAGAGCTTTCGGTAGATGGTCCCATGCGCCCGCCTTATATAGCGTATTTCCAAGGAGGACTTAGCTACGCACATACACGTTATGTTATTAGCGAAATATTAAAATACATTTAAGGCAACCCTATTAGCAAGGATTTCATCAATTTGGCGCTGAAGATAAGGATCTTGCTCAGTAGAACCAATAATAGAATTTCGACTATTTTCGATCACTTGAATAGAATTTTCGATACTGGTTCTCTTGGTTTTAAAGAGTTCAAGCTTTTTCGGATCTAATTTATCACCCTTCGATAATTCATCTAGGATCAGTGTCGTATAAGAATCCAACCTAGACTGATAATCACTAAGTATCTTTTGTTCACGATCTTGCTTATTCTCAAACTGCTTCAATGGTGCACTGCGCAAAGCCTCTACCATATTATTAACAATAGATAGACTACTTGCTTGAGAAGCTTCAACAGTAACACCTAAAAATTTACCAAGATTAGAAATTTTTTGAACCGAAGATTTAAATTCAAGATCATGAAGCCTACTCTTCGGATCCACAGTGATTCTCTCTAGCTGATTATTCTGTTTAAAATTCTGTAAACCGTCTAAAGCTTTGTCTGATTGAAGAATTTCAAAAAGTTCCAGGGCGACCCTCTTGTCTATTTTATAATCTCGAATTAAGCTAAAACTCAAGCGTAAAATCTCTAAACTGTCATTAGAATTATTCGCAGCAGCCTTCATCTGCTCAGCAAGTTTTTCTTGCAAGCCGATGTTTAGTGAAGAAACTGTTAGCTGAGTATTTTGTAAAAGATCCAAAACAGGGTTTGCAATATTAGTACTAGCTAATTCAGCGTAAGCAACTGCTATTCCCAAAGATAATTTAGAATCTAAAAGATAACGCAAGAATTGCCTTTCTTGCTGAGAATCTAAATCAAGCTTAAATCCACTATCCATGGCATTAGCCTTTGAGACCGAGCCTTGCTTAGCAAAATGCAGAAGAATTTTTGCAAATAAAAGATCTTCATGTAACTTGTCATCAGCATCTACAAGGTAATCAAAAAATCTACCTTGGTTAATTTGACTTAGATCTGCCACCGAATATTTACTTTTCTCTAAAAAGGCAAACTTATCAGAACTAGCATCAAACGTAAATAAATCTAAATAAGCATTAGCAAAATCAGCGGACAATTTAGTATCAGCTAAGTAACTAAAGAACTGTGTTTCTCCATTCACACCCAAACCCAAACCACGACTACTTTCCAATACTGTAATCTTTTCAGAATCACCATTTTGAATAAAATTAGATAAATTAGTGACATAAAGTATATCTAAGTCAGTTTTATGTTCCTCATCAACTAAATATTCCAACAAAGTCTTTTGATTTTTTTTATCATAAGAGCTTATTAGATACTTGTTATTCTCTAAATAAATCATTTTCTCAGACTCTGATCCTAGATTTATTAAGTCCACATAAGTAGAAGTTAGATCAGCAGAAACTTTATTATCCATGATGTAGTTCAAAAGCTGCTTCTCTTGGGTTTCACTCAAAGATAATACTGAAGTTTCTTCCAAAATACTCAATTTAGAGAGTAGAGAAAATGTTTCAGGCTGCTTTTGATTAATTACAGCATTCTCATCAGCCAAATAATTCAAAACTTTAGTTTGAACAGTTGCATTAAGTGAACTAATCGCATATTTATTATTATCAATAAAATCTAATTTCTCATTACCCGCTTGAGAATTAAGTAGAGTTAAATATGTTGCAGTAAAATCTAGAGAAACTTTATTATCTAAAAAATAATTGAAAAATTTCATTTCCTGTTCCTTAGTTAAATCTAAGTCACGTGCTCTTGATAAAATATTTATACGTTCATCATCTTGTTGTGTTAATAAAACTCTTATAGTATCAGTAAAAACAGTGTCATTCTCTGTTAAATTATCTAAGTCCAATAAATAATTTAATACTTTTTCTTGTGTAACTGCATCAGAAGAGCTAATTAAGCATTTATTTTCAGATAAATATTTTAGTTTTTCATCATCAGCACCAGAACTTATGATATCAAGGAATGAACCTATTAAATTAACTGAAACATTACGATCAGCTAAATAAGATAAAAATTGCTGTTCCTGTTCAGCGCTAAATTCAGTTTTACGATTTTGTTCTAAAATATTTAGCTTAGTCAAATCACCACGCCTAGCTAATCTTAGATATGTTTTAGCAAAAGAAACATCATCATCAGTAAAATTTGCAGAATCAATAACATAATCAAAAACTTTCTGTTGAAAATCTTTGCCAATTTCTGAAATTTTAAATTTATTTTCAGCAAGAAACCTAAGTTTATCCGAATCAGCATTAGACTTAACTAAATTCATGTAAGTTTTAGCAAAATCTACTGAAACATCTTTCTCAACTAAAGCCGCTCTCCACTCATTTCTAGTTTCAATATCCATCTCCACTAAATTACCTTGAATTAAAAGATCTAATTTAGCTCTATCTCCCTGTTTCAATAAAGTATTAAAAACACTAGCAAAAGAAAGACTAACTCCAGAACGGTTCATAGATAAAGATTTTAATAATTGGTCTATCTGCACTTTATTAGTAGTATCTGTCATCGCTAAATACTCTAAAAATAAACCTTCTTTTTCATTCCCCAAAGAACGTTTTCGTACTAAATCTAAGATCTCTATACCTTTTTCATCAGCACTTTTCATAAAAGTAATTAACTTACTCGTAAACCCAATATCATTTACCGTTACTTCATCAGAATCTTTTAAATAGTCTATGATTTTCTGTTGCTTAGCCACATCTAGACTAGAGATGATGTATTTATTAGCTTCTAAGAAATTAATTTTATTCTCATCAGCACCATGTTGAATTAAAATCAGGTAAGCGTCTGCGACTGTATTTGAAACAGCAGCGTCATTAACATACTCAAGGAATTTATCTTCTTGATCTACATTTAATTCAATATCGCGTCCTTTATCTAAAAGTTTTACACCCTGATCATCACCAAGTTCTAAAAGATGAATTAATTTCTCCGTGAAAGAGAGATCTGAATCTGTCAATTTTCTAGAATCTTGTAAAAAATCAAATATTTTATTCTGCGTCACCTCATCATATTTCGAAATAAGATATTTATTAGTTTCAATAAAATTAAGCTTCTCTGTATCTTCAGTAAACATTTTTAAATAATTCTGAGAAAACTTCACGGATACCTCATCATCACTTAAGTAATTTAAAATCTGTTGTTCTTGATTTGCATTTAAGTCTAATCTACGGCCTTGCTCTAAAATCTTTAATCTATCGATTTCTCCTTCCTGGGTAAGGTTTAAAACAGTCTCTGCAAAGAGTATATCCTCCTTAGTAAGGTTATTCTCATCAAGTAAACTTTCAAAAATCTTAGCTTGAGCTTCACCATTACAAGCTGCTAGTAAACCTTTATTCTTATCCAGAAAATCTAGCTTTCCTTGATTTCCTCCTGAACCCAAAATATCAAGATAGGCTTCAGCGATATGAGAGTCTATCCATAAATAACTAATAAACTGCTTTTCTTGATCAGCACCTAAATTAAAATTTTTTATTTTATCTAAAACCGCTAATTTATCTCTGTCACCAATTTCTATAAAATACTGAACACTACTTGCTTTAAGTAAATCATTTTCGGAACTATTTGTCGAATCTAGTAAACAAGTCTGTAATTTCTTTTGATCATCTTCTTGCATGCGAGAAATTTCATATTTATTAGTCTCTAGATAAATTAGCTTTTCTATATCACCAGTAGAACTAGCTATATCCATAAAGCTCTCTGCTACGGTTGCTGAAACCAACTGATTTAAAATTAACTCAAGGAATTTATCCTGATCATCCTCTGTTAAATTAAGTTCACGCCCAGTTATTAAAACATCGACTTTATCTCTCTTCCCTGCTTTAATTAAATTAATTAAAGCCTTCGTAAACGTAGTATCATCTTCTGTTAAATTATCGGCATCCAACAAAGAAGTAAAAATCATCTGCTGATCAAGAGTATTTTGAGCAGAAATTACATATTTATTATTTTCTATAAATTCTATTTTTTCGAACCCTACATCACTCGTAGCAGCTATCAAAAACGCAGCAGCTAAATTTGCAGAAACATCAGAATCTAAAAGGTAATCTTTAAGCTGAGCCTTAGATTTGTCATCTAAATCCATTGCACTAGCTTTATGTAAGGTTGCTAATTTCTCTTGATTGTTTTGTTGCTCTAATAACTTAGCAACTTGTGTAAAATACGAGTCCGTAGCTAAATTAATATCAGAACTAGGCTCATTTACTAATTCAGCAAAAGGCTCTAAAACTACAGGATCTGTAAAAAGACACTGATTTACATCAAGATTAAACTCTTCTATAATAGACTCGTTTACGTCAAGATTAAACTCTTCTTCTATAGACTCGCTTACAATCGGGCTAAACTCTAAAATCAAGGGCGCCAAAGCATTACCCGAAATCACAGATAAATTAGCATCATACAGAGAATTTTCAAAATCCTCTAATATATAATTATTTGGGTATAAAACATCAGTAAGACTGATGCCCTCATTGCTTATATCCACACCTAACACACTCCGAATTTATTAAAGCAAAATATCTTTAATAAATCGTTAACGGCAATATTATCTTAAATACTGAGCTAAATCAGATCATCAAATTACCTGCAAAGCTTTAATTATCTGCATACGTTTAGTTGAAAATTCATTTGCCTGCCTTAATATCTCAGAAAGATTATCTTGGTCAGACTCTAAAGTCTTACCCTCCTTCAATAGTTTCTGGTTATTAGAAGATAATAATGCCCATGCTTTTTGAGACCATTCTTTTGGGTCACTAATGCCAAGTTTAATATATTTTATAAAAAGCCTCTCAAAGCGATTAACATGAATACCAATACCTGTAACTGGACTCACTATAAAATTAATATCATCATTACCTTCTGTTCCATTTAAAATATGTTGATTAAATTTATTAACTCTTTCTCTAGAATTATTCACCAATTCTTCATCTTGGGCAATCATTACATAACCCTCTGAAATTAAAATCATCACTGCCTGCACTAAACTCCTCATACTGACTTTGTCTTCTTGAAGTAAAATCTCCAATTCAGATAAAGTGAAGATCTGATGTTTAGTTAAGGCTGCCATTAAGGGAACAAAGACCGCTTCTTGAATACTGGCTCCAAGAAGACTGCTCTTAACCTTAGAATTCACATCATTTTTATTTACTACCAGTAAAATACGAATTTTCCTTAATTCCTTTAACTGCTCGTGTGCGGAAATCTTTCTAGCACCCTTAACCCAGTAATCGCGCCTAAATTGCCTATTTACAATAAAATCACGCACCGATTCCCTGAAATCATCATCAGGGATCTCTTTTAGAAAATTCTGCTGTTCTTGAGTTAAATGCAAAGCATGAATATGATCAGAATAAGAAGCAGAACAAACAAAACTTAATTTAGCAGGCTCCAGTAATTTAACCATTTCAGCAAAATAATTCGGTCGCCAAGAGCGATTAAAATACTCGTGTGCAAGGTAACGCTGATTTTGCTCCTTTACTCTCTTGAATTTATCTACAATCGATGGATTCGCTTTCAAGAAACTAGGATTCACTTCTAAGAGTGTACTAACAAAATCAAACGCAGTATTAACCCGTGACAATATACCGCGCCCCGGTGCAGCCATAACTTCAGCATGTTCAGAAAGGAGATGGCGAACCGGTGCCATTGCTGACCAACCTGGTTGAGTATTATAACTAATATACAGAACTCCACCAATATTTAGCTTTCTACGAAGAAAATCCACGATAATAGCTTGATTTTCTTCAGAGACCCAACTCCAGATACCATGCAAGCAAATAAAATCAAAATTTGGCAAATCATCTCTAGAACAGAAGATCTCAAAAGAATCGTCATAAAGCTTAGGTTCAGCTCCTGAAACTGAAGCTAAATCTTTAGCAAATGCTGCATGAGATGGGTTAAAGTCAGTACCATACCATTGAATACTAGAACCAGCTGCATGAATATTGACAGAGACTCCTTGCCCGAAACCAAGTTCACAAGCTGTAGAAAAGCTAGGATAAGCCTGACCAGAAAATAAAAAAGCTAACTTTACTGCTAATGGATTCAGATCTGAGTAATATCCGAATGTATAACCAATATCAGCAATATATCCAGCAGTCCAATCTGACATAGTAAAGATCATACCCAAAAAAAACATAAAATTTTCAATTCGCAAGAATATATGAGAAAATGAATAATAGTTTGATAGTAGCAGAAAATATATCCAAATCCTTTTACGAAGCTGATGGACGAGTGCATCTAGTATTTAGTCACCTTAGTGTAAAAATTGACCCTGGTAGTTTTACTATTATTTTCGGAGCTAGTGGCTCAGGTAAATCGACTTTCCTTAATTTAATCAGCGGTATAGATACCATAGATACTGGTTCATTATTAGTCGGAGACATAGATCTAGCCATGGTTTCTGAAAATGAAAGAACTTTATTTAGAAGAAAAAATGTGGGACTTATATTTCAAAGCTATAACCTAATACCGACACTTACAATAGAGGAAAATATTTTATTTCCTCTTGAACTAAATGGTACTAACACCCCGGAGAATATTGAATTCACACTAGCTATGCTAAAGACCGTAGGCTTAATTAATCGTTTAAAAGACTTCCCAGAAAAGCTTTCTGGTGGTGAGCAGCAACGAGTCGCTACAGTCAGAGCACTCGCTCATAAGCCTATCTATCTACTTGCAGATGAACCTACCGGAAACCTAGACCAAGAAACTGCTGAAATAGTAATGAATCTAATTCAAACTCTCAGAGAAGAATATAAGCCTACTACGATATTAGTCAGCCATGATCAGAATCTTAAAAAATATGCTGATAGAATTTTATATTTAGAGAATAAGCATTTTATCTCTTTAGAACATATTTAAGGGAAGACTCTGCTTTGTTAACTAAATCACTTTATCTTTCAAGTATTAGATTCTTAACTAAGAATATTTGGCAATTCGCCTCTTTAATAACTGGCATAGTTCTTTCAGTAGCGATTATCACCGCCACTGATCTAGCTATAGAATCTGCTAAAAAATCTTTTGAACTTTCGACTGAAATTATAAATGGAAAAGCCACTCACCATATTATCAATAATTCAGGAAAGATAGATGAAGAGCTAGTTATAAATTTAGAGAATAAGTACAAACTCACAGTAACTCCAATCATCGAAGGTTTTGTCACAAAAAACAATCGTTTACTCAAAGTAATTGGCATAGACCCTTTTAGTGATATAGCTTTTAGAAATATTTTCAAAGAATTTAATTCAAGAAAACAATATAATCCCTCAGCTTTTATCAATAAACTAGAAGGTTTTTTTACCACGAAGCATACCGGAGATAAGTTTAAAATTCTACCTGGTGACCCTTTCCTGATAGATCAAAACGACGAGACCTACCACTTAAAGCTTTACGGCATAATTGATTCAGACAACGATCCTGCTAGTGCGTCCCTTGACAATCTTCTATTCATGGATATTTCTACTGCTCAAGAGTTATTAAAGTTACAGAATTATATAAGCAGAATAGATTTAATTCTGAAGCCAGAAGAGGAGAATGAATTAAAAAATATACTCTTCACCATAGATCCTAGTTTAGTTTTAATTAAATCTTCAGAACGCAATCAGGCTCAAGAGTCTATGACTAAATCTTTCAACGCAAATCTTAGCGCTTTAAGTCTTTTAGCTATGCTAGTTGGTATCTTTTTAATTTATAATACGATGACATTTGCTGTTCTTCAGCGTCGCAAAATATTTGGCTTCCTCAGAACAATCGGCGTCAATCAAAAAGAAATCTTTTCTCTAATTATATTTGAATCACTGTTATTTGCCATAATCGGTTCACTGATAGGTATAGGGTTAGGTTACTTACTCGCAAATGTTCTGTTAAGTTTTATCGTAAGAACTATTAATGATCTTTACTTCGTTTTACAGGTAAGTCAGATAAATATCAGTAATATAACATTCCTCAAAGCTGGATTAATAGGTGTATTTGCTGCATTATTATCAGCTTTAGTACCAGCTTACGAAGCAAGTAACAGTCCTGTCACTAAAGTTCTGAAGAATATAGATATCGAAGAAACAGTCAAAAAATATCTTCCCAAGTTAAATATCGCAGGCTTAATTTTAATTTCTTTCTCTTTGCTATTATTCATGATTTTTGAAAAAAATATTTCAGCTTGTTTTTTCGGTTTATTTAGCATGGTTATTGGCTTCAGCTGCTTTATACCATTTCTCACCTATCATAGCGATTGTATTTTAGAACCACTGTATAAAAACACTTTTGGCTTAGCTTCTTTAATATCACTCAGAAGCCTCAAGAAAAATCTTAGCCGCAATGCAGTAGCTATCTCAGCACTTACCGTAGCTATTTCTCTATATCTTTCACTAGATATCGCCATTAATAGTTTCCGCAACACTGTAGAAGACTGGCTTTCAGCTTCTTTATTTGCAGATATTTACATATCCACTCCAAAACAAGTGTCACATCGCAACCATCTAATACTAAATAATAAGGTAATAGAATTCACAAAAAGCTTTCAAACTCAAGATCTAATGGGCATTAGTGAATATCACCTGCGAGATGTAATAGGTGAATATGGCTCTACTAGAGTCGCAAGCATAAATTCTCTACCTATAGTAAAAAATTCTTTTACCTTTAAAGAATCTACTGAAGATATTTGGAATAAATTTGATAGAGGTAGAGGTATTATAGCTTCCGCTCCTTATGCCTACAAACATAAAATTAAATGTAACGATAAAGTAAAACTTCATACAGATAAAGGATTACAAACATTTACCATTTTAGGAATATTTAGTGATTACAGTTCAGACCAAGGTCTTTTAATGATGCATCAAGACCTATATCGTTCACTATGGGAAGATCCTAGTTTAAGCTCTCTCGGTATTTTCTTAAAAGAGCCTACCGAAACAGAATTAAAGAAGCCTAAGGAAAATAAAATCTATCTGCTAAGCAACAAAAAAAGCAATCCAAAACTAGATAAAATAAAAAATTATATCGAAGCTTATAAAACTGAAGCTGCCAATGTGAAACTTTCGCCAGTATTCTTCGAAATACGCTCAAACAAAGAACTTCTCAAAGAATCTTTAGAAATTTTTGATAGAACATTCAGAGTAACATCAGCATTAAAAATCATCGCTGTTTTGGTAGCAGCTTTTGGTATATTCAGTGCTTTACTATCACTAATTATTGAAAGAGAAAAAGAATTCGCTCTTTTGAAAGCTTTAGGAATGTCTAAACAAGATATTCAAAAGTCAATTTCTTTACAAGCTTTTACCATGGGTTTACTTTCCAGCATTTTTGCTATACCGCTTGGCATTGCTTCAGCTTGGGTAATGATTTTCGTTATAAATCACCGCTCCTTTGGCTGGGATATAAATTTCTCACTCGATTTTAAAAGCATATTATTCGCAGCTCTAATATCAGTAACAGCAGCCTTAATAGCGGCGATCTTTCCAAGTCAAACTCAAGCCAAAGTCTCACCGAGGGAGCTAGAAAAGGATGAAGCATTTTAGATGAAGAAAAAAAATTCTAAATTACCAATAGTTTTAATATCTAGCTTAGTACTCATTCTCGTATTTTTAAGCTCTAAATTCTTTTCAAATACATCTTTTAATGAAAGACATTTTAAGCTCCAGAAACCTAGCGAATTACTTAAGCATGAAGAAATAGACACTAAGTTTGCCAAGGCATTGGATCCCTATGATTTCAATTTCCCCCAAGATCATGGTAGCCACGAAGAATTTAAAACTGAATGGTGGTATTATACTGGAAACTTAGAAGATGCTAATGGTCACAAATTTGGCTATCAATTAACTATCTTTAGGAACGGATTAGAACCTATTTTTGATGCAGAAGCTAAGAAAAACGTCTTAAATAATTGGCAAACTAAGCAAATCTATATGGCTCACTTTGCTATTACTGATATTAACAATAAAAAATTCTATTCTTTTGAAAAACTAGGCAGGGAAAGCTTAGGGCAAGCAGGTTCTAGAGCTAACCCTTATAAAATCTGGGTTAAAAACTGGTCCATTCAATCAAGCCCTAAAGCTACTACTGAAAATATTTTCCCCATAATCCTTAGAGCTCAAGACAAGAATGTAAGCATGAAACTAAATTTAAAACCAGTTAAACCAGTTACATTACAAGGTCTTGATGGTTTAAGCCAGAAAAGCAGTGGCGCTGGCAATGCTTCATACTATTATTCGATCTCAAAATTAGCTAGTAAAGGAAAAATACAAATCGGCGATCAGGTATTTAGAGTTAAAGGGTTTAGTTGGCTAGATAGAGAATTTAGCACAAGTTCGCTTGGAGGTACTTTAGTTGGCTGGGATTGGTTCGCTTTACAATTAGAAAATAATGTCGAGCTAATGTATTACAGACTTAGGGATCAAGAAAACAATACGGATATAGTACACAGTAGTGGCGTTATAATAGATGCGGCTGGTGAAAAACATCCATTTACAGCACAAGATATAATTCTTAACAGTACAGAAAAATTTAAAAGTAAATACAGTGGTGCTGAGTATCCAATTTCATGGACTATGGAAATTCCAAAGCTAGGTCTAAAAGTTAAAATTAAGCCTCTCCTAAAAGACCAGGAGCATCAAAATAATTATCCTTACTATGAAGGTGCTATAGAAGTTAACGGCGAGTTTAGTAAAAATAAAATCACAGGCAAGGGCTATATGGAATTAGTAGGATATTAATCTATGGCTATTAAAATCGGCACGGACCTCTGTGACCCTAAAAGAATAGAAAAAATTCTCAGACGTTACGGTAAAAAATTTATCGCCCGTATACTCACTACAGAAGAACAAGACTATTTAGAGTTTGGCTTAAATCAAAAAAATTTAAAACCCTCTATCAATCATCGAATTGCAGCTAGATATGCTGCAAAGGAAGCTGTAGCTAAAGCACTTGGCACGGGCATAGGAAAAGAAATTAGCTTTCAAGACATATTAATTCTTAAATACGAAAATTCCTCTGCTCCGTATGTCAAACTAATTAACAACGCTGCTAAAGTCGCAGAGAAATTAGGTCTTAGTAAATGGGATATATCGATCAGTCATGAAAAGACTATGAGCATAGCAGTGGTAATAGGTTATAGCGAAAATAATTAAGAAAAAGACTAAATTTAAAATACTTATTATTCGTTTAAGCGCACTTGGGGACATTGTTCATAGTTTCCCTGCATTAAAATATATAAATGCAAATCTAAAAGCTAATGATTTAAATTACTCTATAGATTTTCTAATTTATGAAAAATTTCAAGACCTTCTATTAGAGCTTAATTTTATAAATAAAATTCATACCCTGAAAGATAAAAAATTCAGCACCATCATCAACACTATTGGAGATCTTATTAAGGAAAAATATGATTATGTCATAGATTTTCAGGGACTGCTTAAAACTAGTTTTATCAGCTTATTCTCTCTTGCTGAAAGAAGAGTAGGCTTTGCAGAACCTCGCGAAAAAATAGCTGGATTACTTTATGATATGAAATTAAAACAGCATTCTATTTGGGATAAGAATTTTCATGTAGTTGAACATAATTTAAAATTAGCGAATTTTTTCCTGACAGAATTTTTTTTCCATGAATTCTTTCAAGGTAAAATCCTAGAAACATATAAACCTAAAAAGATTTTACGCTCTGCTAAAAATACCCCACTAAGAAAAGTAGTACTCATCCCCTGCACGACTTGGGAAACTAAATTCTGGTCAGAAAACCACTGGGTAAGCATCATAGAAAAAATCAGCGTAGAATTTCCAGCAGCTAAATTTTATCTCACTGGCATTCCTGCCGAAAAAGTTTACTTGGAATCCATTATCCATGAGTTACTACCACATAATTATCAAAAATGCACATTAGTCTTAGACAAAGGACTTACTGGTCTAAGAATGTTCTTTAAAGATGCCGATCTAATACTGGGAGTAGATACGGGTCCATTACACCTCGCTGCAGATACTCTCTATGATTCAGACTCTGCACAAATAATTGGAATCTACGGACCAACTTCCGCAAAACGCTCTGGACCATATAGCTTTGATTATCTTAGCTATGATGAAATCTATAACTGCACTGCTAGCCACAAAAGAACCTTTAAAAAAGATGGTGGCTCTATGAATAAAATAAGCCCTGAAAAACTTTTTGAAAAGCTTTTAAGTATAGGGTTTTCACGTTAAGTAAAATCAAGCTCTGAGGCTATGCAGCAGCTTAACCATGATAAACTTAGCTCTAATGGACTTTATTTTCGTTCTGCTTAGCATACTGGTTATAACATTACTTATCGTGGTGCATGAATTCGGACACTTTCTTGCAGCTAAGCTTTATGGTTTTCAGACGCCAATATTCGGTATAGGTATGCCTTTTGGACCATATATAGAAATATGCAAAAAATGGGAGACTAGATTTCGCTTCTACTTTCTGCTTATCGGCGGCTTTGTTGCGATACCTGAAACCCATGATGAAACTAGTGAAGAAACTCTTCAAGAGCTTGATGATTTAAAGCCTTTTCGCAAATTTCCAGTATTACCAAGAGCAGTAGTTGCCGTTGCTGGAGTAGCTTTTAATATCATATTTGCATTTTTACTTGCTGTAATCATGGCTATCAGCATTGGTTTACCTAAAATAGTACCTAGTACAGTGATAAAAGGTTTCACGAGTGATACTTCCGCAGCTAAAATATCCGGATTAGAAATTGGTGATAAAATCTTATCTATAAACGGAATCGCTATCAATACTGGCACTCAGATGCAAAGTAAAATTGCAGAATTTAAAGATCAAGACATACAAATCAAACTAGCTAATAAAGATAAAATTTACTCAGTTCACTCAGAAGGCGTTATTGGAGTACAACTCGGTTACGAAAAAGAATATATAAAATCTGAAAATATTTTTAGTGCTATTTTCTCAGGGTTAAAATTCACCATCAGTGCGACTTTAATGATGATCTTTTCAGTTTTTGCCATTTTAGCTTCTCTTTTAGCTAAAGCCTTAAGTGTATTTGGTCTTCACTTAGATTTCGCGACAGCAAGCTTAGGTGATGTAAAAGGAATAGTAGGTATAGTCCAATTAATCACTCAAGATATAAAACATAATATTTGGATGGTTCTGGAATTCGCATTTTTACTAAGCTTAAATCTTGCAGTTATAAACTTGTTACCTATACCAGCTTTAGATGGTGGTCATCTTTTATTTTTAGGCTACGAAGCCATATTCAAGAAAAAACCTTCGACTAAACTTCAAGACGGGTTAGTACAAGCTGGTTTTATATTCCTACTCAGTTTAATGCTGATAACTACAATTAACGATATTCGATCATTCTTCGTTAAATAACGAAATCCTTCATAATCGTTCTCAGTTTCTGTAAAGACTTCTGGTGGAGCTGGCTCGCTCTAGACTCAGAAATATCTAAAATAGTACCTATTTCTTTAAAAGTTAGTTTTTCATAATGGTACAGCGAAATTATTAACCTTTCTCTTTCCTTTAGGCTATCTATTGCAGCTGCAAGCTTATCTCTAACAAGGTTTGACTCAGCATAATCCTCAGTAGCCTCAGTTTTAGAAGGCATTTTATCCACTAAAGCCACGGATGACTCTTCTGATGAATTACCATTTTCTTGAGCATCTAGTGAAAATATCACCGCACTAGATTCTTGCTGCAGCACTCTTAAATCTTCACTTTCTATAGTTAAATGTTTTTTTATCTCTTCATCAGTTGGAGCGTAGCCTAAACGTGACTCTAACTCTGCTAATCTCTGATTAAATCTCTTCACTCTCTCTCGACTATTTCGTGAAAGAAAGTCTCTGGATCTTAAAAAATCAAGAATCGCTCCACGAATTCTATTAGTAGCGAAAGTATCAAATGAACAATCTTTGGTATTATCAAAGCGATCTATAGCCTCAATAAGACCAATAGTCCCATAACCCATTAAATCTTCTTTATCGAAATCAGCTGTCTCTAATTGAGGGAACCTACCGACTACCCAATTTACCAAATGAGCATACCTAATAATTAACTGTTCTCTAAGTTCAGTTTTTTTATTAACTTGGTTATATCTTGCCCATAGCCTTGTATTCTCAGCTTTTCTTTCAACGCTTTTAAGATTTAATTGCAGAGGATGAGATATAAGTAGTTCTTTTTTTGACTCCGTAGACCCCTTTGAATCAGATTGCGATGAGCTAGTTACCATAAATTATTGCCGCCTTATTTTTTCAAACTTGATTGATCAAATACTTGAAGTTTTTTGTATCTCATCGCAAGTTCTTCCTCTCTACGCTGTAACCTTAATTCTCTCTTTTTTGCAAAGCTCTTGACATGTGCCCTCTGCACACTCTCAACAAGCAATCGTAAGATAAAAAAGGATATAAACGCAATAATGCTAGCAACAGTAAGCGTATCTACTATTAACGTCATAACATCAAGGTCTGCTTCCGATGAAAAAAGTCTCAAAATTAAAAGAACTGAAGCGCATAGAATGAAAATAATGCTAGACAACACCGGAACCATCCTGCTGTATTTATCAAGCTGGGCCTTTAATGATGACTTTATTGCTTCTCTACTTTCCACTATCTCCTATCTTCTCTGTTTTTCGTATAACAGATATTCAAGACTTAATAATTCATATGCCAATATTCCATGCTTTAGATCCTTCATCTAAGAACATGAACCTGAGTATGAAAATCAAGAAATGGGGCCATACTACTAAAGATAATTCGTATTTTTCATTAAAGACCAGTTAAGCTTTCGAAGAATCTTTCAAATAATCCTTGATTTATTCAAAATGAGGAGTCATAAGAATTAAAAATAATATTTTCAACAACACTAACCTAGTGATACATAATCGGCGTCAAAAATCCATTAATTATAACAACTCCAATCAAAACAGCAGTAGATGCTCGACTAGTAGCTATACCTACATCCTTAGATGAATCACCAGCTGTAAGTGCACAGGTGACACAGACAATAACTGTATAGATATTAAATATCTCAGCTTTAATTAAAGGATAAAAATATTCTTTAAGGCTCGCATACCTCCACGCTGAGTCTAAAAACTCAAAATACTCTAACTTGATAGCGTAATTAGCCATTAACATGCCTGAGACCATGCTAACCAGCGCAGAAATAGCTAAAACGAAGGGAGTGAGTAAAATAATCGCAAATAGCTTAGGAGTCATTAAGTAATAAAGCTGATCGATCTTCATGATTTTAAGAGCATCTAACTGATCACTGATTTTCATAGTAGCTATTTCAGCGGTAAAAGCAGTCCCACAACGTGCCGTAATCGCAAAAGCGATAAATATCGGTGTAATTTCCTGTAAATTACTTAAAGTTATGGCAGCCCCGATGAGCTCTCTACCACCATATTTAATCAGCTCTGTAGCAGTATTAACAGTAATAATTAAACTACTTACACAAGTCAAAACAAGAATCATCGGCAAAGACTCATAGGCAATAAAAACTAACTGCCTAACTAATTCTGTTTTTTCTACTTTAAAGGTAACTATCTGTTTTAAAGATAGATAAAAATTTAAAAAGCATAATCCTAAAAACTGCAATTATTGAATACCTTCTAGCACGGTGTGTTTAATCATATCTAGAGCTTCTGGAATTTTAGCTATATTTTTAGCACCCGCCTGAGCAAAATCAGGACGGCCACCACCGCCACCGCCACAAATATTAGCCGCAGATTTAATTAGATTATTGACTTTAAATTTATCAATCTCAGCAAGAGACTTAGAACAAGCCCCTAAAATTGTCACCTTTTCATCAAAAACCCCAATAAAGAAAAGCCATATTAAAAGCCCTTTAGCTTCTAAACTTTCCTTAAGATTAGTAGCAAAGTCTTTCAAGACATCAGCCTCGATGGTAAAATCAACAATTTTATTAAGGTCAGCAATAATAAAAGTTCTCCCATCTTTTTCAAGCGCTAATTTTAAAAACTCATCTGTTTTAGCATTTAATAGATGTAATTTCTCTATTTTTTTCTCATTTTCTAACTGCTTTTCAAGCTCTTTACGCTTCTCTAATTCTTCTATCTGAGACTGCTTCAGCTGCTCTTCTTTAATAAATCTTTCAGCACACTCATTTACAAAAAGTTTTATACGCCTAACTCCACTAGCAACTGAAGACTCACTTGCGATTTTCACTTGAGCTATTTCGGCTGTATTCGACACATGCGTCCCACCACAAAGCTCCACTGAAGCTAGCTCTGATTCACTCGCTATTTTCAAGACTCTGACAGTATCTTCATATTTATCTTCAAAAAATGCTAAGGCTCCTAATTTAATCGCCTCATCAAAGCTAGTCTCTATAGTAGTTACAGGCAGGGCTGCCTTCACCCAATCATTCATCTGCTTTTCCACTGCATTTAACTGTTCTTTACTAAGGGCTGATTCATAATTAAAATCGAAACGTGTATATTCAGCAGAGACCAGAGAACCCGCTTGAGCAACTGTATTTCCTAAAACCTTCCTTAAAGCAGCTTGCAGTAAATGACAAGAACTATGATGAAACTTAGTAAGCAATCGCTGTTTAGAATTTATCTGTGCTTTAACTAAATCACCAGTTTTTAAAACTGCCTGCGTGTCCTTAGAAATAGAATCGCAAGGCAGCTCTATGACTAGTTTATGTAAGATACGACCATCTATAGCTTTGACATCTTTTACACTGAAAAGTAAATTATGAGAAATATTAATTTTCAGATTATCATCTAAGAGCTGGATCTGAGACTGTTGCACCGTTTCTTTGTCAACACCCACATTTAAACTACTCTGCCCCAGTAGTCCTTTCTCGGTAAGATTTCTAATAATATATCCTGAATCAGATACTTGACCACCAGACTCAGCATAAAAAGTGGTCTTATTCAGCAAAAGAAAAAATTCGTAATAATCTTCATGAGACCGCTGCAAGACTTCATTTGCGATCTCTTTATGCTTTTCTAAAGGAACGAGTTTCTCTGAAACTAAATCAGAATTTTTCTGAGCCAAAATATCCGAGAAATTAATTTCAGAAATAGGGTTTTTATCCTTATCTAAAATCATTAAAATCTCAGCTTCAGTTTCTTCCTGAGCGTAACCTAAAAACTCTGTCTTAGGATAAGCCTGTAAAAGCTGTGATAGCGATTTTTCGGAAGTTACTGAGACATTAAAAGCAGAAGTCGAAGAAGCTTTAGAATGCTCTTCACGAGCCTTTTGGTAGCCTTCATAGTCGATTTCTAGCGAAAATCCCTGTTTACGATAATCCTCGAGAACATCCTCAATAATTTCAAGTGGCAAGCCATATGTAGAATAAAGATTAAAAAGAATAGAACCGCTCAATGTAGGAATAGAGGCTGAATTATTCTCACGAACTATAAGATCTAAGTTTTTCAAGCCATTCTCAACCGTCTTTGCAAAAAGCTCCTCCTCTTTTTTAAGCACACTTACTATAAGCTCCTTACTCAAAACCAACTCATCATAAAAGGCTCCATAAATATCTACAGCTTTCTCTGATAACTTATATAAAAGTGGTTCAGAATTACAACCTAGTTTATGCAAAAAGCGTGCAGCTCTTCTAATCAGCATTCTAAGTACATAACCTCTACTTACATTACTAGGTCTGACACCATCAGCTATTAAAAAGCATGCACAGCGTAAGTGGTCTACGATAATTTTAAAATATGCCTCATGAGACTGCTGCTGAACTGCTATTTCTGCATTTTGATTAACAGCCTCACCAACAACAGTCCCAATAGTAGTTTTCAAAACCTCAGCCTTCGTCACAGAAACCAACTCAGCAAGCTCATCTGTTTCAAAAGTATTATTAACACCCTGCAAAACCATCGCTATACGCTCTAAACCAGCACCAGTATCTATATTCTTATGCTCCAGAGGCTTTAAGCTGCCGTCATCTAGCTTTTCAAACTGCATAAATACTAGATTCCAGATTTCTATATATCTATCATCCTTATCTAGAATATGCTCCCCAAGATCATAGTAAATTTCACTACAGGGACCGCAGGGACCAGTAGGACCTGGCGGTCCCCAAAAATTATCCTTCGCTGTTAATTTCCAAATATGCTCAGCAATTTCGTTTTCAGCGTAAACATTTTTAAAAATATCAGCCCAAAGATTATAAGATTCTTCATCAAAAGGTCTAGTATCATCACCTTCAAAAACTGATACATAAAGCTTTTCAGGCGAAAGCCCGATTACTTCTGTAACAAATTTCCAAGCCATAGGAATAACTTCTTGCTTAAAGTAATTACCAAAAGAAAAATTCCCCAACATCTCAAAAAAACTGTGATGTCTCTGCGTATAACCGATATTACTTAAATCACTATCTTTACCACCGACACGAGCACACTTCTGTATACTTACAGCCCTAGGTGGCTCTGGTCTTTTAGTCGTTCCTATAAAATAGGGAATGAAAGGCACCATACCAGCAGAGTTTAAAAGCAGGGTAGGATTATCAGGTACTAAAGAAGCACTTTTATAAAATTTATGCTCTAGCCCACAATCCTTTTCAAAAAAATTTATCCAAGCTCTGCGAATCTCATTAGTACTAAGCTTCTTCATCTTTATCTCTAGTGTCTTCACGCTTTTCCTCGTTCTCTTCTTTTCTTAATCTCTCACGTTCATCACGCCTCTGAGCTTCTTCTTCACGTATCATAGTTTCGACACGCTCTGGCATTCTAGAAGTAGCGATTTTTTCCATCTCTTCTAAACTTAAGATTTCATATTCGCCTTTCTGTATCTGCTCTATAGTTAAGAAAACTTGTTCTTTATCTAAAGTCTCTCTTCTTAAAAGCTCCTGAGATAAGCCAAGTAAAAGAATTTTCTTTTCATTTAAAAGAATCTTCACCTCGGTATACATAGCCTGTATTAAATCCTTAACTTCCTCATCGATTTTTTTAGCGAACTCATCACTATAGTTCTGCATATAAGAGTTCTGAGACAGATAAGGATTAGATTCATTATCACCATAAGTGACTATGCCTAAATTATTATTCATTCCATAACGAGTTATCATCGCTCTTGCAATAGCAGTACATCTTTCCATATCATTCGACGCGCCAGTAGTAATATTTTCCTTACCGAAAGTTATCTCCTCTGCGACTCTGCCACCTAAAAGCACCATCATCTCTGTCTTTAAGTGCTTTTCAGAAGCCGATACTTTATATTCTTCTTCAGTAGACCAAGTCAAACCTAATGCCATACCTCTTGGGATAATAGTTACCTTATGAAATTCATTATTAGATTCTTTAAAAATACTAATTATCGTATGACCTATTTCATGAATCGCTGTATTTAACTGATCTTTAGGCTTAATAATCTTACTGCGTTTCTCTGGACCGATAGCTACCTTATCTATGGCTTCTTCTATATGTTTTATCTGAATCTCTTTAGCAGTATCCCTTGCAGCTAATATCGCCGCTTCGTTAACTAAATTCATTAAATCTGCACCACTAAAGCCTGGTGTTCTTTTCGCTATAACTTTTAGATCTATGTCAGCCGCCATAGGCTTGCCTCTAGCGTGAACATCTAAGATCTGCTTTCTGCCAGCTAAATCTGGAGTATCTATAACTACTTTCCTATCGAATCTACCTGGTCTTAATAATGCCTTATCTAAAACATCTGGTCTATTCGTCGCAGCTAAAACTATAATTCCAGAGTTAGGTTGAAAACCGTCCATCTCTACTAACAACTGATTTAAAGTCTGCTCACGTTCGTCATTTCCACCACCAGACATACCGCTACGCTGCCTGCCGACTGCATCTATTTCATCTATAAAAATAATACAGGGTGCATTTTTCTTAGCCTGCTCGAAAAGATCTCTAACTCTGCTAGCCCCTACCCCGACGAACATCTCGACGAAATCAGAACCACTGATGCTAAAAAAAGGCACGCCAGCCTCACCAGCTACCGCCTTTGCAAGTAAAGTTTTACCACAACCTGGAGGACCTACCAGTAGAACCCCTTTCGGCACCTTAGCCCCCAGAGCCTTGTACTTATCAGTACTTTTTAAAAAATCTACTATCTCCTCTAGCTCTCTTTTACTTTCACTAATACCTGCGACATCATCGAAACTAACATTAATATCTTTAGTCATCATCTTAGCCCTGCTCTTTCCGAAAGACATAGGACCGCCGCCACCAGCGTTTCTGAGCATAAATATAAAAAAAGCGAATAAACCTACTGGAATAATAAAATTAGAAATAATATTTATCCAGAAACCTTCGTTAGACTGGGCTTTAACATCTACTTCGATATCATGATTAACGAGCCTATCGGCTAAATCTTGGTTAGCACCTAGTAAGCTTGCTGGAATACGAGCGTAGTAGATCTCACCATTTTTATCCTCGATCTTAGCTATATCATCTCCATTAGTCAAAATGACTCTATAGATAGGACTAGACGAACCATCGTTAGGTAAGACTCGCTTAATAAAATCGCTGTAGCTCAGGATTCTTCTTTTATTATCCTGCCCCATCAAACTCATGACAAAGAGAGATAGAAACAGCACTAAGACAACTAGAGGTAAAGTAGAGGGGACTTTCTTCATATAGTTACAACTATGCTAACTATTCTAAGTCTTTGCAAGCTTTAAAGTAAATGGACTAATTAAAATCAAAAAATTTTTTAAAAATTTTCAAAAAAAAGCTAAAGTTTTCCAGAAAGTAGCCGATATATTAATTATATAGTTTAAATTTTCATTTTTTAATTGGGGTTCCCCCTATTATCCTCTTCGCTTATTGGCCTATATCGTAAGTGCGAGAACTAAAGGACTAAAACAAAGTCACTAAAGAGGAAAAAGGAAAAGAGGAGCACCATAAATGATTAAACACCAAAGCCTAACTAGAGAAGCAATTATCGCATTAAGCCCAGTACAGTCAACTGTTCAAATTACCAAAGAACTAAATATGGCTGGCTTTAATAAAATCGAAAGAGTAGATTATCAAGAGGCTTTAATCCAACACTTAAATTTTAACAAACCAAATATTATCGTTATATCTAGCGAATTACCAGGTGAAAGATCTACAGCAGACTTGCTAAATATGGTAGCGATGAGTTCTCCTAATACTAGAGTGATCTTTGTATCTAGAAACATTGAAGAAGCTTGCATGTTTGATATCTACTTCGCTAAAAATATTAGTGCGTGGTTACTAAGTGAAAGAGCAGAAAGAACTATGTCACTTGCTATAGAAGCAGCTGAAGCGTGCCAATTGTTTATGGACTTCGTTTTAAACCAAGCTATTAAAACTACTCTTAGTACCAATAGATCAATGCTTACCTCTAATGAAACTAACTACGCTAACCTAGAGTTATTAACTGAAAGAGAGGCTGAAGTCTTAAAGTATTTATGTGAAGGTTTCAACTATAAAGCAGTTGCGAAGACTCTGTTTATCTCTGAATCCACTGTAAAAACCCATATAAACAACGTTTTTACCAAACTTCAAGTTAATGATAGAACTCAAGCTGTGCTTTACGCTTTAAAGCATGATCTAGAAGGTCTAATGAAAGCAACTATCTCCATCTAAATTTCCCCAACACACACACCCGAAAAACAGCGAACTAAAGTTACTTTGGTTCGCTATTTTTCATTAATTTATACTTTCTTAAATTCTGATAATTTAAATCACTCTAACTCGGTTGATTTGATACCTGCTTCAGAATTGGTGGTAAGATACTAACTAGCAAAGCTTAACACACTATATATGTTTGAAAGATTTACAGAAAAGGCGATAAAAGTCATAATGCTGGCTCAAGAAGAAGCTAGAAGACTTGGTCATAATTTCGTTGGTACCGAGCAGATACTGCTCGGGCTTATCGGTGAAGGTACCGGTGTAGCCGCAAAAACGCTCAAATCCATGGGAGTAAATTTAAAAGATGCTCGCATTGAAGTGGAGAAAATTATCGGTAGAGGCTCAGGCTTCGTAGCAGTCGAGATTCCGTTTACGCCTAGAGCTAAATGGGTTTTAGAATTAAGTTGGGATGAGGCTAGACAGTTCGGACATAACTATATAGGTACTGAGCACCTTTTACTAGGCTTAATTAGAGAGGGCGAAGGAGTCGCTGCTAGAGTTTTAGATAATTTAGGCGTGGATCTAGCTAAAGTTAGACAGCATATTATTAGGTTACTAGGTGAGTCTGGTTCTAACTCTACTGCTACTGGTGGTTCTGGCAGTAGTACTAATAATTCTTTATTAGGAGTAGGTTCTAATAAAAATGCTAACCAAAATACCAGAACTAGAACTCCTACTTTAGACGAATTTGGTACAGATCTCACTTTAGCTGCTGCCGAAGGCAGATTAGATCCAGTCATTGGGCGTGCTGAAGAGATAGAAAGAGTAATACAGATATTAGGCAGAAGAACTAAGAATAACCCTGTATTAATAGGTGAGCCCGGTGTCGGTAAAACTGCTGTAGCTGAAGGCTTAGCTCAAAAAATAGTCGCAAATGACGTGCCAGATATTTTAGTTGGTAAAAAATTAATCGTTTTAGATTTAGGTCTTTTAGTCGCTGGAACTAAATATAGAGGCGAATTTGAAGAAAGACTTAAAAAAATAATGGATGAAATCCGCACTGCTGGAAATATGATGTTAGTCATAGATGAACTGCATACTTTAATCGGCGCTGGAGCAGCTGAAGGTGCTATAGATGCCGCGAATATTTTAAAACCAGCACTAGCTCGTGGAGAGCTTCAGTGTATTGGTACTACTACTTTAGAAGAATATCGTAAACATATAGAGAGAGATGCTGCATTAGAAAGACGTTTTCAGCCAGTAATTATAGACTCCCCTTCTGTAGAGGAGACTATTCAGATTATTATTGGTCTAAGACAGAAATATGAAGAGCATCATCGCCTAATCATCACTGATGCTGCTGTAGAAGCAGCTGCTAGACTGTCTGATCGATATATTTTTGATAGACATTTACCGGATAAAGCTATAGATCTTATAGATGAAGCGAGTTCTAGAGTAAGACTTAAAGCTAGTGGCTTACCACCAGAAGCTAAAAAGCATGAAGATGAATTAGTTACTATTTCAAGACAGAAAGAAGAGGCTATTCGTCAGCAAGAGTTTGAAAAAGCTTCACAGCTCAGAGATCAAGAAAATAATATTAGAGAAAAAATTCGCAGCCTCCAAGAAGAGTGGAGAAGAGAACAAGAAAAAAATAAGCCTACTGTAGGCGAGGAAGAAATAGCTGAAATAGTAGCTAGCTGGACTGGAATTCCTGTTGGTGATTTAAAAGCTGGCGAAAACGACAAGCTAAGACAGATGGAAGATACTCTTCACGGCAAGATTATAGGTCAAGATTCAGCTGTTACAGCTGTTTCTAAAGCTATTAGAAGAGCTAGAGCGGGATTGAAAAATCCAGAAAGACCGATAGGTTCTTTCGTATTCTGCGGTCCTACTGGTGTAGGTAAGACTGAGCTAGCTAAAGTTCTTGCGGATTATTACTTTGGCAGTGCTGATAACTTAATCAGAGTCGACATGTCTGAGTACATGGAAAAGCATACTGTAAGCAAGCTTATAGGTTCACCTCCGGGATATGTTGGTTACGGCGATGGCGGTCAATTAACTGAAGCTGTTCGTAGAAAGCCTTACAGCGTAGTACTTTTTGATGAAATAGAGAAAGCTCACCCTGACGTATTTAACGTTATGTTACAGATGCTAGATGATGGTCATTTAACTGATAGCAAAGGCCGTAAAGTTAGCTTTAAAAATACTATTATCATCATGACATCTAACGTAGGTGCTCAGCGCATGAATAGTGATTTTGGTGTGGGTTTCTTCGCTTCTAATACTGAAGAACAGGCTGAAGATGAAAAATATAAGCGTATGAAAGATGCGGTTATGGAAGAGATGAAACGTGCATTTAGACCAGAGTTCCTAAACAGGCTTGATGATATTGTTATATTTAAACACTTAACTCGTACTGATATGCGTAAGATAGTCGATATCATGAAGAAAGATCTAGAAAGCAGACTGAAAGAGAAAGGTATGACTATTACTCTTACAGATGAGGTTAAAGATAAAGTCTCGACTGAAGGTTATAACAGAACCTATGGTGCAAGACCGATGAAAAGAACTATACAGAAGCTTCTTGAAGACCCTATTTCAGATTCTCTCATTAATGGTGAGCATACGGATGGAGACGAGATCGAAGCTTATGTAATTTTCGAAGATGAGTTTCCTAAAGATAAAATTTATGAAAAACCAGAGGATGTAACTGAAGAAACTAAAGATGCTGATAAGAGACAGGCTTTAGTTAAAGCTCAGATTAAATTTAGAATTACAGGTAAACTACCTCCAGAAAAGCAAGAAGAGTTAAAGAGATCTACTATTAAGAAGAAAAAGAAAGCTCTTGGTCTTAATGGAACTGGTGGTGGAGTAGGCTCTGAGACTGGTGGCGGTGAGCCAGTTGGTAATAGAGCTGGGTAGATATCTATAGGCTGCCTCTATTACTATTTTGCAGTATTCCTGAAAATGTTCAAAAAACATTGAATGCCCTACACTAATATTCTTCGATCTGCTGGAATATTTTGATAATCATCAAACATTCTATCGATGCTAGTTTCATTAAAGTTAAGCAATCCTATAGTCTGGTCTAAATGACCAAAAGTTTCACCTAAAGCTGCAGTAAACTCTGGAAATTTTTGTTCAAAAAGAACAGGGTTAGAATAGTAACCATTAAACATTTCTGCTAAAAATTCTACTTCATTTGTGTTAGCGTAGTCTATATCAAAAAGTCCTTGAGCAGCACCATTATTAGCTCTTTGTCGAGATTTCGCTATAGCATTATCAAATGTTTTACTGTCTATATCACCCAATACACCATCAATGCTGCCATCAACTAAATGGTCACGTGCATGTGCAAGCTCATGAACAAAAACTTGACTATTCAGCCATTTTTCAGAAATTACAATGGTATTCCGCCCTTGCTCATCTTGCTTAGGTGAATAAAAGCCAGCAATAGACCATTGATCACCATAAGGATTATTACCTATTATTTTATCAGCAATAGTAATATTAAATCCATTCTCCTCAATAGCTTGCATGAATTTTTCATCATTTCCAAATGCAAGTAAAAACTTGTCTACGATATTATTCTGAAGAGATTTCTTTACTGGATCAGTTCCAACCCAATCATCAATTCCTGAATCATAATAATCTACAGAACCTATACTACTAATATTAAAAGCTTCATTCATTCGACTAAACTTAGAGCCATCAGGATCAACTAAACTAGTATCCATGTCTTCTAAGGACTGCAAGTTTTGAAATCTCATAGCAACGTCACTAATTCCCAAATTCTCACCTTGAGACACCACTTGACCTTTAATTACATGACTAGTAGTTCCATCACTATTTACCTGATAATAATTTTTATTATCGATAATACCGAACCTTTCAAATTCAAGTCCATTTTCTAGAACACCACCAAGTACCAAACCGTCATCTTGCCTATAATGAGCAATACCTTTTGTAGTAGCTCTCATATCATCAATAAATTCAACTAATTCCTCTCTGGTAAGTACTTCCTCACCATCTTCAGATAAAAATATAAAATTCTCAACACCACTTACTGTTGTGACATTATTATCATCAAGAGCGTCAGTAATTATAATATTACCTGCATCGTCATAGTCCATAAGGAAACTATCAGAAGACATTTCAAAAATTGCAGTATCATTACCTTTGCCGCCGCTGATCTTATCGTTACCTTTGCCGCCGTTTATCTTGTCATTACCTTTGCCGCCGTTGATCTTATCGTTACCTTTGCCGCCGTTTATCTTGTCATTACCTTTGCCGCCGCTGATCTTATCGTTACCTTTGCCGCCGCTGATCTTATCGTTACCTTTGCCGCCGCTGATCTTATCTTTAAGATTAGCGACAGAATCTTTCAATTTTGTTAAGTCAGCCTGCTCTACATGAACATCATAAGCAGATTTTTCTTTGGAATTTAATATTCCATCATTGTCAATATCAAAGTTTTTTAGTATTCTAGAATTAATATTCATACTTAATTTTATCTGTATTATAATGAATTTAAGATACGTTTAAGATAAAAGCCTATAAGATAAGTAAAAACGCCAACTATTTAAATCCTTAGCGGAACAATTCCCTCAATCTAAGGGCGATTTTTCTCTAAAATCTCTGCAAGCTTCTTCCTAATCTTCAAAAGCTTATTTATCTCATCAGCAGTGAGTTTATTTTTATAATCAGTATCAGTAAATAATCTATCTACATAGAAAGTCGCCCTTGCTAAAGATGCAAAGCTGTAATTATAATCAGCAGCGAGATACAAAGCTTTTACGTTAAAAGGATTTATTCTCAGGCAGTAATTTATATACTCCAAAAACTTATTATCATCCTTCATTAAAAGCTTTATCTGAGCTAGATATAGGTAAGCTTGATCCAAATTAGGATCTATTTTCAATGCTGCCCTAAAATTCTTTTCAGCATCGTCATAAAAGCCCTGCTCAAAATTCTTAACCCCAATCCCCAAAAGACTCTTATAATTTTTCTCATCAGCGGATGAAATATTTAGTGGTTTATTCACCATTTCAGTATCTTGGACTTCAGTATCTTCGTCTGCCTCAAGCTCTGCCTCTTCTTTTAATAATTTTTCTTTTATTAGCTTATTTTCTTTTAATTTATATTCAGCATCAGCTTCTGAAGCCGTTTTCAAAATTAATGTATCTTCTAGTTCATCTTCCTCTCTTAGCAAAGGAACATTATTAGAACCTAAAGACTGTGTATAAAGCTTATTTTTGTAAAAAGAAGCCCTCATTTTTAAAGACTGCCCTGATACACTTTTTTGATAATTAGCCCTTAAAGCTTGAATTAAGGCTGATTTCTCAGCTTCAGAGTTATATTTAACTAAAGATAGAATATGCTCAAAAGATACATCAGAGGTCAAGACCTGTAAATTTTGATTAATAGTCTCTGTAAATTTGTAAAAATTTTCTGCTGTATGAAACTCAAGCAGAGAGTTATTAGAGTTGTTTAATAACGGTGCTGGCAAGTCTAGGCGAGGGATTTCAGTTATTAAAAGTTTTTTTAGATCTTTAGGCGTAAGCATAATATTTGCCATAAAATCTGCTGAATTATGTATAGAAACTCGATTGAGACTAGTTTTCAAATAAGGGTATTGATCTACGTTAAAATCTCTGAAGCGAAAATCCTTATCACTAGCGAGTATTATAATTTCAGCGGTACGTGGCGGATGAATTATCAATAAATATTTAAAATTATGCTTAAGCGTATTTAAAGTGAGTAAAAGATATTTAGGTTCTAAAGAATAAAGCTGCAACCACTGCACAAAAATTCCATCCTTAGAAAGCTTACTATGAGCTAATTTCCAGAATTCATCAGTAAACATATCAGCTGATAACCAAGGATCAGAAGGTTGAGAAACGATTAAATCATATTTTTCTTTAGATGATTTAATCAGTGAACGAGCATTGCCGCGATATCTAGTAATTTTCTTGTCTGGAATAGCTTGCCAAGCCTGAGAAAAGAATTTATCAGCAGCCTTAAAAACTAGATCTTCTATTTCCGCCACACATAACTTAGCATCACCACTAATCATCGCAAGTGAGTCTAAAGTAATCCCAGAACCCATCCCAATCAGTAAAATATTATTAAACTTATCTTTAAAATACTTAGGAGCGACACCTAGTAAAACTTGTGTCTGCATATCAGCTGCGGAAAAGATCCCATCTTCAATAGGGATACCAGCTTCAACCTTCGCATTATTTTTCAGATAAATAGTGTTAGCAAAGTTATCCTTAATCACAGTTACTGTGGAATAGAGCCCATCCTGATGAAATAAAACCTCTTCCAGTGCATCGTCCACATAATATCCTTGTTCACCTCTATACTTTAAGACGTAGTAGAGCTCGGCCCCACTAGCTGTTCTCGCTGTAATAAAATTAGGCTTTAAAAGAACCAAAGCTATAAAACACAAAGCAGCAATAAAAAATAAAAAATACTGCTTCTCTTTAGAAAAACTAAGAGTAATAGCTAAAGTAAGTAAAGCTATTAAATTAAATATGAGTAAACACTGATTAAGACCACCTTCCAGGGAAGGAATAAAAAAGAAAACTGTAATAAAAGAACCAAGAATACCTCCAAGAGTATTAATAGAAAAAACCTTGCCGATATTAGCACCTGCATACAGCACTCTTGATCTATCATTCAGGTAATCACTATAAGCAAATATCTGCAATAAATAGGTACTGGCAAAAGCTATAGTAGCAGAGACTGGCACTACTACTATCCCAGCAAGTACAAATTTCATAAAACTCAAAGCAATCTTGTATAGATCTTCACGGTGAAAATTATTTAATAGGAATCCTACTGAATCTATCAAATCTAAATAAGTACTTGTAAGTGATTTAAAACTAAAGGAACTAATAAAGATTAAAGCTGCTAAAAGCAAAACAAGCCAGTTGATATATTCTATATCATTCTCAAAACTCTTTCCTTGACTAAGCTTAAGAGGCTTAGCTACTAAATAAAATATAAAAGTTCCTAAAGCGAGCCCAAATATAACTGCCGCAAGAACCATGGCAAAAGAATAAACTGAACTAGCAAGAATAAGACTAAAAGCCCTCATCCAGACCAGTTCAAGCCCCAGCAAAATAAAGCCAAAGGCAAAACTTACCCAGAGTAATACATTAGATCCTTGAACCTCGATGTTCAAAGAAACTTCATCCTCCACATTATCATCATCAAAAGCTCTTGGTAACTGATTTTTCGGGCTATGCAGGCTAAGGTTCAAAGTAAATATTTTAATCGACTCGAAAATTTCTACTACTACTGCTTTCATATTGAAAAGAGAAGGCAGAAAACTTAAAACAAACATAGAAAGATGCAGAATCGCAAGATTATGTAAAGTAAGTTTTAGCCCAAGCTGCTTAAAAGCAAAGAAGATCACAAAAAGAATAGCAATCAATCCAGCAAAGGTATTCACAAAATAAATCTTAGATACCGTATTAGATTTTTCAGTATTATTTTCACGATAAGCCACATAAAAGTTACTTAGTAAAGGGAACAAGCTACCTAAAAGTATCGAAATGGGGGCTAACATTAATGAAGAGAGTAAGCGTTCTGGATTAAAGAAATTAGCAGTTAAATAAGTTAAAAAAGCTAAAACTAAATTTAGAATACTAAAGATAAATAGAGAAGCAAAAGAACTTTTCGCAGGATAAAAAAATTTACTCAAAGCGGCAGCAAAATAAGAACCAATGGCTATACCACCAAAAAAAATTATTAAAACTAAAGCTGTACTTAATGATTCGGAAATAAAGACCTGCTTTAAAATACGCGACCAAGAAAGCTCATGTACCAGTGCAGCAAAGCCACTTAGAAAAAAGCAAAGATAGGCTATTAGCTTAATTATCATAAATCGCCTCTAACGCTGATATAAATTTTACTCCAGCTAACTGCAAAGGATTATTAATTGAAAACTTAGCCCAAGAATTTACGCGCCGTGGCGTCCAGGTTTTACTAGCTAAGCTTGCAGATTTTCTCTGATTACATTCTCTACAAGTAGCAAAAAGATTACGAGAATCTAAATTCAAGACTGCAAATTTAGCCGCTGGCAAATGATGATCAAAAGAAGCTTTATGTGCCTCAATCAAATGCTCACTCATTTTTTCATTACGTGAATTCAGCCAAGAGAGTGACTCAGATTCAGCTTTCAGTAAAGCCTGCTTCACTACCTTAGGATGAATAAGCGGTTTAGCGCAGTATACACATGAATAATTATCTCTAGCCCAAATTTCTTCAAGCTGTCCTAAAGGGGGTCTTAGACTGGGTCTTGAAAGTTTAGTCGTTATTTTTTTTTGGGATAGTAGCTTCGTTTCAGCACACAGTAAATTATCTTCAGATTTAGTCTCCAAGAGCTTCTTTACAAATATTTCCAAAGAATCTAAATATAAAGCCTGAATACTTTCATCTACTGGAAATAAGTTACCTGAAACTAAAAAGCCAAAAGACTGATCAGAATTAGCACTGAAAATCTCAAAAGACTCTTTAGGCTCATCAATATTAATACCTTCAAGGTAATCAGAAAGATCTCCTTCTATGAAATTAACCTCAATTGATGGGAATCTTGTTAAAAAAGATAAATTCTTATTACTGTCACACGGAGACTTATCCAATATAACAATTTCACCCACGCCAAGGTCCTCATCTAGACTTATACTAAAGTCATTTATCGTACTCAGATTCGAAGGTATAAATTCTCTATCAGTCTTAGGTAAGACTGTTAACTTCGGCTGTGATATCGAAACTAACTCTCTTTCAGAAAAAAAGTTAGGACGCTCCTCACCACTAAGATCTGAATCAGCATGAGGTTCTAAATCTGCTAGCACTGGGTTGAAAATCTCTAACTGTTTATATTCTGAACATTTATAAAAATACTCAGATAAATTCGTAGAAATCGCTGTAATTAAAGTTCTATAAACCTCATTAGCGTGGAGATATTTAACCTCTTGCTTACGTGGATGTACATTAACATCAACTTCTAAATTCGGTAACTCTAAATTAATAATAACAATCGGATATTTTCTTACAGGCAATAAATCTTTATAAACCTTATCTACAGCAGATCTCATAGTATTACACTTAACAATGCGCTTATTTACCGCAGTAAAGTAATATCGCTTATCACTACGACTCATCTCTGGAGCGGCAATATAACCTGAGACCTTAATGGCTCCAGTATTATATTCAAAATTAATTAAATGGTCAAAGGCAGATCTGCCGAACAGTTCACGTGCCGTAACTTTAAATGGCTGATCTTTTAAAACCTTAAAATGAGTTTTCCCATCAATTATAAGCTCAAAAGAAATATTAGAGTTAAAGATAGAAAAGGCTTTCAATAAATCTATGATATTCTGCTTCTCTTTTGCCGCAGATTTCATAAATTTCAAGCGAGCTGGAGTATTATAAAAAAGCTCATCTATCTCTATACTAGTGCCAATTCCAGCACCTACAGAAGATACTTCTTCTCGACCTGCATCTATATAGAATTTTGTAGCGTCAGCTTCAGATCTAGTTTTACTAATACAAGTAACTTTACTTACAGAGGCTATACTTGCTAAAGCCTCTCCTCTAAAGCCATTAGATTCTATAGAAAGTAAATCCTCTATTTCAGTAATTTTACTAGTCGCATGGCGAGTAAAAGCTAAAGGTAACTCATCTGCTGAAATACCAGAACCATTATCAGAAACTTTAATATATCTAAGCTGTTTACTAAGTTCCACAGAAATCATACTAGCCTCAGCATCTATGCTGTTCTCGACTAATTCCTTGACGACAGATAAAGGACCCTCTACTACTTCACCAGCAGCTATTTGATTAGCGATTAAATCAGATAGTACTCTTATCGGCATTAAAACAAATGACCTAATTTATTTTTCTTAGTCTCTAGATATTTTTCGTTATGCTTGCAGGCTGCTGAATGCAGTGCAACCCTTTCCGTAATTTTAAGGCCATAGCCTTCTATCCCATAAATCTTTTTAGGATTATTAGTCAGCAGTTTAATTTCCTTAAGTCCTAAATCAGAAAGTATCTGCGCTCCCACCCCAAAAGTCCTTAAATCAGCAGGGAAGCCTAACTGCAAGTTAGCCGAAACCGTATCATGACCTTCATCTTGAAGTTCATAAGCCTTTAATTTATTTAAAAGACCTATGCCCCTGCCTTCCTGCCTTAAATATACTAAGACACCTAAACCAGCTTCACGAATCTGTTTAATCGCTCCATCTAACTGAGTTCCACAGTCACAGCGTAAACTACCAAATAAATCTCCAGTTAAACATTCACTATGTACCCTAACTAAAACTGGCTTAGATTCTTTAATAGCCTTCTCTAAATCACCTAAGACTAAAGCTACATGCTCTTTATCAGAGAGGGAATCTTTATAACCATATATTCTAAAATCTTCAGAATATTTATTAGGCAGAGCTACATCTACGATACGATGCACGAAACGCTCCTTCTTTAATCTGTAAGCCACCAAATCAGCAATAGTAATAAATTTCAGCCCAAATTCTTTAGCATATTTAAAAAGATCATCACGCCTAGCCATCTCACCATTATCTTTAAGAATTTCACAGATAACTCCAGATGGCTTAAGACCTGCTAAGCGAGCAAGATCCACAGAAGCTTCAGTATGACCGACCCTCTTTAAAACACCGCCCTCTACAGACTTAAGGGGAAAGATATGCCCAGGTCTTCTTAGATCACTTGCGACTACGTCATTAGCTAAAGCTACTTCTATAGTCTTCGCTCTATCAAAAGCACTAATACCAGTAGTTACCCCAAAACGTGGATCAGCATCAATACTAATAGTGAATGCTGTTTTATTAGCATCAGTATTCTCCCTCACCATATCGTCTAAATTAAGCTTCTTTACAGTCTCTGAATCTAAAGTCAAACAAATCAAACCACGAGCATGTTTACTCATAAAATTAATAATCTCAGGGCTTACTTTCTCGGCGGCACAGATTAGATCGCCCTCATTTTCACGATTATCATCATCAGCGACAATAATCATCTTTCCGTTACGAATATCTTCTATAGCTGATTCTACGGTATCAAAATCTGATGAGGTCATTAGACTTAAGTATAACTTAGTAGAATGACCTCATTCATAGTTAAAAATAATGAAAAATAAATTTTAATTCCACTTAGCCTTAACTCTGTGTTAATCTACAAATGTTTTTCTCTGCTTATGGATCATTTTAACGATTTCGACAAAAATTCATTTGCATCATCAGAAGTAGCCCAAAAAGAACTTGTTCTGTCATTTTTCTCTTCAAGAGAAGTTGAGACCTATAGCCTATATCAGTCTCTTGCTTTAGATCTTTATAGATCTATTACTTTCTTTAGAACTTACGGCAAGGTAGATAAATTCATCACAGCGCATCAAGACTTTGCAGACTACAAAGAAGATATAGAAGAGCTTTGGGCTGAATTCGAACATATGAACGAAGAAGAACTTGCAGAGGTATCCCTCAGAATACTTACAGATCTATAAGATCAAAAAAAGGAATTTCCCCTTTTATTAAAAAACACCCTTACGGGTGTTTTTTGTTTTTAAGCGCTTTTTTAAAGCCCCAACAACAAAGTATCCACTTCATTTAAAACAGGATACTGAGCAGGATCTAAAGCAAGCCCATTTAAATAATCTTGATCCCTATGAAGCTCTAACTGAACCTTCGTCGCCGCAGAAGCATTACTGAAGAATGCTTCGCCTAATTCAACATTAGTGAGTGTTCTTTGAAAAAATCCGTTCGCCTTTTTAGTAAGAGTCGAAAAATTTTCACATTTAGCAGTAGCGATCTTATTAGAACTAGCATCTAAAAGATTAATAACTAGATCTAACCCGTCAGTAGAACTATCTGCACTATTATTGTAAGCAAACTTCAGTGTTAAAGCTGGGTTTAAAGGATTTTTACTAAGCTTCACTGTCGCAGAGGATTTATCTACAAAACGAGGACTATCTATAAATTTAAAAATTAAAGACTGATTGAAACGTCCCCTTAAATCATTATCCACACCTACAGCATTTTTTACGATTAAAGCAAAGGGTAAATCTAGTAGCTTAGCTTCCGCAAAGTTCATTAAATCTCTATTTTTAACAAAGAAGCTCTTTGTTTTATTCAGCTTTAACCTAAGTGGGATCTGAACTTCAGAAGCATTAACTACTATGCCATCTAGTTCATAAATTAAATCTAGAGAAGTTTTTTGAGCAGGATTTATACTGAGCTTTAAATTAGCTAAATCTGCAAGGGGGTGATTTTCAAGGGTTTTAGTATTAAAAGCAAAAGCAGAAACCGTAATTAAATTTAAAGCGGCAGCATAAGAAGAACTTAAAATAACGGGATCACTAATCATACTGAATTGATTAGCTGTGGTATCTTCATAAAAAACTATATT
>Ga0208364_1000030_pt1 | contig 41911 bp, 40 predicted proteins | sample LakMenEpi08Jun12_FD_150680 | JGI IMG/M metagenome (GOLD analysis project Ga0208364, IMG submission 150680) | Freshwater microbial communities from Lake Mendota, WI - 08JUN2012 deep hole epilimnion (SPAdes) | ecosystem: Environmental > Aquatic > Freshwater > Lake > Epilimnion/Euphotic zone ...
AGCTAGGTATACTTTCACCACTCTTAACTTTTGCTAGAACCTCTTCCCATTGCTCTTTTGATAACTTTGTCATATATCCTCCTTATGATACTTCACTCACTTGTTTAGTATATGGGGGGATTACCAGGTACAGCGAGGCTTTACATTATTGTATCAAGTTATGAATTGGTCTCTATAAGAAACGGACTAGTAATACTGAAGGTTACTGATTGAATTGTATCAAGTTATGAATTGGTCTCTATAAGAAACTTCGCATAACGCTCATAATCATCAACTGAAATTGTATCAAGTTATGAATTGGTCTCTATAAGAAACTTTCTACTGCTGTTTTAGCCTTAGATTTAAATTGTATCAAGTTATGAATTGGTCTCTATAAGAAACTTAGGTGTTGGCTTGTTAATCTCATACTTAATTGTATCAAGTTATGAATTGGTCTCTATAAGAAACAGATGAGGAAGGCAGGATAACGCATGTACCATTGTATCAAGTTATGAATTGGTCTCTATAAGAAACCTGTAACCGTAAGCGGAACCATTCCAGTTCATTGTATCAAGTTATGAATTGGTCTCTATAAGAAACAAGAATTCTTTCCCGGCGGGGATTATGTACATTGTATCAAGTTATGAATTGGTCTCTATAAGAAACTAGGGGGAAATTTAGAACTGATGCAAAGTATTGTATCAAGTTATGAATTGGTCTCTATAAGAAACTTATAGCAGTAGCTAACAAGTGCGTCATGTATTGTATCAAGTTATGAATTGGTCTCTATAAGAAACCTTAAAGTGATAGTTTCATCTACATAAAAATTGTATCAAGTTATGAATTGGTCTCTATAAGAAACACGATTGATTATTCAATCAGAACTGATAACTCTTATTCCTGTCTAGAAGGCATTCTTAATTTCTACTGTTGTAGATGGGATATCTTGTTTGACATTTCTAAATCTCCATCCTTTACGGAAATTTATATCACTAAACTGGGTCATTAATGTGCCACTAAGTGGGTAATTACACCGCCGTTATGCAAACTCTTTTAGCGATTGGCTCTCATGAGAATTTTTATCGTGATTTGAAGAAGAAAATCTGCGTAAATCACTGAAATTATTTAGGTATAATTATAATATCCATTTGGGTATATGATGTATGAAAGTTCTTATAAAAAGCAATCCCAGAAAGCTCCTAAGCAAGAAATTAATATAGCCATAAGCCAAATGATAGAGGTGGAAAAAAATGAAAGCAATTACTCTTAGTGATGTGATTAAAAAAACCTAAAAGACCCTGAATTTAGAAAGCTTTATGAAAAAGAGCAGCTTATTAACTCTATAGCTCAAATGGTGTTGCAAATGCGTAAAAATGCAGGGTTAACGCAGTTGCAGCTTGCAGAGAAAGCACGCACTACGCAGCCTGTAATAGCTCGCTTGGAAAGCGGTAAGGACAGTCGTACACCATCGCTTGATTTATTAATGAAGATTGCTGAAGCTACTGGCTTTAAAATTAATATTGGATTTACGTAAGCTCCATTCCTAAACTGCTTGATTTTAAATTTCTGACATAAACTACTTACAGTAAAACAATTAGAAAGCGTAGCTTCAATTAATTTAATTGAACTAAAAATATCTTGTTATCTATAGGTGTAAAAAAGCAACCTTAAGGGTAAAATAGTAACATGGCTAAAACAATAAAAATCTCTGATGAATTATTTGACATGCTTAAATTTCATAGCCATGTTACTAAAAGATCAGTTCCTAAGCAGCTTGAATACTGGTCTGAGATTGGTAAAATTGCTGAGGAAAATCCTGATTTGAATTTTAACTTTATTAAAGATGTTCTATTATCAAAGGAAGAACTTAAAGCTGGACTGGTCTCGGAATATAAATTCGGAGTATGATGAGTAAAAAAGAAATAAAAGTTTTACAAACACAGCATTTTGCAAAATGTATCAAAAAACTTCATGTCAATCAAAAACGAGAACTTGATGCTGCAATGAAGCTCTTAATAAAGAATACTGATTTAGGAGAAGAGAAGGTCGGTGATTTACAAGGAGTTCGAGTATATAAATTTATGATGATAAACCATTTGACTCTTTTAGCTTATTCTTATGATGGTAGCGTTTTAACTTTAACTCTTTTAGCAATTGGCTCTCATGAGAATTTTTATCGTGATTTGAAGAAGAAAATATAATTTAATATTGGCACCGTGGTGGTATAATTAACCACTATTTAACTCAAAAGTGGTATAATTAACTACTTGATGAGTAAGGCGGTAATATTCACCAATCAATTTAAAAAAGCAGCTAAAAAAATTTTAAAAGCTGAACACTTAAAGGAACTTGCTGATTATTTACAAGCTAACCCAGAAGCTGGAGATCTAATTCAAGGGACTGGTGGAATTAGGAAATTGAGATGGATTAGTCCTCAAAACAATAAAGGAAAGAGTGGTGGATTGAGAATCATATACCACTATCACGATAATATCGTAATCATTTTGATTACAGTTTATTCAAAGTCAGATGCTGACAATATTAGTGAAGCTGATAAAAATAATATGAAAAAATATTTACCTGAGATAATCAAAAACGCAATGGAGGAGCTAGGATGACAAAGAGTAAAATTGAAAAAACACTGGGGGAGCAGATTGTTGAAGCGATGAAAGAAGCTGCCGAAAACCCCAAGTCAATGACTGTCTACCGCAGAGGGATTGATGTTAAATCAATTCGCAAAACTTTAAAAATGAAGCAAAATGAATTTGCTAAAACTTATGGATTTAACTTGGAGACACTTAGAAAGTGGGAACAGGGAGCACATGTACCAGATCAAGCTGTAACTTCTTACTTATCTTGTATAGTTTTGAGACCTAAATTAATCGCTACACTTCTGAGTAAAAGAACATCAGAAGCTGTTTGATTTTAAATTCTTCCCATAAACCATCTTATAAACCACAGGCAGTAAAACCAAAGTAAGCAAAGTCGAACTCAAAAGCCCACCAATAACCACACTCGCTAGCGGTCTCTGCACTTCAGCTCCAGCCCCATGCGAAAGAGCCATCGGTAAAAACCCGAGTATCGCCACTGTAGCTGTCATTAAGACTGGTCTGAGCCTTGATTCTGCGGCATGTATAAGTATCTGATTTAATTTTTCGCTGCTTTCCTCTTCTAGATTCTCTTCTCGTAGTTTCTTTATAGTAGAAATTAAGACTAAACCATTTAGTACGGCTACCCCGAATAGTGCTATAAAGCCGATTACCGCAGGAACACTTAAATAGAGGGAACGCAGCCAGAGAGCTAATATCCCGCCGATAAGAGCGAAGGGTACATTAATTAAAACTATCAAAGCATCAGTGGCAGAAGAAAAGCTAAGTACCAGTAAACCAAAAATTATCATTATGGCAAGAGGGACTACTATGAGTAATTTTTTCATAGCTCTCTCTTGGTTTTTAAACTGCCCGCCCCATTCTAAGTAATAGCCTGAACCTAGCTTAACCTCTTTCGCGATAATAGATTTAGCTTCTTTGACGAATGAACCCATATCCCTGCCTCTGACGTTCATCTGTATAATAATGCGACGTTCACCGAATTCTCGATTAATCGTTTCAGTGCTGTCTGAGACCTCGATTTTAGCTACCTGTGAAAGAGGAATTTTTTCTTGACTCGCAGTTTCTACTAGTAGATTTTCTAAATTATGTGGGTTAATGTCTAATTCACTGGGGAACTTCACTCTGAGCGTGAAGCGTTTTTTATTCTCAAGTATTTCAGCTACTGGAGTGCCAAGTATCGCAGTGCTAATCGCTGTGCGAATATCATTTACGCTAACCCCATATAATGCCATTAAGTTTCTATCGGGGTTCACTGTGACTTGTTTACTGCCTGTTAATTTCTCGACCTGTAAATCACTCTGCCCAGGAACTTTTTTTAGTGCAGCTTCTATCTCAGCAGCTTTTTTAATTAAAAAGTTTAAATCTTTACTAAAAAGTTTAATCGCTAAATCAGAGCGAACTCCTGAAACTAGCTCATCTACTCGCATGGCGATAGGCTGAGTGAAATTAAATCTAGTGCCGATAATGTTTTTCTCTAATTTATCATTAATCTCTTTAATTAATTTATCTTTAGTAAGACCCGCTCTCCATTTATGTTTAGGCTCTAGGCTTATAAACATGTCTGACATAAAGACGCTCATCGGGTCTGTCGCTAAATCTGGTCTACCAGTCTTAGAGACGACTTCTTTTACTTCAGGTATTTTTTTAATAATCGATTCTATTAAGCTAGTATTCCTCAGTGCCTCATCTAAAGCGATACTGCTAAAGTGCCTAACCTCTATCAGTAGATCCCCTTCATCTAGCTTCGGTATAAACTCTGTGCCTAAGAAGGGTATAGAGAGACAGCTCACTATAAATAAACTTACAGATATAGTAATTAGCTTACGCGGCTTTTCTATACATCGTTGTAAGAACTTTAAATACGGCTGTTTAATTTTATTAATAAGTATATTTTCTTTTTCCACTATATGAACTTTCATGAAATAGCTGCATAGAACGGGTACTAAGACGAGGGCTGTAATCAGTGAGCCTATTAGAGCGAAACATACGGTAAATACCATCGGTGAGAACATTTTATACTCTATGCCTTCTAGGCTTAATATAGGCAGGTAAACTATAGTAATAATTAAAACCCCAAAGAGAATTGGTTTAGCCATCTCCCGGACTGATTCATTAATAATTTCTTGGCTGCTAGTTTCTTTTTCTGGGTGAGCTAGTCTTTTCATGGTATTTTCGACCATAACTATCGCTCCGTCTACTATCATCCCAAAGTCAATCGCTCCAAGGCTCATGATATTAGCCGTTATACCAAGCGCTTTCATGCCCATAAAGGAAAACATTAGAGAGATGGGAATCGAGAGAGCTACTATGAGAGCGGCTCTCAGGTTACCTAGCATAAATAGTAAAACTGCTATAACTAGTATTCCGCCTTCCATGAGATTCGCTTTAAGGGTTTTTAAAGTCGCTGCGATTAACTCGGTTTGGTCGTAAAATGCTTTTATCTTCACGCTTTCAGGGAGGGTTTTATTAATCTCTGCTATTTTTTCTTTTACTCTTTTAATTACATCACTACTGTTTTCGCCTCTTAGCATCATGACTATGCCAGTGACTACTTCACCTTTACCATCTTTCGTAACAGCACCTTGACGGAAAGCATCGGTGAATTCTACTTCAGCTACATCTTTTATAGTGACTGGGCTGCGTCCTTCTTGTTTAATTAAAATGTTTCTAATATCTTCTAAGGTCTGAATTTTCCCTAGACCTCTAATTAAATACTGTTCAGCATGGTGTTCTATAATTCCACCACTGAAATTTTCATTATTGTTTTGTAACGCTGAAAATACTTCTTTTAATGAAAGCTGGTGCTGTATTAGCTTTTCTGGAGAAATTATTACTTGATACTCTTGGTTAAAGCCACCCCAAGTATTAACTTCATTAATTCCCGCTACTGATTTCAGTCTGTATCTTATCTCCCAGTCTTGAATTGCTTTAAGCTCAGTTACTGAATAGCCATTGCCACTGACTATGTACTGAAATATTTCTCCCATGCCACTTACTATCGGACCTAGTTCGGTATTTATGCCAGTCGGTAGTTTAGATTTAGCATTCTGTAATTTCTCGTTTACTATCTGGCGGGCGAAGTAGATATTTACCTGATCTTCGAAAATCACGGTAATTACTGACACCCCAAATTTAGATATGGAGCGGATTTCCTGTACTTTAGGTAAACCATTCATCATAGCTTCGATAGGTATAGTGATCTGTTCTTCTACTTCTATAGGAGCCATTCCAGGGGCTTCTACGAGTATCTGCACTTGGTTGTTAGTTAAATCTGGAAAGGCATCTATAGGAAGACTTAAAAATGAAATTATGCCTGCGATAAAGCAAAGCCCAAATATAGAGCAGACTAAGATTTTTTTCTGAATAATTTTAATTAACAATTTTTCCATTATATTTTCTAAAATTTACTCTTTTTGTTTTTCATTTCCTATTCTTCATCTTCTATTCTTCGTCGCCACTTAAACTTTTTAGTAACTCTGCTTTTAGAAGGAAACTGCCTTCGCTAGCTATTTTCATATTCGCTTCAACTCCACTATTAATCAGGTAAGCATCGTTAATGAAAGAGCCTAATTCTACAGTTCTTTTTCTAAAACGATTTTTACTTAATTTCTCAAAGACGAAAAATTCCTTACCATACTGCTGTATACAGCTATCTGGCAGATATACTTTAGTTTCAGCTTGGTTCGTTTCTATAAGAGCTTCTCCTACTAAGCCAGGTAAAAGAATGCCACTCGGGTTATCTAGTATGGCTCTCGCTACATAAATTCCAGTATTCGTGAAACTGACCTGCTGAATATAGCTAATAATCCCATTAAATTTTTTATCAGGATAAACAGCTGTTTTGAAAGTCACTTTCTGTCCGATTTTTACCTTATCTATGCTTTTTGGGTGGATATTTATATCTAACCAAAGCTCAGACAGGTCAGCTATTTCATACATCACGGTATCTGGGTTTACGAGAGAGCCAAGGCTTATATTTTTTTTAATTACTATCCCAGACCTTGCTGCGGTAATTGGTAGATTTGCGTTAATTATGCCAGATTTTACATTTCGAGGATTTAGGTTATATGCTGAGAGCAAAGCTCTAGATTCAGAATTTAAATGTTTTTTATGAGTGACTTTACCTGTTAGTTCACTACTCGCTATGCGGTAATCAGCTTCAGCTTGCAGGTAATCTTTTTTCGGTGAAATCCCTTCCTCGAAGAGCTTCTTCTCTCTTTCTAGATTTTCTAAAGCTAAGCTGAGTCTAGTATTTGCTTGTTCTGTCTCCACTTCATTTAGGTGAAATTCATGAACATAAGTGGATTGTAATTTAGCGATTTCAGGATTCTGAATCAGAGCAAGGGTTTCACCCTGGTGAACTTTATCACCAAGATTTACATTATCTTGGATTACTAATCCCATAATTATGGAGTTAGCTTTAAACAGTGAGTTTTCATTTATTTTTAAAGTAGCTGTGCTTTCAATGGGGATTTTTAGGCTTTTTACTTTAGCTGTGACGTAATTTATTTTATTGGTTTTGATTGCGCTGCTGCTAAGTTTAATAATTTCAGGATCTTCTCTCTGAATGCTTTTCTCATTTTTTGTAAAAAAAGAGCAGGAGCTTAAAACTAATACGCATAAACAGAATAGCCCTAATAGAGACCACTGTACAACGCTCAGTTTCAAGGCTGAGGAGGATGATTGACCGCAGTGTACTGGAAGTACATGAGGATCATGAAGACAACGAAAACGCAGAAAATGGAGTTGTACAGTGGTCTCTAAGTTATTTTTCATGATTGTCTCCTAGGGCTCTCTCTAAATCAGAGATTGAGTTTTGATAATCGGCGATAGCATTTAGGTAATTTATTCTGGTATCGATTAATGACTGCTTTGCGCTAATTGGTATAAAGACTGGGCATTTGCCTTCCTCGAAGCATCTTAAAGATTTTTCATTTATAATATCTGCTTTAGGGTTGAGTTCTGTTTCAAATCTTTTTAGTTTAGCGCTATTAGCGTTAAGCATACTATACGCATTGCTAACTTCAAGTGATATTTGGTTTATTAAATCTTCTTTCTCTTTAGCTAATTGAGTGCTTTTAGCTTTAGCTGCCTGAATCTGACCCTGTCCTTGATATAGAAGAGGTAATTGCATATTCCCTATAATAAAGATACCTGTTGAATTATTTCCTGAATTATTTCCTGAATTATTAAGGACTAGATCGGGTCCTAGAGTGAGTGATAGATTTGGGATTCTATTTGCTTTAGCTAATCCTAGTTCAGTGACACTGCCAGTCTGCTTGTTAAGATTTATTTTCATTTCAGGTCTTTTATTGAGGGCTGTATTAATTAGCGTATCAACCCCATCATCCATGGGAGATGCTGTAAAAGGACTCTGTTCAGTAAATCCAATTTTTGCATCTTCTGCTTCAGTACTTATTATTGATAATTTATTCGGATTCTCTAGCTCTAAAACAGTTCTAAGATCTTGATTGAAAAAGGCATTTAGTTTATTCTGAGCCTGAATTAACTGAGAGCCTATATTCTCTAATTCATTCTTAGCTTTTAAATTAACCATCTCGACCTGTAAAGTGTCTAGATTTGCGGTAGCCCCACTTTTTTCCCTCTTAATCGCTATGTCTAAGAGCTTTTCAGTGCTTTCTATAATATTTTGAAAGCATTTATATTTTTCTTGGAGTACATATAGTGCGGTATATGTCTGCCTAACTTCTGTTCTCAGATTCAGTTTCAGTAAATTAATCTCAGATTTGATTTGCTTTTTATTATTTTCTGCTAATTCTATTCTTTTACTTCTCTTGGAACCTAATTCTAAAGTCTTTTCTATACCTAATCTGTAAGTTTTTTCCGCTAGACCATTATCACTGACTAGGTTTGGGTTTATTCTGCTTTTAGCTGTGATTACATTTGCTTTACCTATAGCAAGCTGTGCCTCAGCGGCTTTTAGCCGAGGACTTCTTTTTAAGCTAATATTTATAGCTTCCTCTAAATTTATTTTAGATTTAGGTATTTCTTGTATAGCTTGGGTTTTACTCGTGAAGGTCTTAGCTTCTAAATTTAAAAATCCAAAAGTGTATATGAAACAGAAAATGAGTAAAAATATTTTTCTCACGAAAACCTCTAAAGATATTGGTTTACTAAGTTGTTAACTTGTCTGAAAATAATAGTAGCTAAATTATGCTGTGTACTGGCTGTGCAGCATGTAAATTTTATAATCTTAGAAAAATACTTCTACTAAGTAATCCCATAAAGCTTTTAAGATTTATAGCCGATGTAGAAAAGTTTTCTATTCTTGATCTGATTTCATTTTCTAGCGAATTTCTTAATTGCTCTAGAATACTTATGCTTAAAGCATTATTAGAGGTATTTAGTAGTATCGGTGCTAGCAATTCATCTATATTAGAAGCTGCTTCCTTGTATGATTCTGGATGATCGAGCTGAATAAAATGGTCTTGCTTAGAATTATCTGATGGCAGTGCCTTTAAATATCCTGATTCAATGTCACTGCTGCTGAATGAATTACTTTTATGTTCTAAGACTAAAAAGCATTCTTGACCTTTTTTAGTAAAACTTAACTGATGATTCTCTTCAAAGCTAAGGAATAAAGCTGTAAGATTAGCCTGCATGCCAAGTAAAATAACTAGGCATAAAATGCTCAATAATTTTATTTCATTTGTTCTTACGACATTCTGCATTTATTCTTTTTCGGACTATTTTCGAGCTATTGCTAAATAGCACTACTGCTACTTATTTTACCCTGCGATGGTAAAACTTTGTTTAATGACAGTCAGATAAGAATTTGTCTCAATTATCCCAGCATGTTATATTCAAAATACTGTGACTAAGCTTTTTCTTGTATTCAGTTTCACCCTTCTTTTGACCTTGCCCTATGCATTTATGGCTAAGGCTCTAGGTCCTACAAGTCTTTCTTCCAGTTCATATTTGAAAAGTGCCTGTTATAAACGTTTCTTAGCCAAGGATTATAAATTAGCCCTTAACTGTACTGAAAATGCGGCGGAGAAAGGTGATGGAGTCGCTGAGTATTACTATGGGCTTATGTACTACAAAGGTTATGGCATGCGTCAAGATCACAAACAAGCCTATAAATGGTTTACTAAATCTGCTGACCATGATTATGCTCCAGCTCAAAATAGTTTAGGCGTTATGTTTGATAATGGTCACGGAGTTATTCAGAATTTTAGAACCGCATTCTCATGGTATCTGAAAGCTGCTTCTAGAGGGCATGTCATAGCTCAGTATAATATCGGTAATATGTTTTACAAAGGGCGTGGTGTTCTCCATGACTATAGGCAAGCCTACGTCTGGTTTTTAATCGCAGGAAGTAATGGTCACCGTGAAGCGATGCAGCTCAGAGATTCTTTAGCTATAACTCTTTTACCTAAACAAGCGGAAGCAGCTCAGGATGAGGCTAAAGTGATAGCAGATGCTATCGATGATGGCTCGATTTTAGCGGCGCCTGTCACTGCTATTAAAGAGCCAGTTCCAGTCAATCCTTTAGCTGTTGCGCCAGTCGTTCAGCCTGTGGGAAAACAGCCTGTGGTGCCATCGGTTACTACTAAGCCAGTTGTGGCTAAACCTGCTGTGGCTACAGGAGCTAAGCCAGTGGCGGTAACGCCAACTGCTGCTAAGCCTGCTGGACCAGTGCTTGCACCTGTGGCTAAATCATCTCCAGCTACGACTACTAAGCCAGTAACGACTACATCTGCGGTTAAACCCGCTACGACTACAGCGACTAAACCAGCAGCTACGCCAGCGACTAAACCTAGTCTTAAACCAGAAATTACTAAAGTTACTAAACCAGTTGCGGCTCCCACTGCTAAGCAGCTTGTAACTAAGCCGTAAAGAGATTACTCACTCCTAAAGCCAATGCTTCTGAAACTTCCTCTTCGGATCATAAGTTTCAGCTTGTTTCTGAATATTAAATATATGAGGCTTTTCTGTGGCTACCAGTCCCGCTATATATGAGCAATTCAGCCAGTTACTAAATACATCATGGTCGATGAGCATATGCTCGAAATAACTAGCAGCGAATCTCCAGTCCTGCTTTAAATCATGAATTAAATAGCTAACTACATTTTGCCTGCCACGATTAGACATATAGCCCGTATAATTTAGCGAAATCATATTCGCGTCAATAAAGGGTTCTCCAGTTTTACCAGTCATCCATTTATTGCAAAGCTCTGTATCTAGACCACGGTGAGTATCTCTGTCGTGCGGCCCTTTTAGCTTAAAAATATCTATTTTATATTTCCCATAGAGTAATCTAAAATACTCTCGCCACAGTAATTCGAATTTAAGCCAATAGGTGGAATCATTTTCTAACTCCAGCTTCTCAAATTTTTCTATCTCGTAAAGAACATGATTCATGGAGATGCAGCCAAGTGAAAGCCAAGCTGAGAAACGGCTTGAGAAATTACGCCCCATTAGCTCATTTCTAGTTTTTTTATATCTTTTAATGGATTTTTGCTCCCAGATATACTGTTTAATACGATCTAATCCTACATTTTCGCCACCTTGATAAACGAAAGTCGCTCTAGGATCAGCTTGTATGGAAAATTTATCTATTCTTTCAGTTAAATCATTAACGATTTTTAAATTACTTTCTGAACTTGTTTGAGATTTCTGGAATGCTGTAAGTTCTTGTTTGAAATCGATTTGCCTAGCGGTATATTCATATTGAACGGGGAATAGTTTTTTTTCTGCCGATAAGTATAATTTTTCATAATCTTTTCTAAATTTTGTAAAAGTGTCTGGGAGTTTTCTTACTTTAGATTTTACTTCTTCGTAATCGAAAATATAATTAGCATTATGTTTATGAAATTTTATATCTCTAAAATTTCTTTTTAGCTGCTTTTCTAACTGTCTTTCCTCAAAAGCTATATCTTTTTCATAGTAAACATCCGTAATTTTTAAGCTGTTTATGATTTTAGATATCTGTTGAAAACAGTTACCTTCAAGGATAATTAGCTCAAGGTTCATCATCGCTAGATTATTTTTTAGGTTAATTAATGATTCGTAAAGAAATTTTAAGCGAAATTCGCTAGCTCTTTTAAAACCATAGGGAGTCATTTCAAAGAGGCGTTCATCAATAACGTAAACAGTGATTACTTCCTGTGACTCCGTAAGTGCTTTAGAGAGGCACTTGTTATCGAAAACTCTGAGGTTCTTTCTGAACCAAATTAGTGATTTATCAGGCAAGCATTATCATTTTATAACATTAACCCCTGGAAAGATGGTTATCTAGATTTAATCTAAGGGAAAAATGCTTATATATATATCCAGGAGGATTTTTATGTCTGCGCTTGATAAAGTATGGTTTAAAATTTTTAAAGTAGATTTTTATGAATCAATAATAGATTACGCTGTGATTAATGCTAGTAGAGGCATTATAGAAGATGAACTTGTGCATTTTCTGCAAGTTAGAGGCTTTGAGATGTCCCAAGATGGTGCTAATGACGCTTACATAACCTATCAAGAGCTTTTTGGAGCTTTATGGAAGAAGAATGGTGAGAAATTTTATGTTAATTCTCAAATGCTCAATGAAATAATGCTTTTAAAAAGTATTAAGCAGGAAAGAATCGTTTCTCATATAGCTCTCTTTATATCGCTATTCTCGGTTATTAGTATCTGTAGCTTAGGTTATTTTTTAATGGTGCAGAATACTAAATCGCATTATTCTTTCTTTTTAGAGAAACAGACAGATCTTCTTGGCAAAATTAATACTAATCTTGAACATCTTAGATTTAATAAGATAATTGAATAGAAAGTTTCGATAATTGAAATATTTTAGGTAGCAGCAGGTTGACTTGAATCGATTCTTTGATGAAGTTTTATGAGCATTTCTGCTCGAACCTTTGGATTCTTTTCGAATAAAATTCTATGGAAGAGAGCACTTATAAACATTGTTGTTTTGTTAATCCTTGTAAGAAGACCTTGTTGTTTTAAGAGTGCTTGTGCGAATTCATATCTCTCTTTTATCTCTGATACTGTTTGTTCTAGATCATGTTTTAAATCATGTATTAATTGATGCTGCTCCGTTCTATTCTTCTGTTCAATCAAATTTCTAACTTCTCTGCGAAAGTCTCGACCACCCTGAGGATACTTGATCATAAAGTCACATATTGCTTCAATGATCTCTGATTCATCATGTGCAGAATCTGAATTTAAATGTTCACTCATTATGCTTCGAGCAGCCTCATCTAATCCAATTCCTTCATGCGATCTTGTAGCCGGATTACTTGTTTTCAAAGTCTCAGGGTACTTATAGCCTGGCTTACGCTTAAAATAGGTTTCATTTATTGTAAGATTCTTATGACCACTCCCCACTATCCTTTCAAAAGATTCTTTATTAATTTTGCCTTTAGGATTTTCACCAAACCATTCATATATTGCATGCTCGACGACATCTGTGTGTGAATGTAAGTATGGAATCAAATCTTTATTATTAACATGACATGATTTGCGCAGAGCTGATCTAAGCTCTTTCTCTAATTCTTTTCTTCTCTTTTCTGCTTTTAAAATTTCCTGAGCAATCTGCCCTAGTATATTATGTAGATCATTTAAAGCTGTTCTATTTTGACGACTTGAAGCAGGAGGCTGAGCATGATTCGTCATACGAATAGGCATTGAGATAATATTATCTGATCACCCACCAAATTATCAACAAAAAGCTGAAATGCTAGGTGTGCTTATTTATCTAAGCTTTCCCTTGTTGCTATTATTTATAGCCCTAGAAGCTATCTCTGAATTATTTAGATTTACCCTGATAATGTCGTGTTGCCTTTTAACCTTTTGGTAAACAGCTGAAGCCTGCTCACCTATTTCTAGCATTTGCTTCATGGCAGCTTTAGTCCAGTTTAGACCTTCATTTTCGCCAGGCACGTAATTATAATCACCGTCTTCTCTGCTGACTCTAAAATATGATTCTAGAACTTTTTGTGCTGAAATATGATTATTAACTTCAGCTTCTTTTATTCCACCGTGACCATTTGCTTGGTAGATTTTTCTTTCATAGACGAAGTTATCAGGAGTTATATGAGCAAGAGTTCGCCTGGCATGCGCATCTGCTCGTTCATAGGCAGCCCAGTCTGGAGTGCCTACCTCTTCGACTGATCTTAAAAAAAGTCGATAATTAACTGATGCTAGATATGGATCAAACATACTCCATTCTGCAGCATCTTTAGGATTTTTCAAGTCCCCAAACTCCCCATTGGGGTTATGTTCTGGGTCATATTTATTCGAGATCCAATCACGGCTCATATAATTATCATCTTCAAATCTGCGAAAACCAAGTTCACCCATAAGCGAGTAAACAGAATTTAGAATTTTTTTCTCCTGCTCTCTAGTAATGCCGATCTTTTTAGGCTCAGCGATAGCCAGCATGAATAATAAAGCAGCATCTGCATTCCTTGCTTCTTGGAAACCTTTTATTTCTGGTATCTCTTGTATAATTTCTTCATTTAGGCGTTTCTGTATAATATCTTTACCTTGTTGAATCGCCGTCTCTAATTCACTTTCAAATCTTTTGCGGTTTAAATCTATTCTGGGATTATTTATATTCGGTACTTCCGTGTCTTTCCTGCCTTCGTAATACTCTTGAACACTAACTAATCCACTAACCACAGCTGCGATACTAGAGAGGCGTCCTGCTTGCCAATGAGATTCCCAAGCTCCGAGATCATAGTTAAATTCATAATGGATATTTTTTAGCATGCGTACCATTGCAACTAAGGTGGATTCAGAGTTTTCGTGTTTTTTACCTTTTTTGACTTGATCATCTAATTCTTTTAAATCCAATGTTCCATTCTTAGCTAGAGTCGTAAGCTCTTGTAGAAAGTAACCGTAGGCATCAAGCTGTTGATGGCCCCAAGGGTGATCTAATTGAATTAATTTTTTAGATCCATCATTATCGCTAGATTCAGCTACACTGAACTTAGTAGAAGGAACAGTCCGACCCGCATTACCATCATGAGGTGCCCAATTCCTTTGTGCTTGAGAACCATTCAAGCCATTTATTTTTTCTCTTTCTTCATTAGAGTTGTAGGCTTCATAGAGTGCTTTCATCATTTTTGCAGCAATTTTATCTTCATGTGTATCCCTCATACTTTGGCTAATCGCAGCCATATCTCTTACCCATGCTGATCTATGGGTGCCACCATTCGAAGCATAGACGATATTTCCATCTACTGGAATATTTAAAGTGTCAGCTAAAATGGTTTTGAGATTTTTAAAATCTTTTGGTCCTAAAGGATCTTTTTGAAAGATCATTAAATCTATTGCGTGCTTTCTCTTTGTTCTGCTAGTGAATCCAGTGTAGACTGGTGGCACTGGTAATGATAGCTCCCTAGATACTACTGGTGTTCCTATGCTACAGAAACCTCCAGAAGGACAAGCGCGTGCAACTTTCATACCTAGAGGCCTCTTTGAATTACCTGTAGTGCTTGTATGGGCTCTGGATGAACTTGCTAGTAGTGTCATAACAACCCCTTTGTTGTTTACATAAAATATTCTAGTTTATTAATTTAAAATCCGCAAGTTTTCAAATATTAAAACTTATAAGTATCTCGGGGCTTATGCTTTATATGAACAAAAAATTAGCTATAATTTTCATGCTATCTTTATAGTTTCATACGGGGCATTACCTCAGCTGGATAGAGGACTCGGCTACGAACCGAGGCGTCGGGAGTTCGAATCTCTCATGCCCTGCCACTTTATAATCAAGCAAAAAGCTGCACTGAAAAGTGCAGCTTTTTGCTTGATATAGGTGAGAAGGCTATGAAAATCCATTGGTAAAAAAACGATACTCTAAAATCGTTTTTTTACGTTCCTCCGGGGTGGGTGCGTTTGCTTGAAAGGCTTTTAGTTAGTGCTTCCCCTAAACTCTCATGCCTTTTGTTTATGTTAAATTTTAGATTGAACCAAGTTAAGTTTTCTTGATTTTGCAGGATATTAATACCTGATATTATGATGGTCATTATGACTCATAAAGAGAAGTTAGATTTAATATTTCAGATTACTCGTAAGATTTGTGAAGAGCCGTATTTGCACGAAGATGTACATTATTTATTAAGAGGATATTCAGGTGATTTATCAGAGCCTATATACAGCTCTGAATATGGTTATCTTTACACTATAGAGGCTTATACAAAGCAACTCCTAAGAGAGTTTGATGAAAATAGCTTAAGAAGAATTGCTGCTGATTTTGGTCTTTTTTGGGGTAATTTTGATCTGGATGAACCTAGCTGTTGGGCTAATAAAAAATCTAAAATCAAAGTATTTATAAGCCACTTGAGTTCTGATAAACATAATGCACATAGACTTAAATCGGCTCTAGAGGTAGATAATTTTATTGGTTTTGTGGCACATGACGATATTGAGCCAACTTCAGAGTGGCGAAAAGAGATACTACGAGCATTAAATAATATGGATATTTTTGTTTGTCTGATTTCAGAAAACTATAAAGATAGTTTTTGGTGTCAACAAGAAATAGGCTATGCTATGTGTCGAGGTAAAACTATAATCCCTATTAAATTTGATGCAACTGATCCATTGGGATTCATATCTGCTTATCAGGCTATTAATAGAGGTGAAAAGCGAGCTGAACAGGTAGTGCAAGAAATTATTGATCTTATCCAAACGAATGATAAATTAGCTTACATAAAAGATAAAATAGTAACTCAAGATATAGAAGTCCCATTCTAAGCGTCAAAGAATATATTTAAATAGATTATTTAATCAATCAAATACCGAATATGCCTATAAAACTCACTATTTAAAATGTTTTCTAGCAGGGCTGTTTCAATGTCTAATTCTTTAACTATCCTGATAAAAACATCTTTTAACTGTATAAGATCTGAATGAATTATATTCCAAACCAGCTCAGCATCTATGCCTCTGTAATTATGTGAAAAGATATTTCGCATGCCGACTATATTCGTCCAAGATACTTCAGAGTATTTTTCCTTTAAATTATGATCAATGTTTTTAACTTCTTCCCCTATGGCTATTAATAAATTAGCCGTAGCATTAAAATCTTTCTGGTCATTAGCCCAGAGAAAATCACTGTATGATTGATACTCACTAGAATAGATAAGTATTTTTTCTATAGCTTCTAGTATAGTAAGGCTAGATATAAGATTTTTATTCAATGATAATCTTCTCCATCTCAATCCCCATCATGATAATAGGATTTAAAAATTCTGGATTATAATAGACAAGATCTATAGGTCGCTTATCTAATAGCTCAGATAATTCATCTTTAGCATTTATATAATTACTAAGAGTTTTAAATTCAGATGAAAGCTTCACTGCTATATCTATATCGCTGTTTTCATTTTCAGAATTTTTAGCGAAGGAGCCGAATAGCATAATTTCATTGAAGCCATACTTCTCTTTTAGGTAAGGCTTTTTAGCACTGAGTGTTTTTAATATTTTCTCTTTTGATAGAGTCATAAATTAATTTTACCACTGCTACATTTTCCACCTGAAAGTTGCGGAACATGTCTATTATGGGCTGCCACTTTATAATCAAGCAAAAAGCTACACTGAAAAGTGCAGCTTTTTGCTTGATATAGGTGAGAAGGCTATGAAAATCCATTAGTAAAAAAACGATACTCTAAAATCGTTTTTTTACGTTCCCCCGGGGTGGGTGCGTTTGCTTGAAAGGCTTTTAGTTAGTGCTTCCCCTAAACTCTCATGCCTTGCTGTTTATTACAGTTTAGAGATTGGTTGAATGGTCTAGCGTAGTCATAGATTTATTTGGGATTTTGTAAAAATCATTATTGAAATGTAATCAAAAAGGGTATAATTAGGGTATTATGGTGCAGGATTCTAAACTTCAGATACCAGTAAGCCAAAAACTAAAATCTGCTTTGAAAAAGAAGGCAGATGCTTTAGGCTTTTCATCATCCAATGAGATTGTTAGAGTGTTAATTCAGAACTTTGTTAATGGCAATATTCAATTAGCTTTTACCACTAACCCAAAAGAAGAGTTTATTCCTTTGCTTGATTTGGAGACAGAAAAAAATATTGCACAGAGCTTAAGAGAGATGAAGAATGGGGATTTTGATGTCTTAGATTTCAGAAAAGACCCTGATGCCTTGAAAAAACTCTTAGAATAGTTCATATCCACAGGCTTTAGAACCATATTGCACTTAATTCATGTATAAGCTAAATTCCTCTAAATTTTTTACGAAAAAGCTTAAGAAGCTTATTGAAAACAAGAGGCTGGAGCTTGAGGTCTTGAATAAATCATTGCAATTTTTAGCCAAAGACCCTTTTAATCCAGCTCTTAGAACTCATAAGGTAAACACCAGAAAATTAGGGAAACATTATAGCTCAAGAATAGATGGGGATTTAAGGATTATCTGGAATTTTGACCAAGACAAAAACTTGGTTTTGCTTCTTCTCGATGTCGGTGGGCATTCGGGAAGTGATGGCGTTTATTGAAATTATTCAATGATTTATTCCGTTGGTAAAAAACGATATTCTAAAACGCAAGATCACCTAAATCTTTTTCTGATATAGAGATATTAAAAATTCCACTGTAGAGCTTTATAGACATTCCAGTGTACATCCTAATGAAGCTAATTACTATTTTAAAGTCGTCATAATTTTGTTCTTTTAAATTTTCCTCAAAGATAGAAAGCCTATCTAGAGCAAGGTTAGAGCTGTGTATATAAGAAGAACCTAATATATATGCTACTGACGTATCAGGATAGCCCACAGATTGATTACTTTGAGAGATTAACGTCTAAACCCACTTCGAGAATATAAGGGTAGGACCATTGGAATATTGATCAACAATGAGTTTATCTGGTTTTATATATTTTGGATATTTCCCTGCTAAGATTTCGTTATCTCTGTAATGATCTTTATCTTTTGGTATTTTCTTTATAAAAGGGCTTTTATTTAGGTCAGCCTTGCGTAGCGCAATGTTTTTTTCACATTCTTCAAACACTTCTAATCTCTTAATTCTTAGGCTTTCATCATCGTTGAAATTTTCTGTGTTAGCTTTTTTTAGTAACTCGTAATATTCAACAACCCCATGGTAAAGATAGAGATCAAATCTAAAATCCTTTTCTTCTGCTGTAAGCGTCTTATTGAATAGATAGGAAAAAGTAATTTGCTCTTCCATTAAGACTCTTGCGAAAATCCATAACGAAGACAGGTTAAATAAAACGAATTCTTGATCTATTTTGGGTAGTATCTGATCTATAGCATCTAATGTTAGGCATATTTTTAAGAAAAGCTGATTTGCTATTTCTTCTTGTCGAGTATTAAATTTATGCTTAGGATTTCCATAACAAGCATGAGCTACGTCTGTTAATTTTCTAAATTTATCTATTGATTCTTGAAGCTCTGTGTCTATCTTAATCTTCCATTAACTGCTCATGGATTGACTTTGAGAAGTCTAACTTCTTAGTTTTACTAGTCTCGTAATCAGAGATTCCTTTATTAACAATAGTTTCAATATATTCTTCTAAAGCCCTCTTTGAAGATAACCAATTTCGTCCTTCTTTAAATGCTTCTAGTTTCCCTTGTGTGGCAAGCTTGCGTAAATAGTTGACAGAGTAAGGTCCTTCTTTTGCAAGTTCTTCTAAGCTTATATATCTATCAGCTTTTTTTTGTTTAGGTTTGAGAATTTTTAAGTAGAGGTTCATAGATCTAATCACTGACTGAGCTACAAATTCGCAGAATGGAGAGTAATTAGCTTTATCTGCTTCTGAAAGAACTCTGTAATATCTTTTTCTATCATTCTTTAAAATTATCGCTAAGGGAAAACCTGCATGCATAATGAAAATATTCATAATGATTCGAGAGACCCTTCCATTACCGTCCCAGAAAGGGTGGATATAGGCGAGCTTGTGATGAACTATGGCTGCTAATTCCACGGGATGTAATTTATTCTTATTAGCCTTAATCCATTTAATTAGATTTTGCATTTCATTGATTACCTTGAAACCTTCTGGGGGAGTATGATCTGCCCCAGTAATAATGACATTACCTTCTCGGTATTTTCCTGCAATATCAGAATCAGTTTCTTTTACAATTAAATGATGAATCTCCCTTATTAATCGTTCTGAAACTGTATTTTGTTTTTCTGAATCTATTAATTCATAGAGGAAATCCAATGCTTCTTTTTGGTTCTTCGCTTCCAGATGATCTCTTAATGCTTTGCCTTTAATAGTAATACCTTCTTGTATAACCCAAGCTGTTTCTTTTAGAGTTAATGTATTTCCTTCAATAGCATTTGAGTTATAGGTCATTTCAATTTGAAAATGCTGGCGTATTTTTGATAAGACTGTCTGAGGGATTGGTCTACAAGAATTGAGTTCTTTTAACTTTTGGTCTAATTTTTCTTTGGTCTTGTCTGATAAAAACATAGGGTACGATACTCGTTATTTTACTTTATCGTACTCTGAGGTGGGAATTTTTTTTCATCTTTAGCATTTATATAATTACTAAGAGTTTTAAATTCAGAATTTTTTTAGGTAAGGCTTTTTAGCACTGAGTATTTTTAAGATTTCCTCTTTGGATAGAGTCATAAATTAATTCTACTACCGCTATATGTTCCACCTCAAAGTTGCGGAACATGTTTATTATGGGCTGCTATTTTATAATCAAGAAAATATCGCAGGCATTTAATTCTAAGCCTTGATAATTAATTGAAAGTATCAAATTATGGTAATAAACTTAAGGCAAGCGAGGGCTGTGCGTTAGCTTGGCTTAATACGGCTGCAGCAGATTGTTTTCTAATTTGATCTGCGGTGAAATCAGAGCTAACTTGAGCGTAATCTGCGTCTGTGATTTGTGATTTAAAGTCACTGTAACTAATTTTCTCGCTTTGTAATTTATCATAGGCACTTTGAAATTTAGCTTGATATTTGTTAATAACAGAAGTCATGCGGTTTAGGTTTTTTAACATCGTATCTAAACTATTTAGAGAACCGTTCTTAGGTACGTAAACGCCACTAGTCCCGCCAGAGTTAAATGCTTGTATATTACTGCCCACCGAAAGAGTACCAAAACTAGATATAGCGCCAAAACCCGCACTTCCTGGTATGATCGTATTACCACTAAGAGATAGTGCATTATCTGGCGTATCATTACTAGGATTAGGTCCATTAGTAAAATCCAAGACTATTACATCATTTGCATCAGCACCTACTTGAAATACTTTTAAATATCCTTCGTCCTGTACCGTATTATTGGCTCCTTGGAAGAGATCTTTTATATATTCTGGGTGGAGAGCTGGATCACGGGCCTGAACGATAGATCCAACTATTGCATTAATTTCCCTTTGTATAGAGTCTTTTTCGTCGATACCATTAGTACCATTTTCTGCTTGTACCCATAATTCCCTAATTCTCTGAACTTGTTCCTTGGCGTATTCTACACCAGAATAAGCATAATCTAAAACACCGAAAGCATCATTAATATTCCTTTCCGCCTGCCTAATACCCCTTAGCTTGGTAGTTAATTTTTCACTTATTGAAAGACCAGCTGCATCATCACCTGCGCGATTAATTCTAAGACCGCTGCTTAATTTTTCTATACTTTTAGCATCTTGGCTAGCAGCATTTCTGACTGCCCTTGCGGCAAATAGGCTTGCATTATTGGTATTTATAATGACATCCATATGTACTAAACTATCGGTAGAGAAGAGACCTTTAAGTATAGGCTATTAGGGGGATAAGCCCTCTAGATCAAATAGACCTATTAGCTGATACTATCTTTAATATATGCATTTTTGGCAATTATTAACTGATATCGGTATCCTTTTAGGTTCTTCACTGCTTTTAGGTGCTATCGCGATTCGCTTAAAATTGAGTCCGATTATTGGTTATCTTATAGCTGGTATGGTCCTTGGTGGACCAGGTAGTTTACAGTTAATCAAATCCCCACTTGAGATCGAGGCTATCGCTGAGCTTGGTGTTTCATTATTACTTTTTAGTTTAGGGCTTGAATTTTCTTGGGATAAAATTAAATCTTTGCCTTTGAAAATTATTAGGGGTGGGGCTTTACAGATTATTCTAACCCCTCTTTTTTTTCTAGCAGTTTCATCTTTATATGGTTTAAATATGAAGATAGCTATTTTAGCTGGGCTTATATTTACTTTAAGCAGTACTGCTACAGTCTTGCGTACTTTTAATGATTTGGCTGAAATAGATAGCCAGCATGGCAGAAATTCGACAGCGGTTTTACTTTTACAGGATATCGCTGTAATTCCTTTTACTATGATAGTTTCATTTATTTCTGTTAATAATGCAGTGGCAAGTGAATTTCAGAATAATTTTTTATTTACTATAGGTGCAGCTCTGCTATTGGTTCTTGCTTTGTATATATTTTTAAATAAAATTGCTGGACCAGCTTTAAGTCTTTTTAGTTTAAATAATAATCGAGAGATGGCGATTTTGCTTGCGATTATTATCAGCATCGGTTCTGCTTGGACTGCTTATCAGATCGGTATTTCACCGTCGATTGGTGCCTTTATCGCGGGAATGCTTTTAGGTAGTTCTTCTTTTGCTACTCAGATTACAGCAGATATAGCACCATTGAGGATTTTATTCTTGACACTATTTTTTGGTTCCGCTGGTATGCTTGCTGACCCAGTTTGGGTCTTTAACAATTTTGCTTTAGTTATATTACTCAGTGTTGCGGTAATTCTTTCTAAGACATTAATTAGTTTTGTGATTTTTAGTTTATCTGGTCATAGTATTGCTATATCAGTGGCTTCTGCTCTTTCTATAGCTCAGATTGGCGAGTTTGCTTTTGTTTTAAGTGATATAGCTAAAGACTCTTCATTGTTGAGTAATGACTGGTCGCAGCTTGTAGTTTCTGTAACTATCGTAAGTTTATTCTTTACACCTTTTATGATTAAATTCGCTCCTAGAATTGGTCTCAAGGTGCAGCAGTTTTTAAATAATAAAAAGTCAGGTGAATTTCTTGATGCAGAAGCTTCAAGTTCAAATCCAGCTCGTATTTATGTTATAGGTTATGGTCCCGCTGGGCGTGAAGTTACTAGGCAGCTTAAAGATTTATACCTCGATGAAATTGCGATTATGGATCTTACTAAAGACTCTTTAGATTCTGCTGAACTAGAGGGATTTAAAACTTATATGGGTGATGTAAGGCAGTTAGACGTACTTCAGCATAGTGGCTTAGAGCTGGCTAATTTGGTTATTATCACTATTCCTAGCTATGATGCTGTTTTAACTACTATTGATAATATTAAGCGTTTAGCACCGACTGCACATATTATCGTTAGATCAAGATATCAGATCTATGAACATAGTTTTCATGAAGCTGGGGCTCACGAGATAGTAAATGAAGAATTTACGGTAGGTGAAAAATTAGGAAGAACGGCTTTTAGTTATCTTTTAAGCGCATGTAGTCGAACAAACAAGTTCAAGGCTGAGGAGGACGAATGACAGCTTAACTAAATTTTAAATAATTATTGTTAGAAAGGTCTTGAGGTTCAATTATGTCAGCAATAAATTCGGTTACGCAGCATGCACTGAACACCGTTGCAGAAAATAGTCAGGTACAGGCACAGAATGCAGCGGCTATAAGCGCGAATTCAACGGATGTTGACACTACTATTAATCGTATCGCAGAGACTAGAGAAATTTTAAACTCACCTCGTGAAGATGGTGAAAATACTTTAAAATCCATTAATATCGAGCAAGCAAATATGGATGTTAGTCTCTCTCAGACAGAATTAATAGTTTATGATGGTGAATTATCATCTAATAATATTGAGCTTCAAGCAGTTAGGTCTCAAATAAGTTCTAAAAAGACTGAATTAGCAGCAGAAGAGGCTAAGACAGAAATAAAAACTTCTATAAATGCTAATGGTGAAGCAGAATTCACAACTCATTCTGGTATGAAGATCGTAACTGATACGAATAAGGGTGGTCACACCACTAAGGTCTATAACCCTGCTGGTGAGCAGTTAATGCAGATAGAGGGCGACCCTCACGTGAATATGCTGAAGGATGCCGATGGAAATAATGGTTATGATTTCCATTTTGGTGATGATTCTACCTTAAAATTCGAAGATGGTACTGAGCTTACTTTTAACACTACTGAAACAGGTAAGGACACTGGGATTTTCTATACGACTGGTATTTACGTAAGGGCTGGTGATAATGTCAAGCATACTGGTGAGGCCACTGCAGGTGGAGCTAGAAGGACTGATATCGCAACTGTAGATAAAAATTCTTATAGTCGTGGCGGTGAGACAGCTAAGGGTTCAGTTACCATGGGACTTAAGGGTGATGGTCAGATCCTTATGCAGACTGGGAATCAGTGGAATGAAATTAAGGATGAGTCTTGGGCTGGTTATTTAGAAGATAAAACTTTTGATGATCAAAAAGGTGCTGCTGTAGATTTTAAACCTCAAACTATTAAGACTGCTGATGGACTTTCGGCTTTGAAGCTTGAAATCACCCAGCTTGAGAAAAAAGAAACTGGTTATCAATCTAGAGTTGCTGCTTTAACTCCACTGAAGTCCGGAGCGGAATCTAATTTAGATGCAGCTAATTCTGATCTTGCAAGGTTTTCATCGATGGATGATTCTGAATTTGTTGATAATGAAGAAGCTCGTCAGGATGTGGAACAGAAAAGTTTAGATATATCGAAGCGTGCCAATAATTTAGGTGTATTTGTTTCTAAAAGTTCACTGGTTGGGGCTGGAGATCTTAATGCATCTGGTATAAATCAAGCAGCTATGATCTCAGATGGTGTGTCCGCAGATAGAAGGATGCGAGGGAATGAGTTTGATTATATAGAAAGAGGACTAGATTATAGTGCTACAAGAAATGATAAGACTGCTGATTTGATAGATACTCTTTCTAATTTAGCGGAGCTTGGTAGTTTTGAAGAGAAGTCTTTAAAAAATGATGAATTACTGCAGAAAAATGCTGCTAATGATGCCACTAAGTGAAATCATGACTAAAAATACAGTAGTAGTGCCACCAGCCTCTTCTATTAACCATATTTTAACTACTAACTGTTAAAACTCATTAGTCGAGGATGATATATGAGTACTATTGGTTCTGCAATTAGAACTTCAAGCATAAACACTGTAGCTGCAAATACGCAAGCACAGGCGTCTACTAATACTGCAACTGGTGTTCAAGTTGATGATACTATTGAGCGTTTAAACGCCACTCGTAATGAGATTAATACTCCCCCTTCAGATGGCGAGCATACATTGAAGGAAATTAATCTAGCTCAGACTCAGACTGATATAAATCTTTCACAGACAGAGTTTATAGTTTATGATGGTGAAATTTCTTACAACAATATTGAGCTTGGAGGAGTGCGTTCTCAGCTTGCTGCTAAAGAAGCTGCTCTTGCGGCAGAGGAGGCTAAAACGCAAATAAAAACTTCTATAAATGCTGATGGTAATGCAGAGTTCGTGACTCATTCTGGAATGAAGATAGTTACTGATACTAATAAGGGTGGTCATCAGACTTGGGTTTATAATCCAGAGGGCGAACAGCTTATGCATATTCATGGAGACCCTCATGTGAATATGCTTAAGGACGCAGATGGTAATAATGGTGATGATTTCCACTTCGGTGATGATTCTACTTTGAAATTCGAAGATGGCACAGAGCTTACTTTTAATACCACGGAAACAGGCAAGGATACTGGAATTTTTTATACTACTGGGATTTATGTAAGAGCTGGCAACAATGTTATGCATACTGGCGAGGAAACTGCTGGTGGAGCGAGAAGGGCTGATATCGCGAAGGTAGATGCTGATTCTTATAGCAGAAAAGGTGATACTGCCGATGGTGCCGTTATGATGGGACTTAAAGGTGATGGACAGATCCTTATGCAGACTGGAAATCAGTGGAATGAAATTAAAGATGAGTCTTGGGATGGTTATTTAGAAGATAAAACTTTTGATGATCAAAAGGGAGCTGCTGTAGATTTTAAGCCTACGGAATTTGCTGATTTAGGAGCTTTAAGATCAGAGATTTTAGCTTTAAAAGATAAAGAGTCTGGCCATGTAAATAGTATCGCTGCACTTACTCCTCAAAGATCAGTTGCTGAAGGTAATCTAAGTGCTGCTAATACTGACTTTGAACGTTACAGTGTTATGGATGATTCGGAATTCGTAGATAACGATGAATCTAGATTTAATATAGAGCAGAAGGGTTTATCCCTAAATCAGCGAGCTAATAACCTAGGTCTTTTCCTTTCTGATAGTCCTCTTGTAACGCCAGATGATTTCAGTAGTCTTGGTGTTACTGAAGGAAATATGCTTAATGACAGTGTTAACTCAGATCGTATGCAGAGACAGAATAATATTACTTATCAAACTGGTACTTTTGAAGGTAGCGGTTTAAATGAATTGAGCGATAATAATAGCTCAACCAATAATTTGGTAAATTCTTTAAGGTCTCTTGTTGATTCTAGTGGTTTTGAGGCATCGTCTTTAGAGAATGATGCATCGGCTACTACAGACACAGCAGCAACGCCTACGGCAACGACTGCTGCCGCAACAACTGTTGATACTGCCGCAACAGTAACACCTACTACAGCTAATGCTGAAACGCCTGCTGTGACTGATACTGAGGATGAAACAAGAAGAACTGTAACTGAATAGTTAGGTTAAGATTTATTTCTAGTAATATTTTATTTTTTAAATGGTGGACGGTGAAAGTTCAAAAGTCGCTTGCCTATTTCATGAATATCGGGTAGAATCGGATATAATCGGGTATTGCATTGGGTATGTTTTTCATGAATGAACTCACGTTTTCTTTATCTTCGGATATTGTTAAATTAATTGCTGAAATCGACGAATTTAAAGGGCGTTGGGATGCTTTGAAAGTTTTATCTCCAGAGCGTTTGAATGCATTAAAACATACAGCCACTATTGAAAGCATTGGTTCATCTACCCGTATTGAAGGGGTCACCTTAACGGATTTTCAAGTAGAGACATTACTTTCTAACTTACAGATAAGCAGCTTTAAAAGTAGAGATGAACAAGAAGTGGTGGGTTATGCCGAAGCGATGGATCTGGTATTTCAAGCACATGCAGAGCTTCGCCCAACTGAAAACCATATAAAGCAATTGCATCAGCTTTTATTGAAACACAGCCCAAAAGATGAACGTCACCGCGGGCGTTATAAAACACTCACTAATCACGTCGTTGCCAAAGACGCACAAGGCGTTCAAGTTGGCATTGTTTTTGACACCACTACGCCCTTTGACACCCCACGTGAAATGGAAGCATTAGTGCATTGGCTCAATAAGGCTGTTCAGGAAGAGAGTTTTCATCCTTTATTACTCGTGGCAGTGTTTGTCGTGCGTTTTCTTGCTATTCACCCTTTTCAAGATGGCAATGGTCGCTTATCTCGTATCTTAACTACGCTGCTCTTACTGCGAGCGGGCTATGCGTATGTGCCTTATGCATCATTGGAACATGTGATTGAAGAAAACAAAGATTTATATTACAAGGCGTTACGCCGCACGCAACTGACTCTCAAATCAACCCAAGCAGATTGGGAGCCTTGGTTGGGGTTCTTTCTGCGTTGCTTAAAAAAACAAAAAGATCGGCTTCAACAAAGGTTAGATAAGGAACACCAAGCTTCTGTTGCTGATGATGCATTGCCTTCATTGTCAGTGGAGATTTTAAAATTATTGACCCTTCATGAACGCTTGACGATTGCTGAGATTGTTAAACTGACCAACGCAAACCAAAACACTCTCAAGGTCAGGCTTCGAGAATTGGTGGAACTTTGTCGAATTCAGCGTTTTGGTAAGGCAAGAGCGACTTGGTATAGATTAGCGTAGAAAATAAGGGTAATTATTGGGATATCAATTCAGGAGAGACATGGCTGAGCCCACCTTGCAAAATAAACTAAAAAATGGTGGACGGTACTGGACTTGAACCAGTGACCACTTGCGTGTCGAGCAAGTGCTCTACCAACTGAGCTAACCGTCCAAAAGGTTTTAATATGCACTGACTATAAGCTTTACTGGGCTTAAAAAATCTGGCAGAACGACAACTAAAAAATATATCACAAGAACTTAAGTTAAGGCTAGATTCTTAGATTTAATTCGATTATTTTCATCTACTAATAAAATTTTAGGCTCAAAAGATTCTATCTCTTCTTCCGATGCCTGTGCGTAAGAGCAGATGATCACAAGATCGTCTTTCTGGAAAAGCCTAGCCGCTGCACCATTAATACCGATAACGCCAGAATCACCTTCTATCGCATAAGTGATAATTCTGTTTCCATTACTTATGTTTAAGACTTGGACTTGTTCGAACTCTTTTATATCAGCTTTTTCAAGCAGATCTCTGTCTATAGTAATGCTTCCTTCATAGTTAAGATCACACAGTGTAACCTTCGCTCTATGAATTTTAGCTCTCAGAATCGTTCTCAGCATGATCTAATTTCTCGGTATCGAGTTTTTTTACCTTTGGTTTATCACTACCAGGAATTATAAATATTATCATAGATTTACCAGTCATCTTACCGACTTCACCTTCTGCATGACCTTCATTCGCTAAATCAGTGACGAATCTTTTAGCTAAATCTACAGCTAAATCTTTATGCTGCATTTCCCTACCTCTAAGTGTGAGATTGAGTTTTACTCGTTTACCTTTTTCTAAGAATTTTTTAGCTTGATTAAGTCTAGTGTTATAGTCGCCGATATCAATGTTATAACGAATTTTAACTTCTTTAAATTCATTGCCGCCTTGTTTTTTCTTCTGGCCTTTCTCTTTTTTACTTTGTTCGAATTTATACTTACCGTAATCTAAAATTCTAGCTACTGGAACTTCAGACTGATCAGAGACTACGAATAAGTCTAAGTCTTGGTCTTGGGCTTTTCTTAAAGCTTCTTCCTTCGTCAGTTCACCTAGATTAGTGCCATCTGCATCTATAACCCTAAGTGTTCTTGCCCTAATGTACTCATTGAGAGGAACATAGACTTTAGGTCTTTTATTGCCTCTAAAGCCAAATGGGTTGTTACCTTTAAAATTTGTTGAATTAATTGTTAGTTGCTCTCCTAAATATAGACTATGCTTATTTTACCCAAAAAAATAGCTTTTGTCTGAAATTTCAAATTTTTGTGACTGCTGAATACAGAAATTAGTACAAGCTAGTAAGGCAGAGTGATCTGCGATACCTTGACCTGCTATGTCGAAAGCACAGCCATGATCTACGCTAACTCTGATGTATGGCAAGCCGTAAGTCATATTAATAGCGTTATAGCCTGCGATTCCTTTAATAAGTGGTAAGCACTGGTCATGATAAGCGGAAATATAAAGGTCGTGAGCGACTGCTTCACCTTTTAAAAAAGCTCTAGCTGCCTGAGCTAGTATGCTATCAGCTGGAAGTGTATCGGTGAGGGTGATTTCAGAGTGTGAATTCCTGAATGATTTTATTACTTCATTCATCCAAGTTTCTTCATCACCGATTAAACCATTTTCGCCAGCATGGGGATTAAGTCCTGCTATGCCTATGCTCGGGGATTTAATGTTAAAAGCTGTGTTTAGGAGCTCTGCTGAATGCTTGATAACTTTATGGAAATTCTTCTGAAGCTCTTTGGATACTTCGTTTAAGGGTATGTGTCTAGTTGCTAATATAATCCTGAAATCTTGGGCGTGCACCGGAACTCCAATTTCCGCGTTTTTGTTGTGAGCAGTCCCATTAGCTATAAATAACATCTCTACATCAGAGGCTGTGAGCTTATTTAATCTAGCGAGAAGCTCTGTTTGCCCGCTGTAGTGATGTTTCGCTAGAGAAAGGGATTCTTTAGATACTGGACCTGTAATAAGATAGTCAGCAAGACCACTCAGGCAGAGATTATTAGCTTTAACTAAAGTCTGGTAGCTGTGTTCACCAGAGATATCAGAGGCTTCCCCCATCTTTAAAAGAGCTGTATTTTTTTTAACTTGGCTGAGATCATCTGCTAGGATGATTTTTATATTTTTAGTAAACTGCCACTCTTGCTCGGAAATGCGCTCTAGGTCTCGTGTGAATTTAAAGAAAATTTCTGGACCTATGCCAGAAAGGTCTCCTAGAGTGTAAAGTAAATTTAGTGTTTTAGGGTGGGAAAACATCGACTACGGCTGTCTTTAGATAAGAGCTAAATGTTATAATTATTGCATGAATACTACATCGGCGACTTTAATAGAATCTAGTAATATAGATATGACTCCTTCTTTGAAGGAATATGCAGAAACTAAAATAGATAGAGTGCATAAGCACTTTGACAGCTTAATTCAGAATCACCAGATCAAGGTAGTTCTAGGTGTTATAAAAAACCATAAAAGTAATAATCAAAAAGCAGAAGTAACTATTAATCTTAAAGGTGGACACGTGATCAGATGTCATTCTACAGAGGATAATGTTTATGCTGCGATAGATACTGTAGTAGATAAGATCGAAAAACAGATGAGAAAGTTTAAGACTCGTATCTATAACAGCATTCAGCGTGGTAAGAGTATTAAGGCTTTCGGTTATGATGAAGAGTATTTAACTAATATCGAAGAAGCTGATATGGCTGTCCCAGAGGACTTCGTCGAAGAAGTTAAGTCATATAATGAACCTAAGATAATTAAGACTAAGAGATTCAAAATGGAGCCTTTAGATCCTCAGGATGCTGTAGGTAAGCTAAAAGACTGTGGTCATAACTTCTACATGTTCTTGAATATATTTTCTAATAAGATCGCTTGTGTTTACCAAAGAGAAGATGGTGACTTTGGTTTAATCGAACCAGAGTTTCTTCAAGTTTCTAATTGAGGATGACGAAAACGCAGAAAATGGAGTTATAGAGTGGTCTTCATGAAAGAGACCGCTCCATAACGTGCAGTTTCAAGGCTGAGGAGGACGAATGACCGCAGTGTGTCAAGCATACATGAGGATCATGAGAACGACGAAAACGCAGAAAATGGAGTTATGGAGTGGTCTCAAAAAAAACGAGGCGTGAGCCTCGCTTTTTTGGTGTGTGGGTGTGTGGAAAATTACTGAAAAAGTTTTAACGCAATAACGCAGAAATTAGGGTTTCACTGCATGTCCCTTAAGGTATTAAGCTTAAAGCTAATTGTGGTGACGAATTAGCTTGCGCTAATAAAGATACAGCTGATTGTTGTAGAACTTGATTTACTGTCAATCTTGAGGATTCTGTAGCGATATCAGCATCCATTACATTAGATTTGGCTTTTTCGAAATTAAATTTACTATCAGTTAAAAAGTTATAATCAGAAGACAGGCGATTACGTTTCGCTGATATTGATGCTTGCATCGTTGAAAGATTTTTTATCATCGAATCGAGGTCGGTTAAATCACTACTTGCTGCAACGGTAGAGGCTCCACCACCATTGTTACCTACGTTTATTGATACAGACATTTGATCTAATCGTTTATTTGATTGATAACCTAAAGATCCGATATCACTAGAAGTACTGCCTGTGCTAGAGACATCGATATTTAAACCATTCCAAGAACCACTAGTCATGTTTAAGGCATAACTATCACCATCTCCAGAACCATTTTGGATGTTAATGTTAAAAGTTCCATCTAGTAATTTATTGCCATTGTATTTAGTATTAGCGCTTAGGTCGTTGATTTCAGCGACTAAGTTATTTATCTCTATCTGTCCACCGTCTAATTCTGCCTGACTTGGAGTGCCACCAAGGGCTTGTACCATGATTTCTCTAATTCTTTGTACGTTATCTATAATTGTGGTTAATGCCGTATCACCAGTGTCCAAGGCTGATATTCCATCGTTGATATTACGCTGTGCCGCAGATGAACCTCTTATTAGAGAATCTAATTTCACGCCATAAACATAGCCTCCAGAGTCATCAGATGGCCTATTAATTCTTAAACCAGTTGATAATCTTTCTGTAGATTTATTTACTTCCCTAGTATGTATACCTAATGCTCTTTGTATAAATAAACTATCAATATTTGTGTTTATGCTTAAACCTTGCAAGCTGTCCCCCTCCCCATGCAGTGTTAAGTATTATATTTATTATCTACCCTGTTTGACCTAGTTTATAACCTGTAATTCTTATTAATTTAATTTAGATTTTGAAATTAGTGATGATGACATAGTGAGGTTCTACGCCGTGCTAGAAACTTAACTGCCTAAAAGCTTCGTAATATACTGTCTGAACTGTACTTGCGAGATTTAAGCATCTAGCGTTAACCGAACTCATCGGAACTAAGAGCATTTGTTCTTTATAAGTTTCATGAATTTTTTTACTGAGTCCACGAGTTTCTGAGCCGAAAACTAAATAATCATTAGTGGAATATTTAATTTCCCAAAAACTTTTCTTGGCTTTACTGCTGAGGAAATGAAGAGAATTATTTATTAGAGGAGAGCGTGGGATGCTATTATCCATCATTTCTAAAAATCCTTCTGTTTTTAAAAACTCTTCCCAGTTTTCATGCACGGTATATTCAAGGTACTCCCAGTAATCTAAAGCAGAGCGTTTTAAATATTTATCATCGAGCTTGAAGCCAAGGGGTTTAATTAAGTGTAACTTGAGATCATTTGCGACACACATCCTTGCTATATTACCTGCGTTTTGGGGTATTTCTGGTTCAAATAGAACTATATTTAAAAAATTCTTGGATCTCATAAAAATTATTATTACGGGTTGCGATAGAAATTTTATCAGTTAGCTCTGGTCTTGATACCAAGTTTTTATTTTCAATAGCTTGTTTTGATTCAGGGGTATCTGCTAAATCTCTCTCTGATAGGGTTTTAATTAATTTACTGTAAAAATCGCCGATCTCTTCTAAAGAAGCACCATTAAAACCAGCACAAATAATGTGTATGTCGGGACTCGTGTCCCAGATTAATAAGATCATTTCTATGATTTCAGTAAAACGATTTGGGTAATAAGAATTTTTAATTTTAATTTCTTGGTGTTGTTGCGGAGTTCCGATTTCCGCCTTTTTGCTTGTAATAGTGTCAAAGTGCGAAGCTAGTTCTAGTAGATTCTCTAAATCTTGAGAATTATTAATTTCTAATCCTTCGTTATCGCTGTAGTTTAATGTTAATCCTTGTAATTCTTTTATTGGATTCTGTAGTGAGCGCATTAGCTCCGCAGTATTATTTATAAGACAGGGAAAGATTTTTATTGAATTGATGTTATTTGGGTTTCTAATTGAGTCTTTTGATTTACTTGCCTCCGCTCTCGCTTTGCCGATAAGCGTTATTAACTCGAAAAGATCTTTTTTGCAGAAAATAGCTGGAATAATTTCAAATGTGTAAGGTGCTTGCTGAAATTGAAGCTTGCGAGCAGTTTCTGCGTTTTCTAGTATTTGCTTGATGTAGCTAGTTGTTAACGGCGTGTAGGCTTTGACTTTAGGGATTAATTGAGATGATTGAGTAGTCTCTTTGGTCTTTTTTAGTAAACTTCCAATTAATAAATTTAAGCGCTGATAAGTGGAATGATCGTAAAGTGAGGCGAAGTTTAGTTCGAGGGTTTGTAGATTTTGATCACTTAATAAGGCTTTAAATAAACTTATATTCTCCTCTAAGGAAGCTGATGCTAGGCTGATTTCAAGCTTAATTTCCTGTATACCTTTTTCTAATACGTCAGTTTTAAAATCTTGGATGAGCTTCTGGTATTTGTTTCTTAAATTGATAAGCTGCTGTTTTTGAGCTGTATGATCGGCGTCTTTTTCATCTGCTTTTAAATTTATAATCGAGTAAAAAGTCGCTGGTTTAAGCACTGGAGTTTATCTTTTATAGACATTAATTATCTGCAATTTCGAAGACCGTTCACCGAGTTCAATAGAAGTATCAGCAATTTTCGATTGAGCTAGGGGGGGAATTCTTTTATCTTCCCTTATCTCGCCGATAAGTGAGATGAGGTCATCCTCGATTTTAAAAGCCTGCTCTTTAGAAATAACCGGAAGCTCTAAATACTTTTCTTGAGAGCTATTATAGTGATTACCTCGAGTTTCTATCCAGTATTCTTTTCCAGATTTAGGCTTAGCGCGAGTTGGAGTGTTTATCTGTATTTTATAAATTTCGATTTCGGTGATTAGTTCAGCTAGTTTCTTTGTATGATCTGGATTCTCAGCGAATTTAGGTAAAAACATAATCTGTAACTGTAATTCTGGCTTTGCCGATAAGTGTGATAAAGCAATTTCGGATTTTAATAATTTAATGCCATTAATAATTCCTTCTAAACTAAGCCCAGTAGCGGCTTGGTTAATGCTTTTTAAACTCAGTTCATCACTAGCATCAAGTTTCAGGGAAATTAAATCAGCTTCTTTTAAATCCCTGCGTACTTCTTCGTCTTCTAAAGTCGTAGCATTGGTTAAAATAGAGACTGGGACAGCTTTTAAATTTTTAGCTTTAAGCCAATTTTTTATAGACTTAATCATCTCCCCAAGATTTAAAGCAAGAGTCGGTTCCCCAGAACCAGCAAATGTAATAACATCAAGTTTAGTAAAATCAACTTTCTCCACATCATCGCCCTGATAAGCTTTTTCTAAATCCTCAATAATAAGCTCAGTCTCCACGTAAATCTTGCGCTTGCGAGTTACATTCTGGATCTGCCCAAGCTGACAGTAGGAACAGTTAAAACTGCAAGTGCTAACAGCACCAATGGGATCTATGCCTAAAGAAGTACCATTGCGCCATGAACTTACTGGTCCATAGACGTAGGAGATTCTGTTTTTGGATTTATTATCAGGTTCGACCATAAACTATTTTCTTTATAAACTTCTCCATTGAATGGGTATGTATCGGCTACATGCCCTTAATTAGATTTTCTCTTTGAAAATCCAATCCAGTAAAGAGATTTTAATTATAATACGACTTAATTATTTTTCCTGTTAAATCTTTAACTTACTACTGCTAAGCTAAACTTATGCTTAAAAATAAATTAGTTTCAAGGAAATTGATGATACTTGGCAGTATCAGTTTATTTTTAAATTCCTCGACTCTCTTAACTAAAGCTGAGGATTTAAACTCTAAAGCTATGGCATCGCCGATAAGCGAAAAAGAATTAAAGGCTTCTGAAAATCAAAAAAATAACTCAAATAGCGGAAAACTCTTAGGAGTTGAGCGATTTCCAGCAAATATCGACGAGAATCTAAATGTTCGAGTTCTTTTAAATGACGCTGTTTATAAGGTCTATATACAGCAGGGAAATAAGCAGGAAATTCGTTATGATTACAAGACTTTTACTGCGAAATTTAAGGATAATACTGTTGAGTTCGGTTCTGATGCTGCCTTCTTTGAAGTGATTTTAGAAGCCTTTGGTGCGGACGCTTTAAAATATAACCTGAAAAAAACGAATAAAGTACAGATTAAAAAGAAGGGTTCAGCGTTAGAAGTAATTCTGAAACTGCCTTTAGAAGAGTATTTAAGCGTAGTCGTCGGTTCTGAAATCCCAAGTTCTTGGCCTACTGAGGCTTTAAAGGCTCAGGCAGTTACAGCGAGAACTTATCTTTTAAACCAGCTAGAATTTAGCGCAGATAGTGACTATGATGTGGCTTCTAGTGTCGCTGATCAGAGGTTTAACGGCACGGAAAAAATCTCAGAACGTAGTGTGAGTGCGGTTAAATCTACTAAGAATCAGGTAATCATAGATAAATACGGTCTTTTAGCGAGAGTCTTTTACAGTAGTAGTCACGGTGGTTTTATTTCAGCACCAGAATTCACTTGGAAATTAGCTGCTAAGCATTATTTAATATCTAAATCAGCCTACCCTGAAGATGGTCCATTTAATTCATGGCAGAGAAAATTTAGCGATGATGAGCTAAATGACCTTGTTGGGATAAGTTTCTTTGATATAGAAGAGATTTTGCCAGTGGCTTCTGATTATTTATTAATATCGAAAGATGCTAAAAAAACTAAATTGCTTATCGGTGAAGAGCTGAGGCATAAGCTATCTTTACCAAGTTCTTCATTTACTCCACACAAAGATGGAGATAAATGGATATTTGCAGGGCGTGGTTTCGGGCATGGTATAGGTATGTCACAGTATGGTGCTAAAGCTATGGCTAATAACGCAAGTGATTATGCTGAAATTATAGGTTTTTACTATCCACAGACAAGGATTATTAGTTTATGAAAATTTTTTTGAAAAATTTTAAAAATTTATATCAAAAAAATCATGGGGTTTTCTTTATATGTTTATAAAGTTAAAAGTTAGGAGAAACATTTTATGAAAAATAGATTTGGTAATAGAGAAGTATTATGTGAAGGTATTGGTGGTTTTAATCGAAATATTGGTGGTGCTGATGGTGTAAGGCTTACGAATGTTAATTCAACAAAAGCAGCTGATGTATCTAGTATATCTCCACTGGATGCAATAAGGAATGCATTGAATAGTGTAAGATTTGAACCAGGGACTGCGGCAACTATTGCAGCTGCTGATTTTGCTACTGGGAGGATCGGTTAATTGCAGCGATAACCTTTAAATATCCCCCATCCCGCCTAATATTTTAGTCTAACTAAAAGTGAATATTAATCTATATGGCGAATATAGATAATGAGTTGGATGACTTATATGCTCAGCTTAGTAGTTTAAGTCGTTCTGGAAGAGAAGATTCTTCTAGTTCTACCGCTAGCAGTGCTAAAGCAAGTTCAGTAAAATCTCGTCCTTTATCGAATTCTGGAAATTCTTCTAGAGCTTCTGATTCCTCCTTATCAAGAAAATCTATTTCTAAAATTACAACCTCTAGAGCTACTTCTCCCGTAAGCTCTAAACCTTTTTCCGACAATAAAGTAGATAGCGTGAAGTCACTTTTCGCTAATGAATTAAAAGAACGTGTAGGTTCTCAAAAAACACCCAATGGGCAATCAACCAATAAAGCAAATTTAAAACCTTACTCCGATAAGCAAGATAAATTAAAAGAGTATATTCGCGACCTAGAAATAGTAGATCAACAGAATGTAGATGAGCAGATTAAGGATCAATCTGAGACAAAATCCATGCAGAATGGTAGAAGGTGGCAGAAGCTTTCTTTTAGGGATGAAACTAGTTTCGATATTATAGACAACAGTGAAAGTGCTGTAGTAATCCTAGATAGAGAAGAGTTAATGCAGAATAAATCATTATTCGCTAATAATAAAAAAAGAAAATTAGGCGAAGCTATTCAAGAGAGAGATAACTCTTCCTATATAAATACTTCAGCGAAACTCCTTAAAGATAATAATAATTTTGGTCCTTTGAAGCTGAAAAAATATTCTAGTAGATAATTTCACGAAATACCCTTACTCACTAAACATAATATTCAGATTCGCTTCGCTCACCTTGAAACTTCTTATTCTAGAGCCATTTTAAATTAAGATAATATAACGTTATCTTGAGTTTGCTAAGTAGGTAGAGTCACAGTATTTCGAAAGCTATCTTGAAAAAGATATTAATGGAAAGTGTGTGGAATAAGATAATAAGGTGACTGAATTATGGCTACTGGTCCAAGCGGTTTTAGCAATAAAAAGAGACTAGAGATGGTTTCTAGTCAGGAAACTTTTCTATCTATATACCTCGCACGAAATGGTCGCACGCAAGGAAATACTAAAACTGGAACAGCTCAGGATGAAACTAGTTCAGATAGCGTCAGTTTATCTGATGAGGCGCTTGAAGCTGCACGATTGCGAAATGAAGATAGGCTTAATGAAAGGCTGACGAATCGTAAGGATATAAATACTTATAAACCTTATACTGGTAATAAATCTCCCCTCAATCTTGCTGGAACCAGTGGTGTTAATACACTTACTGGTGGCGCTGGTAATGATACACTCGATGGTCTTGGTGGTGCAGACACGCTTATTGGTAAAGGTGGCAATGATACTTATATAGTTGATAATAAGGGTGACGTCGTAATAGAGTCTGCTTTAGCTGGAACCGATACAGTAAATGCATCTATAGATTACAGCCTTGGCGCTAATGTCGAGAACTTGACTTTAACTGGATCAGCGAATATAAATGGTACTGGCAATTCTTCTGACAACATTATAACCGGTAACACTGGTGATAATACACTTAATGGTGGTGCTGGAAATGATACACTTATCGGTGGTGCTGGAAATGATACTTATATAGTCAATGATCTTAATGATGTTCTAAAAGAATCAGCAGGTCAGGGTGCTGATACAGTAAATGCATCTATAAACTATAGCCTTGGAGCTAATATTGAGAACCTGACTTTAACTGGATCAGGAGATTTAGATGGTACTGGCAATGCTGATAATAACATTATAATTGGTAATACTGGTAACAACACACTTGATGGTGGCGCTGGTGTAGATTCGCTCGCTGGCGGTAAGGGCAATGATACTTATATAGTCGACAATGCGGGTGATGTCGTAACAGAGCTCACAAATGAGGGAACAGATACAGTAAATGCATCTGTAAACTACAGCCTTGGAGCTAATGTTGAGAACCTGACTTTAACTGGATCAGCGAATATAAATGGTACTGGTAACGCTGAAGCTAATACTATAACTGGTAACACTGGTAACAATACACTTGATGGCGGTGCTGGTACAGACACACTTATCGGTGGTACTGGTGATGACACTTATGTAGTCGATAATACTGGTGACGTCGTAACAGAGCTCATAGGTGAAGGCACGGATACCATAAATGCATCTATAAACTACAGTCTTGGAGCTAATGTCGAGAACTTGACTTTAACTGGAACAGAAGATCTAAATGCTACTGGTAATGACAATGATAACGTTATCACTGGTAACACTGGTAATAACACACTTGATGGTGGTCTTGGTGCAGATACACTTTATGGTGGTGCTGGAAATGATACTTATATAGTTGATGATAGCAATGATATCGTAATCGAGTCATCAAATAATGGCACGGATACGGTAAAATCATCTGCCGATTACACCCTCTTTGGTAACATTGAGGACTTAATTTTAACTGGATCAGAGAATTTAAGTGGCACTGGTAATTCCTTGAATAACACTGTAATCGGTAACACTGGTAATAATACACTTTATGGTGGTATGGGTGATGACTACATTGATGGTGGTCTTGGTGATGATACACTTGATGGTGGCGCTGGCATAGACACACTCAAGGGCGGTGCTGGAAATGATACTTATATAGTTGATGATGCTAATGATATCCTAATAGAGTCATTCAATGAAGGTACAGATACGGTAAAATCATCTGCAGATTATACTCTTGCAACTAATTTTGAAAACTTGACTTTAACTGGATCAGCAGATTTGAATGGTACTGGTAATTCCGAAGATAACATTATAACTGGTAATTCTGGCGATAACAAGCTTAGTGGTGGTGGCGGTAATGATACACTCGACGGTGGCGGTGGAATTGATACACTCGAGGGTGGTACCGGAGATGATACCTATGTAATTGATGATCTAAACGATATCATACTAGAGCGAGATAATGCAGGTACAGATACGGTAGAGTCGTATATAAGTTATACCATTGGAACTAATATTGAGAATCTGGTTTTAACTGGAACTGGGGATATAAACGGTACCGGTAGTGCTGATGATAACACTATAACTGGTAATTCTGGTAAAAACACACTTACCGGTGGCGGTGGCACGGATACACTCAAAGGTGGTGCTGGAGATGATACCTATATAATTAATGTCAGTGGCGATGCTACTGATATCATAATAGAGCTATCAGGTGAAGGTACAGATACGGTAAAATCCTTTATAAATTACACCCTTGGAGCTAATGTCGAGAACCTGACTTTAGAAAATGGAGCAGGGGATTTAAATGGCACTGGTAATATTCTAAATAATACTATAACTGGTAATGATGGTGAGAATAAACTTGATGGTGGTGCTGGTGACGATAAACTCCTTGGTGGTGATGCTAACGATATACTCATTGGTGGCGATGGTGACGACTGGCTTGATGGCGGGAATGATATAGATAAACTCTCTGGTGGTATTGGAAATGATACTTATGTCATTGACGATATTTATGATTCCGTAACGGAGTCATCAGGTGAAGGCACGGATACGGTAAGATCATCTATAACTTACAGCCTTTTAACTAATTTTGAGAACTTGACTTTAACTGGAACTGGGAATTTAGATGGTACTGGTAATGATCTAGATAACGTTATAACTGGTAATACTGGTAATAATACACTTGATGGTGGCGATGGTAATGATTCGCTACTTGGTGGCGATGGCAACGATAAACTCATTGGCGGCATTGGTAATGACTATCTTGATGGCGGTACAGGTGTTGACAAACTCATTGGTGGTGATGGGAATGATACTTATATAGTTGATGATACTGGTGATGTTGTAACAGAGTCATTAGGTGAGGGAACAGATACAGTAAATGCCTCTGTAAACTACACCCTTGGAGCTAATATTGAGAACCTGACTTTGACTGGATCAGCGAACTTAAATGGTACTGGTAATTCCACGGATAACACTATAACTGGTAACACTGGTAACAATACGCTTGATGGTGGTGATGGTAATGATTCACTCTTCGGTGGCGATGGTGCCGATAAACTCGTTGGCGGTGCTGGTAATGACTATCTTAATGGTGGTCTTGGCATAGATACACTTGGTGGTGGTGCTGGAAATGACACCTATATAGTCGATAATGCGAATGATGTCGTAACAGAACTCACAAATGAGGGAACAGATACAGTAAATGCCTCTATAAATTACAGCCTTGGAAGTGATGTTGAGAACCTGACTTTAACTGGATCAGCGAATATAAATGGTACTGGTAATTCCTTGAATAACACTATAATTGGTAACAATGGTAATAATACACTTAATGGTGGTCTTGGCGCAGATTCACTCGCTGGTGGTAAGGGCAATGATACTTATATAGTCGATAATGCGGGTGATGTCGTAACTGACTCATCTGGTATAGATACAGTAAATGCATCTATAAACTACAGCCTTGGAAGTGATATTGAGAACCTGACTTTAACTGGATCAGCGAATATAAATGGTACTGGTAATTCCTTGAATAACACTATAACTGGTAACACTGGCAACAATACACTTGATGGTGGTGACGGTAATGATTCACTCTTCGGTGGCAATGGTATCGATAAACTCTTTGGCGGTGCTGGTAATGACTATCTTGATGGTGGTATTGGCATAGATACACTTGATGGTGGCGCTGGAGATGATACCTACATAGTCGATGATGCTGGTGATGTTGTAACTGACTCATCTGGTATAGACACCGTAAGTGCGTCTGTAAATTACAGCCTTGGAAGTGATGTTGAGAACCTGACTTTAACTGGATCAGCGAACTTAAATGGTACGGGTAACGCTGGAGCTAACACTATAACTGGTAACACTGGCAACAATACACTTGATGGTGGTCTTGGCGCAGATTCACTTGCTGGTGGTGATGGAGATGATACCTACATAGTCGATAACGCGGGTGATGTTGTAACTGACTCATCTGGTATAGACACTATAAGTGCGTCTATAAATTACAGCCTTGGAAGTGATATTGAGAACCTGACTTTAACTGGATCAGCGAATATAAATGGTACTGGTAATTCCTTGAATAACACTATAACTGGTAACAATGGTAATAATACACTTAATGGTGGTCTTGGCGCAGATTCACTCGCTGGTGGTGCTGGAGATGATACCTACATAGTCGATAACGCGGGTGATGTCGTAACTGACTCATCTGGTATAGACACCGTAAGTGCCTCTATAAATTACAGCCTTGGAAGTGATGTTGAGAACCTGACTTTAACTGGATCAGCGAATATAAATGGTACTGGTAATTCCTTGAATAACACTATAATTGGTAACACTGGTAATAATACACTTAATGGTGGTCTTGGCGCAGATTCACTCGCTGGTGGTGCTGGAAATGATACCTATATAGTCGATAATGCGGGTGATGTCGTAACTGACTCATCTGGTATAGATACAGTAAATGCATCTATAAACTACAGCCTTGGAAGTGATATTGAGAACCTGACTTTAACTGGATCAGCAATAAGTGGTACTGGTAATTCCTTGAATAACACTATAATTGGTAACAATGGTAATAATACACTTAATGGTGGTCTTGGCGCAGATTCACTCGCTGGCGGTAAGGGCAATGATACTTATATAGTCGATAATGCGGGTGATGTCGTAACTGACTCATCTGGTATAGATACAGTAAATGCATCTATAAACTACAGCCTTGGAAGTGATGTTGAGAACCTGACTTTAACTGGATCAGCGAATATAAATGGTACTGGTAATTCCTTGAATAACACTATAACTGGTAACAATGGTAATAATACACTTAATGGTGGTCTTGGCGCAGATTCACTCGCTGG